>Ga0207646_10000538_pt1 | contig 50371 bp, 40 predicted proteins | sample KBSK5502metaG_FD_184343 | JGI IMG/M metagenome (GOLD analysis project Ga0207646, IMG submission 184343) | Corn, switchgrass and miscanthus rhizosphere microbial communities from Kellogg Biological Station, Michigan, USA - KBS K5-50-2 metaG... | ecosystem: Host-associated > Plants > Roots >...
GGGCCGGTTCGGTTGATTCGGCTCGGGACGATTGTTCGGTTGCGCCGCTGGCGGACGATTCGCCTCGGGCCGGTTCGGTTGATTCGGCTCGGGACGATTATTTGGTTGCGCTGTCGGCGGCCGGTTCGCCTCCGGTCGATTCGGCTGATTCGGCTGGGGACGATTCAGCTGCGCCGGACTCGTCGTGCCAGGACGCTCATTGGGTGCTGGCTGGTTGCCCGGACGATTCCCCGGCTGATTTGCAGGCGGTTGATTCGCTGGCATACCAGGTCTGGCATTCGGCTGATTTCCGGGCTGACCAGGTCTGCTAGCATTCGGCTGGCTTCCAGGCTGGTTGCCGGGGTGGCCCGTATTCGGCTGCGTCGGTTTTCCTGGAGGCGCTATTTTGACCATTGGATGCGCCTGAGCAGTGGTCGCGGCTTGAGCGGCTCGCAGTTCGTGTCTGGCCGGTGGAACTCCTGGATGCGCGGCCATCATTTGCTGCTGTTTCGCAAAGGGCACGGGTGGAGGAGGCGGCGTGTTCTTAGCTATTACTTGCCGGTTCGCGACTGCTGCCGGAGGCGCGGTCACATGATTGGCGGTATTGGCGCGCGCTCCCAGTACGCTGTCTCGTGAAGGAGCCAGTGCGACTCTCGTCATCACCGGCGCCGACGCCATTTGCCGTGCATCCATTTTAACGGCGGCTCTAGCTACCGGTTGTGCGCTAACAAATGCGTGCTGCGGCACTGCGGTCACCGCGCCCTGCACGTTCCTGTTCACATAGTTGACGTTAGTGATGTTGGTGTTGGTGATGTTGGTGGTGTTGTTGTTATTGACGATCGTTGTGTTATAGACATTGGTTACGGTTGTAGTGTTGACCGTGGTATTGCTGACGTTGACCCGGTTCACATACTCTCGGCTCACGTTGTAAGTCGGCACATAGACTTCACGCGGACCCAGCGGGAACCATCCCACATCGACTCCCACCCCGATGCCTCCACCAACAAAAACTACCAAGGCAGGAGCGTAAACAGGTGCTACGTCAACCGGTCCGGCTACCCAGCCCCAACGTCCGCTGACGCTGACCCAACGGCCGTAATGAAATGGCGCGTAGCCCCACGGCGCGTCGTCTACCCAAGTCCATCCCCAGGGAGCAACCCAAGCCCAGTGGCCGTTGTGATACGGCGCCCAGCCCACTTCTACATGACTGGGAAACCAGACGTGACCGTAATTGGAGTCGTCGCGCCAGTCGCCGTTGTCATCAAGGTCTTCATAACCGACCACATCGCGCGACAGATAGCGCGCCGATCGCGACCCTTCATAACGGTGTTCCCGCTGATAGGCCCAGTTGTCGAACTGATCCGGATCGCCGATGTTGTCGACTTCCGCGTTCAGTGTCTCGGTGCCGCTGAACGTACCCTTCTGTCCGCGATGCAGCGTAAACGTTTGTCCATTGCCCGTGGATTCACCCTGACCCTCGCGCACGCTGATTACTGTGTAGGTGCCATCTTCGCTGGCCTCCAGCCGATAGCTCCCCGGCTGGTAAACCGAAAAAGCCTGGTTGGGTGTGTCGATCTCGAAGACATCGTCACGGTTCAGCCGGCGTACCCGAACATTCAGTACTCCCGATGTCAGCTGGATCTGCACTGTGCGATCATCCAGGTTAAGAAAAGACATGCCAGTATTCGCGGACAGCCGAATCGACGCCGATCCTAGCTGCAATTCGGCGCGCGAATCCTTGTCTGCCCAGAGCTTGTCTCCGGTTGTCATGGGACGGTTCGGGGTGGCTTCTACCCAATCCTGTTGCCCCGCGGGGTCGAATGAGACTGAGCCCTCCATGTAGCCCAGTCGAGCGACTCGGCTTGGCGGATCATCGTACTGTTGATCTTGAGCGGCTGCGTTTCGTGGAACCGCGATGGTGGCGAGGACCAAGGTGAGCAGTGCGCCGATCCATCCCACTCTTCTCCTGAATATGTTTTTCATAAAAAACTCAATCCTTCCGTCGGCGATTGTTCGCGAGAAACGTTCCGCTCTCGCCGTGAGATTTTGCGACTAAAACTTTGGCCATAGCCGATTCTACGCCGTTCGTCTGAGACGTTCCGGGGCCGTGATTAGTTGCCTAAAATATTGCAGCCGCAAGGGTTGCTCAACTTGAAATACCACGGCCACCTTAAGGTTTTACTATCAGGCGCACCGCGCCAGGAGTTGGGAAAAGCGCCAGTATCGCCGCTGCTACAATGCCCTGTTTGATGCTCAAATGGTTGCAGCGGCGAACTTTGCCGACCACAACGACGTATTGTTTTGTGTCACGTCATTGCGGGATGCGCTCTAGCCGTCTCGGCATCCGAACCTGAAAACTCAGTTCATCATGCACGACGCGGCAGCGGGGTCGAAGTACCTAGCTAGAAACCTCCGGGGAGTGCTGGTTGGAAGACGTCCAGGTCGTCGCGATGCTTGTCCGCCGCTGTATCGCCGGCGACGCCGCCGCCTGGGAAGAAATCGTCCAAAACTACAATCGACGCATCTACAACATCTGCTATCGCTTTGCAGGCTCCGCTGACGACGCCCAAGATCTCACCCAGGAAGTTTTCATAAAGATATACCGCACTCTCTCAAGCTACGACACTAACAAGGGTGCTTTTGCCACCTGGATTACCACTATCACCCGCAACCTGTTGGTGGATCATTTCCGCAAGACCAAGCAGGATCGGATGACGGACTCGCTCGACGCTGCGCCTTCCCAGCATGAAGACGCCCCACCGTTGAGCGACCGGATTGAAGACAAATCCGCTCCTCCGGACTCCCGCGTCCGCAGCCGCGAGGTCGGCGAGACCGTCCACGCGGCCTTGGCCAAGCTGTCGCCTGAGCTCCGTGAGGCGGTGATTCTAAGGGACTTACAAGACATGGACTATCGCGAAATTGCAAGCGCACTTAAAGTACCGGAGGGCACCGTGAAATCACGAATTAATAGAGGGCGAGCGGAACTTGCACGCCTCTTACAACGTACCTATGGGCAGGTGATGTGATGCCAGAACAGACCAATCACGGAATGCAGTGTCACGAGTTCGACATCCTGCTCGCGGATGCCTTCGATGGCATCTTGAGCGGATCCCAACTCGACCGCTTCCAAGCTCATGCCCGGGCTTGTCCCGCGTGCGGGCCGCTATTGGCCGATGCAGAGGCGGGCCGCAACTGGCTGAAGTCGCTCGCGGAGGTGGAGCCTCCAGCCGGCCTGGTCGAGAATATTCTGGCGTCCACAACGGGAATCGCAACCAGTCGCTTGCGGCATCTTGCGCCCTCAACCCGGCCACGCACATCGTGGCTGGAGCGGCTGCAAGCGTCGACTGCAGGTCTGCTCGATCCCATCTGGGCAACCGTCCGCCAGCCTCGGTTCGCCATGTCGTTTGGCATGGCGTTCTTCTCGCTGTCGGCTGTTTTGAGCATTGCCGGCATAAAGGCCGCCGACGTGAGACAGGTAAGTTTGCGGCCTGCCGCGATTCGGCATGCGTACTACAACACGCAGGCCCGCGTAATCAGGTATTACGAGAATATCCGGTTCGTCTATGAGGTGGAGTCGCGCGTCCGCGAATTCAAACGCGCGACCACTCCCGCCGAGCCGGCGCCGGAGAAACAGAAAGAACGCAAGAACGACACAAGCGGAGAGCCCGAACAGAAACAGGAGCGCAACTACAGCCAGTCAGACAACCATCTGATTCTGGCCAGCGCTCCGCTGGGTCCATCTGACGATCTACCTGTAGTGTCGGTGACCACATACAGGAGGTTGGTATGAGCTGCGCCAACCACAGCGATGTTGCCGCGGTGGCGTTTTGCCGCACTTGCGGCAAGCCGCTCTGCGCCAGCTGCACCCGCAACGTTCGCGGAGTAGTCTACTGCGAGAATTGTCTCGCTGCCCGCCTGGAAGGAGTGCAGCCACCGGCCTTCGTGCCGCCACAAACAGCCTATCAACAGGGCACGGATCAAGGCGCGGGGATGAAAGGTCCACCTCTGCCAAGCTCGGGTCCCCATCCAACTATAGCGGGCATCTTGGGCGCGATTCCGTTTGGCATTGGAGCCGTCTACAACGGGCAGTATGCCAAAGGTCTGGCGCATCTTTTCATCTTCGCCATGCTGGTCTACGGTGCCGACCATAGTGGCAACTGGGATTTTGTGTTTGGTTTCGGGATCGCCTTCTTCGTCGTCTACCAGATCGTAGACGCCGTTCGTACCGCCAAGGCGATCCAGGCTGGACAGCCCGCCCCTGATCCCCTGGGCCTCGGGCAGACCTTCAGCATGGGGGAGAAGTTTGACGCCGGAAAAGTCCCGACCGGTGCAGTCATCCTCATTGGTTTGGGTGTGCTGTTTCTACTTCATACCATGGGAGTAATGGAGTTCGGCTTCGAACGTTTTTGGCCGCTGATCCTGATCTTCCTCGGGGGGTGGATGGTGTTCCGCAACTGGGAGCGATCGACCAGCGGTTGTCCTTGTGCTCATTGTCGCAGCCGCGGTTTGATGGGCCCGGTGATGGTGTTTACCACTGGCGTCCTGTTTCTATTGCACACCTTGCGAGTGGCTGATCTCGACCGGACTTGGCCGGCATGGTTGCTTGCCGCTGGCATCGTTAAACTAATGCAGAGCCACGCGTCGTTGGAAGGACACATCGAGCGGACCTATCCCGCCACGCCGCCGATTTCACCGCCACCGCCACCGGCGCCCCCGGCACCGCCTCAGCCTCCGACCTCCGGGGAGGTGGACCATGTCTAACCCCGTGGTCACGCCCAGTCCACCAAGGCGCCGCCGCTCTTTTTCCGGCCCCTTCGTTCTGATCTTTCTTGGCTTGCTGTTTTTGCTGGGCAACCTGCACGTCCTCTCCTGGGCGCGGCTGGGCTTGTGGTTTGCCCATTACTGGCCCCTGCTTCTGATCCTCTGGGGCATCATCAAGTTGATCGAGTATCAGGCGGCGTTGCGTGAAGGCACAAGCCCTCCCGGCATTGGCGCCGGAGGAATTTTTCTGGTCATCGTCATCGTTTTCTTCGGGTTGATCGCAACTCAGGCGTCACGTTTTAACTGGGGCGAGATTCGCGACAACATGGGAATCGACGACGAGGACTTTAAGAATCTGTTTGGGGAATCCTATAACTTCGACGACCATCTCGAGCGCGACTTCCCTGCCGGCGCCAGCCTCAAAGTGGTTGACAATCATGGCGCGGTCAGCGTCCATGCTTCTGACGACAACAAGATTACGGTGATCGTCCACAAGCGCATCGGCGCTGGCAATCAGAGCGATGCCGACAAATTCAACAGCCAGACCGAGCCCACGATTACTACCATCGGCGGTCTGGTTACGCTGGACGCCAAGGTCGAGGGCGCGGGCGACCATCCGGTGCAAACTGATCTCGCTATTTCTCTTCCCCGCAAAGCATCGGTCTCCATCGCTTCACGTCATGGCGAGGTCAACGTGGTCGCTCGTGAGGGCAACCTCGAAGTTTCTACTCAGCGTGGCGACACTTCCGTGGAGGAGATCACCGGCAATGTTAAGCTGACCCTCGAAAAGAGCTCGGCCAAGGTCGAGCAGGTCAGCGGAGACGTGCACGTGGAAGGGCGACTCACTGAGGTCTCCGTCTCAGATGTCAAAGGCTCGGTCCAGCTCGACGGCGAGTTCATGGAGAGCGTCAAGCTCGCCCGCATCACCAAGGCTGTCAGCTTCAAATCTTCCCGTACCGACATGGAATTCGCGCGCCTCGATGGCCAACTTGATCTCGATTCTGGCGACTTGCACGCCTCAGAAATTGCTGGCCCTCTGCGCCTTACCACACGCGCGAAAGACGTCCGCCTCGAAAACGTGTCCGGCGATGTACGTCTGCAGGATGACAATGGCGGCGTCGAAATATCCATTCGCTCGTTGGGCAACGTGCAGATCGACAGCCGCAAAGGGGACATTCAGCTCAGCGTGCCCGAAAAAGCTGGCTTCCGAGTGGACGCGCGAACCCGGGACGGCGAGATTTCATCGGAGTTTCCGGAACTCAAGATCGAAAATGGAGACCGCGAAGCTAGAGCTTCGGGATCAGTCGGCAATGCTATCGCGCATCTCGTCATCAACAACGAACATGGCGGCATCGAGCTTCGCAAAGCTCCCGCGAGTGGCCCGAAGGAAGGGATCCCGGGCGGTATCACAGGCGGAGTGCCGGGGCCCAAGCCGCCTAAGCCGCCCAAAGCCCTGATACCGCCGAAGGAGAACGTCGAACCGACGGAGAACTGAGGAATTTGATCAGGGAAGGGATGGAAGGATCGACAATCGCGTCAAAGCCTTAATCCCGCTGATTCAATTTTGTTTTGACCAACTCCTCTACTCGGGCCACGACCTCATCTTCGCTCAACCGCGTTGAGTCAATCACTACCGCGTCTTTGGCTGCTACCAGTGGAGACACGGCCCGGGTGCGGTCGCGGCGATCGCGCTCTCTCAGTTCGGCAGCCAGGCCTGCGGCGACTTCACCCTTTAGTCTTTGCTGCTCCATCCGCCGCTGCTCGCGCACTACGGGATCGGCATCCAGAAAAATCTTCAAATCCGCGTCCGGAAAAACTTCCGTTCCGATGTCGCGTCCTTCCATCACTACGCCGCCACCCTCGCCCATCTCGCGCTGCCGCGCCACCATCCACTCCCGCACTCTTGGATGCACTGACACTCGCGACGCTGCCTCGGTCACATCGCGCTCGCGAATGCGCGAAGAAATGTCGTGCCCATCCAGCAGGGTGCGATTTCCGCCAATCGTCGGCTCCAGCCGGATGCGCGAATTCTGTGCCAGCTTTGTCAGCGCAGCCTCATCGTCGAAGGACGCGTCTTTGTCGATCGCCTTCAGTGCCAGCGCACGGTACATCGCACCGCTCTCCAGGTTCACATAGCCCAACTTTCGCGCCAGCCGCGAGGCGATCGTACTCTTGCCCGCTCCAGCCGGGCCGTCAATGGCAATGATCAGTTTGCGTTGGGCTTGGTGGTTTTGAGCGCTGTCATTCATTGCGAAGTTAAAGATTGTACACGGAGAAGTTCCGCAACGAAGGCCGCCGGAGGGTACGGTGAACGGGCAAGAGAAGGACAAGGGCCGCAAGACTGTTGGCCTGAAGGGTCGAGGTTCTCGTGCCTAAGTTTTCGCAGGCGTGTGCTTCGAAACTCGCTTAACCATGCGATGCGGCCTGGCAGCGGGAATAACCGCTTGTTTCGCAGGCGTGATCTGGATCATCGATCTTCCGCCGACATGCACGAAACTCAACTCCCGCGCCGCCAGCAGCGCATTCACGGCTTCCTTGACCCGCGAGCGCGGCACGAAATTTCCGAAGAAGGACTCCAACTCAGTTTGCTCAGCGGCGATTACGCCTTCCAGATATTTTGAGATCAGCCCCGAAAGCGCTTCGGGTACCGACAATCCAATTCCTTCTTTCACCGCTTCCGGCGCCCAGCGGTAGAGCACGTCCCAAGACGAACCCTGGCTCGGGTTGTAATCGACCCGGGTGATGCGCAGCTTCGACCACAGCTCGCCGAGCGCCTTATCCAGCGCTGCCAGCGATATGCTTCCGCCCAGCGCTTCCTGCATCTTTTGCTTTGATATCGGACCCTCGCGCCGTATTAGCTCAAACGCATCACAAGCCAGCTCGGAACATGGAGACCGCGAGCCCGCCTTGGGCGCCTGCTTTGGGTTGCGCTCGCCCACCAGCGCATAGAAATAAGGAAACGCCGATGCCGCTATCAGAAGCCCGTTGTTCTCGTCGAACGAATTCGCCTCAAAGGCTGCCCTCTCGCGCAACAGCCGAACCATGATCTGGGTTGCCTCGGCGGTCCGCGGATCAGAATACGCATGCTGCCACGTCGGCAACCGATCTTCGCCGCCGATCGTCGCCCCGATGAATGTTGGCAGCGGCTGCGCTGGTCGCAGCGGATACATCAGACAAAGTCCTACCGACTCGACAAACGCGCGCGCCTCCTCGAGGGTGCGGATGGGCCTGCCGTTGAGCCGCCACTTCTCGCGGCGCTGCTGCTGGAGCTCTTGTTCAGTCATAGGGACGCAAAGCACTCAGCATTTCATCGGTAATGATTTTGTGCAGATTGCGGCACGGCAGCTTAGGGGCTCAATGCTGACGGCTGAGTGCTGAATATTAGATCCTCTTAAAGGCCTTTTGAATGTCTTTCATAGAATACCTGAGCACGACCGGCCGGCCGTGGGGGCAAGTGTAAGGATGATCGGTCTTGGCTAGTTCGGCGAGCAGCCACTCCATTTTGTTTTGCTCGAGTGCCATGTTGACCTTGATGGCAGCGTGGCAGGCGATGGATGCGGCAATTCGCGCGCGAATCTTCTCCAGATTCAATGATTGCTCTTCGCGTGAGAACTGATCGAGCAGCTCGTGCAGCATGTGTTCGACCGCCGCGGCTTCGACTCCTGCGGGGGCGACCTTCACCGCCACGCTGCGGGCGCCGAATGGCTCTGCCTCGAATCCGTTGCGCTGCAATTCGTCGGAGATTTCCGTAAACACCGCCTGCTGTGCGGGAGAAAGTTCCAGCACAATCGGCATTAGCAATCGCTGGCTCTCCACTTTCTGCGCCGCGCGCTGCTTGAGAACGCGCTCGAATAACACGCGCTCATGGGCGACGTGCTGGTCGACGATCCATAGGCCGTCTTCGTTTACCGCGAGGATGAATGAATTTCGAATTTGGCCCACCGGCTTGAGCGTGGCGAGCGAAGCCAGGCTTGGCTCTTGTTCGGTCACGTCGATTGCAGGGGCGCATCCGTGATCAGGAATCGCCTCGAGTCCGCGGGCCACGGGAATGGCTGCGTTTGCTTCTAGCGCAACGCCGCCATCAAACTGCAGGCGCGCTGAAACCGGGGGCATGGTTGGCGGCTGCAGCGTAAATGCCGCGTCCGCGCTGGGCTGATGCGCCGTCGCGCTTGCCGCAGGTGCCGCGTCCAGCGTCAATACGCCACCTTCGGAGACCGCCCAATCCCCGGCTCTGGCTCCCGGTGTCAGTCCCGAGCTCGCGGTCGCGTGCGCATGAATTTCCGCCATGAACTGCGGCACCGGGCGCGCTTTCATCAACGTTGCGCGTACCGAGTCGCGCACAAAATCGTGCATCACCGTCTGCTGCCGAAATCGCACCTCGGTTTTTGAGGGATGCACGTTCACATCCACCTCCGCGACCGGTAGCTCCAGAAATAGGAGCACCACGGGATACACAGTGGGCGGAAGAATGTTGCGATACGCCTCGGTCAGGGCGTGCTGCACCAGCCGGTCGCGAATCAACCGTCGGTTGACGAAAATAAAAATTGAGTTGCGATTCAGTTTCTGGATCTCCGGCTTCGAAACAAATCCGTGAATCCGCATCTCGCCCGGATCGTTCGCCGAACGGCCATTCGTGCGGGCGTCCTCGTCTTGGTCTTCATCCACTTCCCCGCGCCGCCACGGCGGAGGCGGTGGCAGCCCCGCTCGCTCCAGCGGTTGCACCGCCGCCACAGCAATCAATTGGTCAAGCGTCTCCTTGCCAAACACCTGGTACACGCGCTCGCTGTATCCGGCCACCGGCGGCGCCACCAGCATGGCGTTGGTGGCGGAATGCAATTCGAAGTGCTTGTCGGGATGCGCCAGCGCATAGTGTGTGACCAGCGACGCGATGTGTGAAAGTTCGGTCGACTCCGCCTTCAGGAACTTTTTTCGCGCTGGAGTATTGAAGAAGAGATCGCGCACTGTGATGGAAGTGCCCGCTGCCAGCCCAGCCTCTTCCACTCGGGCGATTTTGCCTCCGTTGATCTCGATTACCGTCCCGGCTACATCGTCGTCGGGGACATTCTTCGCCGCGCAAGTTTCCAGCCGCAGCCGCGACACCGACGCAATCGACGGGAGCGCCTCCCCGCGAAAGCCCAACGTGGCTACGCTGAGCAAATCTTCCGCATCTTTGATTTTCGATGTGGCGTGCCGCTCGAAGGCCAGCATGGCATCGTCGCGCACCATGCCGCATCCGTTGTCGACGACCTGGATCAGCCTCTTACCGCCGGCCTCCACGTTGATTTTGATCCGCGTTGCGCCCGCGTCGAGCGAGTTCTCAAGCAACTCCTTCACCACCGAGGCAGGCCGTTCCACCACTTCGCCCGCGGCGATCTTGTTGGCAACGGCTTCTGAGAGAACGTGGATGCGTCCCATTGGAAGATGACAGTAATTTAATCGCCAGTGACCAGTTTCGCAGACAGCAGAGTAAAAGCAAAGCATCCGAAATCACACGAATGGATATATGGACAGATGGGGTTCGAAGGAGGACTACGAACAGACTATTTCTTCACCACAATCCCCAGTTCGCGCAACTGCCTCTCCCCCACCGGCGTAGGCGCATCTACCATCAAATCCACGGCCCGCGCGGTCTTTGGGAATGGAATTACCTCGCGCAAACTCTCCGCTCCGGCAAGAATCATGACAATGCGGTCGAGGCCCAGAGCGATGCCTCCGTGGGGAGGCGTGCCATACTCTAGTGCCTCGAGGAAGAATCCAAAGCGGGAGCGGGCTTCTTCTTCGCTCATGCCCAGCGCGCGGAAAATTCTGCGCTGCACATCCTGGCGGTGAATACGAATGGAGCCTGAGCCTAGCTCCGTACCGTTGAGGACCACGTCGTAAGCCAGCGCGCGCACCGCGCTCAGCGCCGATTGGGGATCGCTGACTGATTCAACACCGGTCTCAAGCTTCGGCATGTCTTCTTCATGGGGCGAGGTAAAGGGATGGTGTGCCGCGTTCCAGCGCTTGTCGGCCTCGTCCCACTCAAACATGGGGAAATTCGTCACCCATACGAAGCGGAAATCTTTGCCCGGGTCGCCGGTCTTGGCAAAGATGCCGTGCCTGTCCGCATATTTCTGCGCCAATGCCAGGCGCAACAGACCCGCCGACGCGTAGATAGCCAACTCCTGAGGCGTAACTTTGCGGTGCGCGGGCAGTGCCGTTTGTGGTCCAGCCTGGGCGGAGCCGGCCACTAATACAACCAGGTCGCTCTCGTCCATTCCGGTCTTCTTTGCGATGGTGGCCACCGCGGCGGGAAACTTGTTGCCGACGCGCTTGAAGTCTTCGAACAGTTTCGCCCCGCCCTTGGCGTGGAACATGGGCTTGATGTCATCACGCTCCTTGCGCGAGAGTTCGCCGACCCTGGGCGTGCGAATTGCAATCACCGGCAGATTCGGATTGATGGCCAGCTCTTGCAAGTTCTCTGCGGTGAAGCAGTCCCGTACATCGGCAAATGCGGGCAGCCGCAAGTCCGGCTTGTCGATGCCATACCGCCGGATGGCTTCGTCGAAGTCCATACGGGGAAACGGCGCTTTGATATCATGTCCAGCCGCCTTGAATGCGGCCGCCAGAAATCCCTCAACCACTTCCCACACCCGCTCCGGCTGCGGATACGACATCTCCAAATCGATTTGCGTAAACTCCGGCTGGCGGTCGGCGCGGAGGTCTTCGTCGCGGAAGCAACGCACGATCTGGAAATATTTGTCGAAGCCTGAAATCATCAGGATTTGCTTGAACAACTGCGGCGACTGGGGAAGGGCATAAAATGTTCCCGGCTGTACGCGGCTGGGAACGAGATAGTCGCGGGCGCCCTCCGGAGTTGAGCGCGTCATGAATGGCGTCTCAATCTCAAAGAATCCCTGTCCGGCCAGATAATTGCGGATGGCGAGCGCTACCTTGTGCCGCATTTCGATGTTGAACTGCATCACGTCGCGCCGCAGATCGATGTAGCGATACTTCAGCCGCGTTTCTTCGTTGGTTAGCGCTGCATCGCCGGGCAGAAACGGAGGCTGCTTGGACTCGTTGAGAAGGCGGATCTCCTCTGCGGTCAGTTCTACTTCGCCCGTGGGAATGTTTTCGTTGACGGTGTTTGGATCGCGCTGCTTCACCCTGCCGGTCACCGCGATCACGTACTCGTTGCGTAGGCCTGAGGCTTTCTCATGAATCGCGGCATCGCGCTCCTTGTTAAAAACGACTTGCGTCACGCCACTGCGGTCGCGCAGATCGACGAAGATCAGGTTGCCAAGGTCGCGTCGCCGGTTTACCCAGCCCATGAGTACGGCCTTTTTTCCTGAGTCTGAAGCGCGCAGCGCTCCACACATATGCGTCCGTCGAAGATCTCCGAGAAAGTCGAGCAAGTTGTGTCCTTACAGTGAGAGATGTGGCGGAAAGCCGAATCAGAGATTATAAACGGGGGGATAGGTGCGTAGCGCTTTCGCGAGCTGCAGACCGGAAGGCGGACGGTTTGCTCCGGTGGGGCTCACCAAGCAGCTTCAGCCTGGACCCGATTTCAGGGGCAATCGGAATCCTCTCAGGATGCCCAGCAAAAGTAGCGGAGCTTTCTGCTGACGGATCGGCAACCGTAAACTCATCGACGGAAAGCTTCCTACCAGTCTCCCCAATGTGTCGGCGTCGTCTGCTGAAACTTCAACTTCCACGCATCGCCCTGCTTCACCCAAACCGAGCTCCAATGCTGATAACGTGGAGGCGGCCCCTGGTCCTCTGCCGCCGGAACACGGAAGACGACATCGTAGGTGACGATGGCCGTGCCCTCGCATATTTCCACCACCTTCATGTTGTATGGCATCAGGTCCACACCGCCGCTGCTCAGATCACTTTCGACCTCTTCTCGATCATGCAGCTGACCGTCATAGCCGACCATGGAATAGTCACCGGTCAAGGTACGTTTGAAATAATTCTTGTCGCTCTTCGTGGTCGCAACGAGAAAAGCCTCCTCATTGGCGATCATCGCCTGTTCTAGCGGACTCAAAGACGTTGTCGCCGTGCCAGCCTGCGCGGGAGCTTGGGCCATCCCCGTGACCACCGCCGCAATGCAAAAAAGAAAAGCGTGGACGAGTCGTTGAACTTTCATGGATCTCCTCCTAAGGACCGCCCCGATGGGCCGTTCGTCATTTCACAATCAAAAATCAACATTCACCAACAAGTCAGCGTCCAGCTTGGATTTTTGCTGCCAACTCCGAGCGCAGGATCGAAATCTGCTCCCCGGTCTCGAGCTTCTTGAGTGCGAATGCATCTGCCCTAACCTCATTTTCGCCGACGATCAAAATGTACTTCGCTCCCGCTTTGGTCGCCGCTTCGAACGACTTTTTCAGACGGAAAGTCTCATCGCCCAGCTCCACCACCAGATCGTGCCGGCGCAATTCTCGCGTCAGCCGTGCTGCTTCGGGGTTCATCCCGGCGCCGAGCGGGGCGACGTACACATCAGGCTTGCGTACTACGGCTTCGGCCGAGGCTGATTCCTGCAAGGACATGACCAGCCGGTCTTCGCCGATGGCAAACCCGATCCCCGGCGCTGCCGGGCCACCCAGAGCCTCGGACAATCCGTCGTAGCGTCCCCCGCCCAGAATCGCATTTTGTGCGCCGAGCGCTCCGTGGGTAAATTCGAATGCCGTGCGCGTGTAGTAATCCAGCCCTCGCACTAAGCGGTCATTCAAAGTGAACGGCACGCCTACGGTTCGGAGAATCGTCTGCACGGCTGCAAAATGCGCGCGGCACGGTTCATCCAAGAACCGGCTTATGCGCGGAAGTTTTTCGATGATCGGCTGATCCTCGGGCACCTTGCAGTCGAATACGCGGAGTGGGTTGCTGACGGCGCGGCGCTGGCAATCCGCGCACATCTTCCCCACGACCGGTTCAAGCGCCTTGCGTAGAGCCTGGTTAAACTTCGCGCGATCGTTAGGACAGCCAACCGAATTCAGTTCTAAATTCCATCCCGTAATGCCCAGACGGTCGAGCAGGGTCGCGAGCATCTCCAGCAGTTCCGCGTCGCGCGCTGGCGACTCGCTGCCCGCTGACGGCGGCCCCAGCACTTCTGCGCCGATCTGATAAAACTGGCGGTAGCGGCCTTTTTGTGGGCGCTCGCGTCGAAACTGCGGACCAATGTAGTAGAGCTTGTTCAGTCCGCGATCCCAAAGTTTGTGTTCGATGTAAGCCCGGACAACGCCCGCTGTGTTCTCGGGCCGTAACGTCAGCGACTGGCCTTTGTCGCTCTCAGCCCGTCCCCGATCTTGCCATGTGTACATCTCTTTTCCGACGATGTCCGTCTCTTCTCCCACGCTGCGGGAGAATAAGGCGGTCTCCTCGAAAATGGGCGTGCGAATCTCCTGGAAGTGGTAGGCGCGAAACACGTCGCGTACTGCCGACTCCACAAAATTCCACAGCGCCGTTTCGGGCGGCAGCAGGTCGCGGGTTCCTCGGACGGCTTTGATCATGTCGGTTGTTGCACCCAGAGCATTCAGCAGTCAGCACTCAGCATTCAGCCAGCAACGAAGGTTCAGGACCTCTGAAAATAGCCCGCCACTTCAGTGGCGGGTAAGCTGCGCCTTGCGAACTCGTGCCGTAGGCACGATTGGAATGATCCGCAACCTTTTCGGGTAATTTCAGCCGTCCCTAACGGGACGGAATTCCGTTCATTACGCCTACCCGGCGTTTAAACGCCGGGCTTTTGTCAGGCGTCCCTCCGGCACGCTCTTTTTGTCATTGCTTGGTAACCGGCACCCATACTCGGACCTGGCTCGGCACTAGGTGCTCTGTACTTTTCTCTCCGCCAAATACTCCTGTTTGTAACCCAGATAGTTTCGCGCATACCGCAGGATCGTTTCCTGATCCTGGTCATCCAGTTTGCGCCGAAATTTTCCTGGAGAGCCCATCCACAATGATCCGGGCTCGACCACTGTCTTCTCTGGGATGAGCGTTCCGGCGGCGACGATTGATCCCGCCCCAATGTTGGCGCCATTGAGAACAATCGATCCCATCCCAATCAGGCACCGATCTTCAATCACGCACCCATGCAGCGTGACCGAATGGCCCACGGTGACATATTCACCGAGAAACACGCCATACTGTTCTTTCATTCCATGCAGCACGCTGCAATCTTGCACATTCGAGTGCGCCCCGATGCGCACCGAATGCACATCGCCGCGCAGCACTGCGCACATCCATACTGAAGCGTGCTCTCCCAGCACCACGTCGCCAATAATTTGCGCCGAATCGTCCACGTAACAGGACGCCGGGATCGTGGGCCTTACGCCTTTATAGGAGCGGATCATGATTTTCCACGAGAATCATTGAACATAGCACGACGCCCCACGACCTCGTAAACTCGCTTTCCCACTCTGGGACGAAATTCAAAAAAGAACGGTGCGTATCACAGCCTTCCTCCCTCACACATGCTATACAAACAATCGGTCTCCCCATCCGGCCCGGCTTCCGTATCCGACCCACTGCCAGCGGCCGCAAAACTTCCTCAAACCGAATGCGGGGTGTCGGAATTGTGAGCTCGTGATTCGCCTTGGGCAGCATCCTGGAGCTTTATTGCCTCGTCACTAAATCTTTCAAAACAAACCGTCTATCACCTCTTGTGCCGTCCCACAGCAGAACCTCATCTGCAAATAATTTTCACTTCCCCCTTGACTTGTTTTCGGAACCTTGTAATAACTAACGGGGTCCTACCGGACGAGTTTGGGGGTGTACCGCTTTTGGCCGAAGTAAGACTGCAAGAGGGCGAGTCCCTCGAAAACGCTCTGCGCCGTTTCAAGCGCAAGGTGCAACAGGAAGACATTATTAAGGAGGTCAAGCGTCACTCCTTTTACCTGAAGCCGGGCGAAAAAAAGCGCGTGAAGGCCGCATTGGCTCGCAAGCGTGCCCGTAAGAAGACGCGTAAGGAGCAGGATTAACGGAGCAAGACTAGTTAAGCTCGAAGGGTCGCCTCCATCCCGGGGCGGCCCCGCTCTGTTTGGCCCCCACCAAAGCAGAGTTGTAGCAGGGAGTGTTTTCATAACCATCATTCATCCGGCATCAAGCAAGCGTTAACCCACGCGCCGTCCTGGTTGCGTGGCGGGCCGAGTCCAGGGGCAGTTTGAGGGGGGATGTAGACAACCTGTTTCTTCAGGTTCACTGCGCTTCCCCGCGCGTGAAGCCCAGAGACGGGCTGAAGGGAGAACCATCCTCAATGGAATTTCAGGACAAGATGTTGAAATGCATCGATTGCGGTGCCGACTTTGTCTTCACTGCGGGTGAACAACTTTTTTTCCACGACAAGCAATTCAAAAACGAGCCCAAGCGCTGCAAGGCTTGCAAGTCCAAGCGAGTGGCCGTGCTCGGTTCCAATCCGCCTCCGTCACGCAACTACAACTACAGCAAGGTCGAGACTCGGGCCACCTGCTCGCAATGCGGCAAGGATACGACAGTGCCTTTCCGCCCCACGCAAGGCCGCCCCGTCCTCTGCCGCGAATGCTTCACCCAGAAAAGGACCGCCGCGTCAGCGTGAACCTGGCCTGCTGAACCGGTTCTAGAAGCCGCCATCGACCCTCCTCCCCATGGGAACGGAGGATTGCTCGGTGATGTCCGGATTTTGGCTGGCCTTCCTGCGCAAAATCGAGGCATTGCGCTACCATATTTCCGTGGCCACTTTTTACGTGGAGAATTTCGGTTGCCGTGCCAACCAAGCCGACGGCGCGGCTCTTGAACATCAATTCGAACAGCGCGGGCTGGCACGTGCCTCCACCGCCACGCAGGCCGACTTCGTTGTGTTCAATTCTTGCGACGTCACAGCGGCGGCCAATCAGGATGCGAGGGCCGCCATCCGCCGCATGCGCCGGCAGAATCCCGAAGCGAAACTTATTATCAGCGGGTGCTATGCGCAGCGCGCCTCTGAGGAAATTGCCGCGCTTCCGGGGGTTAGCGCGGTCATCGGAAATTCGCATAAGCACCAGCTCGCCGATCTGGTGCTGGCAGACGTGCCGGTCCCGGAAGGGGTTCAGCCGCGGTTGTCGGCTGCAACCGCCGAACCTACAAGCTCGGGATACAGCTCGACCTTCGTCCCGGTCGCGACTCTTACCGAGAACCCAGCTCGCAGAATTGAGAATCGCATTTTTGTTTCCGACATCTTTGCTCACACTGAACTGCTCGCGGCGCCTATCTTTGAGGGCGTAGGGGCGGCCAACGAGCGCACCCGTCCTAACCTCAAAGTCCAGGATGGATGCGACAATCGCTGCTCATTCTGCGTCATTCCGTTCGTCCGTGGTCAAAGCCGATCATTACCGTCAAGCGAAATCTTCCGTGAAGTGAACGCGCTGGTGGCGGCCGGCTATCGCGAGGTCGTCATCTCCGGCATCAACTTGGGCCGCTGGGGTCGGGATTTAGCTGTCAGCCGTCAGCCGTCAGCTTGCAGCAAGACAACCGAGCTGCGTTTCGAAGACCTCATTCGCGCCATTCTCGAAGAAACGTGTCTGCAGAAGCTTCGCATTTCCTCTGTCGAGCCTATGGACTGGACCGACGATTTTATCTCCCTGGTTGCCCGCTCGCCGCGCATCGCGAAGCACGCTCACGTCCCTTTGCAATCGGGCAGCGACGCCGTACTTCGCCGCATGCACCGAAAATATCGTCCCTGGCATTATCGCGAGAAGATTGAAAAGATTCGCGCCGCCATGCCCACGGCCGCCATCGGAGCCGACGTCATGGTGGCATTCCCCGGCGAAACCGCTGCCGAGTTTGAAGAAACGCGTCGCATGATTGAGGAGCTTCCCTTCACGTACCTGCACGTCTTCACATATTCCGCACGTCCCGGCACTCCCGCCGCTACCCTGGCCAATCAAGTTCCCGCTCATATCGCTCGCGAACGAAACCGTATCCTGCGCGACCTTGCCGCTGAGAAAAAGCTAGCCTTCATGCACTCGTTCATCGGCAAGACGGTCGAAGCGATCACTCTGGGAACGTGTGGGACGGGCACTGGTCGCCCTGATCTTTCCCAGGCGAAGTTTACCAAAGCTCTCACTGATAATTACCAGATGCTCCATCTGAGGGGGCGCTACCAGCCCAACGAATGGCTTCGCGCAAAGGTAAAATATGTGGAGAACGGCACTCTCGTGGGAATCGTGAACAGGACCCCCCTCTGAGCACAGCCGTCCACCGAAGGGGTCACCTGCCTATTTCAACTTTTCCTATCAGCGTGGGCTTCCTGCCGCGTTAATAGCACGCCCCCCGGGGGCTGGACTAACTAAGCCGCCTTGTCGTCTGGTACGTTGGCTGTAGCCGGATCTGCCTTTTTCGCAAGGAGCGCTGCCAACCGTTCCAATTGCCTGTTTTCGGACTTGCGTTCTCGAGAGAGTTCCTGCACCCTGGTTTCGTGAGGTCGCGGTTCCAATCTTTCGTGAAGTCGCATGATTTCGGCTCGCACCGAGTCTAGCACTCTTTAGTTATTAGCGGATTCGATCATTATAAATCGCATGATAAAAGGGCACCCCTTTGGAATAGGTTGTCATCGTTCGACATGATCACCTACAGAAGGAGCACCCTCAATGAGCAGGAGCATTGTAGCAGTGTGCATCCTCGTCGGCAGCCAGTTCTGCGCACTTTGACGGACCTGTCGCCGCCCGAAGTGCTTAAAGTAAAGGTTCCTGGAATCGACTCTGCCTCCATGACCGTGAGAGTAAGAGGAAGGTGTATACTGCCGAGCTTGAGTGTCACGGCGCCGCAGTACACGGAGTGTTTTGTGGCGACCAGTTGGGGACAGGGGAGTTCAATTTTTTTATCGAGCCGAAAAGATCGTTCAGCAGTAAGAATTTCCGAATAATAGCCCGGTGCTTCCCCTTATCGGGCTTCCTGATTCTCGTCGCGTCTCAGGATCGTATAGCCGCCGGTGATGTGCAGGCTCTTCATGCACCCAGGTCGTCCAAATACTCATAGGCTTTTTCTCGCCAGTTGCCTCACCCTATTTGCCGAACTTGCGATTATTCGCTGGCTCTCCACCGAAGTGCGGATTTTTGCATATGCCAAAAACTTAGCGCTGTTGCTTTGTTTTCTCGGCTTCGGGGTGGGCTGCGCTTTGGCCCCAAAACGCGTTTCCTGGTGGAGGAGCATTCAGGCCATCTCGGCACTGATTCTGCTTGTTCGCAACCCTTGGGCTCCACGCTTGTTTGAAGGACTGTCACAGACGCTGGGTGCCGGACAGGACATTGCTATCTGGTCTACGGGGACGATACGAAACTGGCCTAACATTCTTTTGGATGCCGTAATCGTCGGGCTCCTTTTTTTCTTCTTGACTGCTGTCTTTATTCCACTGGGACAGCTCGTCAGTCAGGAGTTGGATTCTGCGCCAGACCGATTGAGGGCCTATTCGTGGAATCTTGGTGCAAGCCTGTTCGGCATCATGTTGTTTTCGCTGGTGAGTTTCAGGGCCTTATCACCGGTGTTCTGGTTTGGCCTAGTTTTGCTTGGCTTTGCACTGCTACAAGCAAACGGGAGGCGACGGTTCGCAGTGGCCTGCTTGATCCTGCCAGCCGTCCTGCTTCTCCACGAAAAGGCTACCCCGGACCACTTCGCCATCTGGACCCCGTATCAGCAGATCGAGATCCAGCGTTACTATTTTAAGAATCGGGAGTGGCAGGCCACCCTCGTCAATGTGAACCATGTCGGCTATCAAATGATCATCAATCTTTCGTCAGAATTTCTCAGCCGACATCCTGGTCTTGTGCAACAACCCGACGAAAGCCCGTACAATCTTCCCTTTCGCTTTACGGTCGCAAATCCCAGCGTTCTGGTTGTTGGAGCGGGTACCGGGGACGACGTAGCGGCGGCAGTTCGCGGCCATAGCAGGTCTATCGATGCGGTAGAAATTGATCCAGCTATCCTAACCCTCGGTCGAACCCATCCCGAAAGACCTTACGATTCGTCCACGGTTGCTGCACACCTAACCGACGCGCGGGCGTTCATGAGGCGAACCGACAGGCACTACGATCTGGTTCTCATGGGCCTTTTGGACTCACACACACAGCAGTCCGAATATGCCAACATGCGGATAGACAACTACGTCTACACGGAGGAGTCGTTGCGCGAAGTTCGCAACCTTCTTTCTCCGAATGGAACGCTGTTCCTAAAGTTCCAGGTGGACCGAGACTGGCTCGGCCGGAGACTCTATATGCTGCTCACTCGCGTCTTCGGAAAGCCGCCAGTAGTCTTCCTCGCTGAGTCGAGCTATGGGGCGGAGGCAACTTGCTTCGTGATCTCAGCTTCGGAAGAGGTCGAAAATAGCATGGCGCGAGATCCGCGGCTAAAGACGTTCGCGGAACGGCACAAGCGAACTTTCGACAGCACGCCGCCAGTTCCGATCACTACTGATGATTGGCCGTATTTGTATCAGGAAAAGAAAAGCATTCCGGCCGTTTTCCTGACTCTTAGTACCTTGGTCTTGCTGCTTGCCTTCTACTACCGCCGGAGCATCTCGACCAGCCATGTCCGGCAATCGTCCTTGTTCTTCTTTGCCATGGGAGCCGGGTTCATGCTTCTTGAGACTCAGATAGTAAGCCGTCTGGCTTTATTTTTCGGAACCACCTGGCAAGTGAACAGCGTGGCAATCGCGGCTGTTCTCACCGCTCTCGTAGTCGCCAATATCGTAATCGACAAATACAGCCGGCGATTCAATCGATGGTGGATTCTGGTTGGACTAGAAATGGCTCTGATTTCTATTTATCTCGTGCCTTTCGGTCGTATTCCGGGCTCAACCTTGGCGGTTGGCTCGCTGGCTGCAGGTCTATTTGCGCTACCGGTTTTCTTCGCGGGCTTGCTGTTTGCGCGCGAATTCCGCTCCACTCCGTCGCCGAGCGCGGCCTTGGCGGCGAACATGCTAGGGGCGGTGGTCGGGGGCTTGACGGAAAACCTGTCTCTCGTCATCGGGCTCAAAGCATTGTTGTTGATTGCAGCTTTGTTTTATCTGGTTGCGGGAATCGGGCTGCGGAACGCATCAACTTCGGAATCAACAGTCTTCAATTCGACAGGAAAGGGTGAACCAGACACAGTTCCGGATTCTGTCTGCCTTGAGATGAATGCGAGGTAGGATAAGCCTTGAGTTTTCAACTTCGAGGCAGCAGGCAAAATAACCAATGGGGCGGACCTATTCTTCTTCATTCACAATTTCTTTTGGAATTGCGGATTCGCCGGGGTTCGCCGACGCCGACGTCATCAGATAACTGATCAAATCATTCAATTCATTCGGGCTAAGAGTTGAGCGGAAGTCCGATGGCATCAATGATTGCGGACTGAAGTCCAGGCGTTCGATATCAGGCTTGGCGAGGAAGTGAAACGTGCCATCTAAAGCCTGCAACTGGAGTGAAAAATTATCCTGGTTGCGAATCCTTCCCACATATTTCTTCCCGTCGCGAGTGGTCGCGGTTACGGTTCGTGACTGCTGGTCTCCGCTGGGATTGGGACTAGTGATGGTGCTGCGAGTTTCTTCCACCGAATGCGTGCGCGCGTAACCCGACAGGTCGGAGGCGATGAATCCGCCTTTGCCAGCGACCATGTGGCAGCTGGAGCATTTTGCCTTGCCAAAGAAAATTGCTTTTCCGCGGTCGGGATCGCCGGGCAATTCGGCCGCTTTCTTTGTCCCTTGAAGAGTGCGGAGGTACGCTACGACTGACTTGATGTCGGAACTTTCGAGCGTGTGGAAGGCGGGCATCCCGGTTCCAGGAATGCCATTCTCAATAACGCCGAAAATCTGATCATCGGAGAGCCGCTGCACTGTTGGGTTTTCCGCGATGTTGGGGGCGCGCTCGCCACCTCGCCCGTCGAGACCGTGACACTCGGCGCAGCTACCTGCAAATATCTTCTCACCGTTGCTGGAGGAGGAATGGACGGGATCATTTTGCCGCTGCGGCTGCCCAAGTTGCACTGGCATGCGGAGGAGAGAACTTCGCGCCGACAAATTCCCGCCGAACGGCGCTGCCTTCGAACTTTCCCCTTGGCCGTTGCCAGACGGGTTCCCCGGATTCAATCCGCCTGAAGCCGGACGGTCGAAAGTGCCGGGAACCTGCTTCCCATACGCGGCCAGAACGACACAGAGAAACGCGAGTATCGCGACAAGAGCGCGCTGCTGGTCACACATAGCCGATATCCTGCCGGAAAGGCCTCTACAAGATTGAACACCGTCCAATACTGCATTTTCATCCAGTGAAAAGCTTTCCTCGGTTTTGAAAGCCCAGCGCAGGCTGGAACGAGGGTTTATCGCAATCGCGGTGGGCGTGTCAACTCCTGGTTTCCGTTCTTTGCTGCCGTTCGAGGAGAACCGCAACAGCATCCTCACTTCTTGGCTGGAAAACGTCTCCGCGAATGCCCCAATGGGGCCAGCCTTACCAGCGGCGATAACTTCTACTTCTGCTTCACCGCAATAGCCGAGATTTCTACCCGCGCATTGTTGACCAGAGCCGCGGCCTGGATAGTGGCGCGAGCTGGCTTCGGATCGGGCATCACGTTTTTGTAGACCTTATTCATGTCCACCAAACTCATGAATATCAGCGAGAAAAACTGTCACGTTAACAACCTCTTTCAGCTCAAAACCCGCGGCCTTGAGGACTTTCTGGATGTTTTCGAGCGCAGCAGTCGTCTCCGGACCAATACCACCTGAGGCTAACTTGCCGGAGTCATCGGTGCCCTCCTGGCCGGCGACGTACAGGGTGTTTCCAGCCACGATGCCGTCATTAAATGGAAGGCCCCTTGCGGGGGACAAATTTATCGCCTTGTGTTCCTGTGCATGACCTCGCTGCGAGATGGTTGCCACCGTTAATGCAAGGGCAATAGCAAACAGCAACTGCCTGAAAATTCTGATCTCCATTGTTATTTTCATTTCCGCTCTCCTCGCGATAAATGGATTGGCTCTTCCGCACCATCAAAAACAGTGTTAGAGTCCGCGCACATGTATACATCGGGGAGGACGAAATGGACAAATTTCATGGCTACGTGAAATCGCACACCATTACCGCATTTCTGCTTTCTGTCGGCATTTTATGTGCAGTATTGAGCGCGGCCAGGATGCTGGGCGCGCAATCTGCTTCCAGTTCGCCGGCAGCGCAGTTGGAAGGCGCGATGCTTGCTGATTTTCGCCGTGTGGAAGTGGCTTCTGTGTCGGATGCGCTCGAGGAACTGACGGGCAAGCGGATGTACATGACCCACCGCATGCATCCAATTTTCACCACGAAGTTTGCCGGCTTCGCACGGACGGTTCAGCTCAAGAAAGATGAAGGCAACACGGACCCTGCCGCATTGAGCGGAATGTTGACCGCGATTGATCAGGGCACCACGGATTCGGTTTACGTAATGGTGGTGGAGAACGGTGAAGACATCGCCGGAATGGGCGGACTGATGGGCACAGCGATGGCAGCCCGCGGGTACGCCGGCGCTGTGATTGATGGAGGCGTTCGCGACGTCGCCTATCTGCGAAAGATCGGATTCCCTGTGTACGCGACGGGGATCGTGCCCTCCACGTCCGTGCATCACTATCGCTTCGCAGGTGGGCAGATTCCCGTTACCTGCGACGGCGTTACCGTGAATCCAGGTGACATTGTCACGGCAGACAGCGATGGCGTGGTCATAGTTCCCAGAGCCCAGGCGCAAGAAGTGTTAACCCTTGCCCAGCAAATGGATTTCAAGGAGCACTCGATGTATGCCGTAATCGAACAACTGAAATCGATAGTGGATGCGGTCAAGAAGTTCGGCCGGCTGTGAGGCAAGAGATCTGTTGCAGAAAGATGACTTTCATCAGATAATTCGCACTTTCATTTCGTGTCGGCAAATTTTGGGATGCGCATGGCTGATGCTCCGAAACGAAGTTACAACATCACGGCGCTGCAGCGGGGGTTGCGTCTGCTTCAGCTCTTCAGTGAATCGGCGCGCGGGCTAACTGCGAAGCAGGTTGCAGTATCTTCGCGGCTGCCGGTGAGCACGGTCCACCGTTTTCTGGCGAACCTGGTAAGCACCGGCTTTCTGAACTGCAGCGGCGACGGCGTTTACCACTTGGGGATTGCATGTTTCTCCATTGGTCAGGCAGCTCTCGGACAACTCGACATACGGCGGCTGAGCTTGCCTTATCTTCAAGAATTGAATCAGCAAACCCGCGAAACCATTCATCTGACGGTGCGCCACGGCTTGTCGGCAGTTTATGTCGAGAAGCTGGATTCGCCGGAGCCATTACGCATTCATTCGCGCATCGGCGCGGCTGTTCCGTTATATTGCACGGCGGTGGGTAAAGTCATGCTGGCTTACATGCCTGACGAGGAACGGGAAAAGATTCTTCCCCAGTTGGGGCTGAAGCGTTTGACGCCGAACACCGTGCGAGACCGTCAGGAGTTGGAAGGCGAATTGTATCGGGTTCGAAAGAACGGGTACGCGTGCGATCTGGAAGAGCATGAGCTGCACATACGGTGCATCGCAGCTCCCATCTGGGACCACGCTGGCGGAGTACATGCCAGTCTCAGCATCACTGCGCCCATGGTGCGCATGAGCGTTACCCGTTTGCGGCAGCTTGCACCGAGGATTCAAGCGGCAGGATTGCAGATCTCACGAGAACTTGGATATCAAGCAGCGGGACGAACCGGATCCCGGGCGCCTGTGCGACAAAAAAATGGTGCCGCGGAGGCAGACCTTGCCAAGGCTCTATAAGCTGCACCCGGCGCGCTGCTTCGGAATCGATTTGCGAACGTCGTGTTTGCGAATCGGAGTCTTGGCCTTGGCCGGCACCTGCTTTACATTCTCGAGCCGAAGTTGGGCATCGGCGGCGTCCCATGCGCCTTGTCGTGTGCAGTCTGCAACCTTCGAAGGGTGGAGAGGCGAAGAACTCATTAATGACTGGGTACGGCTTACGGTAGTGCCGCAACTTGGCGGCAGGCTCATGCAGGTTGAATTCGGCGGACATCGCTACTTGTTCGTGAATCCCAAGTACAAGGGCAAGTATTTTCCTCCAACGGAGAGTGGCCAAAAACGCGAATGGTTCAACTACGGCGGCGACAAGCTTTGGCCGCTTCCAGAGGGCCATAGCGAGGGACAATGGCCGGGACCATTTGCGGATCAGCTCGATGACGGCGAATACAAGCTCAGCGTCGTGTCGCAGAACAACAGCTGCACACTTCATCTGGATGGCCCTAGCGATCCAGAGACCGGCCTGCAATATTCACGCGAGATCAGCATGGGAGGCGATTCTCCGCAGATTTCGTTTCATGCCGTGATGAAGAACGCGAGTGATCATCCGATTCGCTGGTCGATGCAATCGGTGACGCAATATGACACGGCGGATTCCCGCGATGCGGCCAATTACAACCGCGACTTCTGGGCGTTCGCGCCCATAAATCCGCACAGTGCCTATACGGACGGGTATCGAGTTCGCAATGGCCTGGCAGATGATCCATCATTTGCGGTGCGCGACGCCTGGTTCACGCTGCACTGGTTGTATTTGGAAAATGAAGTGTGGCTTGACTCAGATGCGGGCTGGCTGGCAGTGGTCGATGATTCGGCGAAGTACGGGATGATCGAGCGGTTTAAATATTTTTTCACTGAAGAATATCCAGGCAAAGCCTCTCTGATCTTTTACAAGAATGGCGCGGTGTTGGAGTTGGATGACGCAGGGATGCCCGTGTTGCGATCGAACAATCCTGAGCAAACTCCGTACTATATGGAAGCCGAGATCAACAGCCCGATGATCCGATTGGATCCGGGCGGTTCCTATGCTGTGGATACGTCGTGGTTTCCGGTTCGCGCCGGCAAAGGGCTTATATCGGTCGTGCCTGCGGGAGTAATTGAGCGTGGTCTGGTCGCGTCTTGGAAGCCGGACGGCATTCACGTCTCCGGTTCTTGGGGAGTGTTTTTCCCCGGCAACCTCAACGCGCACGTGTTTGACCAGCATGGAGTGGAGCGTAGCGTGGTTGAATTGGAATCCGTCGATCCGCTCCAGGCAGTAGAGCTGAATCGAACCATCAAGGTATCCTCTGAAGCAACGCGCATCGCCATTCACTTGCATGACGAACGAGGCGTGGACCTCGGCAGTTTGGGTGAGGCTAAGATTGCAAAACCGGAGAAGGACTCGTAGGCATGCGGAGTGCGATCCATATCACGGTCATCTTGAGCTGTCTGCTGGCCTGGGGTGATGATCCGCCCGCGACCATATCTACCGCTATCGATATACATTCCGACGACCTGCTGGCTCAGCCGCTGGCGGGAAACTGGCTCTCATACAACGGCGACTACTCCGGCCGCAGATACAGTAGTCTTTCTGAGATCAATAAGAATAACCTCGCGCAACTCCGTGCGGCATGGGTCTTTCATGCGCACAACTCGAGTCGGCTCGAGGTCACTCCAGTCGTCGCGAATGGAATGATGTTCGTGACCGCGTCAAATGATGCTTTCGCTCTGGACGCACGCAGTGGTCGAGTGGTGTGGCATCACTCGCGGCCGAATGCGGAGGGATTGATCGATGATGCCTCGCGGCATATCACACGCGGGGTTGGATTGTGGCGCAACCGTCTCTACATGGAAACGGACAATGCGCATCTCCTCTGCCTGGATGCACGCTCTGGCAATCTCATCTGGGATGTGGCCTATGCGGATTGGAACAAAAATTACGGCGCAACCAGCGCTCCGTTGATCGTTAAAGACAAAGTGCTGGTGGGGACCTCGGGCGGCGATGACGGCGTGCGCGGATTCCTCGCCGCCTACGATGCATTGAGTGGCAAGCTGGTGTGGCGATTCTGGACGATACCGGCCCCGGGCGAATTCGGTTCCGAAAGCTGGCCGGGCAAATTGTATCTCCATGGCGGAGGGACTACATGGATGCCCGGAACCTATGATCCGAAGTTGGATACGATTTTTTGGGGCACTAGTAATCCTGCGCCGGACTTTGAGGGTGAGGTGCGTCCCGGAGATGACCTTTACACCGATTGCATGCTGGCTCTCGATCCGGATACGGGGAAACTGAAGTGGTATTTCCAGTTCACTCCGCATGATCTTTTCGACTTTGATGCGGTGGAAACGCCAATCCTGATTGACGCCGTCTATCAAGGTACAGCTCGGAAATTGCTGGTGCAGGCAAACCGGAATGGTTACATTTACGTGCTCGATCGCACCAACGGAAAATTTCTTTCGGCGACGCCCTTCGTGGAAAAGCTGAACTGGGCGAAAGGTATCGACGGAGCAGGCAGACCTGTACGTACAGAGGTTAAGCCGACGGCGGAAGGAACGCGGGTTTGCCCGGGCTATGCCGGAGCAACAAACTGGTTCGCGCCCTCCTATAGCGAGTCCACTCATGCGGTTTATTTCATGGCGTTGGAACAATGCGAGACCTACTTTTTTAAGCCACAGCCGTTCCAGGAGGGTCAGGGGTATTACTCAACCGGAGTGGAACGCATCCCTGGCGAAAATTCTCAGAAACTTCTGGTCGCGTTTAATCTCGATAGTGGTTCGATTGCGTGGAAATACTCCCAGGTCGGTGGAGGCAGATCTTCCGGCGGAACCATGGCAACCGCCGGCGACTTGGTTTTTTTTGGCGACGACGCCGGCTCGTTCGAGGCCGTTGACGCACACAGTGGCAAGCCGCTGTGGCACTTCAATACCGGGCAGGATATGAGCGCGTCTCCGATGAGCTACGCAGTCGCTGGCAAACAGTATGTGGCGATTGCCGCAGGCAGTGACATTTTTAGTTTCGCGTTGCCATAAGCGCGCGTCACTGCCCTTCTCATGTGAGGACATTTTTTAACCACAGGGGGCACAGAGGATCACAGCAAATTCTGGGAGCAGATCGATACAGGAGGATTTTATGAATTCAGGTGTCACTCGCAGGACCTTTGCCACTCGCATCGGAGCTGTGCTGTCGACTTTGGGCATCGCGAGCAGCGTCTTTAAGGGCGCCTCCGCCCAGACTTCCGGCGGCCAGAATTCGGCCGCTCAGAATTCTGTGGCGGCGGATGCGAGCGGAATCCGCAAGATGAATGCCGAAGGAAAACCCGGTGGCGAAAAAGACGTCATCATGCCGGTGATTGTTCACAACGGGTTGATATATGTCTCGGGGCAGGGCGCCCACGATACACGAGACGCCAAGGAATGGACGATTGAATCTCACACCACCATGGTCATGGATAAGGTCAAGAGGATGGTGGAGGTTGGCGGAGGAACCACGGACACCATTCTTCAAGTCAACGTCTACCTGACAAAAATTGAGCACTGGGACGGAATGCACAAAGTGTTCTCGACATATTTTCCTCATGGTGGCCCGGCGCGGACAACCGTCGCAGTCGCTGCGTTGCCGGGAGACTCGCTGGTAGAAATCAATTGCATCGCCGCCGTCGCCCGTAAGTAAAAAAAAAAGGAGCTGGTTTATGCGACTGAGCTCGAAGTGGAACCGCCGGAGCTTTCTGGGCAGCGTGGGAGTATTTGCAGGGTCGATGCTGACGCCGCGCAAGTTGTTTTCCTTGAATCGCGGCGCTACGGGCGCAAGCCCAAAGCACAAGACCGCGACGGTAACCGGATTTGGACAGAGCAGAAATCCGTACGAGGAACTTGGGGTCACAACCGTGATCAATTGCGAGGGAACCATGACCGTGCTGGGCGGTTCCCTGCCTCATCCTGAACTGGAAGCCGTGATGACCATGGCCGGTCGCCATTTTGTGCCCATTGCGGAGTTGGAAGTTGCAGCCGGGAACCGCATCGCTCAGATGCTGAAACTTCCCGACGGATACAGCGCGATCGTGACATCCGGTGCGGCTGCTGCGATTCAGTCGGGACTGGCTGGCATTCTCACCGGCGACAACGAGGCCTTAATCCGGCAACTGCCTGATCTGACAGGGATGAAGTCTGAAGTCATCATTCAGAAGTCGCATCGCAATCCATTTGATCACCAGTTGCGGGCCACGGGAATCAAGCTGGTGGAGATCGAAACACAAGATCAATTGCGCGCCGCAGTAAACCAGCGCACGGCCATGATGCACTTTTCGAATTTCGCCAATGCCGCGGGGCAGATCAAAGTGGACGAGTGGGTAAAGCTGGCCAAGCAGTACAACATCCCTTGCATGAATGATGCCGCAGCCGACACGCCGCCGGCTTCTCATCTGTGGGACTATGCCAATATGGGCTATGACCTGATTACGTTCAGCGGCGGGAAGGCGATCCGCGGACCGCAATGCGCCGGCATGTTGATTGGACGTAAAGAACTGGTGGCCAATGCGCTGCTCAACAACAGCCCGCACGAGGACACTCTGGGCCGCAGTCAGAAAGTGGGCAAGGAAGAAATCGTAGGAATGGTTAAAGCGCTCGAGCTCTTCCTCAATGAAGACCATGACGCGCTGGCGAAAGAATGGCAGGCACGGCTGGAACGGATCTCGGGCGAGATCACGAAGGTTCCCGGCGTGAGCACGTCTTTCTTTACTCCCGACATCGCTAATCACGTTCCGCATATGCAGATCACCTGGGACGCTGCCCGAATTTCACTGACGCCGAAGGAAGCTTCGAAGCTTCTGCGCAGTTCGAAGCCGTCCATCGCAATGGGTGGAGGGGAAGAGCGGCCGGGTTTGGGAATGAACTCGTTTATGTTGCAGCCTGGCGAAGACAAAATTGTTGCCGAGCAACTATCGCGCATTCTGCGAGAGCACGCACTGTAGCCAGGCTTACGCGAATGGGTTTGTCGAAACTCATGGCGAAACTCAAGATCAAACCAAAGGCCGGATGCAGCTGGGACCTGGTCAGTCTGGGTGAAGTCATGCTGCGACTCGATCCGGGCGATGAGCGCATCTCCACCACGCGTCACTTTCGCGTATGGGAGGGCGGAGGCGAATACAACGTGGCGCGTGGTCTCAGACGCTGCTTTGGCATGGACACGGCCATCGTTACCGCGCTCGCTGAGAACGCTGTCGGACGTCTCGTCGAAGATCTCGTGCTTCAGGGAGGCGTGAGTCAGAAATATGTCCGCTGGGTGCCTTTCGACGGAGTCGGACGAAGTGTACGCAACGGGTTGAATTTTACCGAGAGAGGCTTTGGCGTGCGTGCTCCCCTCGGCTGTTCCGATCGTGGACATACCGCAATCTCACAGCTGAAACCGGGGGCAATCGATTGGGAGCGGATTTTCTTGAAGGATGGAGCACGCTGGTTTCACACCGGCGGAATCTTTTGTGCGCTCTCGGAAACCGCCCCCCTGGTTGCTCAGGAGGCCATGGAGGCAGCGAAGCGGGCGGGCGCGATCGTTTCTTACGATCTGAACTATCGTCCGTCACTTTGGAAGTCGATCGGTGGAAAGTCCAAAGCGCAGGAAGTTAACCGGCGTCTCGCGCCACTCGTGGATGCGATGCTCGGTAATGAGGAGGACTTCACCGCCGCACTAGGATTCGAAGTTTCTGGATTGGACGAGCACCACTCGAAGCTGGATCCAGCAAACTTCAAGCAAATGATGGAAAAGGTGATCCAGGAATTTCCAGCGGTCAAAGTAATCGCCACCACGCTGCGCAACGCCAGATCCGCAACGGTGAACGGTTGGGGAGCGGTGTGCTACTACGACGGCGGCTTCTACCAAGCGCCAGTTCGCGAAAATCTGGAAATCTTCGACCGGATAGGCGGAGGCGACTCTTTTGCTTCGGGATTGATCTATGGATTTCTGTCGGGGAAAGAACCGCAGTGGGCCGTCGAGTGTGGGGCCGCTCATGGCGCACTGGCCATGACCACGCCCGGCGACACCACAATGGCAACGATGGATGAAGTCTTGCAGGCTATGAAGGCGCAAACGGCCCGCATTGTACGCTGAGAAAATAGTCAGATGTTGGAACAGGCCAAGGCCCAAGAAAACCGTATGACCGTCGAGGACGTGATTCACAGGATCGGAGAAATTGGGATCGTTCCTGTAGTGCGGGCCGCGACCGTCGAAGACGCAACCTCCGCCGTGCGGGCCATCTGTGCAGGGGGCATTCCGATTCTCGAAATAACCATGACGGTTCCCGACGCGACGTCGGTCATCCGTCACGTGGCGCGAGAATATGGCAGCACGGTGCTCGTCGGGGCGGGCACGGTTACAACCGCGGAGCAGGCCGAGCAATGTATTGGTGCGGGCGCCGAGTTTATTGTAAGTCCCGGGCTGTCTCTGCCAGTTCTCGCAGTCGCGCAGGCAAGTGCAAAGCTCGCCATTCCTGGAGCGCTGACGCCAACCGAACTCATGCATGCTCAGGAAAACGGCGCAAAGCTGATCAAGATTTTTCCCTGCGGCAATGTTGGCGGTCCTAAGTATTTGCGGTCCCTGAGAGCTCCCTTCCCTAACGTTGCCCTGATTCCAACCGGCGGGGTGAACGCCTCCAACGCGGCCGAGTTCATCGCCGCAGGAGCTTTCGCTTTGGGAGTGGGTGCGGACCTGGTGAACGCAGACGCTCTGCGCGACCGGAACCTCGCGAAGATCACGGATGCGGCTCGCGAACTTGTGCAGGCAGTTTCCTGTGCGCGCAATCCTTCCATCGAAAAAACCACGCCACCGCATGGGTAACGGCCTTGCCCGCGGCTTCAAACTAAGAACTCAGCGGGCGAATGGTCGCCGATTGATCGATACTGGAAATACTGTATATATGCCGTGGGCACGACATTGACGCCTTCCAAGCAAATTTTTCCTAGGTGATTCTCGCCGTAACTCTAAAGTCCAGTCGTAAGTCGTGCACATTCAAGGTGTCCCAGCCGCCGTATCCACAATTGTGTGACCTCATCGTGGCAATGGACTTGCCTTATCTAGATGCCATGACAAATATCGATGAACAGGATTGGCGCAAATTATGCGAACTGGCAGCGAATGAGACTGACCCGGGAAGGCTGCGCGCGCTTGTAGAACAACTCAGCAAAGCACTGGAATCGCGCACCAAGAAATTGGGGTCCGACGCTGACAACCCCAAAGATCCGTCGCAGAGTTCTGAAGCCGGCGCCCGATCAAAGGTAGTGATTATGAAGGTGAATTGACTTCGTCGCCCAGCACTCTCTGTGGCTCGCGAATGGCTTCCGCTAGGTCGTTCATGAAGGCCGCCGCGCGGGCACCGTCGGCAACGCGGTGGTCGCACGACAGAGTCAACGTCATCATGGAACGGATGGCGGGTTTGCCGTCGATAGCCACAACTCGATCGGAGATGGCGCCAACCGCCAGGATGGCCGCCTGCGGCGGCGTGATGATGGCAGAAAACGAATCCACGTGATACATGCCCAGATTGCTGATGGTGAAAGTCGCATCCGCAATATCTGAGGGGCGCAGTTTTCCTGAGCGCGCCCGCTCGGTGACGGCGCGTCTTTGCGAAGAGATTTCAGCGAGGCTGGCGGTATGGGCGTCGTGAATCACCGCCATGACTACACCGTCATTCACGGCTATTGCCACGCCGAGGTTCACTTTGTCATGAAGACGAATGCCCTCGGCGCTCCAACTGGCGTTCACACGGGGGTGTTTGAGCAGAACCCTGGCCACGAGCGCGACCAGTAAGTCGGTGTGGGTGAGACGCAGCCCTGGGGTCTGCTTTTGTGCCATGGCCACTTGTTCGCGTGCGGCATTGAGCGCGCCAGCTTCAACTGCGCGCGTGACAAAGAAGTGTGGAACCGATGTCCAGCTCTGGGTTGTGCGTTCAGCCATGAGACGGCCGATCGAGCCTGGAACTTCGATTTGCGGTTTGGTGTGGGTCGATGATGTGGGAGACAGGGCAGAGGTTGCAGCGCCTTGCGCACTCGTAGCTTGAACGTCGGAGGCAAGAATTTCTCCGCCTGGCCCGGAGCCATGCAGGGTCGTGATGTCGACTCCCAATTCTTTGGCAAGGCGGCGAGCTTTCGGCGAAATCCTTGCACCCGTTGCAGTAATCTGACCCGGAGCCTTCGCGGCGGATGCCGTCGCCGAGCCGCCTTCACTCTTCGCTGGCGCTACCGGAGCTGAACTCAACAGTTTGTTCTCTCGAGGAGGAGTCTCACCTGGGCTAACGATCCAGGCGATGGTCTGACCCACGGGAATCACAGCACCTTCTCGAGCCTTGACGCCGAGCAGAATGCCGTCGGCAGGAGCTTCCACTTCCATCACAGCTTTATCGGTTTCGATTTCCAGGAGAGGCTCGCCTTTGCTGACACGGTCGCCCTCCTTTTTGCGCCAGGACACCAGCTTGCCGGTTTCCTGCGCCATCTCGAGGGCGGGCATTACAACGCTGAAGGCCATGGTTGTGTTCTTTTGGGGAAGAGCCTATGGCCTTCAGCCCGAGACTCCTACGCGCTCTGTTCTAGCGCTCGTCTCGATCATTTCCAGCACGCGGCGGCTGGGTTCAGCCTCGGTTTCACGTGTAGTGGGCAGCGCGCCGTTTACAGTGAAATAGTGCGCTCCGGCGACGAGAAGTTCTTCCGCCGGAAAGCGCGTGATGACTTCGTGGCCGCTCGGAGTGACCACGATTTCTTCTTCAATGCGCGCCGCGCTCCAGCCGTCGGTCGAAGGCCAGAAAGTTTCCAGCGCGAATACCATGCCCGGCTTGATCTCGACCGGATGGTCGAACGAAACCAGGCGACTGATCACTGGTTTTTCCCAGATCGCGAGGCCGATACCGTGGCCGTATTGCAGCGCAAAGCAAGCTTCTTCGTTGGGGAATCCAAACTCTTCTGCTTTAGGCCACACCGAGGCAATCTCGGCGGTGGTGCGGCCAGGGCGAACCAGTTCGATCGCGGCATCGAGATAATCACGGCAACGCTTGTAGGCGTCGACCATGGCGTGCGAAGCATACCCAATTGTGAAGCAGCGGTAATAACAGGTGCGATAGCCCATGTGCGAATGGAGAATGTCGTAGTAGACGGGATCGCCCGGGCGCAGCACGCGATCGGAAAACACATGCGGATGCGGATTGCAGCGTTCGCCGGAGATGGCATTCACGGCTTCAACGTATTCCGAACCCAGATCGTAGAGAACTTTGCTGACCAGACCCACGGCTTGGTTCTCGCGCATTCCCGGCTTCATGGCGCGGTACAGCTCATCGTAGGCGGCGTCGACCATCATGGCCGACGTGTTGAGCAGTGAAATCTCATCCTGGGTTTTAATAACCCGTGCGTCGGACATGAGTTGCTGTCCGTCGACAACTTTGATGCCCTCGCGTTGGAGTGCAAACAGAACGGGTAATTCGATGATGTCGATGCCAAGCGGCTCTTTGTGTAGACCACGCATCTCCAGTTCAATGCGAATTTTCTTGGCGACATCTTCTGCGCGCCCCATCTCGGGAGTCATGGCGCCGCGCAACATTGAAATTCCCGGGCGCGAACGGTCGCCCAGCCACGGGCAGTTGAGCTGGTGATGTTTGGCGGCAGAGCCGAAGTCCCACAGGATGGGCTCGTCGTTCTGCGGCAGAAGGGTGAAGCGGTTGGCTTTGTCCTGGGCCCAGGTGCCGATGTGTGTGGAAGTCAGATAGCGGACGTTGTTCATGTCGAAGCACAGCAAGGCGCCCATCTCTGACTTCGCCAGCAAGTCCTTCGCGCGCGCCAAACGCTCGCGACGCAAGCGGTCAAAGTCGATGCGGTTTTCCCAATCCACCGCCATCGTTCCATGAGTCTTTAGTGCCATAGAAACCTCCTAGCCGCCGGCTGTAGACACGTCGCTTGCAACGTCTTTCAGGCACGCGACAGAGACGTAGCCAGCTACGTCTCTACGATCGAATCTTAACCCTTATTGCACATCTGTCGAGCCGCTTCCGAGACCGTCTGTTCCGTCGGCACGGTCACATCTTCGAGCGGCGGAGAAAACGGAATCGGCACGTGCATTGCACCCATACGTTTCACAGGCGCGTCCAGATCGTAGAATGCACCTTCGGCGATCACCGCGGCTAGCTCCGATGTCACACCGTAGCGCCCGTAGCCTTCGTCGAGCACGATCACGCGCGAAGTTTTCTTTGCCGATTCAATCAGAGTCTTTTCGTCAAGTGGCCAAGAGGTGCGTGGATCCACCACCTCGGCGCTAATGCCTTCATGTTCGAGCAGGGTGGCGGCACCCAGCGCAATTTGCACCATGCTGCTGGTGGCGACCAAAGTGATATCGTCCCCTGCGCGCTTCACTTCGGCCACACCCAGGGGAATCGTGTAGTCGTCGTCGGGCACCGGCCCCTTCAGCTTGTACATCATCTTGTCTTCGAAGAACACGACCGGATTCTCGTCGCGAATCGCGGTCTTCAACAAGCCCTTGGCATCGTACGGGGTCGAGGGCAAGACCACTTTTAGTCCGGGCACGTGACTGAACCAGGCATGCAGCGACTGCGAATGTTGCGCCGCCGACCGCCTGGTTGCTCCCAGGGTGGTGCGCATCACCATGGGAACCTTCCAGTGTCCACCTGACATGTAATGAATTTTGGCGGCCTGATTGACCATCTGGTCCATGGTCAGCGTGATGAAATCGCCGAACATGATATCGACGACGGGACGAAGCCCGGTCATGGCTGCACCGACTCCAAGGCCAGTAAAACCAGCTTCGGAAATTGGGGTATCCACTACCCGCTCGGAGCCAAATTCCTCCACCAGACCGGAGAGGACTTTGAAGGGCGTACCCGCCTCCGCCACATCTTCGCCGATGATGCAGACGCTCGAGTCCCGGCGCATCTCTTCCGCCAGTGCTTCACGCACGGCTTGAGCGAAGGTCAACTCGCGGATGGCGGACTCAGGCATAGACGTGCTTCTCCACTTCGTCGACGCTTGGATAAGGGGACTCGATGGCAAACTTCACCGCCGCTTCCATCCCCGTCCGGATCTCGTCTTGAATTTCCTTCAGCAACGAGGCCTCCGCATGGCCCTGCGCCAATAACCAATCCGAAAAAATCTTGATGGGATCGCGTTCCGCTTTCCAGAGCTGTTCTTCCGCCTTCGAGCGGTAGTATTCGCGATTGATGTCACCGACATGGTGGCCGGTGTAGCGGTATGTATTGCACTGCAAAAAGCCCGGTCCTTCGCCGCGGCGCGCGCGCTCGACGAATCGGCTCGCAATCCCGTACACGGCACGCACGTCTTGACCGTTAACGCTCGCCGCCTCGATCCCGAACGCTGTGGCGCGGCTGAGCACGTCGCCGGCAGTGGTCTCGGTGTAATGGGTGTACTCGTTGTAGAGATTGTTTTCGCAGACGTAGATTACGGGCAACTTCCAAAGTTGCGCCAAGTTCATCACTTCATAGAGCGATCCTTGTCCGAGGGCGCCTTCGCCAAAGAAGCAGACTGCAACGCGGTCCGTTCCTAATTTCTTTGCCGCAAAGGCTGCGCCGGTAGCAATTCCCACGCTGCCGCCGACGATTGCATTGGCACCGAGGTTGCCGGTCGCCGGATCGGCGATGTGCATGGAGCCACCTTTGCCGCGGCAGTAGCCTGCCTCCTTGCCCAACAATTCGGCGAACATGCGGTCGGGCGAAGCTCCCTTGGCCAGACAATGGCCGTGACCGCGGTGCGTGCTGGTGATGTAATCATCGATCCGCAAGGCTTCACAGATTCCGACAGCGACCGCTTCCTCTCCGCTGTAAAGATGGGCGAGTCCGGGCATGAGGGCGCGTGTGTAAAGTTCGTTTACCTGCTCTTCAAACAGGCGGATGCTCACCATCTGCCGGTACATGTGGATCCATTTGTCTCTCTGAACCGCGGTATCTGCGCCCGCCTCGAATTGGGGTGCGGTCATAGTCATTTCGAAATCCCCGACATACGCGCCAGCACATCGAACATGCAGGCGAAATCCAACTTCTCCATACCCATGCCGCGCGCGGCGGTGAGGAACTCATTGCTTATCGCCGTGGTCGGCAAGGGCACATCCAGCTGTCGTCCCAGTTCCATCGCCAGAACCATGTCTTTCTGCATCATGTTCACATCGAACCAGGCTTCTTCGGGCTGCTTGAGAACGAATGGTCCGCGATACTGGATCATGGGCGAGGCCACGGCGCTGTGCGTGAGCACATCGACTGCGACCTCGCGCGCGATCCCACTCTTTTCCGCGAGCAGCACGCCTTCGGAGAAGGCGAGCATCTGCACCGCCAGACTCAAATTGGTAGCAATCTTCATCGATAAAGCGACGCCATTGTCACCAACGTGTGTGACCTTGGGCCCCATATCCTGCAGCAGCGGCTTCACTTTTTCAAAGGTCTCGCGGCGGCCTCCCACCATGACTGACAATTTTCCTTCTTGTAGAGTGATGACGCTCCCGGACACAGGCGAATCGACCATGTCGGCGCCCCGCTCGCGGACTTTCGCCGCCAGGGCGCGGCTGACGCTGGGACTCACCGTGCTCATGTCGAGGAAAATCTTGCCAGGCCCGAGACCCGCCAGCATTCCGTCCGAACCCTCCGTGATCGCCGAGATCGCCGCAGCATTGGTTACCATGGCAAAGGTAAAATCGGCCGCGGCGGCCACCGCACGCGGAGAGTCCGCCCACTTCATACCCTTGGCAATCAGCCATTGCGCCTTCGAGCGCGTGCGATTGTACCCAGTCACGGTGTGACCCTTGCTGAGCAGCCGGTTCACCATCTGGCCACCCATGACGCCGAGACCGATAAATCCGACTTTCGACATGCGACGCTGGCCTCCGAAATTATGAAGTGTGCCTGGAAGATACCGGAATCTTGGCCGAAGAAACTTTGCCCGCAGAAAGCTTGCTCGAAGAAACCTGGGAGTCCTCGCGCACCTGTTCGAGATGCGCCCGCATGGCGTCGCGAACCTTTTCCGGATCGCGCTGTTCCATAGCTTCCAAGATGCGCTTGTGATGAAACTGACCGCGTTCGGGACCACCTTCAACCTTGAATATCTTCATCCGTTGCTCGCGAAGCAGGCCGACGATGGAATCAATCAGCGAAAGAATCAGAGGATTAGCCGCTGCTTCTGCCAGCGAGAGATGGAAATCGAGATCAGCTTCTATGTAAGCATCAGGATCGCGACCGGCGCGGTCCATGACCGCAACCGCTTCGCGCATCGTAACCAGGTCGGACTCTTGTGCGCGGGCCGCAGCCAACGCGGCGATTTCCGGCTCGAGGATGGCGCGCAGTTCGGCGAGATACTGCGCGCCTTCCGGCTGGCCAATCTTCACCATGAGGTCCAGGGACTGGCGAACAGCTTGCGAGGTGCCATCCGTGATGAAGGTGCCGCGGCCGGAGTAAGCCTCAACCAGACCTTTTTCGCGCAGCGCTTTCACGGCTTCGCGAACGGCGGTGCGGCTCACGCCAAAACGTTGCGCCAAGTCGCGTTCAGCGGGAAGCTGGTCCCCAGTTTTCAGGGTGCCCTTCAAGATGGATTCTTCAATCTGCTGAACGATTTGCTCGTATAGCCGCGATGTTCTGACTACTTTGTACACAGGCTCATCCCCGGGCCTGAGCGCTCTGCCAGCCCCGGCGCCAGGCGTGGTCCAGCTACTATACCGCGAATGTGCGCCGCTGGACAGACCGGTCAAAGACTCTGTAGTCATGGTATATAGGTATGGTGGTATGACCAATTGAACATACCATACACAGGAAGTTAAGAGCAAGCCGACTCGAGTACTGGCAATTTGCGTATTCAACGAGACTCCGTCCCGCCGTTGGTTCCTAAAATCGAATGGCACCTATCGTAAATCTTCTTGACACCCCTTCCTCAGTGGTGGTATGGCTGTCGGACCAGAAGAACTGGAGGCAAACCTACATGTATTCCCGATTGCTGAGGACAATCGCGCCCGCGGCTGCTGCAAGCGCGATCGTCGGCTTCTTGCTGATAGTTTTTTTGTTAAGTGTGGTGTATCCCGTCCGAGCGCAATCGACTGCTGGACGCATTCTGGGCACGGTCACCGACCAGAGCGGCGCGGCAGTCGTTTCCGCCAAGGTAGTGATCACGGATTTGGAACGCGGAACATCGAGGACTTTGACCACGGACGAGGCGGGAGCTTACGCGGCCGCGGACTTAACTCCGGGAAACTACAAGATCCGGGTGGAGGCAAGAGGATTCAAGACTGTACAACGCCCAAGCGTCGGAGTCGAAGTAGCTACCGACGTGCGTATTGATTTCGCCCTCCAGCCCGGACAAGTTTCCGAGACCATCATCGTGGACGAGAATGTCCCGCTGGTGAACACAACTTCTGCCACTTTGGGAGGCACTCTCAGCAACCAAGAGATTAATGATCTTCCGCTGAACGGGCGCAATTACGAGAACCTCTTGCAGCTCCGTCCCGGGGTGATGCGCTATCCGGGGGGCGGATTCTCGACCACCAGCACTAATGGTTTACGCGCCGAAGACAACGCCTACTTCGTCGAAGGATTATTCAACAGCGAACCGTTTTCCGGCCAGGGCATCATTAACGGAGCCGGTATCGCAGGAGATTCCGCGACGATCCTGCCGATCGATACGATTCAGGAGTTCAATGTTCAGGAGAATCCCCCGGCGGAATATGGCTGGAAGCCAGGCGCGGTCGTCAATGTTGGATTGAAATCCGGCACCAATAGGCTTCACGGCAGTGCGTTCGCCTTCGGCCGCGATGGCGCGTTGGACGCACGTAATTACTTTAACTGCGCTAAGAATCCATGCGCGTTCGGACAGTCTCCGGCGCCGAAAAATCCCCGGACCCTGGAACAGTTTGGCGGCAGTCTGGGCGGCGCCATTATCAAGGACAAGGTGTTTTTCTTCGGCGCCTACGAGGGGCAGCGCTATGACGTCGGAAACTCCTTCGGTGGCGTGACCAGCCCCTCGATGGTAACGATGCCGGCTGCGGGAAACTGCATCTACCGTGCCACCGGAGATTGTGCAAATAGCATTCCCGATGTAATAGCCGATCTGCAAGCCGGAGGGATCAGCGTGAGCCCCGCCAGTCTGCAAGTGGCGGGGTGTGCGATCTCGGGAGGGGCCGTTACCTGCAATGGCAAAGGATTTCCCACCAACAACAATCCAAGCATCAACATCGTAAACGGATTTCCCAACCAAGTGGGCGTAGACAACGCGCTCGGCAAAGTAGACTACAACTTCAACCAGCACAACAGCGTGAGTGGCTTTTACTTCTTCGGCAATAACTCAGGAACGGTCGAAGATTTTCCGGAGCTGCAGTCCTTCTGGCGATCCAAGATCCACACCCGCGCGCAAGTGGTTGGAGGAAACTGGATTTGGACCCCAAACCAGCGCTGGGTAAATGAAGCCCGGGTCGGCTACAACCGCCTGTACCAGCCCACGTTGCCAGGCGACTTGAATACACCGGCATCAAGTTATGGTCTCAACACCGGCGTGAGCGGTCCCCTGACCGGTGGCTTGCCCCGCATTGGCTTCGCGGGATATTTCTTCCCCGGTCTGGGCGCTTTCAAGTGGCCGAAGTTCCAGGGACCGGACACGATCACCCAGTTTATCGATCACGTCTCCTACATCAGAGGAACACACGCTATCAAGTTCGGCGGGGAACTCCACCGCGAGGCCTTCAGCGGCGGCGCATTTGGCAATGCTCGGGGGAGTATCACATTTCTGGGTGGCAACACCCCGGACCCGGCCAACCCGGCCACTACCCTCAACACCTCAAAGTTGGAGGACTTTTTCTCTGGTGCGCCGTTCAAGGCCTCAGTACAAACTGGCGATCCCCGCCGGCAGATCCACGACTGGGAATACTCGGTTTTTTTGCAGGACGACTGGCGAGCGACTAAGAACCTGACGATCAATGTCGGCCTGCGCTACGAGTACCGCTCGGTCATCAAAGAGGCTCACAACTTACTAGGCAATTTCGATCCCAACTCGACCACCGGATTAATTCAAGCCGGACTGAAGGGCGTCGGCGGCCCCTACAATCCCGATCGCAAGAATTTTGCCCCGCGCTTTGGCTTTGCCTGGGATGTAACCGGCAAAGGAAGAACCGTGCTGAGAGGCGGTGCCAGCCTGATGTATGAAACGGTAAACTGGGAATCATTTCTCGCTTTCAACAACGCCTTCGGCCTCTCCAACGTTCCCACGGGAGCCATTATCGATGCCGCCGGCAACACTGCTGGAGGCACAATCACGGCCGGCAATCAGACGATTATTCCTCTACCGTATCCTTGGGACAACGGACCGATCTACGGCAACATCAGCAGCAGCAACATCGATTGCAGCGCGAGCCCATGCCCGATTATGAGTGTGGTCCGCAACCTCACTACTCCCTACGTATGGAACTGGACGCTGAACCTGCAACACTCCTTTACGCCGAACCTTTCTTTGGAAATTGCCTATGTGGGCAATCACGGTTCGAACTTGACTGGGATTCGGGACATCAATCAACCGCCAGTAGGATCGGGTTGGCCCGCGGCAAGCATCACCGCTTGCATCGCTTCGGGCTACACCGACCCGACTTTCTGTGCGCCAGACAGCACCGGAGGGGAAGAAGCGAACCGACCTTTCGCTGCCAAGTTCCCCTACCTTAGCAACATCTTCCAGATGGGGAACATTTACAAATCAAATTACAACGGTCTGCAGGTCACGTTGAACTCTCGAAACTACCACGGCCTGAGCATGGTGGCTGGTTACACCTACGCCCACGCCCTAGACGACGTGGGCGCAAACTGGGACTTTGGTTTTGGCGCGGGCCTGCCCGTAGACTCGGCCAATGTAGGACGGGAATACGCGAACAGTGACTTTGATATTCGACACCGTCTCACGCTCTCGCTCACCTATGCCATCCCCGGACGCAAAGGATTTGGGCAGATGATGGAAGGTTGGGAACTCAATTCCATCGTGACCTTGGAAAGCTCGCAATTCTGGGGACCGATTGATCTGGGAACCGACGCCAGCGGCACGGGCTCGCTTCCGGTGAGCCCGCCAGCTACCGCCCCCATCCGTTGGAGCTTTTACGGCAGGCCGTCTGACTTCAAGTCGGGCCCAACTCCAATTCCGTACTTCGGTCCTGGCAATGCGCCGTCCGCTTGTACGACCCAAGCGTTAGCCGTGGACGGAGGAACCGCCGGGCCGGCGACCGCTGCCCTGAACTTATATGGCTGCTACGCCCAGGGCGCTTCCATCATGTTGCCGCCGCCGTTGGGGCAGTTGGGCAACATGCCTCGCAACCTGTTCCCCGACTCCGGATTCAAGAACTTCGATTTCTCGATTGCCAAGAACTGGCATCTCGGTGACCGAGTCCATGTCCAGTTCCGCGCCGAGTTCTTCAACATTTTCAACCATCCCAACTTCGCCAATCCGTACGGCGGACAAAATGGTTACGGACAGAACGATCCTTCGGCCTTTGGTGCCTTCGGTTGCGCTTGCGCGACGCCAGACGTAGCCGCCGCCAATCCGGTGATCGGGTCGGGCGGTAGCCGTGCTTTACAGCTAGGCCTGAAGTTCACGTTCTAAGTCCGTGCAGGGAGAAATCGAGGGAGTCCAGGAGCCGGACGGACATTCCGTTCGGCTTTTTCGCGACATGGATCGAGACCTAACAAGAAAAAGGGGATAGGGTGGGTCATAAATCATGAAGAGCAAAATTCATTTTGCTTTCTTAATTTTGTTTCTGCTATACGCTGTATTCGCTTCCAAAAGGCTCTGCGCGCAAGAGCGGAGCGAGCGCACGATTGATGAGATCAAAATCGAGGCCGTTCGTCGTGCTGAAGTTGGTCAATATCCGCTGATCGGCCTTGATCCCGGCGACGTGAAAGAAGCATTCGCTTCCATCAAGACCGGCGATAAGGATGAATGGGCCGCTGGGTTCATGAAAGTTGCGGATCGCTGTTTCGACGAGGCCAAGTCGCTGGAGAAATCCGATCCGACGAAGGCGAATGCCGATTACGTCCGCGCCTGGCGGCTTTATTCATTTGGACGCTGGCCGATTCCGGCTTCGCCGGGCAAACAGCGCTCTTACGAAAAAGCGATTGCGTCTTTTCTTGCACATGCACGATTTTTCGATCCTCCGCTCGAAGTGGTTCGCATCCCTTTCGAAGGCAAGGAAATCATTGGATACCTGCGCCTGCCGAAGAACGCGAAACAACCGGTGCCGCTGGTAATCGCGGTGAATGGGCTGGACAGCCGGAAAGAAGATCTCGCAGAGAGCTTCGGGGCAATTCTGCCTTTCGGCGTCGGATTTCTCGCGGTCGATGGCCCGGGAACGGGACAGAATCCGATTAAGGTCAGCGAGACCGCGGACCGTATGCTGTCGCGGGTAATTGATTACGCGCAGGCTCGGCCCCAGATCGATAAAAATCGCATCGCCATGCATGGCGTGAGCTGGGGCGCATACTGGGCGACAAAGATGGCTATCGTCGAGCGTGGACGCCTGCGTGGGGCGAGCGCGCAATCTCCGCCGGTAGACAAATTCTTTCAGAAAGATTTTCTGATGAATTCGCTGCTGGGCAATCGCGAGTATCTGTTCGATCAGGTGCCCGCGCTCATGAACATTCTGGAAGGCGTGCACACCCTAGACGAGATGGGCGAGTTCCTTCCCAAGATGTCTCTGGTGCATCAGGGCCTGCTGGGCAAACCCATGGCTCCAATGTTGATTATGGCTGGGGTTCTAGACACCCAGGTTCCGATCGACGACATTTATCTGCTGCTGAGCAAGGGTGATACCGCGAAAGAAGCTTGGATTAACCCGAAGGGCGGCCATCTGGGACGGCAAGTTGGAGTCTGGCCCGATCCGCTCATCTTCAAGCAGGTTATTATTCCGTGGCTGGTCAAGACCCTCGGCACCCCGGCGGGATGGGAAATCCGCTAGTCTAATCACGAACCATAAGGGCCGCCGAGCCCAAGCCCAGAGGGATTCTCGAACGCACCCATGCCAACTACTTCCACCACTGTTCCCCCCACATCCAAGTCCGGCCGATCAAGCAAGGAGCCTTTCTACGCCACGCTATGGGTACAGGTCGTATTCGCCATCGCGCTGGCAGTGATCTTCGGGCACTTCCGCCCCCACGCCGCCGTCGCCATGAAGCCGCTGGGCGATGCCTTTATACGTCTGATCACGATGATCATTACCGTGATCATTTTCTTCACTGTGGTGTCGGGCATTGCCGGCATGCAGGACATGAAGAAGGTCGGACGCGTGGGCGGCAAGGCCATCCTTTATTTTGAAATCGTTTCGACGATTGCTTTGGCGCTGGGCCTGGTGGTTGGAAATCTTGTGCATCCGGGAAGTGGCTTCAATGTGAATCCGGCCACACTTGACCCGCGAGCCGTGGCCGAATACGCCGGGCAAGCCAAGGCGCAGAGCGCTGCCGATTTCTTCATGCACATCATTCCCACAACAATTGTGGACGCCTTTGCGAAAGGCGACATCCTGCAAGTTGTATTTGTCTCCATCCTGTTCGGATTTGCGCTCTCCGCGATGGGGCCGCGCTGTAAGCCGTTGCTCGAACTGTTGGACTCCCTGACCCAGGCTGTCTTCGGTGTTGTGAATATCGTGATGCGGTTTGCCCCCATCGGCGCTTTCGGGGCCATGGCGTTCACCATCGGTAAGTACGGAATTGCCTCCCTCGGCCCGCTGGCCAGGCTGGTGGGGACGTTTTACATCACATCGATTCTGTTTGTGCTGATCGTGCTGGGCGCGATTGCGTGGGTTGCGGGTTTCAATATCCTAAAGTTCTTGCTGTATATCAAGGAAGAGATCCTGCTGGTTCTTGCCACCAGCTCCTCCGAGACGGCCCTGGCAACCTTGATGGAGAAACTCGAGACTCTTGGCTGCTCCCGCTCCCTGGTGGGGTTAGTCGTGCCCACGGGCTACACGTTCAACACCGATGGCAGCAGTCTTTACATGACGCTGGCCGCACTTTTTGTCGCGCAGGCCACGAATACTCCGCTCACCTTGACCCAGCAGCTTATGATTTTCTCCGTGGCCGTACTTTCTTCGAAAGGCGCCAGCGGCGTGCAAGGTGCGGGATTCATTGCGTTAGTCGTGACTCTCTCTGTGATCCCAACGATTCCGGTGGCCGGAATGGCCTTAGTGCTCGGCATCGACCGCTTCATGAGCATGTTTCGCGCATTGGTCAACATGATCGGCAACGGCGTGGCGACGTTGGTGGTGGCGCGCTGGGAAAATGAATTGGACCGAAAGACCTTGCAGCGCAACTTGGCCTGAACTCCTCGAATCCGAGGGGGGGCCGACTTCAATATTTCTCGCCGCGGGTAACTCTTTCGTAACCAACCGGATGCACAATTTTCGCTGCACTTTAACATTCCTGAAATATCTTGCAAGTAGGCTTGACCAAGGAGTTAGCCCGATGGCTTCACCCCGCGCTGCGAAATCCTTGCCGTTGCAGGTGGCTGCGATTTGCTATCGCAGACGCGGCACGGCTGTGGAATTCCTGCTGGTCAACACCAATGGCGGCAACAAGTGGACCTTTCCCAAGGGCTCTCCTTGTGCCAACATGTCGCATAGCCAAGCTGCGGAACGTGAAGCGGCGGAGGAAGCCGGCGCATGGGGCACCATCGAGCCTCGCCACTTTCATTTGTACCTTCACTCCAAGGGCGTGTTCTGGCAGACCGGCGGCGTTCAGGAATTCGTGGTCAAAGCCTTTTTGATGGAAGTGCATGGAACGCGCCCTCCGGACGAAATGCTGCGCAATCCCACCTGGTTCAGCGCCGAGGAAGCGCAACAGCGCCTGACTAAGGGGCGTGAGGCGAAGTACGCGCATGAACTCCAGTCGGTGATCGACCGCGCCCTTGAGCGCATCCATGTTCATGAATCCCTCTGGGCCAAATCCCCCGAAAAAAGCCAGAGCCGCGGCGCCGCTCAGTCCTGAAATGTTCCTGTTTTGTGCTTCCGCGAAAAGTTCTCGGTACTGGGCACCAGGTACTCGGGGGCTGGGTTTTATGAGACGATAAATCCAGACTCATGATCCAATTGTCTGGCGCCGGAAAACGTTTCGGCCACAAACTCCTTTTCGAGAATGCGGACTGGCTGATCACGCCCAACGACCGCGTTGGCCTGGTGGGCGCGAACGGCACTGGCAAGTCAACACTGATGAAGGTACTCGCCGGACTGGACACACTCGACTACGGCACGCTCACCATTGCCAAAGGCACCACTGCCGGATATTTGCCGCAGGATGGCCTCTCGCTTTCCGGGCGCACGGTTTTTGCCGAGTGCATGTCGGTATTCGATGAGTTGCGCGCGATGGAGCAGGAACTCGAAACCTTGATGCATCGCATCGCAGAACTCGACCACACCAGCGCGCAATATGCCGACGTGGCAGACCGGTATCATAGGCTGGAGCATGAGTTCCAAACCCGCGATGGATATTCGATTGAAGCCGAAGTGGGCCGCGTGCTGATGGGGCTGGGCTTCGGTAAAGAAGACTGGCAGAGGCAAACGGAAGAATTTTCCGGCGGATGGCAGATGCGGCTGGCGCTGGCCAAACTCCTGCTGCAGCAACCGAACCTGCTTCTATTGGACGAGCCTACGAACCACCTCGATCTGGAAGCCCGTAACTGGCTCGAGGACTATCTCCGAAACTATCCCCACGCTTTGCTGCTGATCTCGCATGACCGCTTTTTCCTCGACGTAACCGTCAACAAGATCGTAGAAATCTGGAACAAGCGGTTATGGTTCTACACCGGCAACTACGACAAATACGTGACCCAGAAGACGCAGCGCAATGAGCAGTTGCAGGCGGCCTACCGCAATCAGCGCGACCGAATCGAACAGCTCGAGGTCTTTATCAATCGCTTCCGCTACCAGGCCACCAAAGCCAAGCAAGTGCAAAGCCGCATCAAGGAACTGGACAAGATCGAGCGAATCGAGATTCCGCCGGAAGAAAAAACCATCCACTTTTCGTTTCCGCAGCCCAAGCCCAGCGGGCGGATCGTCGCCGAGTTCAACCATGTCGACAAAAGTTATGGCACAAAGGAAGTGTTTCGTGACGTCAGCTTCGTGATCGAGCGCGCCGACCGTATTGCCCTGGTCGGAGTGAACGGAGCGGGGAAGTCGACCTTGATCAAGCTGCTCGCCGGCAGCGAGCCGTTGACGGGCGGCGAATACCGGCTGGGCCACAACGCTCAGCCTGATTATTTTGCACAGGACCAATACAAAGAACTCAATCCGGATGCACGAATTCTAGAGGATCTGGGCGATGCTTCTCCGCGCTCAACCCAGACCGAACTACGCAGTCTTCTCGGATGTTTCCTGTTTTCCGAAGACGATGTTTTCAAGAAAATCGATGTGCTTTCTGGAGGCGAGCGTGGTCGCTATGCCCTGCTGCGCCTGCTGTTGCATCCAGCGAACTTTCTGTTGCTCGACGAACCCACGAATCACCTCGACTTGCGCGCGAAAGATGTGCTGCTCGACGCGCTTACGGATTACGCTGGCACCGTCGTCTTCGTTTCCCACGACCGATACTTCATCGACAAGCTGGCCACGCGTGTCTTCGAAATCGGTGGCGGGAAAGTTGAGATTTATCCGGGTAACTACGAAGACTACCTTTGGCGCAAACAGGGTGGGAATACCGAGCAAGAGGAGCGCATGGCTTCCGCTCTCGAAGCCAGGACAAGCGTGGCGGACCTCCCCTCCAACGGCAAACCGGACCGCAATCAATCAGGGGAAGAGCCCGCAGGCAGCAAGGCCAAACGCCTGAATCCTATCAAGCGTCAGCAGGTGGAACAACGCGTCCGCGAACTGGAAAAAGAAATCAGCAGTGTCGAAGCAGCCATCGCGCATAGCGAGACCGTTCTGCAGAGCTTTGTCAGCGTCGACGAAAACCACCGCCATCGTCAGGAACTCGACCAGCACAAGGCCAGGCACGCAGCTCTCATCCTGGAGTGGGAAAATCTCGCCCACGTCCTGCAAGTGGACTAGTGGCGCTCGGGTCGCCGCAACCGTACAGGTTCTTCCGTAATCTCGGTGATTACTTACCTGTGTGCGATAGTCAGCATGCCCGATGGGACAGCAACTCCCTGAAGGGCCACAAATCCTAGAGACACACCGCACATGGGTTGGCGCCGCAGACGCGGCGCGGGGAAACCTAAGGAAGGTCGCATCGATGCTTCAGTCAGCAGATAACTCTTTCAGCCTGAAGTCGAGTTCACCGGCTTCGAACCCAAACTCCTACAACCCGGGCAAGACCGTTGGTTCTCCCGTGGAGCAGGCAACCATCGGGCGTTCGCTCGTAATCAAGGGTGAAATCAGCGGCTCGGAATCGCTCTATATCGATGGCCGCATCGAAGGCAAGATCAGCCTACCCGACAATCGCGTCACCATCGGCCGCAATGGCATTGTGCAGGCGAGTATCACCGCCCGCGAAATCGTCATCATGGGCAAGGTCAACGGCAACATCGAGTGCGCTGATCGTGTGGACATCCGCAGCGAAGGCTCGGTGACGGGCGACGTTTCCACCGCACGCATCAGTGTGGAGGACGGCGCCGTTCTCAAAGGTGGTATCCAGGTACGCAGCGCGGAAGCGAAGCCTGAGAAACACCAGACGCAATCTCAGATCAAAGCGGCCGAGACATCGAAGCCGTCGGCTTCTGAGCCGCCAAAAGCGTTGGCCGCTAACTCCGGCGCATAGAACATCCAATTTCCGCTCGTGGCTTCGCGTCCTTCGTGGTGAACAAACTCCGCAACCACGGAGGACGCGATGGTTATTTCTTCTCTTCTTTTTCCTGGTTCGGTTCCAACTTCAAGGCCGCGGAATTCATGCAATAACGCAGCCCGGTCGGCGCCGGACCATCCTCAAAAACATGTCCCAAATGGGCGTCGCAGCTTGCGCAGCGTGCCTCGGTCCGAACCATGCCGTGGCTGGAATCCTTGTGCTGCACGACGTTTTTTTCGTCCGCGGGAGCGTAGAAGCTTGGCCAGCCGGTGCCCGAATCAAACTTGGTTGTGGAATCGAACAGAGGCGCTCCGCAGCAAACGCAGTGATACGTGCCCGGATCTTTCGACTTCCAATACTTTCCGCTGAAGGCAGGCTCGGTGCCAGCCTCCCGCGTGACGCGGTACTCCTCGGGAGTCAATTCCTTCTTCCACTCGGTTTCACTCTTCACTATTTTTTCTGTCATGATTTCCTCTATGTAGTATTGCCGGAATGAATCAATAAACCTAAGTTAGCGGTAGCGTTTCATTAGATGTTCGAGCATGCCAAAAGTGACCTCTGCCTTGGGCGGCTGTGTTGACGTCCCGTCACTTCTTTGTCCACTGATCTACCCAGGCGTTGACCGTCTCGTACCACAGCCGGCTGTTCTGCGGCTTGAGCACCCAGTGGCCTTCGTCGGGAAAATACAGCATCTTCGAAGGCACGCTTTGCATTTGCAAGGTGGTGAAAAGCTGGAAGCCTTCGCTGACGTCGAGTCGGTAATCGCGCTGGCCGTGGATTACGAGCGTGGGCGTCTTGAAATTCTTCGCGTACTGGTGTGGAGACCACTTCTGATACAGCGCGCGATTGTCATAGGGCGTGCCTTTGAACTCCCAGTCGTTGAACCAAAGTTCTTCGGTGGTGCCCCAGGCGGACTCGGTGTTGAACATGCCGTCGTGCGACACCAGGCACTTGAAGCGGTCGGTGTGGCCGAGGATCCAGTTGATGGTGTATCCGCCGTAGCTGGCGCCCAGCGCGCACTCGCGGTCTTTGTCGATGAACGGATAAGTCTTCTCGGCGTAGTCCAGGCCCCTCATCAGGTCTTCATACGGAGCGCCACCCCAGTCGCCGTTGATGGCGTCGATGAACTTCTGTCCGTAGCCGGTCGAGCCGTGGAAGTTGATCATGATGACCAGGTATCCGTTGGCGGCGAAGAGTTCGGGATTCCAGCGGTAGCTCCAGTCGTCTCCCCAAGCCCCCTGCGGCCCCCCGTGGATGAGGAACTTCACGGGGTATTTGGTGCTGGCCTGGAAGTTCGGCGGCTTGACCAGGAAGCCTTGTACTTTGTCGCCATTCGCGCCGGGGAACCAGAAAGATTCGAGTGGGGACATGGCAAGTTGGGAGAGGACGGCGTCGTTGATCTTGGTGAGGGGATTAACGAGACACAACCGGTATTGGAAGTCGTGCCCCGCCAATGCTTGCAGCCCTGCTGGTGCTTCGCGCGATGTGGATTCCTCATTTGAGCAGCGGGCGGTGGAAAGGTATGAGATCTCGATGGGTCGCTCGAGCGACATCGACGTGTAGAAAAGCTTGCCGTCGGGGGTCGCGGCCAGGTCATCATTGAAGCCATTGGGCAGCAACGTCTTAATATCGATTTTTGTATTGTGTACGGTCACGTCTCCGCCTGCCGCTGCCTCGATGGTTTCTCTCGATATAGCCAGGGAATAGATCGGCGATTGACCCCTATTTTCGGCGACGAAATAGAGGCCAGAAGAATCCGGTGACCAGGCGAATGTCCCGACCCAGGCATCAAGGGCAAACGTTAAATCCCTCCCCACACCCGTCTTGCGGTCGTACAGCATCAAGCGGAAGCGGTCGCTCTCGTATCCCGGACGCTGCTGGGCGCGGTAGGCGATGAAGTGACCATCGGGCGAATAGAGCGGTGTCGAGTCGCTGGCGGGATTGTCGGCAGTGATGTTCTTGGCCGGACCTCCGGTGACCGGGACGATCCAGAGATCGTTGTTGGTGGAAGCGGCTTCGTTGATATCGTGGTTCGAGGTGTAGCACATCTCCCGCCCGTCGGGCGAGAAAGCGTAGTCGTCCTGCCCGCCGAGCGAGAATACGGGCGCGTCGTAGTCGCCGGGGGTTAGGTCGCGAGGAACCGGCGTGAGCTGGTCACC
>Ga0207646_10000539_pt1 | contig 50068 bp, 48 predicted proteins | sample KBSK5502metaG_FD_184343 | JGI IMG/M metagenome (GOLD analysis project Ga0207646, IMG submission 184343) | Corn, switchgrass and miscanthus rhizosphere microbial communities from Kellogg Biological Station, Michigan, USA - KBS K5-50-2 metaG... | ecosystem: Host-associated > Plants > Roots >...
AACGCTACCGGCGGGGGAAGTCCGCGTGGGAGCTGCGGTTTGCGCGGCGCATCGGCGGCGAGGCGCTGCTGACGATCAGCTACCGCGAGCGCACCGGTCACGTACTCGACGTAAGCGTGACATGGTGGTTGGACGACCCCGAGCAACGGACGCGCCGTTTGCGCTCGGAGAAGGTCGCCGTCTATGACCGGCGCGAGCCACCGGCTGTGCTGCGCCAGCACCTCGAGGCCGGACTGGCGCTGATCGACGGCTGGACCGCCAACGACCTCGGTCCGCCCCATGGCCCGTTCACGGCCTCGACGGCGGAACCGGCGTCTCCGCCGCTGCCACGGCGATGAGCCAACCGCCCGACGATCGGACCGCGGAAGACGAACTCCAGCGCGCCTTCGGTCGGGTGATCGGGTTCACGATCGCGGCGATCGTCCTGCTGGTCGGGGGTGGGATCGCGCTGATCCTGCTGGCCGCGGTCTTCTTTGGCTTCCTGTACGGCCACTAGCGCACCCGACGCGCGTCGCCTGGCGACGGCGAGGCGACCGCCTCGGGATGCAGGATGCCGGCGAGAATCTCGACACTGTCCACGAGTCGCGGCCCCGGCCGGCTGAAGTAGGCGTTGCCGTCGACCACCCAGAGCTCCGCGCCAGCGACGCCAACGGAGAGGTTCACCTGTTCGATCTCGTCGAGGCTGCGTTCGAGCCCAAAGCCGCAGGCCATGACGACGACCACCTCCGGTCGAGCGTCCGTAAGGTCGCCGGGTTCGATCGGTCGGGCGCGCCGACCCGGGCTCCCCAGCAGCTCCTGGCCACCTGCCAGCTCAACCAGCCCCGGGGTCCAGTGGCCGCAATTGTAGAGCGGATCGACCCACTCGAGGCAGACCGTCCGCCGCAGCGGCCGCTGCCCGACCCGCTCCTGGACCATCCGGATGCGGCGGGTCAATCGATCGAGCAGCCTCGGTGCCCGGCTGGCGTGGTTCGTGAGATCGGCGACGGTCCTGATGTTCTCGAAGACGTCATCCAGGCTCTCCGGCTCGAGGGAGACCAGCTGGGTGGCCGCGTCCAGCCGGCGAACGGCGCGCTCGACGATCGGATAGGAGACGGCGCACACATCGCACAGCTCCTGCGTCAGAATCAGCTCAGGCTGGAGCGACTGGAGCCGCTCCACATCCAGGGCGTAGATGCTGCTCCCCTCGTGGACCAGTCGGCGGATGTGCCGGTCGATCCGCCCGCTCGACCTGCCATCAGGGAGGATGCTGCTGGTGATCACTGGTTTGCCGCAGACCGATGCCGGATAGTCGCACTCGTGCGTCACGGCCACGAGCTCGTCCTCCAACCCGAGCGAGCATACGATCTCAGTCGCGCTAGGAAGCAGCGAGACGATCCGCACCGTTACTCAGCAGGGACAAACGGATTCAGCATCTTCTCTTCCTCGATCGTGGTGCGCGGTCCGTGCCCGGGGTAGACCACCGTCCTGGGCGGCAGGAGGTAAAGCACGTTGCGAATCGAGAAGACGATCTTGCGCATGTCCCCGCCGGGCAGATCGGTCCGACCAATTCCCCGCTGGAACAGGGTGTCCCCCGCAAAGCAATCCAGCCCAAGGAGGAGGCACACCGAGCCCTGCGTATGACCCGGCGTGTGCAGCACCCGCACGCTCACGTCCTGAAACGGGATGGTCATCTGGTGCGCCAGCGGGGTGTCGATCGAGAAGGGAGCGAAGCCAGGCGGGATAAACGGCAGCCGCCCGAACTGGTCCCAGTCGATGATGGCGAGATCCTCCGGGTGCATGGCGACCGGTGCGCCGGTCTCGATGTGTAGACCGGCAACGCCGGCGATATGGTCGATGTGCCCATGCGTAACCAGTATGCGATCGACCTCGAGCCCATCGGCGTGGACCTGCTGCCGAACCCGCTCGACCTGCAGGCCCGGGTCGACGACGAGCGCCGTGTTGGTGTCGCGCCGCCGGATCAGGAAGCAGTTTTCGCCAAACAGGTCATCAACGAAGACCGACATCTCGAGCTTCTCCCGCAGCGCCTCCGCCGGCGTCATTCAACCGAGACCTCACGCGAGGCGGGCGTCAGCACCTCCGGTTCCGTCTCTGTCACCAGCACCATCTCCTCCAGGCGGACGCCACCCCAGCCGGACCGATAGATGCCGGGTTCGTTCGTGATCACCATCCCGGCCTGCAACGGCGTCTGGTCGCTCGGTGAGAGGAACGGCCGCTCGTGCACCATCAGGCCGATGCCGTGTCCCAGCCCGTGCTGGAACGCGTCGGGATCGCCGGCCAGCGCCTCCCGAGCGCGACGGTCGACGGCGTCCGCCGGCACCCCGGGTTTCATGAGCGCCATCGATTCGCTCTGTGCCCGTCGCACGGCGTCGATCACCTGGCGTTGCTCTGGCGTCGGCTCACCCACCACGATGGTGCGCGTGCTGTCGCTCTGATAGCCGCCGGCACTCGCTCCGAAGTCGACGACGACCATGTCGCCCCGCTCCAGCACGCGGTCCGACGCTCTGCCGTGCGGCAGGGCACCTCGTTCACCGGCCGCGACGATCGTGTCGAACGCCGGTCCATCAGCCCCGAGCTCCCGGAACGTCTGCTCCAGCAAGAAGGCGACATCGCGCTCGCGCAAGCCCGGCCGAATCGCCGGGCGGACTCGATCGAAGGCGCGACCGGCGATCCGCGCAACATTTCGGAGGAGCTCGACTTCGTCCGCGGATTTGAGCATCCGGAATCCTTCCACCAGGCCGGTGGTCGCCGTCAATTGAATCTCGCCCGGGAGGGCGGCCATCAGGCGTTGATGCTGGTCGACGGTCAAGTGTTGGGACTCGAACCCGACCCGACGCAAGCCAAGCGCCTTCACGCGTCGCGCCACCAACGGCCACAGACCCTGCGACGGTCCAGACCGCACCAGGGTGAAGCCCGGCGCCTCGGCTTCCATCTGCAGCCAGTAGCGGCTGTCCCCCAGAATCTCGGCCGCGTCCTGACTGATCACCAGGTACGCCAGGCTGCCGCTGAAGCCCGACAGATAGCGAATGTTCTCGGGGGCCGTGCCCACCAGGCCGTCGAGCTCGAGGTCCGCCAGGCGCCGGCGCAGAGCCGCGATTCGGCGCGCGGATTCCTCAACTCGCATCGCCGCTCATGATACGGAGCGCCGGCCCCGACCCGGTCTCAGCTAATCCCTTCCGGGCGTGCTGATCCCAGCGAGCTCAGCGGTTCCGTCGCCAGCTCGGCCAGTTGGCCCAGAAGATCGATCGAATCGACCGCGGTCGCCGCGCGGTACACGGCAACCGCCCCCCAGATCGCGCCCCGCTGGGCCATCGGCGTCGCGGCCACTGCGCCGGCCGGCGGATCGACGCCGTTCAGCAGATACCGGGACCACCGGCTGCCTGCCAGATCCTCGATCGCCACCGGCTTTTCGGTATAGAGAGTCCACTCGAGGAGCGCTTCCAGCACGGGGGCCAGTTCCTCGAGCCGGTCGGGCCGGCCGGGCAGCGTGAAACTGTCCCGGTTCCAGCGGCCCTCGGCGTCCCAGAAGACCACCATCCCGCCGGCCGCATCGAGCGCCTGGAGGGCCCTCCCGAGCAGCAAGTTCGCGGCCATCTCGCGAACATGCGTGGTCTGAACGCCGCCGTCCGGCCGGCCCTGCGGCGGCAAGTCCACAGTCCGTGCTTCCACCTGCGTCAAGCCTACCCGGGTCGTCGTCCGCGGCGGAACTCCAGCAGCAGCGCCACGATGAAGAGTGCGACCCCGACCCGGATCGCGGCGTCCGCCAGGTTGAAGTTCGTCGGCCAGAGATGGACCTCGATGAAATCGGTCACACTCCCGAGCCGGATCCGGTCGAGAAGGTTGCTGCTTCCCCCACCCGCGATGGCGCCCAGGGCCGCGACACCCAGCGCGCCGACGGCATTGCTTCGAAGCACGAGCATGCCCACGGCCAGGACCACGACCAGGGTGAGGACGATCAACAGCCAGTTGTACCCGCTCAGCAGGCCGAGCGTCGCGCCGGTATTGGTCTGCAGCCGAAACCAGAGCCAGCCGCTCAGCACCGTGACCTCGTGGCTTCGCGGTACCGAGCCTCGAGCCCACGCTTTGCTGGCCTGATCGAGGACCAGGACGACGAGCGCGACCCCGGCGGCCAGCCCGGCGGCGTTGCGGCGCGACATGCCGGCCATCCTACCGGGCAATGTCAGCGCCGACGATCAGCTAATGCTTGGGCGTCGGATGTGGCGAGGCCGATCCGTTGCCCGGACCCTTGTCGCTCGGATTCGCGGCTGGCGTCTTGGCCAACTGCACCGCCTGCGCGGCGCGATCCCGGGCCTCGCTGATCGCGTTCTGCGCGGCCGGGTTCGTGACCTGGCCCTGCAGGCCGGCCAGCTGACGATCGTGCGTCGCGATCGCCTGTAGGAGCCGCTTCTCCATGTCGGCCGCCATGGCCGGATCGGCGAGCTTCTCGGTCTGCACCAGCACCGCGGCATTGTTGAGCTGGTCGTTCATGGCGTTCAGCGCCTGGCTCGCCAGATCGAACCGGTGGCGGGCGATCATCGCCTCCGCCTCAGTCAGACGGGTCCGGGCGAGGTCGAGGTGGTAGGTCAGCTGGTCGGACGGCGTGAAGGCGAACGCGCCGCGCGCCTGCTCCACCACTGCCTTGAGCGGATACAGCGCGGAGTCGGGCAGGCTGTCAGCCGAGGCCGCGATGGCTCCGGCGACCAGCAGCACGGCGGCCGCGACCGCGGCCAGCAGCAACCGCTTGACGGAATGACTGCGCGAGCGAACCGTCGCCGACTGCTGAACCGCGGCGGACACCAGGTTCCAACCTCGAATCTTGGCGGCGGGCGACGGCATCGTTGGATCCACCGCGCGCAATCGCTCGGCCAGCGCCTCCAGCCGTTGCACTTCAGGCATCAATTGACGGCCCTCCCCTGGAGCGCGCGTTCCAGCGAGCCCAGCGCCCGATGCTGCAACGCCTGCACGGCGCCCACCGACTTCCCCATGATGTCGGCGACCTGGGCGGCGGTCAGGTCCTGGAAGAAGCGCAGGATCAGCACCTGCTGCTGCTCGTCGGTCAGATCGCGCAATGCCAGACGAAGATCTTCGTTCGAGAGGTGTTCGATGGCCAGCTCCGACGGGTCCGCTGATTGCGGCAGCGTGGCGTCGTCCAGCGGCACCAGGGTCACCTTGCCATGGCGGCGATAGTGATCGATGGTGGCATTGTGCGCGATCCGGTAGACCCAGGAGGAAAAAGCGACCCCCTGGTCCTGGAACAGATCGAGGCGAGTGAGGCTGCGGGTCATGGTATCGATGGCCAGGTCCTCCGCGTCCTCAGCCCGTCCCAGCCGGGCGTAGGCATAGTTGTAGATGCGATCGAAATAGCGCTCGTATAGAGTGCGGGCCGCATCCTGGTCACCCCGACGGACCCGTTCGATGAGTGGGCGATCGTCATCGGACGCCGCTTTGCCCAATGCGCGCACTCGGTGACATTATCAAGGCTGCCTGAATAGGCAAGCGTACTCGCGTTACGGTCACGCTCAAGCATGGTCACCTTCTAATACGCGCGAACGAGGCCTGGCCATATGCGAGATAGATTCGAGGTCGCACGGTCGTCTCCGGGTCGTGACTGATCTGTTACCCGGCGCGCCGGCGTCAGGCGACCTCGATCTCGCCCGGCGCCCCTGGGGTGAGCTCCCCGATCGTCTGGCCGGTGACGCCTCGGCGCTGCAAGGCATCCAGCAACCGGTCGGCATCCTGAGCGGCCACCGCCATCAGCAGCCCACCGGAGGTCTGCGCATCGCAGAGCACGGTCTGACGGGAGGCCGGCAAGGCCACGGCCCAGTGGACTCGCGAGGCCAAAAACCGCTCGTTGGCGCGGGTTCCACCCGGGACCTCTCCGGCGTCAGCCAGCGCCTCGGCGCCGGGCAGCATCGGGACCGCCGCCGCCTCGACCCGAGCCGCCACGCCGGAGGCCCGCGCCAGGTAATGGAGGTGTCCGAGCAGGCCGAAGCCGGTGACGTCGGTGGCGGCGTGAACCTCAACCGTGGCCATCGCGTCCGCGGCCTCGCGGTTGAGCCGGAGCATACCCTGGATCGCCGCCGCCTCGGATTCCGTGGTGGCCACCTGGTGCTTGATCGCGGTAGCAATGATGCCGGTGCCGAGGGGCTTGGTCAGCACCAGGCGATCGCCTGGGCGGCCGCCCCGGTTACGGATCACCCGGTCGGGATGGACGGTCCCGGTCACGGCGAGGCCGTACTTCGGCTCATGGTCATCGATGCTGTGACCGCCGAGGATGTCGATGCCGGCTTCCCGAACCTTGTCCAGGCCGCCGCGAAGGATGTCGGCCAGCACCGACGCCGCTAACTCCTTGATCGGGAAGGCGAAGAGGTTGACCGCCATCAATGGCTTCGCGCCCATCGCGTAGATGTCGCTCAGCGCGTTGGCGGCAGCGATCGCGCCAAAGGTATAGGCATCGTCCACCACCGGCGTGAAGAAGTCCGTGGTGACCACCAGGGCGAGATCAGGCCGGAGCCGAAAGACCGCCGCATCGTCGCCGGTTTCCAGCCCAACCAGAACATCGGGATTCTCGAGCGGTGTGGGCAAGTGGCTCAAGACCTGAGCCAGGTCCTCAGGACCGATCTTGCAGGCTCAACCGGCTCCGTGCGACCACTGCGTGAGCCGCACCTTTTCGACCGTACTCATTCCTGCAATGTACACGCGGGGGAACCCCGCGGACCCAGCCGCCATTCCTGTTACCGTCACATCGGTGGAAGTCACCTTTCTCGGCACGGGGGCGGCCTTCTCGCCGACTGCCTACAACGCCAGCATCCTGGTCGACGGCATCATCCTCCTCGACGCCGGCGCGCCGCTGACGGTCCATCTGCCCCGGGCGGGCGTCTCGCTCGATGCGCCGCGGGCGGTGCTGCTCAGTCACTTCCACGCCGACCACACTTTCGGACTCGCGGCGCTGATGCTCGGTCGCGTCCTGAATAACGAGAACACGCCATCGCTCGGGGTCTACGGGCCCATCGGGACGACCGCATACCTCCAGCAGCTGCTCGACCTGGCCTGGGGCGAAGAGATGCGCCGGTTGACCTGGGAACGGCTGCAATTGACGGTCCACGAACTGACCGGTGGGACGGCGTTTGAGGTCGATGGCAGCCACGGCACCGCCTTCACGATGCAGCACTCGCGCCGGATGAATTGCCTGGGCTTTACGGTCGAGCGTGACGGCGTCCGCCTCGGCTACACCGGTGACGCCGAAATGTCAGCGCAGCTCGAAGCGCTGGTGGCGGCCTCCGATCACGTCATCACCGAGATGACCTACAACGTGGAGCGGGGCAAGATGCACCTCGGCCGGCCCGACGTCGAAGGGCTGATGGAGCGGCATCCCTCGACGCGTTTCATCATCACCCATCGCGGCACCGAGGCGGCGGTTAGCGGCGCCGTGATGGCTCGTGATTTCTTGACACTGCATCTTCCGCTGCGCTGACCACTCGGCCGCGCCGGAGCGCATCGCGCCAGGCCCGCGCCACCAGGGCTGGATAACGACCGCGGACCCGAATCCACGCCCGGCGGGCCTCAGCGAGCTCATCAGGTGTCAGGCCTCCGCGGCGGAAGCTGCCCCGGGTGTAGAGCCTGGCCAGCTGCCGGACCTCGGCATCGAGCGGCGGGACCGAGCCGGCCAGCCGGCCGCCGAATTCCTCCGCGGTATCGCCCGGGCCACGGGGCACCTGGAGCCGGTCGCCGAGGAACAGCAATCGGCGCCAGATGCGGGGCACGTCGCGGACCGCCATCAGCCAGCGGAGCGCCAGCAGCACGGCGATGAGAGCCAGGAGGAGCAGCACCGCCCCCGCCATCAGCAGCGGGCGTCCGATGTCCGGAAAGGGCGTGCTGGCGGATGACGACCCGGGCTCGTTCCTCGTCTCAGCCAGGTTGGGCCGCGCCCGGCTGCTGGTCACTGGGGCGGCAGGGACGGCGGCGGCCAGCGCGTCACGGGTCGCGGGCCGGTTGACCGGCGAGTTGGTTCCATCCGGTGTGGGCTCGAAGGGGATCCACCCATAGCCCGCAAAGAACACCTCGACCCAGCTATGGGCATCGAGCGAATTCACGGTCCACTGGCGGGTCTTCTCGTCGAGGACCCCGACGCCGAAGCCGCTCATCTGCCGGCTGGGAATGCCCAGTGTCCGCAACATGACGTTCATGGCCGTCGAGAAGTCCTGGCAGAAGCCCTTGTGAGTCCGGAAAAGAAAGTCGTCCAGCGGCCTGACGCCGGCCGGGGCTGGAGGGGGTGTTAGCGTGTACGTAAAGCGGTTTTTCGCCAGGAACCAGCTTTCGATCGCCTTCGCCTGGGCGTATGCCGTGGTCGCCCCCGCCGCATCGACGATCTGCCGCGCCTGCGCCGCGATCTCGGCATCCCGGGCGGTGGAATATCCCTGGGCGGTCCGGTCGCCATAGTAGAGGCTGATGTAGGGCTGCACCCATGCCGCGTAGTCCGTTCCGGCGTTCTCCAGGTCGGCGACGTCCACGTTGGGGACCGCCTCGGTGACGCTGTAGGTATAGGGCTGCGGTAGCCGGCGGACGAAATGGATGTGATCGATAGTGTCGAAGCCGGCGGTGCCGCTTGGGTCGCCGGCGACGTTGACCAGCGCGGGGACGGGCCCGGTCAGCGGCGCCGGCACCGAGGTCATGATGCCCCGGACGGTGGTCGGCTGGTTCCGGACCGAGATCAGCTCCCCGGCACTGAAGACGGTGCCGACCGTCTGGTCCATCGGAACGGTGACCCGGAAGGTGTTGTGGAGGACCTGGATGCGCTGGCTATCCGCCGGCAGATCGTCGCGGGGGATGTTGGCGCCAGCCGCCACCACCGGCTGCTGGCGGACCGGCACCTCCTGAGTGCTGGGCAGCTCATACCAGGCGATGCCATCCCAGCCGCCGAGCGCGATCCCGCGCCAGTACGGGTAGTAGGTCGGGTTGTCGCCGGTGACCACCATGACGGTCTGCGACTTCGCCTTCAGCTGTGAGCCGGGGCGAACCAGCTCGCTGTAGCCGATCGAGCCGATCGTCCCGGGTTGCGGGCCGCTGCCGAAGCCGAACGGATGGAAGGAATCGGCGTGCACGACGCCCGGGATCAGCAGACCGCTGATGTCGCTGCTGCTCAGGGGGGGAACCAGCAGGAAGGCGATGGCGAGGATGGCCGCTGTCGCCTCGATCCCCACCTCGCCGAACGTCCAGCCCGTGTCGGCCGCATGCGGCAGACGACGGGTGCGCCAGCTCTCTTTGAGGGAGACGAAGTTGAGCCGGAGCAGGACCGAGGCGGCGGCGGCCAGCCAGATGATCGTGAAGACGGCCAGGGCGGGGCTTGTGTCGTTGATGATCTCCACCGCCAGGATGGTGCCGGTCGGCAGTAGCGCCACGAGCCCATGACGTCGGTAAAACACCCACCAGCTCGTCCACAGGCCGGTGGTCACGAACATCACCAACAGGCCGATCAACAGCAGCAGATTCGTCTGATTGGGCAGTTCCAGCAGCCACTTGCGGATCGCGGCAAGGCTGCCCCCGCTGGTGAGTGGTGAGGGCGTCATCAACGCCAGGCAGATGAACAGGACTGGCACCGAGGCCAACAGATAGGCGGCGCGGGAAAACCGGGCGGTCGCCAGCAACCACCCGAGCACCGTGGCCAGTGCCAGCGCCGGGACCAGCCGACCCTCGGTATCCGGTACCCAGGCGGAGTGCTCAACCGCCGCCGATATAGCCCACCCCATCAGGAGGGCCAGCGAGAGGAGGAGCCAGGTGTCGCGGAATTCAAACGCGACCAGCTCGCGGCTGGACTTGAAGATGCGGAAGCTCAGCCGGCCACTGTCGTAGCGCGGCCGCCACAGGCCGGCTCCCCAGGTAACACCGAGCGCGGCAACCAGCAGCAGCACGACCGTGCCGGGGTTAAATTGCAGCAAGCCGTCGCTCCGTCGCGGGTTCACGATCGTCCGGCCCGCGGACGATCCACCAGTTCACCGCTTGCCGCCAGCGTCCCGCCGTCGCGAGCGAGGCCTGCGTTCCGCCGAAACCGCGAGGATCGAGATACACGACCAGGCTGCGGTGCCCGCGCACCCCGACGTCGAGGAGCGCTTCGAGCCAGTGCTCATCCGCCGAAGGTGTGATCACGATCAGCCCACCGCGGTGCTGCCATTGCTGGCGCTGCGACGTCAGCAGGCTCGCCAGGGACACGGTGCCGTCGGCCTGGGCCAGCGTGAAGTGCTCGAAGAGTTTCTTGCGCTGCTGATCACCGCGGGCCGCCTCGATCACGCTCAACTGGCTGTCGTTGCTGACCAGGCCGATGGCGCCGCCCCGGCGCAGCGTGGCGTCGGTCAGCGAGGCGGCCATGCTCATCGCATACTCGAGTGTGGAATCGGGCGCCTCGCCCGCGTGGACGGAAGCCTGCAGGTCGAGAACGATCCAGGCATCGCCGCCCTCACGGGTCTCGAAGCTGCGGCTCATCAGCCTCGCCAGCCGGGCGGACGAGGCCCAATGGATGCGCTTGACGCTGTCGGTCGGTACGTACTCGCGAATCGTCGTGGCGTTGGGCGGGATGTCGAGCACCCGCCCCAGCAGCTGTTCGTCGCCCGCCGTGCTGGGCGCCAGCGCGTCCAGCGCGCCGACCGAGCGGATGACCGGGTAGACGACCACCGACCGGCTGCCGGCCACGCGCAGGGTCCGAGCGAAGAGCCCGAAGGGGTCGCCGTAGTGCAGCTCGATCGGGCCGAAGGTGAACAGCCCGCGTTGCTTGAACTGACCTCGCGAGGTCCAGCGGCGGGTGCGGTGCCCCTTCAGGCTGAAGACGCGTCCCGGGTTGTAGCCCGGCAGATTCGAGAAGTCCGTCAGCTCGATCAACGGCACCGGGATCCAGGAGCGGTTCTGGACCGTGAAGTGTTCTTCGAACGGGTCGCCCACCTGATACTGGCCTTCCGGACTCGTCCGCACGACCTCCAGGTTGTCGGCGGACAGCCGGCTCCACAGATAGCTGACCACGAACAGCAGGACGAGCGCGTACAGCAGGCTGTAGGCCAGCCGGATGCCGGTGATGTAGGCGAAAAACAACAGCAGCGCGAGCGCGGTCACCAGGGGCAGTCGCGGCAGGCGCATGGAGTGCCCCGCTAACTCGCCACCCGACGCCCGAAGCGCGACACGACGGTGGGCGGCGGCACGGGCTCCGTCTCCAGGATCTGGCTCAGGACCTTTGCCGGGGTCAGGCCGCGCAGCTCGGCATTGGCTTTGAGGATCAACCGGTGCGCCAGCACGCTCTGTGCCAGCGCCTTGACGTCGTCCGGGGTCACGAAGTCGCGCCCCTCGATGGCGGCACGGGCCTGGGCCGTCCGGAACAGGCCGAGCGAGCCGCGCGAGCTCGCCCCCAGGCCGATGTCCGCGTGCGACCGGGTGCGATGCGTGACCCGGGCGATGTACTCCTTGAGCTGCTCGTCGACGTAGATCTCCTGAACGGCGCGCTGCCCGGCAAGCACTTCCTCGGACGAGGCGACCGGCTCGAGCTGCTCGATCGGCGAATCGCGCTGAAACCGGTCGAGCACCTTGACCTCATGAGCCACGTCGAGGTAGCCGAGGTTCACTCGCATCAAGAAGCGGTCCACCTGCGCCTCGGGAAGGGGGAAGGTGCCGGCAAACTCCACCGGGTTCTGCGTTGCCAGGACCTGGAAGGGAAGCGCCAGCGGGTACGTCGTGCCATCCACGGTGACCTGCCGTTCTTCCATCGCCTCCAGCAGCGCCGACTGGGTCTTGGGTGTCGCCCGATTGATCTCGTCAGCCAGCAGGATCTGGGTGAAAATCGGCCCGTGCCGGAACTCGAACTGCTGGGTCGAGGGGCTATAGATGTTGACCCCGGTGACGTCCGAGGGCAGCAGGTCGGGCGTGAACTGCAGCCGCTCGAACGAGCAGCCGAGGGAACGCGCCAGCGATTTGGCCAGCATGGTCTTGCCCACTCCAGGCACGTCCTCGATCAGGATGTGGCCCCGGCTCAACAGCGCAATCACGCAGAGCTCGATCTCCGCTTCCTTGCCGACGAGCACCCGGCTGACGTTCTCGACGATCCGCGACCCGAGCGCCTCGACCGACCCGTTCTCCATCTGCATCCTTCTTACTTCCTTTTCGATGATCCGGTTCCGATGCTCAGCGCTCGCGTGTGGCTCGCCGTCGGAGGGCGCCCGCCGCCAACCCCCCGATCGTGCCGCCGCTCAGGACGAGGACATCATCGACGACCAGCCCCACCGTGTCCAATCCGGCGGACCCCAGCGGACCGATCGGCCCGAGCGCCCCGGCCAACTCCTCGACTACGATGAAGCCGACCGCGACAATGACGCCATTCCAGGCCGCGCCGGCAACCGGGCCGATGAAGCCGGCCAGGAGCCCGCCCGCCAGCAGCGCGGCGAAGGTCAGCAGGCCCTGTGAGACGATGGCCGCGCCGCGGCCGCCGAACAGCAGCGTGCCGCCAACCAACTGGATCACGACGGCAAGCACCAGACCGAGTCCGGCAGCGAACCAATCGACCCTCCGTCCGCCGCCTGCCTGAGACCTCGCCATGGAGTCGATTAAGTGTATACATGCGGGAAATCCCGCAGCCCTGACATCACCGCACATGCGGGAAATCCCGCAGCCCTGACATCAGAGCACACGGATGGCATGGAAAATCCCAGCCAGCAGCGGTGCAACGACGAGCGCCGGCAGGAAGTTGGCCACCTTGATGACCTTCAGGTCCAGCAGGCCCAGCGAAATCCCGAGCACGGCGATCCCGCCGGCCGCGGTCAGCTCGCCCGTCTCCAGATCCGAAAGACCGGCGTGGATCAGGAAGGCGAGCAGCGTTAGGCTTCCCTGCACGACCAAGACGCTGCCGGCCGAGAGGAACACGCCCCAGCCGAGTGTGGCCGCGAACACGATCGCGGTAACGCCGTCCAGCGTCGATTTGATGGCGAGCAGGGTGATGTCGCCTCTCGTACCGTCGAGGAAGGACCCGAGTACCGTCAACGGCCCCACGCAGAAGATCAGGCTGGTGGTGATGAACGCCAGGCTGACGCGGCCGGGTTGTCCCCCGCGCCGCATACGGCGCTCCGCCCAGGTGCCGATCGCCTGGACGCCGTCATCCAGCCGGAGCAGCTCGCCGATCACGACGCCGACCAGCACGCTCACCAGCAAGACCAAGGGGTTGCGCGTCTTCATCGCCATCTGGATGCCGATCACGGCCACAAACAGGCCGATCGCCACCCGAATCGTGCGCTGCAGGCTGTCCGGGATCACGCGTCCGAGCGTCAAGCCGACGGTCGACCCGGCGATGACGGTCCCGGTGTTGAGCACCGTGCCAAGACCTGGAATCACGATCGTGGCTGTAGCGCCGCGCCCAACAGGTCGCGCCAGACCAGGCCGAAGGTGGCGGCCAGCACCATGGCGACCGCGATGATCAACGCGCGATCGAGCACCATGATGCCAACCGCTCCATGTCGGCTCACGCCCATCGCGATCAGCGCGGCGACGCCGCCGGCCTCCAGGGTGCCGAGGTCGGTGAAGATCGGGACGACGAGCGCCACGGCGACGGAAAAACAGTAGGCGGCGAGCGCCGCGGTCACCGACAGGCGGTCGATCCGCAAGGCCAGCGCCACCATGTACAGTGCGACCCCTTCGAGGGCGACGAAGACAACGCTGAACAAGGCCTGGGTGAACAGGATCCCCGGGTGCGCCATGCGCGCCAGTCCATCGCGAAAACGGACGAGCTCGTCGGCGAGCACCTGGTACAGCCGGCGGGTGGTCAACCAGCGTGGCTGGCGTGCGGACTCGATGAAAACGTAGACCCCGGCGGCGAAGAGGAGGGCCAGCGGCAGCCCGATGCCGATCAGCCAGCGCAGCCACACCCAGTCGTCGATGCCGAGGGCGAACAGGTAGAGCAGCGCGACCACGGGTTCGGTCAACACGATCAAGGTGGTCGCGACCGAGGAGAGCGCCGGGTCGACGCCGGTGGTCTCGTACAGCAGGTAGTTCTGGAAGTACGAGCCTCCCGGAAGATATTTGGCCAACGCGCCGCCCGCGTATGCCAGCGCCTCATCGCGGCGCGGTGCCGCGACGCCGAGTTTGTCCAGCAGGTAGAACCACTGTGCGGAGCGCACCCCGTTGTACGTCAGCATGAAGAGCGCGGCGACCGCCAGGTAACCGGGCTGGACACCGGCGATCAGATCGGCCAGCTTGCGGACATTCGCAAAAGCCAGCAAACCGCCGATGATCGCCAGGCTGACCACACCGGGGAGGATGATCCGCGGCCGCAGCAGCCGTCGCAGAATCCGTCTGCCGTGGCGCGGGGCCGCCGGCTCACGCACGATCGGGGGCAATCGGGTTGCGCTCCGTGACCAGCGCGACCTGGGGGTCAGTCATTCGCGATCCTTCTTCGGCTAGAGCTTCTCGAAGCGGTCGACGTTCATGATGAAGACCGTTGCGCCTCCCACCTGGACCTCGACCGGATAAGGAACGAAAAAATCACCGGGTTCGACCAGTGGCGGCATCGGATTCATAAACTCGCTGCGCGTCCGGCAATTCTCCTTGATCAGACCGAGGACTTCCTCGATGCGATCATCGTCGATGCCGGACATCAGCGTCACGTTCTTGTGCTGGAGAAAACCGCCCGAGCTGGCGAACCGCGTGACCGAGATCCCGCGATCATTGAGGGCATCCATCGTCGAGGACGCGTCCTCACTGTGGACCACGGCGATCAGCAGCTTCATGCCGAGCGCCGCTGCACCGGTCGGACGCCGGCCTGCTGAAGCGCGTCGTGGACCAGGCCGAGAATCCGCTGGGCGACCTGGTTCTCATCGGCCGCCGCGTCGACCTCCCGCCAGCGCCGCGGATCCGCCGCCGCCATCTCCTGGTACCCGGCGCGGACGCGCTGGTGAAACGCCGCCGTCTCGCGATCCAGCCGATCCTGCGCGGTGCGAGGAATCCTGGATAGACCGGTCTCGACCGGCAGATTGAGCAGAACCGTAACGCCAGGCTGAAGCCCACCGGTCGCCTGGAACTGCAGCCGACGCAGCGTGTCCAGGTCGAGCCCGCGCCCGTACCCCTGGTAAGCGAGCGTCGAATCACCGTAGCGATCACACAGGACCAGCTCACCACGCCGGAGCCGCGGGCGGATCACCTCTTCCACATGCTGCGCCCGCGCCGCCGTAAACAGCAATGCCTCCGACCAGGGCGTCATCCGGGCCTGCTGCCGGCCCAGCAGGATGGGACGGATCATCTCCCCCACCCTGGTGCCACCCGGCTCGCGCGTGGTCCACACGGTGTACCCCTGGTCCGCCAGCGTGGCGGCAAGGCGATGAACCTGGGTTGACTTGCCGGCCCCCTCGGGCCCCTCGAAGGTGATGAAGAACCCGCCTGGCTTCCCCGCGGTGTCCATCGGTTGTTGCACTATACCGAGTTCAATCGGCCGTGGTGTAGATGCGCAACCGCCGGTTGGGTTCCTTCCCGGTGCTGCGCGCCGTCAGCTCGTGGCGCTCGACCAACTGATGCTGCAGCCGGCGCACGTACGCGTTCTGCGGCGATAACTCGACCATCGAGTTCGTAGCCTTGGCGCGGCCGATGCCTTCCAGCGTTTCCTGTAGCGCCGACTCGGTCGGGTCAGGTGTATCCAGCTGGTACATCCGGCTCAAGGCGTTCTTGATCTGCGTGATCGTGTTGCTCTTCAACACCTGGATCGGGATCCCGTCCGCCTCCGCCTCTTTCAAGGGTGAGTCCTTTCGGCGGTAGTAATTCTTCAGGGTCACGATCAGGTCGGCTTCCTCGATGTGGTTCTGGACCCGGATGGGCACGTGCAGCTCGTCGATCGCCTGCTCCAGATAGTTGCGACTCACGCCGTAGGGAAAAACCGAGACGGTCTCGTGCAGGCTGCGCGAGCGCGGCGCTTCCAGCGGCTCGCGGACGGCCGCGGTCCGCATCGGCGCGCTTTCGGCTATTCGCGCCACGATCGCCCCGTCGGCCCCACGGATCCGCATCTGCGGCGGCTTCAAGGTGCCGCGCAGAGCTGCGTCGACCACCTCCGCCAGCGGTTGATGCACGGCCAGCCGATCGCGGTCGTGAATCTCGACCAGCACGTCGAAGGTCGGTGGTGATTTGCGCTCGAGCACCGACTTCTGCGTGCCGCGCCGGCGCGCCTCCTCGTCGGAGAGCGTGACGGTCTGGATCCCGCCGAGGAGGTCATTCAGGGTCGGGTTCACCAGCAGGTTCTCCAGTGAATTCCCATGGGCGGTCGCGACCAGCTGGACGCCGCGCTCGGCGATCGTTCGCGCGGCCGCCGCCTCCAGCTCGGTGCCGATCTCATCGATCACGATCACCTGCGGCATATGGTTCTCGACCGCCTCGATCATCACCGAGTGCTGCAACGCCGGCGTTCGCACTTGCATCCGCCGCGACCGCCCGATCCCCGGGTGGGGGATATCACCGTCCCCGCCGATCTCGTTCGAGGTGTCGACGATCACGACTCGCTTCTTCATCTCGTCCGCCAGCACCCGGGCACACTCCCGGAGCATCGTCGTCTTGCCGATCCCGGGGCGGCCGAGCAGGAGGATGCTCTTGCCGCCGATCACCATGTCCTTGATGATGTCGATCGTCCCGGTGATCGCCCGGCCAACGCGACAGGTGAGGCCGACGATCTGCCCGGAGCGGTTACGAATCGCCGAGATCCGGTGCAGGGTGCGCTCGATGCCGGCCCGATTGTCATCGCCAAAGGAGCCCACCCGCGTCGACACGAACTCCAAATCCTCAGAGGTGACCGGCGTCTCATCGAGGATCACCTCGTGGTCCGGGAAGCGCGCCTCGGGCTCCCGGCCGAGGTCGAGCACCACCTCGAGCAGCAGCCCCTGATGATCGAGCCGCTTGACGGCGCGGTTGATGTGGGGCGGGAGAGCCTGGAAGAGCTGATCGAGCTCGGCTGGATCCGCGTCGGTCAGCCCATTGCGCGATCGTCTCAGTTCTTGCATTGCTTCAGCCATACTGGGGCACCAGGCGCTTGTCCTTGATTCTTACCCGCATCCGGGCCGGAACTTTCAGCGGCAGCTCCCTGACCATCAGGGTCTGGGAAGCGATCACCTCGAAGCCTTCGTGCTGCAAGAGTTGAATGCCGACCTCATCGTAGTGCCGAAGGCTGCACCAGATCGGACCCGGCTGGTGCTGGGCGACATAGGCGAGGGATCGCTGCACCAGTGCCGGCCAGAGGTCGGACGGCTGCTTTGCCGCCATCAGGCCAAGCGAATGGGGCCGACCGCCTCCACCGGGGACGAGGCTCATCCACCCGATGACCTGTACCCGTTCGATGACGAAGCGAGGCTGCCCGACTCGGCGGGGAATCCGCGCGCTCCCGGAGCCAGGCTGGAAGCTTCGCCGCCACTCCGCGAAGTTCGATGCCTCCGCCGCCGCCACGGTCTTCGGCGTCGTCGCCACATATAAGAGGTAGAGGCCCAGCTCATCGTCCCGGCGCATGGCTCGCCACCCCGGTAGCTGGGGCGTCGCCCGTTCCACCACCCGCTCGGTCAGCAGCGCATGTTCGGTCGCGTACGCGGTGAAGCCGCGTGCTCGGAACAGGTCGGCGACCGGATCATCGACCGGGACCCGAACGATGAACTTCCTGACCCCACGCTTCAGGCCTTCGTTGAAGAGGTGGTCGAGCAGCACGGTCCCATCGTGGAATCGGTCGAGATCAGGGCTCAGGCAGAGGTTGAGGATTTGCCAGACGTTTGGTCCCAGCGCCGCGGTCTCCGCCTGCACAAAGCCTGCGATCGATCGCCGGCGCCCATCCTCCATGACATAGACCTGGTCGGCGGGCGACGTGATGGGCAGGATGGCGGCGAAGGTGCTGTTCAGCAGGAACCATAACCGGGAGGACGCGAGGACGTGTCGCTTCACCGGCGACGGGTCCGCGTCGGGGACCTGCTGCCGGTAGAGCGCTTCGATCGCGCCAAGGTCCTTTAGCTGGGCCGGCCGAACCTGCAGCGTCATCGCGGCTTGCCGTTCAGGGAGAGAAAGTACTGGTGCCAGCGCCGGTCGGGGGTCAGCTCGGGATGGAAGGCCAACGCCAGCCGGTTCCCCTGCTTGACCGCGACCGGCTGGCCGGCGTGGCTTGCCAGCTCCTCAACCTCGGGCGCCCGGTCGGTCACCTGAGGCGCGCGAATGAACACCGCCGGGCCCGCGCCGCCGATAGCGGCGGATTCCACCTCGGCCTCGAAGCTGTCGATCTGCCGGCCGTAGGCGTTGCGCCGGACGCCGATGTCCATCAGCTTGAGCGGCTCCTGGTCGGCCCGCCCGTCCTGGACGTCGCGTGCCATGAGGATCATCCCGGCGCAGGTTCCCAGCACGGGCATGCCGGCCGCGCTGCGCCGCTGGATCGCCGCCTTCAACGCGGGTTCCATGAGCCGCGCCATCGTGGTGCTCTCGCCGCCCGGCAGGATCAACGCGTCGACTGGATCAAGGTCAGCAGCGAGCCGAATGGGAACGCCTTCCACCTCGCAGGCGCGCAACGCCGCCAGATGCTCACGGAAATCCCCCTGAAGCGCGAGGACGCCGACGCGGCGACGGGTTCCGGTCACCAGCCTCTGCCGGCGAGCAGTTCCTCCTCAGGGATGGCCCCGATCTCCAACCCCCGCATGGCTTTGCCGAGGCTCTTGGACGCATCGGCGAGGATGTCCGGCCGGTCGAAGTACGTGGTCGCCGCCACGATGGCCTTGGCGCGAGCAGATGGATTTTCTGCCTTGAAGATGCCCGAGCCGACGAAAATGCCGTCGCAACCAAGTTGCATCATGAGCGCCGCGTCGGCCGGCGTCGCGATCCCACCCGCGGCGAAGTTGACGACCGGCAGCCGGCCGAGGCGGGCGGTTTCCTCCAACAGGTCGGCCGGCGCACCGATCCGCTTGGCCTCCATCACGATCTCCTCGGGCCCGGCGCCATGGAGCTTGCGGATGGCACCGGTCACGGCGCGCATGTGCCGGACCGCCTCGACCACGTTCCCGGTGCCCGCCTCCCCCTTGGTGCGGATCATGGCAGCACCTTCGGCGATCCGCCGCAGCGCTTCACCCAGGTCGCGGCAGCCGCAAACGAAGGGCACCTTGAACGGATGCTTGTTGATGTGATGTTCCTCGTCGGCCGGGGTCAGCACCTCGCTTTCGTCGATGTAGTCGACCCCAAGCGATTCGAGGATCTGGGCCTCCACGAAGTGCCCGATCCGGCACTTGGCCATCACCGGGATGGTGACGGCATCGATGATGGCGGTGACCAGCCCCGGGTCGCTCATTCGGGCGACGCCGCCCTCGCGCCGAATATCGGCCGGCACCCGCTCGAGCGCCATCACCGCGACGGCGCCGGCGTCCTCCGCGATCTTGGCCTGCTCCGGCGTGACCACGTCCATGATCACCCCGCCTTTGAGCATCTCAGCCAGTCCGGCCTTGACCCTCCAGGTGCCCCGCCGATCGTTCAGCGCGGGACGCATCTCCGCCACGAGGTCATTTTACCGCCCCCTCCTTACAATCATCGGCAATGCGGGCCCCCCGGCGAACGCGGCGGCAGCAGCTGATCGCCGTGATCGTCGCCACCGCCCTGGGTCTGCCCGCGCTGTTCGGGATCGCGGCAGCGGTCGCGCTGATGGTCACCCGGTCTGTCGATGACATGCCGAAGCGGGTCGACGCCATCCTCAATGCCCACGGCGGCACGCGCGTACCGCTCGCCGACGTCCCGGACCAGCTGAGCGAAGCCCTGATCGCCATCGAGGATGAACGGTTCTACGAGCACCGCGGTATCGACACCCAGGGTCTCATCCGGGCGGTCCTCACCGACCTCTATCATCACCGGGCGCTCGAAGGCGCCAGCACCCTGACCCAGCAGCTCATCAAGGTCCTGTACCTGGGCAACAACGACGATGGCTGGCGCAAGCCGGAGGACCTGCTGCTGGCGCTCAAGCTCGAGGCCCGCTTCGACAAGCACACCATCCTGGAGAGCTACCTCAACGCGGTCTACTACGGGCACGGCGCCTATGGGATTGGGCAGGCGGCGGCAGTGTACTTCCACGACAGCCCTGCCCAGCTGGATCTGGCGCGGGCGTCGATGCTTGCCGGTCTCCCCCAGTCGCCCTCGTTTTACGACCTCTATCACAACCCGTGTTCGGCACGCGCCCGCCAGTTCAACGTCCTCGCCCAGATGGCGCACGACGGCTACATCAGTCAGGATCAGGCAGCGCGCGCTTACAACGAGTCGATCGGCTATCCCTGCAAGTAGCGCTGCTGAGCTGGAGCGCATCATGGAGACGTGGCCGCCGACCTCGTGCTGCTGGGACCGCCAGGATCGGGCAAGGGGACCCAGGCCGCCCGGCTGACGGCAAAGTACGGGATCCCCCAGATCGCCACCGGCGACATTTTGCGGGCGGCAGTCGAGGCCGGCACCCCGCTGGGGAAGCGGGTCAAGGCCTTTCTCGACCGGGGGGAGTTGGTGCCGGACAGCCTGGTGGTCGACATCATCCGGCATCGGCTGGCTGAGCCGGACACCCAACAGGGATTCATCCTCGACGGCTTCCCGCGAACGGTCCCGCAAGCACAGGCCCTGGATGGGCTGCTGACCGAGCTCCAGCGACCGCTCGACGCGGTGCTCTACCTGCAGGTCGACCGCCAGTTGCTCCTCGACCGGCTGAGTCACCGCGCCGAGGTCGACCAGCGCAGCGACGACCGTCCCGAGATCATCGCCCACCGGATCGACGTGTTCCTGGACCAGACCGCGCCGCTGATCGACTACTACCGGCGGCAGAGCAAGCTCAGGCTGATCGACGGCACCCGCCCGCCGGACGAGGTGGCCGCCGCCATCGACGCGGTGATCCGCTCGCTCGCCTAGCCTCGTTTGGCAGCCCTCGATTTGGGCATAAACCTAACGTCCCGCCGGTTGTTTCTGGCGAGAACACTGAGGAGAAGCAAGACATGCCTGAACTGAAAACTGATTTGATCCCCTTGCTCCCGCTCAACAACGGGGTGGTGCTGCCGAACATGGTAGTCACCGTCCCGCTGGAGCGCGAGGAAGCACAAGCGGCCGTCGCCGCCGCTCGCAATGGCGACCAACTCGTCCTGCTCGTGCCTCGAGTCGAAGGCCGCTATGCCAGCATCGGCACGGTCGCCAAGCTCGAGGATTCGCGGAAGCTGCCCAATGGCATTGAGGTGGCCATCATGCAGGGGCAGTATCGCGCCACCGTCGGCAGCGCGGCCGCCGGCACCGGTCCCGCCCTGCGCGTCATGGCTCAGCCGGCCGCCGACGTCAACCCGCTGACCGAGGCCTCGCACGTGCTCGCCCGCGAGTACAAGGCGCTAATCGAGAACCTGCTCGAGCTGCGCGGCGCGGGTGAGGTCGTGCAAATGGTGCGCGGCATCGATCGCCCCAGCCAGCTCGCGGACCTGGCCGGATATTCCCCCGATCTTTCGCTCGAGCGGAAGGTCGAGATCCTGGAAACCGTCGACGTCGAGGCGCGGCTTCGCAAGCTGATCGTCTGGACGCGTGAGATCCTCGCCGACGCCTCGCTCAAGGACAAGATCCGCAACGAGGTGCAGGAGGGGATGGAGAAGCGGCAGCGAGAGTTCCTGCTCCGGCAGCAGATGGAAGCGATCAAGAAGGAACTCGGTGAGACCGACGGTGACGTCGCCGCCGAGTACCGGAAGAAGATCGAGGACGCCGGCATGCCGGAAGCCGTCCGCAAGGAAGTGGAGCGCGAGCTCGACCGGCTGGAGCGAACCAGCGAGCAGAACCCCGAGGCGGGCTGGATTCGAAACTACCTCGATTGGATGCTCGACATGCCCTGGAACAAGCGGACCGTCGACCAGTTCGACGTGGTCGAAGCGCGCCGCATCCTGGACCAGGATCACACCGGGCTGGATGATGTCAAGGACCGAATTATTGAATTTCTGGCTGTCCGCAAGCGGCGCGATGCGCGCGGCTTGCAGGTGATTGGGGGGCGGGGCTCCGGCGCCATCATCACACTGGTCGGACCGCCAGGCGTCGGCAAGACCTCCCTGGGTGAGTCTGTGGCCCGCGCGCTGGGGCGCAAGTTCACCCGCATCTCGCTGGGTGGCATTCACGACGAAGCGGAAATCCGCGGACACCGGCGGACCTATGTCGGTGCCCTGCCGGGCCGCATCGCCCGCGCGCTCAAGGAAGCGGGCACCCGCAACCCGGTGATCATGCTCGATGAGATCGACAAGGTCGGCAGTGACTGGCGCGGTGACCCGTCGTCGGCGCTGCTCGAGGTGCTGGATCCGGCACAGAACCATTCCTTCCGCGATCACTACCTCGAGGTCGACCTCGACCTTTCCGAGGTGCTGTTCATCCCGACCGCGAACGTGGCGGACACGATCCCCGCGCCGCTGCTGGACCGGATGGAGATCATCCGGCTGGACGGCTACACCGAGGAAGAGAAGCTCGCCATCGCCCGCGACCATCTGTTGAAACGTCAGCTCGAGCGCAACGGCCTGGCGGCCGAAGAGGTGACGGTTGAGGATGAGGCCCTGCGGCGGATCATCGCGGATCACACCCGCGAAGCTGGGGTGCGCAGCCTCGAGCGCGAGCTTGGTCGGTTGCTGCGTAAGGTCGCAACCCAGGTCGAAGCCGGCAAGGTGAGCGCGCCGGTCCACGTGACAGGCGACGACGTCAAGACCTACTTGGGTCGCGCGAAGTTCCACGCTGAAGTCGCCGAACGGACGGAAGTCCCTGGCGTTGCCACCGGGCTGGCCGTGACCGGCATCGGCGGCGAGGTCCTGTTCGTCGAGGCCGCTGCCATGGACGGACAGAAGGGGCTGACCCTGACCGGGCAGCTGGGCGACGTCATGAAGGAGTCGGCGCAGATCGGGCTGTCGTACGTCCGGTCCCATGCGACCGACCTGGGCATCGCGGCTGGGTTCGAAGAGAAGGCGATCCACGTCCACGTACCGGCGGGCGCCATTCCCAAGGACGGGCCGTCGGCCGGCGTCACGATGGTGACGGCGCTGGTGAGCCTATTCAGCGGGCGGCCGGTGAAGAGCACGGTGGGCATGACCGGCGAGGTAACACTTCAAGGCAAAGTCCTGCCGATCGGCGGCGTGAAGCAGAAACTGCTGGCCGCCCACCGGGCCGGGCTGACCGAAGTGATCCTGCCGCAGCGCAACGAGGCGGACCTCGACGACCTGCCGCAGAGCGTGCGCGACGCGATGACGATTCATCTGGCCAGCGACGTCCGGCAAGTGCTGGACTGGGCGCTGGAGCCGACGAGCGTTACGCTGCCTCAGGCAGCGTAACGCCGTTTCGGTCCGCCTTTACCGGTGAGCCGCGCATTCGTCAAAGAAGGCGATGGCGCGGTGAGCGGTTCGCTGACCGATCGCTTCTACCAGGGGGTGCTCGGCCTCAGCGATTCGGCCAGAGAACTGATTGCGCGACGGCAGCAACAGGCATGGCTTACTGCGAGAGATCAAATCGAGCAAGCGCGTCAACAGGCGCGCGCCGCGCTCGGCGCGGATTCCTATCGCGAGATCTTCGAGGCCGCGGCTCAGCGAGCCGGAGATCCGGCACAGAGCCCGACCTGGTGGGCCGTCGGGGATGCCGCGACCGCCCTCGCTGCGCGCCGGCGCTTAGGTTCGGAGGAGTTCGCGCTCCTGGTCGGACCACTCGGCGTCGCCCTGCCCTGGCTCAAGAACGCGCTCAGCCAGTAGCGTTCAGCCGGCGCACAGGATGAGCTGACCGTCACAGCTCGGGCATCGCTCCGTGTCGCAACCGAAATGGTGAACCCCGCCTGGCATGACGTTACAGCTGTCGCAGCGCTCGGTTGCGCCATCGGGATGCCGAACGCGATCGACGTCTTGTCGCCGACGACAACGGCAAAGGTCGTCACGCAGCTGGGAGCCTGGTGCATTTCGCGCTGGCAATCGGGCACGTTGCCATGAGGTCGACAGTAGCCACCGATTTCGACAGCTGTCTGTCATCCGCAAATGCGGCAATGCTCGCGGCATCGATGCTAAGTGGCAACCGATGCGCCTGTGTGACTGAGCGCTAAGCGAGCACATCTTTGGGTTATTGACAGACACCTGTCAAAGCCAACGCTCATCATCGAACTATGGCCGCATCAGGCAGCATGATCGAGCTGAGGAACAGCCGAGCGCAGGCCGCCGCCCAGCAGCTCCAGGCGGCCGTCAAGCTGGTAACGGCCTGTGCCCGGGAGACTGACCGGGCTGACCTCGGCGAGCTGCTGATCCTGATTCGCGAGGCCGGGATTGACCCGCTGGAAGCCGCCTTCGTCACAGGCGTGCGCCGGTTCGACAGGTCCGGTGAGTATGCGGCCGATGGCGCCTTGAGCGTCACCGCCTGGCTGAAATGGAAATGCAGGCTGTCGGGAGGCGCTGCCGCCGAGAGAGTTGAGATCGGCAAACAGCTGGAGCGTCTGCCAAAGACCGAAGAAGCCTTTGCTCGCGGCAGCCTTGGGTATCAGCATGTCGCCGTCATGGCTCGTACGGCTGAGAACCTGGGCGCGGCAGCAGTGCGCAGCGAAGAAAGCAGCCTCCTCAAAGCGGCGCAGTCGATGGACCCCGGCCAGTTCACGACCGTGGTGAAAAACTTCGAGCACCGCATCGATTCCGCTGCTGCGCTGGCCGAGACGAACCGTGCCTATGAGCGCCGGTATCTGCACATCAGCGAACCCCAGAGTGGGCTCGTGCGCATCGATGGCTTGCTCGATACCGAAAGTGGGGCAACAGTAAAGGCTCGGCTCGCTGGCCTGATGAAGCCAACCAAAGACGACCACCGGAGCCACGGGCAGCGTTGCGCCGATGCCCTGGTGGAGGCCTGCCGACAGGGATCAGTCAGCAAGCGCGACAGTGCGGGCTCGCGACCTCAGCTGATCATCCGTGCCAGCCTAGACACGCTGGCGGGCCTCCCCGGCGCTCCTGCGGGCGAGCTGGAAGGTGGGGGCACGGTGCCGGCGGAAACCGTCCAGCGCCACGCTTGCGACTCGGCTCTGGTCCGAATCACCGGACGGACCGAGCTCGAGCACGAGCTCAACCACGCCAGTCGGACGCTGCCATCAGCGACGCGTCGCGCGCTCGAAGCGCGCGATCGCCGCTGCGTCTGGCCCGGTTGCGGCCGGCCGTCAATATGGTGCGACGGACACCACCTCGTCTGGTGGACGAGAGGCGGTGAAACGGCGCTACCGAATCTCGCGCTGCTTTGCCGGCCACATCACCGGATGGTTCACGAAGGCGGCTGGTCCCTCCAACGAAAGAGTTCCGGGTGGCATGCCGGGCCGCCGAGCAAGGCCTGGAGCCGGCACCTGGCGCCACCAACCAAAATCTCGGTGAGGCTTCACCGCGAGTGAGGCGGTCTAGCTTAGCTCATGCTCTTTGCGGCTTTGGCGAAGCCCTGGAACAGACGACGCACCCACGGGATCTCGTCGATTTCTTCCGGGTGCCACTGCACGGCAATCAAGAAACGTCGCTCCGGCGATTCAACGGCTTCGATGACGCCGTCATCGGACTTTCCGGTCACACGCAGCCGAGGCGCTACCGCCTTAACGGCTTGGTGATGCAGGCTGTTGACGTCGATGCTGGTCTCGTCGATCAGTTGCGCCAGCCGTGAGTCGGGATCGAGCCGAACGCTGTGGGTCAATGCCGTTCTGGCCCGGCCGTCGGCATCCGAGTGCTCGACCTGGGTCACACGCTGGTGTCGCAGGTCCTGGTAGAGACTGCCGCCCAGCGCCACGTTGAGCAGCTGCTGGCCCCGGCAGATGCCCAGCGTCGGCAAATCGTCGTCGAATGCCCAACGCGCCAGCGTCAGCTCTGTTCGGTCACGCTCCGGCTCGACGATGTTGAGGTTGTCGATCGGTTCCTCCCGATATTGCTCCGGTGCGACGTCGGCGCCGCCCGGAAAGACGATCCCGTCGAGACGCTCGTAGATGGCCCGAAGCTGCTCCTGATCGTCCATCAACGGGATTAGTACGGGGGCGCAGCCGGCGGCCACCAGGGCGCGAACGTAACTCTGGTTGATGCCGAAACGTGGCGGTTTGGGCCCGGGCGGGATCGCCACCGTCGGCAGGCCGACGAGGGGAATCACGCTCAACTCGTGAAGGTGAAGGCCTTCAGCCGAACCGCCGGGACGCGCGACGCGCCCAGGTATTCGCTTACCTGGAGCTTGGTCGACCGGCTGATCGCGTCGGTGCCGTTCAAGGCCTCCAGGATGCTTTGCGTGAAACGGAGGTCCTTGACAGGTCGGGTGATCCGGCCGTTCTCGATCAGGAAGGTGCCTTCGCGGGTCATGCCGGTGATGATCGACGCTTTCGGTTGGACCACCCGGACGTACCAGAAGCGCGTCACCCAGATGCCGCGCTTGATGTCACTGGCCAGCTGATCTTTCGCAACCGTCCCTGGCCGCATGAAGAGGTTGACCGCAAACGGCCCGTCGGTATTTGGTGCCGGCAGCCCGTGGCCGGTCGATTGGCGGCCGGCCCGCCCGGCCGTTTGCATGTCATAGACCAGCCCGCTCGCCACGCCGCCCTTGATCAGTTCGACCCGCTGCTTGGGCACGCCTTCGAAATCGAAGGACATCGGGACACCGGTGGGATCGAGTCCGTCATCCCAGATGTCGATGTTCTCGCCGGTGATCTGCTCGCCCACGCGCATGAAGCTGCGCTCTTCCTGCGCGGCCAATGCGCTGAAGCCGATGAAACTCATGAACTCAAGCATCTCCGCGACCGCATACTCCTCGAGCACGACCTCGTAGACGCCGGGCTCGACAGGTTGTGCATTCTGGTTGCGCTGCGCCTTGTCGATGACTTCATTGGCGAGGTCGTTCCTGTCCAGGTCGCGCACATCGATCGCACCGCGATCGGCATAGCCCGAGCCCGCCTCCCCCATAACGACGGAATTGATCGTCGCTTCGGTCGAGCGATGGTGGTGGAAGACGCCATGCGAGTTGGCAACGGCCAGCTGCTCGGCGCCGGTGCTGAAGGCGCCGAAGGCCTTGAGCCCAGCCCGCCTCGCTTTGGCGCAGATGGCTTCGACGAAATCCGCGCGCTCTTCGGGTGTCGCCGCCGCCGTCGCGTCCGACCAGGCTTCCACCGGCTGGCTTTTCGCCGGCCCCGGCATCGGAACGAGCTCGCCTTTCGGTTGAAGGTCCGCTATGGCGATGGCTCGCTTCAGCACGTCGGTGGCGGCCTTGTCGTTCATCTGGTTGATCGAGGCCACCCCGGTCTTGCCGTCCTTGACGACCCGAACGCGCACGCTGACGTCGCGCTCGGCGACGTTCTGGTGGATGCCATTATTCGCGAAACGTGTCAGCGCGCTGTCCCATTCGGTGACCATGACCTCGGTCTGCTCCGCCGGCGACGCGTGCAGCAGGTTGTCGATGAAGCGTTTGAGCTCGGCCTCGTCAGTCAGCCGCGATGCTTCCATGCTCTTCATTTGAGGATGCCGACCTTGACATTCTGGAAGCGCGCCGGGGCGGCTCCGTGCGCAACGTGGGCGACCTGCGGCGGCTGGCCTTTGCCGCAGTTCGCGAGCCCCCAGACCCGCCACTCGGATTTACCGGCCACGGCATCGCACGAGTTCCAGAACTCCGGCGTGATCCCCGCGTAGGTGGCATTCTTGAGCATCCGGCCGCGCTTGCCATTGACGATCTCGTACGCGAGCTGCGTGCCGAACTGGAAGTTCAGCCGCTTGTCGTCGATGCTCCAGCTGCGATTGGTCTCCATGTAGATGCCGTCTTTCGTTTCGGCGATCATCCGCTCGAGTGACGAATCGCCCGGCTGGAGGTTCACGTTCGTCATGCGAATGAGGGGGATTCTGTTCCAGCCGTCCGCCCGCATCGTGCCATTGCTTTGCTGACCGAGCACGCTGGCGGTTTCGCGGGAAGTGAGGTAACCGATGAAGAGACCTTCTTTGATCAAGAACGAACGTTGGGCCGGCACGCCCTCGTCATCCCATCCAAACGTCCCCAGCCCGGTCGGGGTCATAGCATCCGCGGTGATGGTGACCGTGGGCGAGCCGTATTGAAGATGGTTGAGCTTTTCGGGCGTCATGAAGCTCGTGCCGGCGTAGGCCGCCTCCATGCCGAAGACCCGATCGAGCTCCGTCGGATGGCCGCAGGACTCGTGGATCTGTAAGGCCGTCTGGCTGGCATCGAGGATCAGGGTCTTGACGCCGCTCGGGCACTGCGGCGCGGTCAGCAACGCCACCGCCTCCTCGCCAACCCGCTGGCCGTGGCGGTCGAGTTGCATCGCGGTGATGTACTCATAGCCACCGCCGCCCTGGTGGCGTCCGAACGAGTTCGGATACGAGCGGTTCTGGACGTCATCGGGTGAGGTCGCCGTCGCTTCGATCCCGGCGCCGCTTTCATAGAGCTCCTGCTCCGTGAAGGCGCCTTCGGTCGAGGCGAAGACCTTTTTGTGACGGATGAACTCCATCGAGCCCTCGCGAACGGTCACCCCCTTCACGGATCCCATGGCCTCGTCAGCGCGAACCAGGAGGTCGACCTTTTCACTCAGTGGCACGCTGAACGGGTCGCGCTCGATGGGCGTTCGGTAGTGACCCCGGGACGTGACGGGGGGCCCCAGGTCGACGGGGGTGGATCGGGCGCGAGCGCTGGCCCGGGCGATCCGGATCGCGCGGTCGACGACGTCCTGGACTTCTTCTTTTTCCAGGCGGGCACTGCCGGCAAATCCCCAGGCGCCATCGACGAGCACCCGGACGCCGACGCCCTCGCTGGCGTCATCGGATACAGCGGCGAGCTGGCCGTTCTTTACGGTGATGTCCTGCTGCACGCGGTCGTCGAGTCGCACATCCGCGTAGCCCGCCCCCTTCACCTGCGCCGCGTTGAGCGCGGCCTCCGCCAAATCTTTCATGCCAAGAGAGTAACTAAGGCAACGGCGCGCGGTCTTCCCGTTACTGGTTGATGTACCAGTCGGCCGTCTGGTTCATCCACCAGAATTCGTTTCCCTTGTATCCCGCCAGCTTCTTGTTGTAGGCTTCCACGTCCACGGCCTGGTAAAGGGGAATCTCCGGAATCAAATCGGCCAGCCGGCGCTGAGCCACGATGTACTTGTCTTTTCGATCGGAGAGCTTGACCGACAGGCGCGCCTGGTCCAGCGCTTGGTCGAGCTGGGGGTCGCTGACGTAGGTCGTATTCTGGCCGACGCAACCATTGGCGTCGGTCGGAATCTGGGAGCTGTGGTACGAGGTGTAGGCTAGCGAATCCGGCTCGGCCGGGAAGCTGTAGTTATTCGTGTACATCGCCAGGTCGAAGTTGTGGCTGTAAATGATGCCGCCACTGGTGCAGGAGCCGAACATTCGGCTTGCCGGCACGTTCGCGAACGGCTTGATGACCTCGATGCCGATGCTCGCCAGGTCCGCGGCGATGACGACCTCTTGCTCTTCGCGCAGGGGCAGGGTGGTCGTGATCAGGTGGAGCGCCACGCAGCGGCCTTGTGGATCCGTGCGAAACCCTTTGCAAGAACCCGAGTCCTGCATTTTGTAACCTGCATCGTCGAGCAGCTTGTTCGCCGCGACGGCGTCGTACTGGGTGTGCCTGGCGTTCGGATCGAGACACCAGGCCCCGGTCTGGATGCACATCCAGGCATCCGGGGGCACGGTGGTCTTACCCAGCAGCAGGGTGTCGACGATCTTCTGCCGGTCGATGGCCATCAGGATCGCTTTTCGAAGCGTTACGTCTTTCAGAAACGTGTTGCGTAGGTTGATGTCCAGGTGCTCGGAGGCGCTGTCCAGGATGGTCACAGTGGTGACATCGTTCAGCCGCGAGAGCGGCGGTAGCAGCGAGGGGCGCAGATCCAGCCCCATGTCAATCGTGTTCGTGCGCAACTCGTTGAGCTCGGTGTTGGGATCAGGGTCGAACTTGACCCGGATCTGGTTCAGGTAGGGCCGACCGCCGCCACCCCACCAGTGGGGATTGCGGACCAGCGTCAGATGGTCGCCGGTCACCCATTCGCTGAACATGAAGGGCCCGGTGCCGACCATGACTTTGTCGAGGGTGTCCGATCCGTTGTAGCCACCCGGAATGTTGACCGTCACCTTGTCGGTCGTGATGTTCCCGGTCTTGGCCCAGACCTGCTGCAGGAGGTGGTCCGGCAGGATGCCGTAGGGCCCCGTACCGAGGGTGAGATACGCCGCATAGACGCTCTTGAAGTGGACGATCGCCGTGTAATCGTCCGGAAGATCCACACTGTCGACCTGGTCCCAGCCGCTGACTGACACCAGGGGCGTTGGATTCTTGTCCCGATATTTCAGCCACCAGAAGTCGAAGGTCGACTTCACATCCTTCGACGTAAACGAGACGCCATCGTGCCACTTGACGCCATGGCGTAGCTTCCAGCTGACGTCCATCCGGTCGCCGCTGACCTTGACGTCGCCGTTTTCCAGGGTGGGCACTTCGATGGCCAGCTCCGGCACCCAGTAATCGGATAGCTTCGGATTCGTCGGAACGTCCTGGTTCGCCTTGACCGTGAGCAGGCCTTCCATGGCCGGGTTGATGTATGCGCACGCATGTGACTGCGATGCGGTGATATTGCAGGCCAGCAGGCTTTCCTGCTCCTGCCATGAGGCGACGGTGACCTTCCCGCCAGGTTTGACCGACGAATTGGTGCCGTTGGTGCTCGGGGCACAGGCCACCAGCAAGACCGTACCGGTGGCGGCGACGGCAAGCAATCTTAGGGATCGCGGGATGGTGGGTCGGATATCGGGCTGCATTCTACGGGCGGTCACCTGAAAGGGTCAAAGAACAGTCGATTTTCTAAGGTTCGCTAACACCCCCAGATTCAGTCAATCCACCAATCGGCGGCATTCCACAACGTGGTGTCCGGCGCGGCGTTGAGGGCCAGGTTGTGGAGACGCGGGCTGGCCAACACGACGAGCACCCGCTCGAACAGCGGCAGCTCAAAGCCAAGCCGGGCGTAGGCCCGTTCGAAGGCGGCATACGCCCGAGCGCGCTCGAGCGTGACCAGGGAACTGCGTCCACGGTCGAGGCTCCGATCGAGGTCCGCATTAATGAACCGGCCCAAGTTCGATCCCTGACCCTGGTTTTGATCGGTAGGGATCTGCGAGGAATGCTCGAGCGGGTAGACCCCGTCCGGCTCGGGGCCGATGCTCCAGGTCCATAGACCAGCCTGGAACTGGCCGCGCTCGAGCAAACCGCCCTGGGCGTACCCGCTGAACAATTCGCTGGGATGGGCGTCGGTAGCGCTGACATCCGCGCCGAGCTTGCGCCACTGGGCGATCAGGTCGGCAACGATGCCATCTCGGAGCGGGCTCCCCAGCGCCGTTACGAGCTGGAAGCTAAGCCGCCGGCCATTCTTGCTGCGGATGCCGTCGGCGCCCAGCGCCCAGCCATCGCCATCAAGCAGTCGCACAGCGCTGCCCGGGTCGTAGTCGAGTGAAACATCGGGATCGTGAAAGGCGGCCAGCGTACTCGGAATCGGGGACTCGGCGAGCTGCGCCTGATCGTGGAAGAACTTCTTGATGATGGCGGGCCGGTCGACCGCTGTGCGGAGTGCCTGCAGCAGCGCCGGATCGTCTTTCCAGAGTGGCGCCTGGCCGGTTAGCGGGTTCGGGTCCTCCTGATTGAAGGTGATCTGTTCATAGGCGAGCTGCGAGCGTCGCTGAATGGTCATTGGCCCGACGTTCGAAAGGCTGGCGACCTGATCGTCTGGGATTTCGAGCGCCACGGCCACCTGTCCGGCGCGGGCGGCATCGATGAGCTGACCCGATTCGGGATAGATCTTGTAAATCACGCTGTCGAGGTGTGGTCGGCGACCGGATCGCCCCTGTGACCAAGCGTCGTTCCGGATCAGTGTGATGTGGTCGTCCGGAATTAGCTCGGAAATCTTGAAGGGCCCGCTCACCACGTCCGGGCGCGCCCAGAACGCATCCCCGGCCAGCTGTGCGGGCGCGACCGTGGCCAGGCGATGTTGCGGCAGGATGGCGGGGAACAGATCGAGATACTTGGGATAGACCCGATCGAAATGGAGCGTGAATCGGAGCGGGTCGTGAATGTCGATCCGGGAGATCGCGGTATAGCCTTCGGGCGACAGCACGCCCTGGACGCTGGGGTTGACGATCAGCCGCCAGGTGAAGGCGACATCGGCCGAGGTGAGCGGCAAGCCATCCGACCAGCGCAAGCCGGGCCGGAGCGAATAGGTGACGTCCATCGTGCCGGCTCCGCGGTTCCAGGTGACATCGCCGTTCTGGATCGTGGGGACCCGCTGGACCAGGTCGGGGATCGGCTCCAGGCTGGCGTCGAGCTGGACGAGTCCCGCATAGAGCAGCGCATCGACCTGGGCAGCCGGCACCTCCTCGTTGAACAGCGGCGAGAAGTTCGTCGGACTCTCCCAGTCACCCACCACCAGGGTTCCGCCCTCATGGCGCGCCGGTTCGGGCCGGTACTGGGCCGCCACTGGACTGGCCGAGCCGACCGGGATCCCCTGCACCGTCGGCACGGAGCTGCAACCGCCGACGATCGGTAGCAGCGCCAGGGCGAGAACCGCGGGCCTAGATGTTATCGAGGATCTTGCGCCGCTTCCGTTGGAATTCGCCCTCCGTGATCGCCCCGCGTTTGCGAAGCTTTTCCAGCTGACCCATGTCGGAGATCAGGTCCACAAGAGGCGAGGAAAGCCGCTTGCTTAGATGCCGGTCTTCCTTCCCATCGAACTCCGGCGGTCGGGTATCCCAAGACTTGAGATAAAACAGCGCTTTCAACGCGGTGTAGGGGATGCCGAGGGTCTCGATTCGATCTTTCTCGACCGTCATTAACCGCATGGTGAGCCCATGGCTGGCGTGCTGCAGGTCGCCGTCGAGGTAGCCCTTCAGGACCTCGCCGTCCTGAAACCGGATCGCGACCTTCCGCTGGGCTCGCGTCTGCTCTTCGACGGTGGGCGGCCCGGCTTTGAGGGTGATCCGCTTGATTGACGGCAGCGGGATGAGGGCGCGTTCGTTGTTGCTGGCCTCGTCCGGCATGACGAGCTCGATATTCGGCTGGTTGAGGCTGAGGGTCCCGACCCGGCCCTCCATAATCTCGTCGTCAAGAAATCGGACGGTGACGGTGGTGGCTTTTCCAGCCCCGGGAGTGCCCATTAGTGCCCTCGTGGAAGTGAACGTCAGCGGCATTATAACGAGCCGTTCGCGGAACTCCTGCGAAAAAATCGCGGCCGTGTGACAAAGTTGGAAATTGGGTCAGAGAGTCGTGCAAGGAGCGCAAGACTGGGTGCTATGATTCGCCAGCGACTCGGCGGGAGGGACCTCACGTCGAACGATTTTGCCGAGTCCGGGTGGTATTCAGGGTAGTGACGCGAGTAGCCCGGGGGCCCTCGGACCTCGACCTCATCCGCGATTATCTCGGCGGCGACGTGGCTGCCTTCGATACCCTCTTCAAGCGATACCACAAGGCGATCTACGGCCTCACCTTTCGGCTGCTGAGAGACCGCCAGCTGGCCGAGGACCTGACCCAGGAGACCTTCTTCCAGATCCTGCGCACCATCCACCGCATCAACGACAGCTTTAATTTCTCGGCGTGGATCCATCGGATCGCGACCAACCTCTGCTACGACGAGCTGCGACGCCGAAAGAAATTCCCCGAGGCCCAGGAGATCGATGACGAAGAGAACGAGGATTCTGTCCTCCAGGTACCCGACGGCGATGCCCGCAAAAGCCCCGAAGTCGCGCTCGAGATCAGCGAGCTGCGAGACGCCGTCTGGTCGGTGGCGAGGCGCTTACCCGAGAAGTACCGGCTGGTCCTGACCCTGCGCGAGCTGCAGGGCCTGAGCTACGCGAACATCGCGCGCAAGATGAGAGTCTCGGAAAGCGCCGTGGAAACGCTGCTGCACCGGGCGCGCCGGAGATTCAAGGAAGAATATCTCTTCATGGAGGGCAAGGCCCAGACCGAGGAAACGCGCTGCCCTACGATCGCATACCTGCTGGACAATTTCCCGCCCGGAACCCTGCGGCGGGAGCAACGGAAGATGGTGGCCCAGCATCTCGATTCCTGCCCGGCCTGCACCGAACGCTATCCCAACCCACCGCATCTCCAGCGCAACGACGTCGTGATCCAGCTCAACACCGCCGTCGTGACTCGCCGCCTCACCTCGAAGGCGCGCCATCCCAAGATCTCATTCATGGATGGTCGCGTTCAGGGCGGCTACCGCAAGCACTAGCCATGCGGGAAAACCCGCAACCCTGACGCTCGCCATGCGGGAAAACCCGCAACCCTGACGCTCGCCATGCGGGAAATCCCGCAACCCTGACGCTCGCCATGCGGGAAATCCCGCAGCCCTGACGCTCGCCATGCGGGAAATCCCGCAGCCCTGACGCTCGCCATGCGGGAAATCCCGCAACCCTGACGCTCGCCATGCGGGAAATCCCGCAACCCTGACGCTCGCCATGCGGGAAAACCCGCAACCCTGACGCTCGCCATGCGGGAAATCCCGCAACCCTGACGCTCGCCATGCGGGAAATCCCGCAACCCTGACGAAAGTAGCCGGCTGGCTATAGTGGCCCGGTGGCCACCGGCGTTCAGATCGTCTTCGACTGTGCGGACCCCGATAAGCTCGCCACCTTCTGGGCCGCGGCGCTGCATTACACGAAGCAGGACCCACCCCCCGGCTTTGCCTCCTGGCCGGACTTTTTGAAGGCCCAGGGCATCCCGGAGAGCAAATTGAATTCCGCCAGCGCTGTCGTCGATCCCGATGGCGCCGGTCCCCGGATCTTCTTCCAGCAGGTGCCGGAAGGTAAAAGTGTGAAGAACCGCTTGCACCTGGACCTGAACGTCGGCGGACCGAGGGACAGGCCACACGATGAGCGCCGCCGCCTGATCGATAGTGAGGTCGACCGGCTGGTGCGGTTGGGAGCCCGCAAATCACGCGCCGTTGAAGAACGCGGGGAATACTTCGTCAATATGTTCGATCCCGAAGGGAACGAGTTCGACGTTCAGTAGGCTCAGATTCGCGGGCCAGGCGCAATGCCCTCGAGGTCGAGCTGCTGGTAGTACTCGATCTCTCTCGGATAGGGCAACTCTGACTCCGCCAGCTGGATCAGGACGCCGTGCGTCTCGCGAGGGTGGAGAAAAACCTCTTTCCAGACGGGGTTGGTGTAATTCGGTCTGAACGGATGCCAGCCGAGCTTTTCGAGCTCGGCGGCGCGAGCGGTGATATCGCGCACCCGCAGGGTCACGTGGTGGAGGCCCTCGCCTCGCTGGCGAAGAAAGTCATGCAGAAAGCCTTCCGAACCGACCGGCTCGATCAGCTCGATCACCCCGCCGGCCGGGAACTGAAACTGGGCCCAGCGGAAGCCCTGGGCCGCTTCGGCCGCGCCCATCAGGTAGCGGGCGCCGAGCACGTCGCGGATCAGCGGGACCATCGACGCGATCTGCCGGGTCGCAATCGACACATGATCGAGTCGGTCGGCGATCTTCGGGCGGCCGTTCTCAACGCTCACGCTGGCCGATTGTAGGCGAAGCGTTTACGATGAGATCAAGGGGAGGTGGCATCAATGTCGACCTTGTCCTACACGCACGGGGCGAGCGCCGTTCCGCTCCTGGGTGAGACGATCAGCCAGAACCTGCGGCGCACGGTTCGCCGGATAGCCGATCACGACGCGCTGGTGGTTCCTTACCAGCGCTATCGCGCCACGTACCGGGAGTTCTTCGACCAGGTCAACCTGGTGGCCCGTGCCCTGCTCGCCCAGGGTGTTCGCCAGGGTGAGCGGGTTGGCATCTGGGCGCCGAATCGCTACGAATGGGTCCTGACCCAGTACGCCACCGCCGGGATCGGCGCGATCCTGGTCAACATCAACCCGGCGTATCGGTCCCACGAGCTCGCGTACGTCTTGCAGCAGTCGGGCACGTCGCTGCTGATCCATGCCCGCGGCTTTCGCTCGGCCGATTACGTGGCGATGGTCAGTGAGATCCGCTCACGCTGTCCCGACCTCCGGACCACCTTGACCCTGGAAGACGACTGGGACAGCCTGCTGGCCGCCGCCGGCACAGTCTCGAGCGAGGCGCTCGCCCAGCGCGAAGCCACCCTTCAGTTCGACAACCCGATCAACATCCAGTACACGAGCGGAACGACCGGATTCCCCAAGGGCGCCACCCTCTCCCACCACAACATCCTCAACAATGGTTACTTCATCGGCGAGGCGCTCAGGTACACGGAAGACGACCGCGTCTGCATTCCGGTCCCCTTTTACCATTGCTTCGGCATGGTGCTCGGCAATCTGGCCTGCACCACGCACGGGGCCTGCATCGTGGTTCCGGGAGAGGCTTACGACGCGCCGACCGTGCTGCGCACGGTGGAGGACGAACGCTGCACCTCGCTCTACGGGGTGCCAACCATGTTCATCGGCGAGCTCGACCATCCGGACTTCGGGGGCTTCGACCTCAGCTCGCTGCGAACCGGGATCATGGCCGGGTCGCCCTGCCCCGTTGAGGTGATGAAGCGGGTCCAGAGCGACATGCACATGCCGGAGGTGACCATCTGCTACGGGATGACCGAGACCTCGCCAGTCTCGACTCAGAGTCATACGGACGACCCGCTGGAAAAACGGGTGCGGACGGTGGGCTCTGCCCACCCGCACATCGAGATCAAAGTTGTCGATCCCGAGACGGGGCAGGTCGTGCCACGCGGAACCCCCGGCGAGTTCTGTACGCGTGGCTATTCGGTGATGCTGGGGTACTGGAACAACGAGGCCGCCACTGGGGAGGCGATCGATGCCGCCCGATGGATGCACACCGGCGACCTGGCGATGATGGACGACGACGGTTACCTCAACATCGTCGGCCGGATCAAAGACATGGTGATCCGGGGCGGTGAGAACGTCTATCCACGGGAGGTGGAGGAATTCCTGTACTCCCATCCCGCCGTCTCCGACGTCCAGGTCATCGGCGTACCCGATGAGAAATACGGCGAAGAGATCATGGCGTGGGTCAAGCTGCGCCCCGGCGCCCAGGTCACCGGCGAGGAGCTGCGCAGCTTCTGCGGCGGAAAGATCGCCAGTTACAAGATCCCGCGCTACTGGAAGTTTGTCGATGGCTTCCCGATGACGGTCACCGGAAAGGTGCAGAAATTCAAAATGCGCGAGGCCGCCGTCGAGGAGCTCGGGCTGGCAAAGGCAGCGGCGGTCCAGACCGCCTAAGCAGGTCCGGTCGGCGACCGCTCGATGACGAGCTCGATGATGTCAATCTCGTGCCAGTGCCGATCGGCGTCGTGGTGTTCGAGGTCGCCGAGCGGGTGACGATGTCCCGGGCCCGCGGACGGGTGCTCGTGCTCGAACGGCGCGCGCAGTCGATGGCGATGGTGTCGTTGATCCTGGGCCGGCTCCGCCGGTGCCGTCATCACGATATGGGTGTGGTTGTGGCGGTCTGCGCCGTGGGCGCCATGCGCGTGCTCGATGATCTCGAGCAGCCGGTGCACGTGAGGTTCCGCATCATGGTCATGACGGTGCTGGTACTCGTCATCGTGCCGATGCGCCATCGATCGATCTTAGGGCAGCGGCTGCCGGCGCACGCCGATCAGGACCAGCCGCAAGGCCCGAGTGCCCGCTCGCACAAGCAGGGGGCGTGCCTGCGTGATGGCCCGCTCGAGTGAACCGGGCTCGACGACGGTCGACATGAGTCCGTCAAAAAGCAACCGCAGCTCCGCCTCATCCGCCAGGCTGCCGGCGATGGCGATCACCGGAATGCCGGCATTTCGCGCGTGCCTGGCGACCGCCGCCGGGCCCTTCCCAAACCGAGCCGTTTGGGAATCGAGCCGGCCTTCGCCGGTGATCACGAGGTCTGCGCCGTTTAATTTCTCGTCCAGCTTCAGCGCCTCCATCACCATCTCGGCGCCCGGCCGCAGCCGCGCGCCGGTAAAGGCCACCAGGCCGGCACCGAGGCCGCCCGCCGCCCCAGCTCCGGGCAGCTGCTCGACATCGACGCCCAGGTCGCGGCGAATGATCTCAGCCAGGCGCTTCAGGGCGGCATCCAGCTCGGCCACCATGTGGGGGGTTGCGCCCTTCTGCGGACCATAGACGGCGCTGGCACCGTTCGGGCCGGTGAGCGGATTACTGACGTCGCAGGCAACGTCGACCTCGGCTTCCTTCCAGTTCGCATGGACACCGCCGACATGGATGCGCGCCAGCTTCTTCAGCGCAAGCCCGCCCGGAGGAAGCTCGTGACCCTGTCCGTCGAGCAGGTGGTAGCCGAGCGCCTGGGCCATGCCGGCTCCACCATCGTTAGTCGCGCTGCCACCGATACCGACGATGAAGTGACGCGCGCCACCGTCGTGGGCGTATTGCAGGAGCTCGCCGACGCCATAGGTGGTCGTGACCCGAGGATCCCGCTTGTCCACCGGCACCAGCGCCAGACCGGCCGCCGTCGCCATTTCGATCACAGCGGTCGACCCACCGTCGATCAGGCCGTAATCGGCGTCGACCAGATCGCCAAGCGGGCCGCGAACCCGCTGGGTGCGTCGTTCGCCACCGGTGGCGGCGACCAGCGCATCGACCGTTCCGTCACCACCGTCCGCAATCGGGAGCAGGACCAGGTCCGCATCCGGGGCTGCGGCCCGGACCCCCTCGCCGATCGCTACGGCGGCATCGAGGGCCGACAGCGATCCCTTGAAGGCGTTGGGCGCGATGACGATGCGCATCAGCAAGCGGCCCAGGGGCCGCAACGCTGTCGCCTGCGCCGACTACCTAGTAAACGGGCGTCAGCCAGTGACGGTACTTGCTGTTGCGGCCGCGGACGATATCGAAGTAGAGCTTCTGCAGGCGGCTCACCACCGGACCGACCTGGCCGTCGCCGATCGAGCGGTGATCGACGTCGATCACCGGCGAGATCTGCGCCCCGGTGCCGCAGAGAAAAATCTCGTCAGCAACGTACAGCTCGGAACGATCGATGGACCGTTCCATCACCTCAAGATCGAGCTCGTTGCGGAGTAGCTCCATCATGCCCAGCCGGGTCAGGCCCTCCAGGATGTTGTCCGAGGTCGGCGGGGTGAAGACCTTGCCGTCGCGCAGCAGAAAGATATTTTCCGCGCTGCCTTCGCAGACGTGACCCTCATGGGTCAGCATGATCGCCTCGTCAAAGCCGTTTTCCATCGCCTCGGTCTTGGCCAAGGCGGAGTTGACATAGATGCCGGTGATCTTGGCCCGGGCGGGAGCGGCATTGTCGTCGACTCGCCGCCAGCTCGACACCATGCAGCGGATGCCGCGCTCGATGTCGACGTAGTTGCCGAACGGGGTGACGTAGATCGCGAACGAGTCTTTGAGATTGTGAAGCCGGACGCCGATCTCTTCGGAGCTCTTGAAGACTAACGGCCGAATATAAATATCCTGTCGGAAGTTGTTCTTGCGGACGAGCTCGATGCTGGTCTTGCAGAGCTCGTCCAGGCTAATCGGAATCTTGAGCTTTAACACCTTCACCGAGCGCTGCAGGCGCGCAAAGTGCTCGCCCAGCTTGAGGACGAAGAGCTGCTCGTGCTCGGGGCTCCAGTAGCCCCGAATGCCTTCGAACACGCCAGTGCCGTAATGCAAGGCGTGGGTCATCAAACCGAGGCGGGCGTCCGCGTACCGCTTGAACTCGCCATCGAGGTAAACCCAGTACTGCGCCTGCTCTTTCTTTCGGGCCTCAGCCGCCCGGGTAACGCCCTCTGCCTTGATCGCCATCCAGAGACGACCTCCTTTTGTGCCTTTCGAACAGGCTGCGAGAACTGGGGCCAGGGTCGCTCTCCAGACCCTGAGTCGATTATATGCCGCTTCCGGCGACCCGCATAGGGCCAAAGAGATGTAACGAAACGAGCGGGAAATGAGTTCAAAAAATGCTGTGCTAAGCTTGGGGCGCCGGTGGCACCCTTACGCATGAACCCCCGGGTGGTGCGCTGGTTCACCCCCGGCCTCCACGTCAAGCGCTGGCTGATTTTGCTCATGGTCGGGATGGTCCTGATCAGTCTGGGCATCGGCTACGCGCTCCGTAACTTCTACGCCTCAGGCGTGCGCTTCCCGGGCATTACTTTCTACCTGACCCTGCAGTTTCTGAACCGCTATGTCCGGGCCGGCCTGTTCGGCGCTCTTGGCCTGGGGATCATCCTCTTCGCCCTGTACAAACTGACCCAGTCGGTGCTGGGGCCGTTCCTGCCCGGCCGAGACCGCGCCCTCTCCGAGATCATCTACAACTACCGGTTCCTGCAGAAGGGCCCCCGGGTGGTCGCCCTGGGGGGCGGTACCGGGCTGTCGACCCTGCTGCGCGGCCTCAAGAAGTACACCGGCAACCTGACGGCGATCGTCACCGTTGCCGACGACGGCGGCAGCTCCGGCCGGCTGCGGCAGGAGTACCGGATCCTGCCGCCCGGCGACTTCCGGCAATGCATCACGGCGCTGGCCGACGTCGAGCCCCTGATGACCACCCTATTCCAGCACCGGTTCAAGGAAGGGAGCCTGAACGGCCATTCGTTCGGCAACCTGTTCATCATGGCCATGGCCGAGATCACCGGCGACTTCGAGCACGCCATTCGGGAGTCCGGGCGGGTCCTCGCTGTCCGCGGCCAGATCGTCCCATCGACGCTTCGGGACGTCACCCTGATGGCCGAGATGGCCGACGGACAGACCCGGGTAGGTGAGTCGAGCATCCCGCATCCGAACGGCGACGGCGACGGTGCGGTCGCCACCGCCATCAAGCGGGTCTTCCTCCAGCCGGAGCCGACCATCAACCCGGAGGCGGAAGAGGCCATCCTGAACGCCGAGATGATCATCGTCGGCCCGGGCAGCCTCTATACGAGCATCCTGCCGAACCTCGTAGTCGACGGGATGGCGGAGGCGCTCAAGGCGTCACCGGCGATCAAGGTCTTCGTCTGCAACGTCGCCACCCAGCCGGGTGAGACGGATTCCTTTCGAGTCAGCGACCACCTGAAGGCGATCGAGGGCCACCTGGGAACGAACATTTTCGATTTCGTCGTGGTCAACAGCAACAACAACTTCCCGTTGCCACCATCCGCACAGGCCGCCGCGATCAAGCGGGTGGTCTACGACGCCGCGACCGTCAACCAGCGCAGCATCCATGCCGTCCTCGTCGACGTCGTCAACCCACGGATCTCGACGCACCATGACCCGGACAAGCTGGCCCGGGCCATCATGAAAAAGATCTGGCGCTCCTGAGCGAGTGCCACCACTTGGTGAACGCGTCCTCACCAAAGTAGGCGGCGAAGGCAAAGACGATACCCCCGACGATGTCGACGACATAATGTTCGCCGAGGTAGACGATGCTGAGCCAGACGCAGGCGGTGTAGACCAGCGTCGGCCAGGCGCGCCGCCCCCACAGGCGTAGGGCGAACAGGGCGCCGAGCAGGGGGAAGGCGGCGTGCAGCGATGGCATCGCGGCGTACTGGTTCGGAGTGAGCCAGTGGTAGATGGTGGCCGGAACCGGGACGCCTGGAAGATCGGTGAAGCTGGGCAGAGTGTGGTCGATGATCTTGACCACGCCCGGAACCGCCTTCCAGGGCGGCGCGACCGGCAGCAATAAATAAAACACAAAGGCGGCGAAGGACATCGCGATCAACGCCCGGGAGAACCGCAAGAACGTCCGCCGATCCACGATCCAGAACAAATAGCCGAGCCCCAGGGGAAAGGCGAAGTGCAGGAAGTAGAACATGGTGGCCGCGATGTCGTACCAGCTCACGTGGCCGGCGTGGTAGAAGGCCTGCTGCAGGACCAGGCTCGGCACCTTCCCAAAGCTGATCCATCGCTCGAGCGAGGTGACGTCGTGGATCGGCATTCCGAATTTCCCGCCCAGGCCGCGCAGGTACTCGTAGGAGAGGAAGAGCACCAGGAAGGGGATCCAGTCCGCGAGGAACGAGCGAGCCCGGCCCAAGACGAGCGCGGCGATCAGCATCAGGATCAGCAGGCGTTCGGGTGAGACGGAGAGGTGAAGCACGAACACCATGAAGAGAGTGACCACCCCCAGGTAGCCACCCACCAGCGAAGGCAGGAGCCAGGCCCGCCGACGACCTACCGGGGGCCGCTCGGGGACGTCAGCCGGCCGCACCGGACGAGCTTACTTAAAGACCGCTGAGAAGCTGTCCGGAAGAATGGGATTTGCCGGAAGCCACCGTTATATTGAGGCCAAAATGGCGGAGCCCGCCCCGGACACCACGTCCGCCCGCAGCCCGCGCGTCCTCGTCGTCGACGACGAGCGCAGCATTGTCGATTTCATCCGCCTCGGCCTCCAGTACGAGGGCTTCCAGGTGCAAACCGCGCCGGACGGTCAGGCGGCGCTGCGGCTGATCAGCGAGTTCAAGCCGCACGTGGTGGTGCTCGACATCATGATGCCCAAACTCGACGGGCTGGCCGTGGCCGAGGCGATCCGCGGCAACAAGGACACTGGCGTCATCATCCTGTCCGCCCGGGACGAGGTCCAGGACCGGATCAAAGGGCTGGAGGTGGGGGCGGACGACTACCTGGTCAAACCCTTCGACTTCGGCGAGCTGCTGGCTCGAATCCGCGCGGTCATGCGCAGGCGGAATCCGAACGTCGGCCCCCAGCTGCAGGTGCATGACGTCACCATGGACGAGGCCACCCGCGAGGTTCGACGAGACGGGCGCGCCATTGACCTTTCCGCCCGGGAGTTCGACCTGTTGCGACTGCTGATGATGCATCCCAACCAGGTGCTGCCGCGCGACCGCATCCTCGACCAGGTCTGGGGCTATAACTTCTACGGCGACTCCAACAACGTCGAGGTCTACATCCGGTATCTTCGGCAGAAACTCGGCGATGAGAAGCATCAGCTGATCCAGACCGTACGGGGAGTCGGGTACCGGATCAAAGCATGACCCGGCTGTCGCGCCGGTACTGGCGCGACTCGTGATGTCGCGCTTTCGCTCGCTCCGCTGGCGACTCACCTTTCTCTACCTTGGGCTGCTGTCGGTGCTGCTGCTGGCCGGCGGCGTCGCCCAGTACTTCGCCGCCCGCGAGGTGCTCTTCCGAACCAATGCCGATGCCCTGAGCAGCGAATACTCAGCCGATCTCCTCGCCTTCCGCAGGCAGATCGGCACCCGGCCGGCATCCACGATTCGGGCCCTGATGCTCTCGCATCAGTTCGCCCTGGAGCTCGCTTCCGGACACACCTCGGCGGCGATCTTCGACGCCAACGGCGGACTGGTGGCCTCGGTGCCGGCGGGCATCACCCCGGACCAGCAGCCTCCGACGCTGACGACCACCGAGTATCTGAATGCCGTCCGAACCAAACCGAAGCCCTACTACCTGGCGACGGCGACCGACGGCTCCACGCATCTCGCCGTCCTCAACATCATTCGGGCGGGGAGCAGGCCCCTGGGCGTGGTGCAGCTGTCGATCCCCACGGCGGTGATCGACCAGACGCTACAGGCCGACCGCCAGCTGGCGATCGTCGGCTCGCTGCTCGTGCTTTTGGTGGCCCTGCTGCTGAGCCCGCTGATCACCGGCCGCGCCTTGCGACCACTGGAGCAAATGTCGACCACCGCCGGGGCGCTGGCGGCGGGCGACTACAAGCAGCGCGTCAGCGTCCCCCGGACCCAAGACGAGATCGGGAAGCTCGCTGTCGCCTTCAACCAGATGGCGGCCGGGATCGATCAGGCCTTTGAAGTCCGCCGGCAATCCGAAGCGGAGATGCGACACTTCGTGGCGGACGCCTCGCACGAGCTGCGCACGCCGCTGACATCGATCGCCGGCTACATCGACGTGCTCGGCCGGCGGGACAGCGTCGATTCGGAGACCCTGCAGGCGTCGCTCGCAGCGATGCGGCAGGAGAGCGACCGGATGACCCGCCTGGTCAACGACCTGCTGACCCTCGCCCGCTTCGAGTCGGGCAAGGCGCCGCAACGGCAGCGGCTACCACTCGATCGCTTCATCAACCAGGCACTCGACGAGCTCAACCTCGCGGAAAAGGGCGCGACCGAATCGCGCGACATCCAGCCTGGCATCGAAGTGAATGCCGACCCCGAAGCCCTCAAGCAAGTCGTCACCAACCTGGCCCAGAACGCGCTCAAGTACGCTCCAGGGGCGGCGCAGCACTGGAGCGTGTTCGCCGCCGATGGCCGCGCTGCCATCCGGCTCCAGGATGGCGGCCCGGGCATCTCGCGCCAGGATCTGCCGCACATCTTCGAGCGCTTCTACCGGGGGGAGAAAGCCCGCGACCGGTCGACCGGCGGATCGGGACTCGGGCTCGCGATTGCGAAGTCGATCGTCGAAGCGCACAACGGCCGCATCGACGCCGAGAGCGAGCCGGGTGGGGGAGCCACCTTCACCGCCTGGTTACCGCTGGCGGCGTAGGCTGAGGCTAGCGCTTCAGACGGACGATCGCGGAAATTTCGACGGGCACGCCGAGCGGGAGCTCGCTGGTGCCGAGCGCCTGGCGGGTGTGACGCCCCCGCTCACCGAACACTTTGAAGATCAGGTCGGACGCGCCGTTGAGCACCTTCGATTGCTCTTCGAAGCCGGCCGCCGAGCGCACGAATCCGCTGAGCTGAATGAACTGCTCGACCTGGTCGAGCGAGCCTGCGTGCTGACGGACCAGCGCCATGATGTTGAGGGCACAGATCTCAGCCGCCCGGGCCGCATCCTTGACGCTCACATCGCCGCCGACCACGCCCTTGAACTTGAGCTCCCCGTTCCAGTACGGGACGACACCCGAGGTGTAGAGCAGCTCGCCAACCTGCTGCACCGGGACGTAGGACGCCAGCGGCTTGGGCGGTTCGGGAAGCTCCAGGCCCAAAGTACGCAGCGTCGCCTCAGCGGAATCCATGTTCAGGACTCGCCTCGACCGGGTGGTGAGCAGGCGCGATCGACCTCCTGGGCCCGCGTCCGGCGGGCTGTAGCCAAGAGGGTAGCGGCGCCGGCCTCGATCCGCCAGCCTGAACCGGTGAAAGGATGGTTAACCGCCCGGGCGTCTTCGTCACAGCCGGTCACGAACCGTAGGTGCGCCGGTCTTCGCGACCGATTCGCCAGCGACGGGCGAATACCACGACACCCAGAGCCAGCAGGACCGCGAGGGCAACCGCGTAGGTCCCGTAGGCTGGTGAGCCGGAGGATCGCCGCACCGGGGCAGGCGCCGCGACCGCCGGAAATGGCGCGCTCGACGCGTGGATCGTTCCCGAGGGAGCCGCGGTCGCGGTGACGCCCGCTACGGTGGCCGCAGGGTCCGCGATCCGATAGGCGCCAGCCAAACCATCGGTCGGGTTCCAGGCGGCGGCCACCACCTGCGCCGGGTTGAGAGGCTGAAGCGCCAGGGCGGTGATTCGGGGCCTCACCGGAAGCCCGCCACCGAAGGTCGTCCAGCTGGCGCCCCGGTCGAGCGACCGGAAGACGCCGCCGTTGCCCTGGTCCCCATCGCTCCCGACGTAGATCTGGTCAGGATTCGCGGGGTTGAAGAGGGCAACGTTGAAATCCGTCGTTGGCAGGCCGCTCAGCGGCGCCCAGGTCACGCCGCGGTCATCGCTGCGAAATAGGCCCTCCGACGTGCCGGCCAGCACCGGCGGATCGGACCCCCCCGAGGGTGCCGAGGCGATTGCCAGCGAGGCAACCACGGCGTCGCCAGGGAAGTTCCCCTTGACCACCGCCCAGCTGCCGCCGAGTCCCTCGCTCTCCAACAGGTAACCCGCGCCGGCGGATCCGTTGTCGGCTCCGGCGAACAGGGTCACCCCGCCGGTCTTCGGCAGGATGGCGACCCCCGCGATGCTGAGGGAGTCCAGGCCCAGCGTATGCCAGCCGCCCGCGCCGTCGTCGGAGTAGTACACGCCCTGGGCGGTTCCCGCGACGATCAGGCCGCTCGACAGATCGATCGATCGCACGTCCAGGTTGTTCAGCCCATGGTTCTGGGGCGCCCAGGTCTTTCCTTCGTCGCCAGACTTGAAGAGTCCGGCGGTCTGCGTGCCGGCGTAGACCGTCAGCGGCTGCTTCGGATCGAAGCGCACCACCCATGCTCCATCCAGGCCGGCGATGGCGGATGACCAGGTTGCCCCGGAGTCGGTGCTGCGGAGCACGCCCCGGCCCTGGGTCGCGGCGAGCAAGACGCTCGGATGCGTCGGGGAGACCGCGATCGACCAGACGGGACGATCCGGGGTACCCGGCTGTTGGGCGCCAGTCGAGGTCCAACGCGTGTCCGCCGCGGCAGCGGCAGCGACCGTGAGGAGCAACCCGGCGGCCAGCGTGATAGGTGTGAACAAGACGGTGTGGCGCGGAAATCTCACCTGGGTACCCCGAAAATCGGAGTAAGGATAGCAGACGATCCTGGCGGCCTCCGCGCGGTTTTGGACGGAGCGTCCAGGACCGGGCCTGATTCGAGAGAAGCTCGACTACAATGCTCGCGTGCGACACCTCTGGCGAGCGCTGCAGGGTGTCCCGCAGGTGCTCCTGGTGCAGCCGGAGCAGCTCAGCTACGACCTGGCCTACGCGCTCGCCCTCCTACCCCTGGTCCTTGCCGGCATCGTCTTCTTCGTGCAGGACGCGCTGCTGCTGTTTGCCCTCTCCTTCCTCGCCGGCATCGTCTGTTTGCTGGCGATCCAGCTCGCCCGGCTGACCTTCGGCCTTCCGGCCTGGATCGGTTTCAAGGCGACGCATCCGCTGGTGGCGAGCATCCTGATCGCCTGCTTCCTCTCACCGCGCACGCCGGCCTGGGTCGCGGCGACCATGGTCATCCTGTTCATCGTCATCGACACGGTACTGTGGCCGCAGCTGCAGCGAATCATGCTGCACCCTGCTCTGGTCGTCTTCGGCCTTCTGTTCCTGATCGATCGACAACTCGGGATCGGATACGTCAATCCGTTCGACGGCCGCCACCTCGACGATCCCCTGTTGCTCTGGTACAAGCTGCAAATCGTCATCGACCCCGTGAAGCTCTATGTCGGCAACGTGCCGGGGCCGATCGGCGTCACGTCGGCCGGCGCGGTCGTGCTCGGCGTTACCTACCTCTGGTACACGCGAAAAGTCTCGCTGGGTCTGATCGCGGGATTTGTCTGCGGCATCGCCGCGGTCGCGCTCGCGATTCGCTCAGACCTTGGGTTCCAGCTGGCGTCTGGACCGTCGCTATTTCTTGCCGGCTATGTGGCCGCCGACCGCCGCCGCGTCCAGATCGCGGAGCGATTCACGTTCCTGTTCGGACTGGCTGCCGGCGTCGCCACGATGATCCTGCGCTGGTACGGCCAGGGATTGCAAGCTACCTGGCAGGGATTGCTGCTGGCCAGCGCGGTCGTCACGGTGGCGTTGCGCGTTCAGGTCATCCTGCGAAACCGCCTCCGGCCGACCGGTGGACCGGCTCGGCTCCGCACCCTTACCGTCGAGTCCGGTGAGGCCGAGCGCCGGCAAGTGTGGGCGCCCGCGCGCCCCGAGCCGCGCCAGCCCGTCCGCCCCGAAGTACGCCAGCCAGCAATGGCGACGTCGCGGCTGGCGACCGCCTACAGCCGGGGCACCAGTGTCCGGACGGTCCGCGCCTTCGACACGGAAGGCGATGCGGATGACATGGTCCGGCAAATGCGGAGTGCGGCGACGCGGGGCGGTCTGCGGCGGGCCGTGCAGGGCAGTCCGATCTTGTTGCTGCCGGCGCTGCTGGTGATCAATCCCGTCGGGTTATGGCTCACCTGGACGGCCCCACTGGTCGGCCGCCGCACCAAGCTGCTATTGAGCGCGGCTTCGGCGCTCTGGTACCTGGGGCTGGCTGGGCTGGTGCTCCTGCTGGTGCTGACGCGACACTAGTCCGTCGGGCCCACGGTTCATCCAAATCGTTTGATCGCGCGCCGGACCAACGGAGACGATGTCGATCGGGGCGCCACAGAGTTGCGTCAGCCGGTCGATGTAACGGCGGGCCGCCTTCGGGAGATCCTCCGGCCGGCGGATCTGCGCGATCGACGATCCCCAACCCGGTAGTTCCTCGTAGACCGGCTCGCAATGCTTCAGGTGGCTGATGTTCGCCATCGGAAAATCCTGGAGCTCGCCCTTGCTGATGTACCCGGTGCAGATCCGGATCGGATCGAGCCCGTCGAGGACGTCGAGCTTCGTCAGCGCGATCGAGCCGATCCCATTCAACGCCACGCTGTAACGCGCCACCGCGGCATCGAACCAACCGACACGGCGCGGCCGCCCGGTGGTGGTGCCGTACTCCACCCCGATCTTACGGATCTGCTCGCCCAGCGCGTTGTCGAGCTCGGTCGGCATTGGGCCATAGCCAACCCGGGTCGTGTACGCCTTGAAGACGCCGATGGTCAGGTCGACCGCGGTTGGGGGAATACCCGAGCCAGTCAGCGCGCCGCCCGCGCTGGGCGAGGAAGACGTCACGTACGGGTAGGTACCGAAGTCAAGGTCGAGCATGCTGCCCTGCGCGCCCTCGAGCAGGATGCGGTCGTGGCGCTTTAGCGACCGCAGGACGATGGGAAAAATGTCCTTGATGTAAGGTCCGAGACGCTCGCCATACGCCGTGCATTCGTCGAGGATCGCCTGCCGATCGAGCGGCGCCACGTGATAGAGCTGCTCGAGGATGGGATTCTTGATCTTGCCGAGCACGAAGCTCAGTTTCTTTTCGAGGAATCGCGGCTTCTGAAGATCCCCGGCGCGGAAGCCGATGCGCCGGACCTTGTCCGCGTAGGCCGGACCGATGCCTCGCCAGGTGGTGCCGAGCCGGTCGTCGCCCCGCTGTTCCTCCTCCAGCTTGTCGAGGATCGGGTGCCAGGGCATGATGACGTGCGCCCGGTCGGAGATCAAGAGCCGGTCGATGCTGATCCCACGCGACTGCACCTGCTCCATCTCCTCCAGCAAGACCCGCGGATCGAGGACCACGCCGTTGCCGATGACGCAAGTGGTGTTCGGATAGAGGATGCCAGAGGGGATCAGGTGAAAGCGGAATTCCTGGCCGGCGTTGACGACGGTGTGGCCGGCGTTATTGCCTCCCTGAGAGCGGATCACCATGTCCGCGTTTTCCGAGAGCAGATCGATGATCTTGCCTTTCCCCTCGTCGCCCCACTGGCCGCCTACGAGGATCGTGACCATGCCTAGCTCCCGCGTCTCCGGTCGAGGTTGGCGAACTTCGTCTGCTCGTCGATAAAGAGCAGCTCGAGTTTTCCGGTCGGTCCATTGCGATGCTTGGCGATGATGATCTCCGCGACGTTGCGCCGGTCCTCAGCGACGTTGTCGTTATAGAAACGCTCGCGATAAATGAAGAGCACGAGGTCCGCGTCCTGCTCGATGCTGTTATGGACGACGACGTTTCCAGCCACGAAATTGTGCAACCTATCAACTGTCAGGTCGTAGACGTCCTCTTCGCCATCTGGCACTATCGACGCGATGTTGTCCCAGTAGACATCGCTCGATGCAATGCTCATAAGCTCGTCGGAGCCCACGACCGTCGCAAGGCGGGCCGTCCTCTCGCGACTTAGATTTTGTTTGTAGAGCGTTGTACCGCAGTAGGCATTTCCGAGTTCTGCCTGCATTCCTCGACTGGTCAGGCCCACCACTTGCATGGCCGGTACGGCGATCGTCCTCCAGACTTCGCTGGGAATCACGTCACGATTCGTATTCGCTACTCGAGACCCTACGTATTCGGCTATTGCCGACATCTGCACCGATTTCGAGGCGCCGAGACCACCAACCTGTGCGACGAATCGTTCGATATCAGATTTTCCGGTCACCTCGACGTGGTATTGGGCCCGGCCTTTCAGGCCCTGAAAGTGGCGCGTCATCCGGGCATTGATGTCCAATCGAAGCAACAGGGACTGCACGTCGCTCGCCAGCCGGGCGCCGCTCGACGCGTAATAGATGTTGGCGTACTGATCTTCGCCCACGGACAGGATGATGCAACCGTCGGTCGACCAGAGATGCCTTAGAAGGTGGGCGATCTGCCGCCGAGGCTGTCTGAAGACCTTCTCCGGTATGAACTTCTCGTACGATCGCAGCCCAAAAACGCCCAGTCCGCTGAGCCATTCGGCAATTGGGTTGCGAACGCGGTGCGTTAACCGGCCCGTGGCGGAAAGATAGACCTGATACCAGTCTCGTTCACGGCTAATACGGGGGCTAATGGTGCAAGGAAACACTCGCGCTGC
>Ga0207646_10000540_pt1 | contig 50029 bp, 41 predicted proteins | sample KBSK5502metaG_FD_184343 | JGI IMG/M metagenome (GOLD analysis project Ga0207646, IMG submission 184343) | Corn, switchgrass and miscanthus rhizosphere microbial communities from Kellogg Biological Station, Michigan, USA - KBS K5-50-2 metaG... | ecosystem: Host-associated > Plants > Roots >...
CATTGCGCCCGTGCTGGAGATAGTGGGTCATCCATTGAAGCCGCCGAGCCGCGTGGCAGCTCAGCTCCCACCCCGAGACCGCCAGCTGGCGGACTCGGGGTGGCTTCCCCCATCGAATTTGCATGGCGACACTCTACCGCGAGTGTCACCAATCATTCTGAACGAGAACAGGGACGCCCGGCGCAGGCAAGAGTCTCAGCCGTCGCAGCACTAAAGGATGCGCAGCGGCGGCGTGCCAAGCGCGGCATCGAGTGGCTTCATGCCTTCGAGCAGCAGCGCGCCCTCCTGGCGGAAAGCGCGCAGCTCAGCCGCGTCGCGGAACCATTGTCCGGTATAAATTTCGGGCACCGGCGTGGGATCGGGGATGCGCCGCTGCGCCACGTCGCCGAAGCCAGCTTCCCGTAGTAGCCCCATCCACTCCTCGGCCGAGAGCAGGCGCGTCGGCACCGCGAGCATTGCACCCCACTGGTGGCAGTGGGGATTATCGCGGTAGTAGTTGATCAGCACCCAGGCTGAGCCGCCTGGCCGCAGCACGCGGAAGATCTCGCGGGAGCCGCGGGCCGGGTCGGGCCAATAATAGGCCGACTCCACGGAAATCACGCGGGTAAAGAAATTGTCTTCCCAAGGGATTTCATCCACGCCGCCGACGACAAACATGACGTGGCCCAGTCCGACCGAGGCTTGGCGCGCCCGGCCCACCATCTCGTCGGAGACATCCATGCCCACCACGCGGCCTTCGGGGACGCGCCCGGCGATCAGGCGGCAGAGCCAGCCGTTGCCGCAGCCGACGTCGAGCACGTTTTCCGCCGGCTCGAGCTGCATCCGCTCGAGCATCGGCAAGACGATGGGCAGGTGCTCTCGCTCCATCCCCTCGCCGCGGCCGGCTTCGGCCCAGCGGTTGAATTCTTCGCGGAGTTGTTCGGCCTGTGGGGAATCCGGCATAGGTCGGACGCGACCCCGTCTGGGGTTATTCGTAATCTCGGGCTAAGCCCGGACGTAGCATCGCTAGAACGATCCTTCGTCGGCGGAAGGCCCGTAGATGGCCGGCACGGCAATGTCGTTCAGGCGTAGGTAAACGCCAAGTTGAGCGCGGTGATGGATCAGATGATTCATCACGAAGCTGCGAAATACAACGATGCGTGGCATTGTGAAAACCGTTTGTCCACCCGAAAGCAAGGTCCAGGGCTTGGTCAGGAGTTCGTCGCTCGCCTTCGAGAGCGCCGCGCGGCCAGCGGCGACGCTACGATCAAACAGTTCGAGCAGCTCTTTTCGGGACTTGGGAACTTCCGCCTGGACGGCCGGCTGACCGGGGGGCGCGATGTCGAGCGAATCCCTTTCAAGGGTTTCTTTCGCCCAGCCGGGGAGATGCGCCACATGTCCCGCAAGCCAAATCATCGTCCCCGACTTTGCGTGCGGTTTCCACCCAAACTTGTCCTCCGGTACGCGTTCAAGTGTCTTCCGCGTATTAGCCATTTCTTGGTCGAACTCACCGAGCAAGGCTTGATTGATGGACATCGTGCGCGCTCCTTGGGAGATTTTTGAAACGCCTATGTTCGCTACCGTTGCACTTTGGCGAGTAGCCGAGCGGTTGAATTCTTCGCGCAGCTCCTTGGTGGAGTCCGAATCAGGCATGCGTCGCCGAGCGGCCTTTCCACGCCTGCGTGGTCTCGGCGACAAACGCGTCAAAGCTGCGCGGCTCGTGCTCGACCGCCTTGCGCTGCTCGGCGAAGTCCTCAGGCCCGGCCAGGAAACCATGCTCCTGAAAGAACTGATACATTACGCGGAGGTCCTGAACCAGCCACTCGGGCCGCATCGTCAGCGCCTGGGCGGCCCAGGCGTCGAGATCGTCGCCCACGTAGCGCACCTCGCGCTCCAGATTCCGGGTGTAGGCTGCCGCCACGTCCTCGCCGGTCAATGCGTCGGGGCCGTGCAAGGGATACGTCTTGCCTTCGTGCCCGGGCCGGGTGAGCGCATTCACGGCAGCATCCGCGATGTCGCGCACGTCCACGCGGTGGAGCCCTTTGGAACCAATGGGCTGGGGATAGATTCCGTCCTTGGTGATCGCTTCCTGGAACCAATAATCATTCTGAAAGAAATTATTTGGGCGGAGGATGGTCCACTCGAGGCCCGAATCCTGAATCGCCTTCTCGATGGGTATCTTGCTCTTGAAATGCGGGATGTGCGTGGAGCCTTCGGGTATGGCTACGGAGAGGTACACGATGCGTCGGACGCCGGCAGCCTTCGCCGCTTCGACGGCCGTCAAGCCCTGCTGGGTTTCGGTCTGGCTGACCGGCGTAATCAGAAAAAGGCGCTCCGCCCCGCGGAAGGCCTCTTGGAGCGTCTCAGGTTTCTCCAGATCGCCCACCACGCCGGTCACGCCCCGCGGCAAGGAACCAAACTTTTCCGCCGAACGGCTCATCACGCGAGTGCTCGCGCCGCGCTGCACGAGGTGGCGAAGGGTGTGACTCCCGACTGTGCCGGTGCCGCCGACAACCAATACAACCAATGCGTTCATGGTCTCCTCCTCTTCTGAGTCTTCTGGTTTCAACTGCGATTGGACTGATAGCGGGAAGCGGGCCACCTCCGATGCTTGTATGCAAAAAGGGCGTCTCCGGCGACGCGGGCCGGGCGCGCTACTTCTCGATTTTCGCGAGCAGCTTGACGAATCTCTTTGTGGGACAGGCTTTCAGCCTGTCCCCTTTCTGAACAGGCAATATGCCTGTTCTACTTTTCAATTTTGGCCAGCAATTCCACGAAGCGCTGCTGGCGCTCCGCCTGATCCTGCCCGCCATAGGCTTCAGCCAGTTGGGTGACGTTCATGGAGCAGAACTTCGGGCCGCACATCGAGCAGAACTTTGCTTCTTTGTAGAAATCGTCGGGCAAGGTCTCATCGTGCATGGCGCGGGCGGTCGTGGGGTCGAGCGAAAGCTCGAACTGCTTGTTCCAGTCGAACAGGAACCGCGCGTAGCTCAGGGCGTCGTCGCGGTCGCGGGCTCCGGGGCGGTGCCGGGCGACGTCGGCGGCGTGCGCCGCGATCTTGTAGGCGATCACGCCCTGGCGGACGTCCTCGGCGTTGGGCAGCCCCAGGTGCTCTTTCGGCGTGACGTAGCACAACATCGAAGCCCCGTACCAGCCGATCATGGCCGCGCCGATGGCGCTGGTGATGTGGTCGTAGCCGGGCGCGATGTCAATCACCAGCGGGCCCAGGGTATAGAACGGCGCCTCATGGCACAGCTCCATCTCTTTCCTCACCTGGACCTCGATCTGGTCCATGGGGATGTGCCCTGGGCCTTCGATCATCACCTGGACGTCATATTCCCAGGCCTTCTCGGTCAGCTCGCCTAGCACCTTCAGCTCGGCAAACTGCGCCGCATCGCTCGCGTCGGCCAGGCAGCCCGGCCGCAGGCCATCACCCAGCGAAAAGCTGACGTCGTGCTTTTTGAAAATCTTACAGAGATCCGCGAAGTGCTCGTAGAGGAAGTTCTGCTTCTTGTGCGCGCTCATCCACTGGGCCAGCAGGGCGCCGCCGCGGCTGACGATGCCGGTGATGCGGTTGCGCACCAGCGGTACGAACTCGCGCAGCACGCCCGCGTGGATGGTCATGTAGTCCACGCCCTGCTCGGCCTGCTCTTCGATCACCTCGAGCATCAATTGCGGCGTCAAATCCTCCGTGCGCCGGACGCGCGTGATGGCCTCGTAGATGGGCACGGTGCCGATGGGCACCGGCGACGCGTCAATTATGGCCTTGCGGATAGCAGGGATATCGCCGCCGGTGGAGAGGTCCATCACCGTGTCGGCGCCGTAGTGCACGGCGCCATGGAGTTTCTTCAGCTCCTCGTCAACGTTCGAGCTGACGGCCGAGTTGCCGATGTTGGCGTTGATCTTGCACCCGAAGGCGATGCCGATGCCCATGGGCTCGAGGTTGCGATGGTGGATGTTGGCCGGAATGATGGCGCGGCCGCGGGCCACCTCGCTGCGCACCAGTTCGGGGTCGAGCCTTTCGCGCTTCGCCACGCACTCCATCTCTTCGGTGACCACGCCCTGACAGGCATAATGCATCTGCGACACGTTGCGCCCCTCGACTGCGCTCCGGACAACGCCTGACCCGTTCTTTGCGGGTTCGCCGTTGCTGCCGACCGTGGCCAGCCCTTCGCCCGCCTGCGACGGGCTCTGGGCCAGCCGCTTTTCAATCCAAGCATCTCTTAAAGCCATGGTTTCCCCCGCCTGCCTGGAATCTTCCGCAGGCTCATGTACGAAAAAACATTATCGCACCGCCTGCACCGCCCGGCAACCCGCCCGCGGCGGGGCACCTCTCGATGTAGCGGCCATCGCCCGCGGCGAAGCCAAGGCTCGCTCCTTCACGCCCACGCGGAGCTGTGATAGGCTCCTCGGTTCAAAATCAACCTCAAGGAGCAAAACATGCGCAAGAGTTTTTTCTTGACGACGCTGATCGCGATTCTGGCGTTAGTCTCGGCGCCCGTGTTCGCGCAGACCCAAGCCCCGGCGAAGGAGCCACTCCCCGCACAGGGGCCCGCAGCCGAAACGCTGCTCCTGTGGAACAGCATCAGCCACAAACTGATCACCATGGCCGAAGATTTTCCCGAGGCCAAATACGACTTCAAGCCGAAGCCGGAGGTGCGCACGTTCGCCGAGCAACTCCTGCACGTCGCCGGCACGGACTACGTCCTGATCAGCGCGGTCAAGGGTTCGCAGGTCGGCCCGGGCACCGAAGACCCGCCCCGCAAAAGCTACAAGACCAAAGCCGACGTGGTGGCGCTGCTCAAGAAAGCCGTCGAGGATGGCACCGCGTTGATCAAAGAGCAGGGCGACGCCGGATTGAATCACACGGTCAAGTTCCCCTACGGCAATCGGATGGTCACCTCCTCGTTCTGCTGGACGGAGGCGATCGAACACTCCGGCGAGCACTACGGCCAACTGGTGGTCTATTACCGGCTAAACGGGATTGTGCCTCCGGCTTCGCGCCCTCGGCAAAAGTAAGACTTTGATCGCAGAGTGGCTAGCCTGCCGCGACGCTGGCGGCAATTCCGAGTAGCAGCGTGGTCAGCTTATCCGGTTCCGTGACCGGAGGCTGGCAGGTGGTCTCCACGCAGACCAGGGCCTGCGGCGCATCGGCGCGGAGATGCGGGATGGTCTGCTGCAATGCCGGCGCCAGGCCGTTGGCTGCGCTGCGCTCGGGCGTGACGCGCAGCACCGCCTTGCCGAAGCGATAGACGCCCTGCGCGGCCTGCTCGAGCGCCGCGGCCTGCGGATGATCGGCTTGCCCGGTAATCACCACCTGAAGCGGATGCCTCGCGTGAAGCAGCGCCGCCAAGCCGTAGGAAGCCGCAAACAGGCCGAACTGCGGGGCGATGGCGGCAAACGCCTCCAGGGTCTGCTCGGCGCGCTCGCGGTAGAGCGCGTTCCCGGTGTAGGCGTAGAGGCGGTCGAGCACGATCGCAGCGACAGAATTCACGCCGGGCGTGGGTGAATCTTGCAGCGGCTTGCGGCGGACCTCGAGCCCGCCCAACGGCGCAGCGTCGCACGAGCGGTCAAAGAACCCGCCGCCTTCCGCGTCGCCGTGCCGGGCGATGGCATGCTTGGCCGCGCGCTCGGCGGCTTCGAAGTAGCGGCGATCAAGCGTGGCCTCGTAGGCGTCGAGCAAAGCTGCGGCAGTAAACACCTGGTCCTCCAGCACACCGTCGAGCCACGCGCCGCCCACGCGGTGGGCAAAGCCGCGATCCTCTTTCCACGCCTCGGCCAGGATGCGGTCGAGCGTCTTCCGCGCGAAGTCGCGGCATCTCTCCCCCAGCGCCCCGCCGAGCACTAGATAGGCTTCGAGATACGCTGAAGCGAACATCGCGTTCCACGCCACATAGGAAGTCGTATCCACATACGGCGTGGGTCGCTTGACGCGCGCCGCGAGCATCTTGCCCTTCGCGCGGGCGATGAAGAGCTGCACGTCGGCTTCGCTCATCCCCAGGATGCTTGAGATTTCGCCGGGCTCGCGCGCGACCCACAGGACGTTTTTCGCCGGGTTGTGGTGCATTTCGCCGTGCGCCTCGACGTCGTAGTAAAGCTCCATCACGCGCGCTTCCTCCGGCGTGAGCGCGGCGCGGAGCTCCTCGAGCGTCCAGGTAAAGTAGTCGCCGTCGTCTTCGAGCGAGTAGTCGGCGTCCTGGCTGCCGTAAAAGCCGCCACGCGCCTGGTCGGAGAGCACCTGGTTCACCCAGCCGATGATGCCTTCGGCCACTTCGCGGAAGAAGGGTTTTCCGGTCACCTGGTAGCCGTGCAGGTAGTTCCTGAGCAGCTCCGAATTGTCGTAGGACATCTTCTCGAAGTGCGGCACCAGCCAGCGTTCGTCCACCGAGTAGCGGTGGAAGCCGCCGGCGAGCTGGTCATAGACGCCGCCGCGGCCCATCTTCTCGAGTGTGGTCTCCACCGCTGTCAGCAAATGCTTCTCGCGCGTCGTCTGATACCGCTCGAGCAGCAGATCGAGCGCCGAAGGGTGCGGGAACTTTGGCGCCTGACCGAAGCCGCCGTTGCGCAGGTCGAACATGCGCACAATGGAATCCATCAAAGTGTCCACCACGTGCGCGTCGAAGCGGGCATGCGCGCCGGGGAACGTTTCCGCCTGGGCCACCGCCTCGGCGAGCGCACCGGCAGCGCGTTCCACTTCGGCGCGCCGGCTCTTATAGGTGTCGGCGATTGTCAGCAGGATGCGCTTGAAGCCGGGACGCCCCATGGCGTCCTCCGGCGGAAAGTACGTGCCGCCGAAGAAGGGTTTGCCCTCCGGGGTAAGGAAGCCGGTCAGCGGCCAGCCGCCCTGCCCGGAGATGGCGCTGACGGCGGCCTGATAGCGCGCGTCCACATCGGGCCGCTCGTCGCGGTCCACTTTCACGGGGATGAAGAACCGGTTGATCAGCCCGGCGATTTCCGGATTCTCGTAGCTTTCTCGGTCAGTGACGTGACACCAGTGGCACCACACCGCGCCGATATCGAGAAGGATGGGCTTGTCTTCAGCGCGGGCGCGCGCGAAGGCCTCCTCGCCCCACTCGTACCAGGCCACGGGCTGGTGCGCCGCGGAACGCAGATACGGGCTGGTGGAATTCTTTAGCCGGCTCTCCGTGTGATCATCCACAATGTTTCCCTTCCTGGTCGCCCCGGCAACGGCATGTGCTCCCTGCCGAGCAGGCGGCAGGCCGGCGTGGCAATCGCCTTGCTCCGAGCGTGCTATTGAATGGCCGGCCCTTTTTCGCGTGGGTCGAGTGGTTTGCGTCCGGCAAATCCTTCCTCCTGACGGTGCCAGAAGCGGATGCGGTCCTCGCCCAGCCGCCAGCAGAGGTACACTTCCTCATCATCCAGCATGGCCGGGAAATCGAGCAAGCCCACGTCCAGATCCTTCACCAGGCAGCCGGTCGCCTCGATGCGCTCGAGCGCCGTCTTGATGGCGTCGGCCAGGTGGTCGCGCTCGAAGCGCAGCTTGGCGGTCGGCTCATAGGAGATCAACAGGCCGCCCATCATCGTGATACGTTTGGCGAGCTGCCCGAGTTTCTCGTCGAGTTCGGCCATTCGCCGGCGGCAGTCAATGGCCTCGAGCAGAATCGGCTCGACCTCGTGTCGCGTCCGCTCGGCTTCGGTCAGCGTGAAGAGTCTTGGCTCGCGTTCCTCGTCGCTCATGGCCATCTCACCGGCGGCTCAACACAGGCTCAGCGTCCGCTCCCAGCGCTGTGCCCCCACTGCCGGGTGCGGTCGCCCACGACAGCGTTTTACTTGAGCCCCGGTTGACCCCTATTCTGTTCCTTTTGATGCTCATTATCCAGTGCGCAAGGCCCTACCGGTGTGCTACCTCAGCTGGAAAATGGAGAAAGCGTTCTTCCGTTAAGATAACGGAGCGAACACATGAAGAAGCAACGGAAGCACTACACGCCGGAAGAGAAGATCGCCATTCTGAGGAGGCATTTAGCGGAAGGAGGGCCGATCTCGGATCTGTGTGACCAACTGGGGGCTCCAGTCGACCGTGTTCTACCCCTGGCAGAAGGAGTTCTTCGAGGACGGAGCCGCGGATCATTTCCGATAATAGACCACAGTTTATCGCCAAGGACTTCAAGGAGTTCATCTGCATTTCGGGCATGACGCACGTCAGGACTCCACCGTATTACCCTCAATCGAACGGCAAAATCGAACGTTGGCACAAATCACTCAAAGGAGAGTGCAACGTCCGTCTGAACAGCGCCATCGGCTACATCACGCCGAAGGACATGCTCGCCGGGCATCAGCAGGAGATTCAGGCGGAACGGGATCGGAAATTGGAGGCGGCGAGGGAACAGCGGAAGAATCGCCGCCAGCGGGCCGCGTGACGGATGAAACGGATTACTTCCGGTTGGCCGACCACTCAGCAGGTATCGCGGGGTAGTTCGAACCGAAATGCCACGTACGCCTACAAATGGCGAGTTGATCGTCCAAGTGGTTTGGCCACGATAATATAAGTACAATTCCCACCATTCTGGAGGGTCGAATGAGAACCAGGCTTTCTCTATTGCTTGTCGTGATCGGTCAACTCTGGACGGTCGCGATTGCCCAGAAGCAACCAGCCGCCGTCACTTCACCAAGCAGCGTCACCAGAGCGATCTATATCATCCATGTGACCGTAATCGACACTGAGACCGGCAAAGAGGCTCAAGACCGTACGGTCGTCATTTCGGGTGACCGAATCTCGGAGGTAAAAGCGAGCAGGTCCCTAAAGCCGCCGGTAGGCGCCAAAGTAGTGGACGGCACTAGCAAGTATCTGATTCCGGGACTGTGGGACATGCACGTTCATGTCTTCACCTTCTCGGAGGGATCAACAGACACTGTGACGACGATGCCGCCGGAGATGTACTTTCGGCTCGCCATCGCTAACGGCGTGACCGGATTCCGGGACATGGGCGGGCCGGAAACGTCTGAAGAGCTAGCAAAGCTACGTCAAGTCGGCGGCGATGGTACCTCACCGGTTCCAAAGCTATTCGCAGCAGGTCCCGTTGTGGACGGGCCTAAACCCACATGGCCGCACTCGCTTCCCGTTCGTTCTGAACAGGAGGGCCGCGACGCAGTGCGGAAGATCAAGTCGGCAGGCTTCGATTTCGTAAAAGTGTACGACGGCGTCCCTCGGGAGGCCTATTCGGGAATTGCCGAGGAGTCCCGCGAGCAGGGGATCTCGTTCGCCGGACACGTGCCTCGGAGCATTACTGCACTGGAAGCCTCTAACGCCGGGCAGAAAAGCATCGAGCATTTCAGCCGCGTCTTAACCGGGTGTTCCAGCCAGGAAAATGAGATTCGCACGATGCTCCTCGATGCGATGGCGAAGGGGCAAGCGATCTTTCCTGTGATCGCGAAGGTAGAGGAGATACAGCTCTCTTCGTACGACGACCCCAAGGCCAAAGCGCTCTTCCGGGCGTTTGCAAAAAATCAAACTTGGCAGGTTCCAACCTTCGTGCAGCAGCGCTCGTTTGCGTATCTTGACGACAAGCAGTTTAGGACTGATCCGCGTTTGGTATATATCCCAGCCGAAGTGCAAAAATCTTGGGACCCGCAGACCGACTTTCGAATGAAATGGCGCATGCCTGAGGACTGGAGGCGCGCGAAGCAAATTTATAACAAATCATTTGATATGGCTCGCGAGATGCATCGCCAGGGTGTGCGCTTCCTCGCCGGGACCGACCTTGTAAATGCTTACATTTTCCCTGGGTCCAGCCTGCATGATGAACTCACTCTGCTCGTTAAGGCGGGACTGAGCAATCTGGAAGCGCTCCAAGCAGCAACACTAAACGCCGCGCTGTTCATGAACGCAACCGACAAGTATGGCTCGGTGGCATCGGGCAAGATTGCCGATGTCGTACTGCTCGATGCCGATCCACTCAAGGACATTCGCAACACGACAAGAATTTCAGAAGTATTTTTGTCCGGCAAAGAATTTAATCGCGCGGCACTCGACCAAGTGTTGAAAAATGCTGAAGCAGCGGCGAAACCCGCGCCTTCAAGGTGAAACGCCCACCTCCTGACAACCATCGCACCTGGATGACGGCGAAACCGTAAGTTGAGAATTTGACTCCAGCAGGAGTCTCAACTTCAGAGTGGCCGACGATTCGATCAGAACCGGTCAGGCGATGGTGCTAGGATTTATTCGTGAAGGAGTGTTCTGGCCGTTTTTTCCACACTAGCGGCCTTCGCGTCGTTGAGCGCTTGCGCGGTCTGGCTCTCGTTGGGAGAAGGCGTTCCATATCGAAAAAGAATAGTCGGCTATCCAAGGCAACATGCTTAAGAGGGACAAATGAGCAACCAAGAACCGCAAGCACAACCTGTCTCCCCATCGATACAGATGGTGCAGATCCTGTGGCCAGGAGCAATGGCGGTGCAGGCGATCCATGTTGCCGCCAAGTTCGCCCTTGCCGATCTTGTCGCCAGCGGCCCCAAGAGCATCAAGGAACTGGCAGAAGCCACACATACGCATGGCTCGTCGCTGGGCCGGTTGTTGCGGGCGCTCACGAGCCTCGGGATCTTCGTCGAGGACACGACGGGCCGGTATCGACAAACCGCATTGAGCGACACGCTCCGGAGCGATCATCCGGAATCGATCCGACCGTTTGCTATGATGCTGGGCGCGCATTTTGTCTGGGAGCCATCCGGCGCGCTAGAGGAGACGGTTCGGACCGGGGAACCGTCGTTCGAACGCGTATACGGTGCCCCATTCTTCGAGTACCTGGCCGGGCATTCGGACGATGCTGCTGTCTTCAACGCCGCGATGAGTTCCTCGCCGGCCTACCTGGCTGCCATCGTCGGCGCGTACGATTTCTCCAAGCTTGAACGAATCGTTGATGTGGGCGGAGGCCATGGCTTGCTTCTCGCCGGAATCCTCTCGGCGAACCCTCGCCTGCGCGGTGTTCTGCACGATCTGCCCTCCGTAGTCGTCGGCGCGTCCGCCTTGCGGCAGGAGCCGATAAGCCAGCGGTGCGAAATCATCGGCGGAGATTTCTTCAAAGGAGTTCCCGCCGGAGCAGACGCGTACATGTTGAAGGGCATTATCCATGACTGGAACGACGAGGCCGCTTTGAAGATCCTGAAAAACTGTCGGCGTGCGATCCACCCGGATGGTAGGCTGTTGGTTGTGGAAGCGGTGTTGACGCGGTCCACTGCCCCCACAAAGGCGCTGATGGACATGTTGATGATGGTCTTGACGAGCGGCCGAGAGCGAACCGAATTGGAGTTTCGGTCCCTCCTTCAGGACGCGGGCTTTTCGATGGTGCAGGTGATTCGGGCGGCGGGCGTGTCCATCATTGAAAGCCGGCCCGTCTAGGGAGGCCCGTGGTGCCGAAGGCATTGAGCCGTAATAACCCAAGTATGTTTTTACAGAAAATCTGGGTAGTAGCCGGTTGACGGGCAAGCCGGAAGTAACCGAATTACTTCCTGTTTGCCGACGATCCGGTCGCAATCCGTAGACCTACGGCGTCCTTTCGTTCCTCGTGTAAGGGTGCTGTGTAAACTGAGATCTCGAAAGCGGAAAGTGGAGCGATGATGAGAACGGAATTGCTGCGATTCAACGGCGCTGTCGAGCGAGATCCCGCCATCGATGCGTGGATGAAAGAGCATGCAGGTGAATTGGGAGCCATCGCGGTTCAGTGGTTTGAGGTGATGCGAAAATGCGGAGACGAAGTCCGGGAGCTTTTGCATGACGGCTGTCCGGTTGCATGTTTGGGAGATGCGCCCTTCGGCTACGTCAATGTATTCACCTCACACGTAAACGTAGGGTTCTTCCGCGGCGCGTCGCTGCCGGATCCATCCCGCTTGTTGGAAGGCACCGGCAAGTTCATGCGCCATGTGAAGCTGAGACCGGGAACGGCCGCAAACGCCGCAGCACTACGCAGGCTCATCGATACGGCGTACTCGGATATAAAGGCGCGCGTCGAAAACGGCTAGCTCAGGGAAACGCCTTGAGAGTTCGACGCGGATGTGAACGGCAGCTCAGGGTAGCTTGTCGAAAAAGAGATAAACGGCGGCAATCCGGCCGTCCCGGGCAATGATGAAATCAGTACCAGCGTATGCTGGCGCCTCACCAGGGCGGCCCGATACCCATTGGACCCGCCCGCCATTGCCCACTTCCTCCGGCTCGGCTATTGGCTGATATCGAAAGTCAGGGTGAGTAGCCTTGACCGCGCCCGCGATTCGATCGATCTCGTCGCGGCCTCGGTAGACGCCTCCCTTGGGATCGTAGAACACGCAATCTTCGGTGAAGATTTCGTCAATCGCCGCGCGCCGACGCGCCGGGTCGTTCTCACCGAAGACGTCGTGAAGATTGCGGGTCAGCAAGGTCGATATGCTGTAGGACATGGCTTGTCTCCTCTCGGCATCGAGTGCGGCTTGCGATATCTCGACCCGGAACGGCTCTATTAGCTCGGCGAGGCTGCGCATCGCCACACGGTGACTAGGTCTCAAGCAGCGTGCCGAGTACCTCGGGCCAGCGAGTTTCGAAGTCGCTGTCTCGTTGGAGTCCGCGTTGCAACACATTCTGGATTCGCTGCTGCGTTTCAGGCCAAGTCAGCGCGGTCTCAAAAGAAGTGATGGCGGCGAGGAGCCGGTCGGCGGGCGGCAACGAGACATGGTTGACGAGATTCTTCGCGGCGGCGATGGCACGCCGGTCGAAGGAGGCGATCCGGCGCGCGAGCGCGTCGACGAAGCCGTCCAGTTCGGCGTCTGGAAGTGCCCGGTTGACGTATCCGTATCGTTCCGCGGTGTCGCCGTCGAAATCGTTCGCGCCGAGAACGATTTCGAGCGCCCGACCGCGCCCGACCAGATGTGGAAGACGTTCCGTACCGCCGCCGCCGGGATGCACTCCCACCCCGACTTCGGGTTGGCCGAGTCGCGTGTTCTCGCGCGACGCGAAGCGCATGTCGCAGGCGAGGACGAACTCGCTGCTCACGCCCCGGACACAGCCTCGGATCTTCGCGATGCTGACCACCGGGGACTTGGTGAGACGCACGAACGTATCCATCAGGATCGGGAGACCCGAAGCCCCGACAGCAGTCATGATGTTCCCTATCTTGCCGGTCAAATCAAAGTGGGCAAGGTAAAACTCGGGGTTCGCGCTTTCGAATACGACGACCCGCAGGCTCGCGCTGGCGTTCATTCGCGCGAGCAGATCCCGTAGGGCTTCGAATATGCTGGCGTCTACGATGTTGAAAGGCGGGTAATCGAACACAACCCTCCAGTACGCAGGCGTTTCCTCGATCACCCGCACGTGTGCCGCAGAATTAGTATTAGCCATATGTTTCTCCCTTCTTAGACCTCGAAACCGCGGGACGGCGAGGTGATCTTCTTCCCTTCATAGGAACGCATGCGCGCGAGTGCAGACTCGCTGACGCATAATTTCAAGAAGAGATTTCGTTCAAGCGCTAGGCCTTGCGCCAGCGGCGTCTCCGTAGCGTTGCGGACGAGACGTTTAATGTAGGCGAGCGAATCCGGCGTATGCGACGACAGGCGCCGCGCAATCTCCATTGCGCGATCGAGAGCCTTGCCGCTGACCGTTTCGTGCACCAGCCCCTTCTTTTCGGCTTCACGCGGATTCAGTGGCTGACCCATGAGGATGTGCATGAGTGCAGCTGGTGTTCCGATGGTGCGCGGCAGCCTTTGCGTGCCGCCGGCACCGGGAAGGAGACCAAGGTCTGCCTCCGGCAACCCGATCAGGTAGTCGCCATCCTCGGCAATACGAAGATCGCAAGAGAGCGCGAACTCGAAGGCACCGGCTAGGGCTGTGCCGGAGATGGCCGCAATTACCGGCTTTGGCATGCTCTCGCACAGCGCCATGGCTTTATCGAAGAATCCGCCGTTGTAGGTGGCGTTCTCGGGCCACTGGCGACCGGAAGCGCGCAGGGATTCCGCGATTTGGATAAGCGCAGGGATATTAAAATGACGATTGAAATAAGGAAAAATTTAGGGGGACGGTCTTTAATTTATGCGCAGTGCAACAATTAAACGGTGCTCCTGGGTCAGCGTCGATGATCGGCTGATGCTCCAATATCACGACCGCGAATGGAGTGTCCCAGTCCACGATGACCGCAAACATTTCGAGTTTCTCGTGCTCGAAGGCGCACAGGCCGGATTGAGCTGGACGATTGTACTGAAGAAGCGGGAAGGGTACCGGCGCGCTTTCGATGAGTTTGACCCCGAGAAAGTCGCGCGATTCTCTGCGCGGCGAATTGAGAAGCTCGCATTGGATTCTGCGATTATTCGCAACCGCATGAAAATCGAAGCCGCCGTGCGCAACGCGCGCGCATTTCTCAAAATCCAGGAAGAGTTTGGAAGTTTCGACTCCTATTGCTGGCGTTTCGTTGACGGACGGCCGAAGCTTAACCGTTGGAAGACCATGCGGCAGATTCCTGCGACATCAGCCGAATCCGATGCATTCAGCAGGGACCTCAAGCATCGCGGATTCAGTTTCGTTGGTTCGACGGTCGTTTATGCCCACATGCAGGCCGTCGGCATGGTAAACGATCACCTCGTGGATTGTTTTCGTTATCGCCAGATCCGGTAGCGATCCGGCAGTATTGGAGGACTAGATCCACTTCTCCAGCCTGGTCGCGATGTCCAAAGGGAGGCGAAACGGTCTTTTCGCAGAATTGCCGCCGATTTCGCCGATTAGTAGCCGCAAGTAGGCTTGTGAGAACCGATTGTAAACACTCCTGGATAACGGGCAATCCGGAAGTAACCCAATTACTTCCTGTTAGCCGACTGACCAGGAGTTGGTCACCGCGGTGATATAACAAAGCCTAGAAAGGGCACGGCCGAATGTAATATAAAATCAACGCGAGCCTCCAGTCTAAATCTCCTAAGAGGTGAATATGTCAGCGATTCCGACAACTCCGGCGCAACCAGGTACAGAAGCCTCCCCGTTCCGCTTGTTTCAGGCGATCAACGCATTTCAACTGACAGAAGCAATCCGCAGCGCGATCGAGTTGGACATATTTACCGCCATCGGCGCGGGCCATACGACCGCAGAGGCGGTGGCAAGCCATCGCAGTATTGCCGAGCGTGGCGCGCGGATTCTGTGCGATTTCTTGGTAGTGAACGGATTCCTCACCAAAAGCGGCAACCAATACTCGATGAACGAGCATAGCGCGAAGTTCCTTGACCGCAACTCTCCGGCCTATATGGGGTCGTGTGTCCAGTTCCTGCTTATCGATGATATACGGCAAAATTTTCGCGATCTGACAAACGCGGTCAGACATGGAGGCTGCCAGCACACTTATGCGCACGCCCCAGAATCACCCGTGTGGGTGGCGTTTGCGCGGTCCATGGCGCCGATGATGATGATGGCGGCCGAAAGGTTGGCGGAAATCGTGGTAGGCAACGAGAGGCACACAGTGAAGGTGCTGGACATCGCGGCCGGACATGGGCTGTTCGGAATAGCAGTGCTGCGTGCCAACCCGAAAGCGGAAGTCACCGCTGTGGATTGGAAGAGCGTTCTGGAGGTAGCGCTGGAGAACGCAAATAAGTTCGGTGTCGCGGATCGCTATAAGACGCTTCCCGGAAGCATTTTCGATGTGGCTATTGGAACGGAGTACGACCTGATTCTACTTCCGAATTTTCTCCACCACTTTGATGACCCCACGATCGAACAGCTACTGATCAAACTGCATCGCGCGTTGAAACCGGGTGGAAAAGTGGCCACGCTGGAATTTGTGCCTGAAGAAGACCGAGTGAGTCCTGCCATGCCAGCGTCGTTTGCGCTGATTATGCTGGCCGAGACGCCTGGAGGAGACGCGTATACGCGCGCGGAGTTGGAACACATGTTCAACCGCGCGGGCTTTTCGCGCCACGAGTTTCACGCTATGCCACCGACCCCGCACTCGGTCCTGGTGTCCACCAGGGCCTGATAAACGCGCTTACCGTGCAAGCGGCGGCTAACTCCCCAAGAGGCCGGTTGTGGCAAATAGGAATCCCTGTTTGGAGCGTACTGTCGATCGTGGGCGGATGACGGGGTAACCGGAAGTTATCCGGGCCAGAAGTCCGGTTGGGGGAAATGCGGTGCTAGGGAGCGCTGCCCACGCTCTGATCTCCTCGAACCCCGTTTCTGGACAGCTTCCTTGTAACCGAGGACTCGTCCCCGTCTGTTCTCTCGCAACGGTTTACAACCGGTTCTGCTGCGCGTATCGTGGGTTACGCAATTTTCCGTATCTTTACAAGTGGGGTGAATTAGATGTCGAAGTATCGAACCGCTCTGCTAGCCTTCCTAGCGTTCAGCACGTTGGCGCTGAAAGCGCCAAATACCTCCGCCTCCCCAACAACACCGCAGTCGCAAGAGGCAAGATCGACGCCGGAGCGGGTGTCGGCGGATGCCCCTCGGGTAACGCCGGGGGGAGCGACATTCACCGTTCCTTCCGGGTGGTCGATCGGGACCGGCAAGCACATGGTCATACTGACGCCGCCAGAGAGTGACACACACATTGCGATTGTCGACTCCCAGGCAGCCGATGCCGCTGCTGCGGTCGCGGCCGGCTGGGCGGCATACAAACCGGAGGCGAAGCGGCCGCTTAAGCTGGTTACGCCACGTCCAGCGCGCGAGGGCTGGGACGAGCGACAGGTGTTTGACTACGAGACCTCTCCGAACGAGCGTGCCGTTGTGCAGGTGATTGCATTGCGGGCTGGCAGCACGTGGACCGTGTTCATTCTGGACGGAAGTGAACCGACAGTTGAGAAGCGCAGTGCACCGATCGCCCTGATCCTCGGAAGCTTACGGCCAAAGGGCTACCAGCGCGAGTCATTCGCCGGCCGTAAGCCGCAACCGCTGGATGCGGCACATATCACTCAACTCAAAGCGTTCGTTGAAGCCTCAATGCAAGAACTTGGTATCCCCGGCGCTTCCATGGCGCTCATTGATGGCGGCAAGGTCGTTTATGCGGGCGGGTTTGGCGTGCGCGAGCTCGGCAAGCCGGAGCGGGTCGACGAAAATACGGTATTCATGGCGGCGTCCAACACAAAAGGGATGACGACGCTGTTGCTCTCAGAGCTGGTCGACGAGAAGAAAATAAAGTGGGATGAACCGGTGATCGACGTTTATCCGAGCTTCAAGCTTGGCGATGCGGAAACTACGAAAAAGGTTCTCGTCAAGAACCTGATCTGCGCGTGTACGGGGCTGCCGCGACAGGATCTGGAATGGCTCTTCGAGTTTAAGAATGCAACGCCGGAATCCACCCTCGCGTTGCTCGGAACCATGCAACCGACCAGCAAGTTTGGCGAGGTTTTTCAGTACAGCAATCTGATGGCGGCGGCTGCGGGATACATTGGCGCACGCCTTGTGTATCCTAACCAGGAGCTTGGGGCAGCCTACGATGAAGCGATGCAGCAAAAGATTTTCAATCCACTGGGGATGAAGTTTACGACCTTCGATTATGCGCGCGCCCTTGCGGGCGACCATGCGAGCCCTCACGGGGACGATGTGGATGGCAAGCCTACCTTGGCCAGCATGGCCTTCAATTACTCGATTGTGCCGGCACGTCCCGCGGGCGGCTTGTGGACCTCGGCCGGCGATCTGATCCGGTACGTGCAACTCGAGCTTGCTAAGGGGAAGCTGCCCAATGGAAAGCGGCTAGTTTCGGAGGAGAATCTGCTGGCGCGGCGTGCGCCGCAGATTTCCCTCGGCGAGGACTCAACTTACGGTATGGGTTTGGCAGTCAACCGCAAATACGGCATTCCTGTGGTGAGTCACGGCGGCAGTATGGCGGGCTTCAAGAGCAACCTTTACTTTCTGCCGGATTCCGGCATTGGCGCCGTGTTGCTCACCAATTCGGATAATGGGGGAATGCTGCTGGGGCCATTTGGGCGCCGCTTGCTGGAGGTCGTGTTTGACGGCAAACTCGAGGCCGCCGGCGACGTTGCGGCCCAGGCAGCACGCCATAAAGCAGCCCTTGCCAAAGACCGGGAACGACTCGTAGTGCCTGCCGCATCGGCGCTGGTGGCTGGTCTGGCAAAGCGGTATACGAGTAAGGAGCTCGGTGAGCTTGCTGTACTGAACCAGGACGGAGCAACCATATTCGATTTCGGCGAGTGGAAAAGCACGGTGGCGTCGCGGAAGAATGACGATTGTACGATTTCGTTTATCACAATCGATCCAACGAATGAGGGGTTCGAATTCGTGCTGGGTGAACGCGCCGGCAAGCGGGTGCTGATCATACGAGATGGCCAGCACGAGTACGTCTTTACGGAGGCTGCCTGACCGCGCCGTGTAATTCCTCGCATCTCTTGTTCACGACGCCGTTTCCGACCGGCTTAAGATCGGGCTTGGAATATGGGCTATTCGGAAGTAATCCTCATGCGTGGCAAGCAGGTAAGTGTGCTCAGAAGTTATCGGCAAGGACGGATTCCCCATGACCCTGTCCAGAAGTCCGGTTCGGGGAAGCGTCATGATGCTGAATGCTGCTCAAGTCCCGATCTCCTCGAACCCCGTTTCTGGATAGTTTCCGGATTGCCGACGATCCGCCAATAACCTTGTCTTTCTCTTCCTACAACCCCCTTCCTGGATCCCGACATCAATGATGCAAAGGCCCGACTCGCTGACACCCGTCTACATCACCCCTGGTGTCGGGTCGCAAATCCGCACCTTTGGAAACGCGCGCGTGGACAATACCTCGAATGGACGCGATGCCCTACGACAAGACCGCGAAGTCAGAACGATTCTCGGTTGAAAATCTAGAGGCTGGATGTATCATCCTCGCGCGCCGCGCCGTGAATATGAGTTTCCATGCGACCTACACTCGCAGCGGCGCCGATTCAAAAGGAGGCGATCGTGAAGAGAATGACTGTATTGCTCGCGGTTTTCACAATGTTTCTTGCTACATCAATCCAAGCACAGGCGCCTCAAGGCCCACCGAAGCCAGGGCCAGAGGTCAAGAAGCTCGACTATAACATCGGCACGTGGAACGTGGAGGGTGAGGCCAAACCATTCGGTCCGATGCCCGGAGGCAAGTTCACGGCCACGGAAAAGTGCGAATGGTACTCGGGCGGGTTCTTCGTCATGTGCCACTCGGAAGGCACCGGGCCGATGGGGCCAGCAAAGGGCATCTCCTTTATGGGATATGATCCGAACGAGAAGGTTTACACCTACCATGAGTTCACCAGCACGGGCGAAGCCATCGATTCGAAAGGCACGGTGAACGGCGACACTTGGAACTGGACCGCCGAATCCAAGATGGGCGACACCAAGCTGAGTGTGCGCGTCACCATCAAGGAAGTATCCAAAACCGAGTACACGTTCAAGCTCGAGATGTCGCAGAACGGCGGAAAGTTTTCGGTCGTCGAAGAAGCGACAGGTCATAAGGTGACCACCGCGGCCCCGGCTAAGAAGTCGTAGATTCCGCATTCCGGCGAGACTTGTGGCGCGCCGCGCAGCAACAAACATGGGTTCTTCGGGCCCACTATCCCGCACTTCTTGGCCCCCAGAAAGGATGCCGACCCATACATACCCATTCCCAAACAAGCTAAGTGAGAGTACGCCAAGCTACAGTGAGCGAGGAATGACCCCCTGGATACGCTCGCCGTATGTTCCGGTCGAGTGACGGGGAAGCCGGAAGTAATCCCAGCAGACCCGATTCGCCCCATTACTTCCGGTTGGCCGACAGCTATCGTGGGGTGGTTCGAACCGAAATGCCACGTACGCCTACGTCCACAAATGGCGTGTTGGATCATCCAAGTGGTTTGACCACGATAATATAAGTACAATTCCCACCATTCTGGAGGGTCGAATGAGAACCAGGCTTTCTCTATTGCTTGTCGTGATCGGTCAACTCTGCACGATCGCGATTGCCCAGAAGCAACCAGCCGTCGTCACTTCCCGTAATCGACACTGAGACCGGCAAACAGGCTCAAGACCGTACGGTCGTCATTTCGGGTGACCGAATCTCGGAGGTAAAAGCGAGCAGGTCCCTAAAGCCGCCGGTAGGCGCCAAAGTAGTGGACGGCACTAGCAAGTATCTGATTCCGGGACTGTGGGACATGCACATTCATGCCTTCACCTTCTCGGAGGGATCAACAGACACTGTGACGACGATGCCGCCGGAGATGTACTTTCGGCTCGCCATCGCTAACGGCGTGACCGGATTCCGGGACATGGGCGGACCGGAGACGCCTGAAGAGCTGGCGACGCTTCGTCAAGCTGGCATCAATGGTAGCGCGCTGGTTCCAAAGCTACTCACAGCGGGCCCGGTTGTGGACGGACCCAAACCTGCATGGCCGCACTCACTGCCCGTCGGCAACGAGCAGGAGGCCCGCGAAGCGGTGCGGAAAATCAAATCCGCAGGCTTCGACTTCGTGAAGGTCTATGACTCGGTTCCCCGGGAAGCGTATTTGGCGGTTGCGGAAGAAGCGCGCGAGCTGCGATTCCCGTTCGTGGGACACGTGCCGCGAAGCATTACGGCGCTGGAAGCTTCGAACGCCGGGCAGAAGAGCATTGAGCATTTCAGCCGCGTCTTAACCGGGTGTTCCAGCTGGGAAAATGAGATTCGCACGATGCTCCTCGATGCGATGGCGAAGGGGCAAGCGATCTTTCCTGTGATCGCGAAGGTAGAGGAGATGCAGCTCTCTTCGTACGACGCCCCCAAGGCCAAAGCACTCTTCCGGGCGTTTGCAAAAAATCAAACTTGGCAGGTGCCAACCTTCGTGGAGCAGCGCTCGTTTGCGTACCTGGACGATAAGGAGTTCAGAACCGACCCGCGTTTGGTCTACATTCCAGCTGAAGTGCAAAAGTCTTGGGACCCACAGACTGACTTTAGAATGAAATGGCGCACTCCTGAGGACTGGAAGCGTGCGAAACAAATTTATGCAATGTCCTTCGATATGGCTCGTGAAATGCGCCGCCAGGGTGTGCGTTTTCTCGCAGGGACGGATCTTGTCAATGCGTATATTTTCCCGGGCTTCAGCTTGCACGACGAACTTGGTCTCCTGGTTGAAGTCGGGCTGAGCAATCTGGAAGCGCTCCAGGCGGCGACGCGAAACGCCGCGCTGTTCATGGACGCGACGAATAAGCACGGATCGGTGACACCGGGAAGGTTGCCGATCTCGTGCTGCTGAACGCCGATCCGCTCAAGGACATTCACAACACGACGAAAATTGCAGAAGTCTTTCTGTCCGGCAAAGAATTTGACCGTGCCGCGCTCGATGAGATGCTGAGAGCGGCGAAAGCAGCGGCAGCGAGCCAGGCAGCAGACCAGTCCGGCAACGCAGCGTCATCTCTCCAAACCTCAGGGGTGCAGACGCCTCAGCCTCCTGCAGAAATGCAGAGTCTTACGAAGCTGAAGAAGAAATAAATAAGGTGCTGGCACCAACCTCGGAAAAAAAAGACCAGGGTCGCTCCTTGCAGAACTCGCGTAAAGAACGCGCGCAAGACAAGCCTGATCTGCCCATCAGTGGGCGAATAGTCCGCAAACCAGAGATGTGGTCCGCCAGGTCACCTTGGCGATCGTGCCTCGATCACGGGGCATCCGGAAGTTGAGACGGATGGACCTGGTGGAGCTACAATGATCTTGCCGGGCGAAACGGAAGCGGGCTCTGCGGGGACGCAACCATGCCAAGGGATAGCCTGGTGGTCTTATCGATGCCTTGAAAATCCCCGCCCGAAGGGCGGAATACTCACTAACAGAGAGCGCCCTCTCTCCATTTCAGGCTGAACCAACACAACCGAGGGACTTGCCCGCGGCGGGTAACCCTGCGGCCGCCAGCGCCGAAGCCCAAGCCTCCCAAGCGCAACTTATGCTAGAGTGGCCCCCGATGCGCATCTTCGTGCTCGGAGCCGGGGCCACCGGCTCCCTACTGGCTCAACTCCTTGTGCGCCAGGGACATAGCGTCACCTGCGGCGATCGAGACCTCGAACGCGCCCGCCGGTTTCTCGGAAAGAGAAGCCCCATCCCCGTCGTACAGGTGAACGCGCGTAATTTGTGGAGCATTCTTCGGGCGGCACGGAGGTGCCAGCTGCTGGTGAACGCCGCGCCGGCCGTTTTCAACGAAATCGTTCTGCGCGCCGCGCTGTGGCTCCGGGCACACTACCTGGATCTGGGCGCCCACCTGGTGCGCCATCCCTTTCGCGCCGAACAGCTTCGCTTTCATCGCCGCTTTTGGGACAAGAACCGCGCCGCGGTCATCACCGCCGGGGCGGCGCCGGGCTTCACGAACTTGCTGGCCAAGCGCGCCGCCGAGATGCTGGACTCGGTGGACGCCATTTACATCCGCCTCTACGAAAGCAGCGAAAGCGCGGACCCGCTTTCGCAATGGTCGGCCGAGGGGTCATTTGACTTCGCCATCTCTCGCCCGCGGGTGTATCGCGACGCTAGGTTCCGCTTGGCGAAACGTTTCGGCGAGCGCGAGCGCTTCCGCTTTCCCCCGCCGATTGGCGAAGCCGGCGTCGTGCTGGCGGCGCAGGACGAAGTCGCCACGCTGCCGCACTTCCTGCGGCTGCGAGACATGGACGTGAAGATTGGCGGGAATGAAATTGACCGCTTGCGGCGATGGTACCGCCAGGGAAAGCTGACCCGCTCGCGCGGCCCCGCGGCCAAGCGCTTTCCGAAAACTCTGACGCCGCGCCAGGTGGCCAAATTGATTCGCCGCGGCGTGCTTCAGAACGCGCGCTTCGCCGCGGTGGTGTTGGTGCGTGGGATGAAGAAGGAAGAGCCCCGGTTGATTCGCTGCGACGTGAGCTTTCCGACGCTCTACCAGATCCGCCTCCGCGGGATGCCGACCACGCCGGTCGCCTATGCAACGGCGCACGTCGCCGCGCTGTTCGTCAAACATTTTCCCCGGGACATCGCCGGGGTCTACCCGCCCGAGGCGTTGCCCGCCGAGACGCGCCAAGCCATTCTCGCCGACGCGCGCGCGCGCGACTTCCGCATCACCATGAAAGTCGCCCGCCTGAAAAGGTCCGAAGAGGAAGAGGAGTCCTAAGGACGCAGCGCCGTGCCCCCGGAAAAAGGAATGAGGAGGGGCATCCTGCGGATGCCCCTCCTCGACAAGCAGCTAGATTCGCGCCGAAGCCGCGGCTTCAGTCCGCAGCGACTGCCTTGGCCTGGCCGGAAAACTGAATGGTAATCAGGAAGCCGTTGGTGCCATCGTAGGAGAACTTGTGGCCCTGGCCCTCAAAGGCTTCGTGCTTGCTCTTCCACAAGCGAAAGCCGTCGTTGGATTGTGCCATCCAGTACTTCAAGTTCCGAATGACGGTCTCTCGGCTGGGGTTGTCGCCCTTCCAGCGCTCCAGGATCACCTCGCCCTTGCCGTTGTTCATTTTCGCCTGAGCGACGCCTTTCTTGGTATCTACGTTCCAACTGAAGGCCGTTGTCTCCACGTCCATCTTTTGCCACTTGAACGGGTAAAGCTGGCCGAGGATGTCGTTCAGGGCGGCCTTCTGCACGGGCGTGACGCTCGGGTCGTAGTTCAGCACCACCCAGGAATCCTTGCCGGTGTTCCAGTCGCTGCCCAAATCGGTTGAGAGCCAAACTTTTGCGCCGTCAAGATTGGTGGTTTTGTAGTAGCCCTTGTTTACCTTCAGCACGAGGTTTGCGCGGCAGTAATGCTCGTTGCCGTGAACCGTGGACCGCGTGTTGAAGTAGCAGGGACAGAACATGTCGCAACTGCACGCCTCGATGTAAGAGGCGGTGATCAGGAAATCCGGCTTGGCGGCTGCCGCCGGCTGAGTTGCCCCCGGCTTGCCGTACTGCGCCACGGCAATGCCCGCCACAAGACACAATGCTATGGCCAGCCAAAATACTCGTCGCATTTCTTCCCCCTCGTGGTTGGACTGTGGTTTTACCCCGAAACAGGCAGGATTTTATGCCACTCCGCGCCACCCCCGCAAGGGGCCCCGCGCCGGGGCGGTCCCGCGGGCGGCAGGCTACCGGAAAACGAGTGGACGTTACCTCTCGCGCTGTGTCTTGTCGGCCACGCCGAGCACCTGGATCTGCACGGCGCGCTCCCGCGGGCCATCCAACTCGGCCAGGATGATGGATTGCCAGTTGCCGAGCGCCAATGCGCCGTTGCGCACCGGCACGGAGAGTGTATGGCCTAGGAGCATGGCGCGGAGGTGGGAATCGGCGTTTTTGCGTTCACACTCGGAGAGCCGGGGATCATTGTGCCGCCAGTAGTCCAGCCGGCCGACGAGCTTCTCCAGGAACGCCTTCATGTCGTCGAGCAACGCCTGCTGGAATTCGTTGATAAAGACGGCGGTAGTGGTATGCAGCGACTGCACAATCACAAACCCGGCTTTTAGTCCATGCTTGCGCACAATTTCGTTCAGGTCCCGGGTGATGTTGATCAGCTCCAGCCGGTCGCTCGTCTTGTAAATGATTGTCTCCAAATAAAGCTGTAACGCGGCGGTGGGCCGAACTTCGGGCGTCAGGCGCGGGGTTTTCACTGGCGCAGTGCTCATCTTGTTGTGCTCCTCTGAGATTCCCCGGAGCTGGACGGGGCCCGTACTGCTCAGGCCCGTAATCAGCCATTATAGGTGCTGCCGGCAGCCAGCGTCCATTGCATTCTTTCGGCCGGCACCACCTCAATAAACCCCGCCCGCCTTCACGACTGATGGCCCCAAGCACTCCTCAAAGCGGAAATCCTGAGGCCGGCCAGGGCGGCCGAGGCCCTCAGGATGACGGACGACCGACGACACTTCTATACCTTCCACTTCGGCGACGACGTGAAGCGGTAGAGCGGGAACACTTCGCGGAACACCCGGGCGACCTCCTGCGGGAACCCGGCGCGAGTCGCTGCCGCGGGCTTCAGCTTGCGCCGCACGATCCAGCCTTTGAGCCGCTTCCAGTTCTCTGGCCGCGTGGGCCAGCCGTCGTGCTTGGTCCATTCGCCCTTTTCGATCGCATACCAGTAGCTCTCGTATTTCTTTCCCAGGCGCCGCGCCTGCTGCGCGAGCCACGCGGGGTTTTCCATCGCTCGGGGAATGGTTGTGCGCGCCAGGCGCGAGTTGCGGCCCTGGCCATAGATGCGGAAACCGCTGGTGATCGCGTCGGGCGAGACCCCAACGTAGAGTTGTCCATCGTCCCCGTCGGCGGCGCGCTGGTCCGAAAACATCAGGTACATCTGCGTGCGATAGGGCGACTTGTCCGCGGCGAAGCGGATGTCGCGGTTGATGCGGGAAAAGTTCGTTCCGGTGCGGCCGCCGACGTCAAACTCCGGATTCAACTTCTGCACCGCCGGGGTCAGCGCTTCGAGCAGCGCGCGAAACGGCTCGACGACGTGGGCGCGATAGCGCTCGCGATTCGCGTCCATCCACGCCTTGTGGTTGTTGCGCCCCAGCTCGCGGAAGAAGCGAAACGTCTCCGCACGGAAGATTGCAGTTTTGCCGGCCATGGGACACCTCGACCTCTACAAAAAGAACAGCGGAAGAAGACTCGCCTTCCATCTGAGGGGACCCAATAGCATGATTCCCAACAGCGGTCAATCTGGTCTATCCTGTGCGCTCTTGCGCATGTCCGCCCGAAATGAATTCCCCCCACCGCACACCCCGCTTCCAACTCGCCGGCCGCGCTTTCCTCTTCCTCGCTCTGGCGTGCAGTCCCCTGCGGTCTCTCGCGCAAGCCCCTGCGGGCGCGGCGGCCGAAGAAGTCCGCGTCGCTCCGGGAGTCGTCTACCGCCATTGGAACACGCGCACGCCGGTAGGCGAACCCTGGTCCATTCATGTGCTCGAGATCGACCGCGGGGAAAGATCGGTCGTCCTGCGCAGTGTGGTCGGCCACGGCAGCCACGGCGAAATGCAGCGCGAATTGCCCAGCGAAATAGCCGCGCAGCCCCGCGCCGAAGTGCTCGCCGCGGTGAACGGCGACTACGACCTCGGCGCACCCTACCTGGGCATCCCCATCGGACTCGCTGTTACTTCCGGTCGGCTGTGGACCACCGGCCATTCCGGCGATTGGCCCGTATTCGGCCTGCTGGAATCGGGCGAGCCGGTGATCGGCCTCCCCGAAGTACGCATGGAACTGAGCGCCGGCGAAACCAAGTGGCCGATGGCGAGCCTGAACAAGCCGTTGGGCTTTACGTCCGGCGGCGACCCGCGACTCTTCACGCGCGAGTACGGCGCGGCCGTAAAAGCAGAGAACCCCTTCCGCGCCGTGATCGTCGGCACGCTGAAGCCCGCGCTGCCGCTGCGCGTGGATAGCGTGGTCAAAGGCGTTGTGCTTCGCGTCCAGGAGCACGCAACCGAACTGGCCATCCCCCAGGACGCACTGGTGCTCGCCATCCCTGAGCCTGCCGCGGTGAAGGAAACGGAAAACGAGACGTCGCTCACCGGGCTGCGGCGCGGCCGGAAGGTGACATTGCGGATTCGCGTCCGCGTGAACGGCCGCGAGCCGCTCCGCGACGTCGTCGGTGGCGGGCCCATCCTGGTCGAGAACGGCCAGCCAAGAGACCTGACCATCGGCCTGCAGATGTACCTGCGGCACCCCCGGACCGCCGGGTGCTACAACGATCGCAAGATTGCTTTCGTAGTTGTGGACGGCCGGCAGCTGCAATTGAGCGTGGGGATGACCTACAAGGAGCTTGCCGACCTGATGGTCTCGCTGGGCTGCACTGGGGCGATGAATTTCGATGGCGGCGGCTCTTCAGTGATGGTAGTGGCGCTGCCCGGTGCGGCCCAAGGGAACGCCACGGCTGCGCGCGCAGCAGCAGGATCACGGCTGCAAATCGTCAACTCACCCTCCGATGGCAAAGAACGCGGTCGGGGCAACGTCTGGCTGGTGATTCACAAGCATTAATCTCGCGGAGTTTGGCGCGCGCCCCCTGCGGCCAAGTGAAGGCAATCCCCCATCCCCAAAAAACACCGACGCCTCCCGGCGAACCGGGAGGCGTCGGCAGGGCTCCTCGTTGAAGCTCTTTAGTCGCCGGCTGCGTGCGCGACCTCAGCGGGTTCTGCTTTTTCGGCACCGTTACCGTTGCCATTACCGTTTGAGTTGCCGACGGCAACCGCAACGGCCGGCTCGCCCGGCGTGGCCGCCTTGATGGCCTCGACCGAGCCGATCTGCACGACGCTATGCTGGGGCTTCTTCAGCACCATCTCCTCGTAGATCGCGCGCACCTTAGCTTGTTCTTCCAGCGCCTTCTTGCGGCGGAGGCGGTCCTCCTCAGCGGCGGTCATGGGGATGTCATGTTCCTTGGGCCGCACGCGGGCGGCATCTTCGGCGTCAATCATCAGCGAGTGCTCGTAGCTGTCGAGGTTGACGCTCTTCCCCTTGGCATAGATCTCATGCTTGCCGTGCGTGCGGTACCACTGGGCCACCGTCGCGTTCTTGTACATGTTCTCGATGATCTTCCGCCAGCCGATGCCGGTGTTGTACGCGCAGAAGGAGATCTCGCCCTGTTGCGTGGCGTACGGGATGATGCACATCTCGGTGCGGCGGAAATCGTAGTTGAATAGATCCTGGAACCACATGCCGGCGAGGAACAGGAAGTTCCAGGGATCGGTGGCACGCCGCCTCACTGCGTCTTGATAGGTGCGCTCCGGAGTGGCCGTGCCGTACTTCCGGCGCTGGTTCGGCGTCAAGCCCCAGGTCTTGTCGAACTTCCTCCAGAGATCGATCAGCCTCAGGCTGGGGGGCGCTTCGAAAGGCTTGTAGTTCTTGAGCAGCGCCAGCCCGGCCATCAGGTTGGAAAGGTTCCGACCGCGGGCGGCGTCGGTGACCTTGGTGATGTCCTGGATCAAGCTCGGCACATCCAGGAAGCGCGGGACAGGCGCCCATTCCTTGGTGTGTTTGTTGATCATCACGGCGGTGCCCACACCGCAGTTCGGATGGCAGCCGCAGCTCAGCGATCCCCACCGCGTTTCTGGTCCGTGCACCAGGTCCGCGAAGCCGGAAAAGACGCTGATCAGCGAAATGGGGAACCAGTCACGCGTCGGCTCAACCTTGCCCACTTGCTTCGAGACGTCCTGGGCCAGATGCGAAAGCGTATAGCGCTGGCGCAAGCGTCGCTCCGGCGTGATGTCCTCATCCCGTCCGGTGAACGACACCGGCTGGAAAGCCACGAAGGAAATCTTCCTCGGGTTTTCCATGGCGAACTTCACGATCGTGCCCACCTGGTCGTTGTTCACGCTGTTGACGATCGTGACCACCAGGATGATCTCGATGCCCGCCTCGTGCATGTTCTCGATGGCGCGCAGCTTCACGTCGAACAGGTTGCCCACCTGCCGGTGGCTGTTGGCGTCGTTGCCGATGCCGTCGAACTGCAGATACGCATAGCGCAGGCCGGCCTCAAACACCTTCTTGGAGAAATCCTTGCTCTTGGCGAACTCGATGCCGTTGGTGGCTGCTTGCACGCTGTTGTAGCCGAGCTTGCGCGCGTAGCGGATGGCGTCAACGAAGTACGGGTGCATGGTGGGCTCGCCGCCCGAAAACTGCACCGACATCTGGCGACGCGGCTTGATCTTGATGGCGTTGTCGAGGATCTCGGTGATTTCCTCCCAGGAGAGCTCGTGGACGTAGCCCACCTGGTTGGCGTCCATGAAGCAGGGATCGCACATCATGTTGCAGCGGTTGGTGAGGTCTACGGTCAGCACCGAGCCGCGGCCATAGCGCACCGTGCTCGAACCGTGCTTGTGCAGGTCCTCGTCGTTGTGCGCGGGGATGTCGCGTCCGGGGAAGTTCTTCTCAATCCAGGCCAGGAACTTCGCGTCGATGGCCATCAGGTCTTCGCAGCGGCCGTGTTTGGGGCAGTCCTTGACCATCCATACCTGGCCGTCGCGCTCGATAATCTGCGCCCTGATCTCGCCCACCTTCTCATGCATCAGGTCGCGCCAGTCCTTGGTGCCGTTGAAGATGGCCTCCCGCGCCTCCTTGACGCACCCGGGGCACAGCGAGTCGGTCGTGCGTGGCCAGCCGAGCGTCGGTTTGGTCTTCTCCCACGACTTCAGCAGCGGCTTATCCGACCATTGCGGCGTAAAGGAAGCATTCGGGCGGTGCTTGTTGAAGAACTGGATGGTGTCGAAGGTCAGGCCTGCCGCCTTGCACAGAGCGTAGTCGAAAACCTTCCAGACCTGCGTGCCCATGTTCGTAGGCATGTCTCCACTCCCTCTCTTTCCTCAATCAAATTGCTGTTGGCTGGGTCTCCAGAAACTGTCGGCCTCAGTGCAGGTACAATTGCCTATGGCTGCCCCCCCATGAACAGATGAACAGGCGCCACACGCGCAGCCATCCCTAAGTCTTTATACTGGCTCAGTTTGCCTCCTCAGAGGGCTTTCGTCCAGCCGTATGCGCCCAAAGGGGGAAAAGCGTGGGCGAACGGCGTCTCCCCGCACTCAATGGCGTGGCCAAAAGATGGCCCTCAGGCTCGGGGAGCCGGCGGATAAGTTCTAAAAAGCACAGGATTTGCGCCGCGGACGCCGCCGACTCGTCTGGCTGACCGGCCATGGCAACCCTGCCGCCCGGAACTTGTCCTGCCGGCCCTGAGCAAAGCTGAAGGGAACACCCTAATTGTCGGACCGTGCTCGCGAGAGACTTCATCCCAGGCCGCACCAAACCGGATTTGTGCCCCTGGAAGGGTATTTCAGTCGTTGAGGGAGGGCCGGAGCACGGCAATGGCAAAATGCGCCAGCGCCGCGGCCCCTTCGTCAAGTTGCAGCCAGCGGACGGCGCAATGGTCCTTCAGATACTTGGTGACGCGCGACTCGTTGATGCCCAGGTACTCGGCAAAGCGCGCGCGCAACGACGCGCCGCCTCGGCGCCCGCCTCCCCGCTCTGCGCGCAGCAGGTTCCCCACTCCGATCCGCAGGGTTTGGCAGTCCTCCACGTAGTAATACGTGGTCTGGTCGGAATCCGACAGAATGAATACGCCCGGCCCCGCCGGAGCCTGATCCGCTTCATCCAGCGGGTACAGCGCGCTGGCGATCAATCGGCGCAATTGGGACTCGAGATGCGCCAACCGGGAAGCCAGCGCCGGCTCGCCCGTACGCCCGCGAACTTGCCATGCGGCTGGCTCAGCAGCTTTGGCGGCAGCAGGCTGGCGCTCTTCCGGTTCTTCCGCCACCGCTTGCCTGACCGGCTGCGCCTCCTCGGCACGCGGAGCCTCCGGCGCGACCCGCACAGCGGCTTGCGGCGAGCCCGCCGCAGCGCCTTGCGCGGCGGCTCCTCCGCGACGACGGCCCCGGCCGCCACGACGACCGCGGTGCCGGCGACGCCGTCCTTCCGGCGCAGTCTGGGCTCCGCTCGATTCTACCTCTGCGGCCGCTGCAGGCTCAGGCGGCTTGGCCGGCTCGGCAGGCGGCTCCAGTGACTCCGCGACCGATTCCGCAGGCGCAGTTGCTGCCACAAGGGACGTGGAAACATGCCCGACCTCGAGCGAGCTTTGCGCGGGCACGGGCGCACCCAGCCGCGTCAAAGCTTCCGCGGCCTTCGTCCTCCACTCCGCGCGGCGGAAGCGCTCGGCGGCGGCCGTATACCAGCGCGTTGCTTCCTCGTTCTGGCCGGACTTTTCGTACAGCTTCGCCAGCTCGAACGCCACCATGGCGTCGCGGGTCTTTTCGTAAAGCGCAGCGAGTTGGCCTGCCGGGTCGCCGCTGGCCTTGGCTTTGCGGATGCGGGCCTGGATTTGTCGCCAGTCAGCCACTGCGCAGCATTGTAACAGCCGCGGCAGGTTGCAACCAGTGCGGAGGCCTTCGCGTTGTTGCCCGGAACCAGACCTCGCCACGGGGTCGCCGATTGGTGCAGAATCGAGGCGTGGAAGCAGGAGCCCAAACCGAGTGTGTGCTGGAGCAGGCGCGCGCGGTGGGCTTCGATTTGTGCGGCGTCGCGCGGGTCGAAGACTTCGCCGAACTCGGACTCCTGCCCGAATGGCTCGAGCGCGGCTACGCCGGCGAGATGACTTACCTGCACGACCAGCGCCGGCGCTCGCTCGGCCGAGTGCTCGAAGGCGCGCGGAGCGTCATCGTTTGCGCGCTCAATTACAACACGCCGCTTCCTTATTCGACCGAGACGCCCGCCGAGTCCCACGTTGCGAACGCAGAGGGTCAGGGCTTCAGCCCTGACATCCTCGCCCGAAATCCGAGTGGGGCTTCAGCCCCTGAGGCCGCGAGCGGCGGCCCCCGCGGCTGGATCTCGCGCTACGCCTGGGGCGACGACTACCACCGCGTGATGAGCGAAAAGCTTGAGGCACTCGTCCGCGTGCTGCGCGAGCGCATCACGCAACCCTTCGAGGCGCGCGCCTACGTGGATACGGGGCCCGTGGTCGAGCGCGTGGCGGCGAAGTATGCTGGGCTTGGCTGGCTCGCAAAAAACACCTGCCTGATTCATCCCCAGCTCGGCTCGTGGATGTTCCTCGGCGTGGTTCTGACCACGCTCGATCTGGCTCCCTCGCTCGAGGCCGCGGCGTCCAGCCAGACGGAACCCCTGCCCGACCTCTGCGGCAATTGCCGGCTGTGCATTGAGGCGTGTCCCACCGGCGCCATCGTCGAGCCCTACGTGCTCGACGCGCGCCGGTGCATTTCTTATCTGACCATCGAGCTGCGCGGCTCGATACCCGCGGAGCTGCGCCCGCCTATGGGCCGGCAGGTCTTCGGCTGCGACATCTGCCAGGACGTCTGCCCGTGGAACCGCGCCGCGCCGGCCACGCAGTTGGCTGTGTTCCAACCGAGAAACACCCAGGCAGAAAGTGAAATTCGGAAGGAGCCCGCCGGGACGGGCCTGCCCGCCGTGGCGGGTCGCAGGGCGGCGACCGGGGAATCTCTCCGAAATCGTTTGCTGTTCGCCCCGTCGCTCGAATTGCTTGTCTCGCTCAGCGAAGAGGAATTCCGCGAAGTCTTTCGCTCGAGCGCGGTGAAGCGCACGAAGTGGCGCGGCTTGGTCCGCAACGCCTGCGTGGCCCTGGGGAACTCCGGCCTGCGCCCGGGCACGCCGGCCTACCCCCGTTGCGTCGCGCAGCTCGAGCGGCTCGCTGAGTCCGAGGACGACGTGATCGCCGAGCACGCTCGCTGGGCGCTCGAGCGCCTCTGCGCCACGTGAGCTGGCCGCCTGCAGCGGGTTGAGAAGTGCTGCGCAAGGGACTAAAATGAGAGTGTCGCTCGACAACATCGCACAAATCAATTCGACCCTAGGAGGTTCCCGTGGCACATCAGCAACCTACACTAAAGAAGGAGGGTCCTGTGACCCACGCGCTTCCACCGCTCCCCTACGCGCCCGACGCGCTGGAGCCCTATATCGACAAGCAGACGATGGAGATCCATCACGGCAAGCACCACGCCGGCTACGTCAACAACCTGAACAAGGCTCTGGAGGGCCACACCCAACTGCAGGCTTTGTCACTCGAGGAGTTGCTGGCCGGCCTCGACAAGGTTCCCGAGAACATCCGCACGGCCGTGCGCAATAACGCCGGCGGTCACTTCAACCACTCGTTGTTCTGGAAGATCATGAAGAAGGGCGGCGGCGAGCCCCACGGCCCGCTGGCCGACGCCATCAAGTCCACCTTCAGCTCGTTTGCCGAATTCAAGACGAAGTTCTCCACAGCGGCGGCGACGCGCTTTGGCTCCGGCTGGGCTTGGCTCTTGCTCAAGGACGGCAAGCTGACCGTGGAGTCCACTCCGAACCAGGATAACCCGGTCATCACTGGCGGAAAACCCATCATGGGGCTGGACGTTTGGGAGCACGCCTACTACCTGAAATATCAGAACCGGCGGCCCGACTACATCGAAGCCTGGTGGAACGTAGTGAATTGGGACGCCATCACCGCGAATTTCCTCGCGGCAAAAAAGTAGCCTCAGCTTCTTCCGAAACATTGGCGAGATGGGCCCGCCCCGACCAAGTCGAGGCGGGCTCTCCTTCTTCTCGCAGATCCGCGCTGAGAATCACGCTTCTAGCGGTTCGCTCTTTCGCCGGCGGAGGCCCATTTCACATACAATGGCGCCCGTCGGGGACTCCATCTTGGGTTTCGCTCGGGGAGGAGATATGCCAGCCTTTGCCTTCGTCCTATGCCTACTTCTGTGGAAGCTGAGCGTCCAGTTCCCTCAGGGCATGAGCGATCAGGAGCAGATCATCCTGCGCTGGGTCCATTTCGTAGCAGGGATCACCTGGGTCGGCCTGCTCTATTTCTTCAACCTGGTGAATGTGCCGGCGATGAAGGTGCTCGATGGCGCAACGCGAGGCAAGGTGGTGCCGGTGCTGATGCCCAAGGCGCTGTGGTGGTTCCGCTGGAGCGCGATCGTGACGTGGCTCGCCGGCTTCCGCTACTTCATGATCCTGGCGAAGACCGACGCCACCAACGCCGGTCATCCCGGCCTGATGGGGCGATGGCTCGGGATTTGGCTGGTGGCCTGGCTGCTGGCCTTCGTCATCATCTACGCCTTGCTGCGGCCCGCCGAAGGCGCGCTCAATAACGGCTGGGTGCTGACGGTGCTGATTGGCTTCGTAGTGGTGGCCACTTCGTGGCTCGTCCTTTCGCTGCTGGGGGGTCCTGGCGCGGGCAACCGCACGCTTTCGACCAGCGTGGGCGGCGGGCTCGGGACCATCATGCTCCTGAACGTCTGGGGCGTCATCTGGCGCTGCCAGAAGCGACTCATCGCCTGGACCCAGGCCAACGCCGAAAAAGGCACGCCGATGCCGCCGGAGTCAGTCAAGCTGGCGCGACAGGCGTTTCTTGCCTCCCGCGCCAACTTCTGGCTTTCATTCCCCATGCTGTTCTTCATGGCCGCTTCGGCTCACTACCCCTTCCTCTCCGGCCACTAACGTGGAGGCAGTCCTCGTCTTCAGGAGGAAAGGATGCGGGTGTGGTTGGGCGAGACGAGTTCGTAGCGGATGCCGCGCCAGGTGATCCGGCGCGTGCGGACGGCCGCGAGCGAGTTCCACAAATAGACAAATGGCACGAGCGGAGCCAGCAGCGTCCAAGCCCAGCCGTAAGCCAGCAGTTTCTCCTTCCACGCAGGAAGAAGCTCGATAGCCGCCACCAGCCGCAGGGAACCCTTGGCCGCGGCAAGCAGCGCCACCACGAGCGCCAACAAGAGAATGTGCAGCCCGGTGCCTCCGGTGACCCACGCGGCCAGCGTCAACCCGATACCCAGGAGCAACGTGCCGCAGTAAAGCAGGTGCGCCAGCGCGGCAACCGCCCAAAGCCGCGGCGCATAAACGCGGGTGATGATGATCTGCCGGTTGGTGAATTCCATGAGCGCGCGGAAGTCGGCGTCGTGCAGCGTGGGCACCAGGCACTCGAGTACAAAGTGAATCGGCCGGCCGGCCCGGCGCAGCGCGCCGGTGAGCGAGAGATCGTCGCTCACCGAGCCGCGCCAAGATTCGAGCGCGCCAATTTCGTCGAATACCCTCCGGCGGATGGCGGTGCCGCCGCCCCACACAAAATTCCGGCTGTGCGCGCCCAGCAGCGTAGCGATGGGCGCATTCCACGCGGCCGCCACCGCGCTCCAGAAACCTCCCCGATCGGGCAGATACCAGCGAAACGTCGCGGCGGCGCCCAACTCCGCATCCGCCAGGGGCGCCACCAGGTGCGCGAGCCAATGCCGCCCCGGCTGGCCATCGGAATCCGCAAAAACGAGAACCTCGAACTCGCCCGGCAACTGCGCCACCGCCATGCGGAGGTTGTTCACCTTCTCGCCGCAGGCGTCCGGCGGCCCGGCAATGACGACGTGAACGGGAACCTTGCTCTTGGCCGCCACGCGCCGGACCAATTCGCAAGCCCTGTCGTCGGCGCACGCCAGGGCGAAGAAAACTTCATAGTTCGGGTAATCGAAAGCCGTGAGCGCGGCGAGGTTCTGCTCGAGGCGCGGCTCAATCCCCTTGCACGGGCAGATCACTGCAACGCGCGGCGCGTAAAAACCCGGATGGCTCCGCAGGCGCCGCCGCGCCATCCCGAGCCACTGCACGCCTTCCCACAAGGTGTAGAGACCCACAAGGATTTCAAGCGCGATGAGGATGTAGAAGACTTCGAGCACGCCGGTGCGAGGATAGCAGAAGAAAACGGGCGAGGCATCGCCACTTCGCCAAATAATCCTCGCGCCCCGGAAAGCGACGGGGAGGAGCGGAGCATGGTCCAACGGATTGAACCGAGCCTGGTGACCATGTCCATCGAGCCGCCCAGCTATCGCAAGGATGAGCCGCCGTGACGCCGGCGCTACCGGGTGCGACGTCGCAAAACGCTGTGAAAGATTTTTTCTGTGGCCTGCTCGATTTCGACCAGAAACTTGCCCGCGGCGCTCCGGGCTTTGTCCAACATCGAAGGGTCGAGCAGCAGCGCGCAGCGGTCCACGAACGGTCCTTCGGCGGGGTCGGCCGGGCTGCGGCGCCTTTTCACTTTTTGCGTACGCGCCGAGAGCTGCGCGTACAGATCCAGGTCGTGGCGAAACTCCTCGGCGTCCTCCGTGCTCCACCGTGAAGCCCGCGCGAGCGAGGCGAGCAATTCGTCTGAAAAGGCATCGGCGACTTGCACCTCAGCACCGCGCAACAGCGGCGGCCGACGACGCGTCAGGTAGCGCGGCAGCTCGGCATGAGCGTGCGCTACCATCGCCAGCAACGCCTCACGGCCCAGCGTCGAGAGCAATTCGCGGTAGCGGTGCGGATGGTCCTTGAGGCCTTGGCGATCGAACTCGACTGCATAGGAGTCCACAAAGTGAGCGACGAGGCCGTCGCTTTCGAGCGCGGTGAGAAGCTTATTGGCAATCTCACCGGCGTGCGCCAGGAAGATTTTTTCGCGGGTGCGCATCCGGGCGATTTTAGCAGCACCCGGGGCCGGCACCCGGCGAAAGGCCCATGGGGTTTCCCGTGTGGAAACTTTTTGCCGGGAATTGCGTCTGAATGAGTGGCGAAAGGGTGGGTGTGTCGGTCGTCTGCATTGATTCCGGGGCTCACAGAAAGCTGGATCAGGTGCTCGGGACTGGGTTCCCGCTGATAAGCACGGGCAATTGCTGACTTTATCTTGATCTGTGAAGGGAGAGCATCATGAGCAAGAAACTGTGGTTCTGGAGCGCAGTGGTGGTCCTTGCGCTCTGTGCCGGACTCGCGCTGGCGCGAACGGCGTTTGGCCGGCAGCCGGCGGCGCCGTCATCGAAACCTCAGGCGGCCGAGAAAAAAGACTCCGCCCAGCCGGAGGAGGCTAAGAAGCCCGAAGCCCCCAAGCCGGCGGAGGACAAGCCTTTCGACGAAGTGGTCAAAGACATGGAGGTGAAGAAGGGGGTTTTCACCTTCTATTACAAGGCCGATGAGAACAAGCTCCTAATGGAAATCCTGCCCGACCAGCTCGACAAGGTCTTCCTGTTCGCCGGCACGGTGGAGCAGGCCACCGGCGAGCGCGGGCTTTACGCCGCGCAAATGGGCGACAGTTTCCCGTTCGTCTTCCACCGCGTGGGCAAGAGCATCCAGTGGGTGGAAAAGAACACCACGTTCACTGCGGAGACAGGCACGCCCGCGGCGCGTTACACCGCGCGGTCGTTTGCGGACGCTATCCTGGGCTCGGCGAAGATTCAGTCCAAGCCGCACCCGGAACGGAAGAGCATCCTGATTGACGTCGCGGAAATATTTGTCAGCGACCTTCCGGGCTTCGGACCCTTCTTGAGCCGGGTCTATCAGCCCACCGCCTATCACTTCGACAAGGCCAACAGCTCCGTCGGAGCCGTGAAAGACTTCCCTGAGAACGCCATGCTCGACATCTGGCTGCACTACGTCACCGATAACCCGCGCTCGCCTTCGGTGACGTTAACGGACCAGCGCAGCGTCCCGATCCTGGTGAAGTATGAATTGTCGGCGCTCCGGAAGACCGGCTACAAGCCGCGCCTGGCCGACGACCGCGTGGGTCAGTTCCTCACCGTCCACCAGGACTTCACCAGCGACCTTCCCTCCTCTCCCTACGTGCGCTACATCAACCGCTGGCAATTGGAGAAGGCCGACCCCACGGCAGAGCTCTCCCCGCCCAAGCGACCCATCGTCTTTTGGCTGGAGAACACCGTTCCGGTGGAATACCGCGAATGGTTCAAGGAGGGCATTCTGCTATGGAACAAGGCCTTCGAGCGCATCGGGTTCAAGGACGCCATTGTAGTGAAGCAGCAACCCGACAACGCCGACTGGGATCCCGCGGACACGCGCTTCAGCACGATCCGCTGGTTTGCGGGCGTGGACGCCACGTTTGCCATCGGGCCTTCGCGCGCCAATCCCTTCACCGGCCAGATTTACGATGCCGACATCGGCTTCAGCGAGGGCATCATCCGCTTCACGCGCCGCTCGGCCGAGGAATTCGTTAACCCTGTGGTCCCCGCGGGCATAGACGAAGCCTTGCGCGCCATGCCCTGGGGACGCAACGCGCAACTCCGCTGCTCGTACGCGCAAGGGCTGACGGAGCAGGCCGCCTTTGGCGTGGGTGTGCTCGAGGCCCGCGGCGCGTTCAATCCAGAAATTGAGCAGAAGCTGATGCGGGAATACATCATCGAGGTGACCGCGCACGAGGTCGGCCACACGCTCGGCCTGCGGCACAACTTCCGCGCCAGCACCATCCTGAACGTGAACGACCTGAACAACGTCCAGAAGACCGAAGAGATCGGCCAGACCGGCTCGGTAATGGATTACAACCCCGTGTTCATCGCCAGCAAAGGCGAAAAGCAGGGGCACTTCCTGACGCCCACACTGGGCCCGTACGACTACTGGGCCATCGAGTACGCCTATAAGCCCATCGAGGGCGACGCGAAGGCGGAACTCGCCAAGATCGCCTCGCGCGTGGCCGATCCGATGGTTCCCTATGCGACTGACGAAGACACGCTCGGCACTTTCTCACCGCTTGCCATCGACCCGCTGAACAATCAGTTCGACCAATCGAGCGACCCGATCGCTTTCTTCCGCCAACGCCTGGGGATCGTCAACGAGTTGTGGGGCACGATGAAAATCAAGCTCGCCAAGCCCGGCGAGGGCTACCAGGTGATGCGCCGGAATATCAACCGCGGCTTGGGCGAATACAATCGCGCCCTGCTCACCTCGTCGAAGTTCATCGGCGGCATCTACCACGTCCGCGACCACGTCGGCGACCCAAACGGCCGCCTGCCTTACACGCCCGTGCCCGCGGCCAAGCAGCGCGAGGCGCTGGAGTTCCTGCGTACTTACGCCTTCAGCGAGAAGGCTTTCCAGTTGCCGCCTCATGTGCTGAACACGCTGGCCATTGATCGCCAGGAGGGAGTGGACTTCTGGTCCTATTTCCTCGTCCAGCGCCTGGACTTCCCCTGGCACGATGCCGTGCTCACGCTCCAACGCAACGTCCTCAGCCGGCTCTACCACCCAGTGCTGCTCTCCCGGGTGGAGGACAACGAGCTGCTGTTCGCTGCCAATGAGAAGCCGTTCACCATGGCCGACCTGTTCAAAGGGCTCGACACCGCCATCTGGTCGGAGCTGGATTCGAACCCGGCCAAGATCTCGAGCCTCCGCCGCAACCTCCAGCGCGAACAACTGAAGCAGCTCATCCGGCTGGTTCTGCGGCCCGCACCGCCGCCGCCGGCGGGCATGTCTCCAGTCGGGTTTGTGCTGCCCGTGCCGCCGACGCCCCGGCCACCAGAGGACGCCACCACGCTCGCCCGGGCGAGCCTGGTCAGCCTTCAGGCGAAGGTCCGCGCGGCGCTGGCCTCGGGCAAGGTGAGCGATCCGACGACCAAAGCCCACCTGGAAGAAACCCAGGCGATGATCACAGCGGCTCTGCAGGCGCAGTTGCAGAAGCCGCTCGAGTAACTGCAAACCCGTTAGAAGCAAAAAAAGGCCCGTTCCGAAATTTCGGAACGGGCCTTTTTGATCTTGCAGGACGCGCCCTCAAGGGTCCGCGGCTTTGCCTTCCTTGCTTTAGTGGACTGGCTGGGCGGCCAAGGGCGCTGAATCTTCGCCCGGACGGCGCGCGCTCGTGGCGGGTTCGACCGCTTCCGGTTCTGCCGTGAGGGCGAAGTCCAGAGCCTGGTCCACCGTGCGCACGAAGTGGAGCTCGATCCCCTCGAGCATGTGCGGCTGGAGGTCTTCTTTCACGTTCGGCTCGTTGTCGGCCGGCAGGATCACTTCGCGAATTCCCGCGCGCTTGGCGCCCAGGACCTTTTCCTTGATCCCGCCCACCGGGAGCACCACGCCAGAAAGCGAAATCTCGCCGGTCATCGCCACACGCGGGCGGATGGGCCGGCCGCTCAGCAGGCTGACCAGCGCGGTCACCATGGCCACGCCCGCCGAAGGACCATCCTTCGGCACGGCGCCCGACGGGACATGGATGTGAATGTCCTGCCGGCGGAAGAAGTCGGGATCAATGCCGTAGCGCTCCGCGTTGGCGCGCACCCAGGTGAGCGCCGCAGTCATGGACTCCTGCATCACTTCGCCCAGGTGGCCGGTCATGGTGAACTGCTTGCCGCCGCGCATGCGGCTGGCCTCGATGAAGACGATGTCGCCGCCCACCGGCGTCCATACCAGGCCGACGGAAACGCCCGGGCGCTTGACGCGCTCCTCCACTTCCTTCTCGACGCGGAACTTCGGCACCCCCAACGCCTCGCGGATGACTTCGGGCGCGACGACGAGCTTGTCGGTCTTGCCCTCGGCCAAGCGCCGCGCCTGCTTGCGCGTCAGCGTGGCGATTTCGCGCTCAAGGTTGCGCACCCCAGCTTCGCGCGTGTAGCTGTGGATGATCTCGCGCAGGCCTTCGACAGTGAACTCAATCTGCTCACCTACCTGGAGCCCGTGCGCGGCCGCTTGCTTCGGGATCAGGTATTTCGTGGCGATGTGGATCTTCTCTTCCTCGGTGTAGCCGGGCAGCTCGATGATCTCCATGCGGTCGCGCAGCGGCTCGGGGATGGGGTCAATCCAGTTGGCCGTGGCGATGAACAGCACCTTGGAGAGGTCGAACGGCACGTCGAGGTAGTGGTCCCGGAACGCCACGTTCTGCTCGGGGTCGAGCACTTCCATCAATGCCGCTGAGGGGTCGCCGCGGAAGTCGCGGCCGAGCTTGTCCACTTCGTCCAGCATGAAGACCGGGTCGTTGGTCTCCGCGCGGCGGATGCCCTGGATGATTTGCCCGGGCAGGGCGCCAATGTAGGTGCGACGATGCCCGCGGATCTCGGCTTCGTCGTGCATCCCGCCGAGCGAGATGCGCGCGAACTTGCGGCCGAGCGCCCGCGCAATGGATTTCCCGAGCGAGGTCTTGCCCACGCCCGGCGGTCCCAAGAAGCACAGGATCGGACCCTTCATCCCGGGCTGAAGCTTCTTGACGGCCAGGTAGTCCAGGATGCGCTGCTTCACCTTTTCAAGATCGTAGTGGTCTTCGTCCAGGATGGCTTGGCCCTTGGCGATGTCAATTTCCTCGCTGCCCGAAGACTTCGTCCACGGCAGTGAGGTCATCCATTCGAGATAGGTCCGCGCAACCATGTACTCCGCCGAGGCCGGCGTCATCTTCTGCAGCCGCTTGAGTTCGCGCTCGCACTCCTTGTGCGCCTCGGCCGGCATGCCGGATTCTTCGATCTTTTTGCGCAGCTCTTCGACTTCGGTCTGCTCGTCGGTATCGCCGAGCTCCTTCTGAATGGCCTTGAGCTGCTCGCGGAGCAGGTATTCGCGCTGGCTCTGGCTCACCTGCTCCTGCACCTGTTCTTGAATCTTGCTCCGCAGTTCGAGCACCTCGAGCTCCTTGGAGAGCTCGCGGATCAGGATCTCGAGCCGCTTGCCCACGCTCGAAGTCTCCAGCAATTCCTGCCGGAGCAGAGTCGAAAGCGACGGCAACGTGCCAGCAATGAAGTCGGCCAGGCGCCCCGGGTCGTCAATGTTCAGCACCACGGTCTGCAGGTCGTCGGAAAGCTGCGGCGACCTAGCCACGACGTTGCGGAACAGTTCCTGCGCGTTGCGCGCCAGGGCCTCGAGTTGCGCGTCGGGGGAGTCCAGGACATCGGGCTGCACTTCTATGCGCGCGCGCAGGAACGGCCGGAAGCCCACCAACTCGACCACGCGGATGCGCCGCAGCCCTTCGACGAAAACCACCACGTTACCGTTGGGCATCTTGACCGTCTTGTGGAGTTTTGCAGCGGTGCCCACCGAATGCAGATCACTTGCGCCGGGCTCCTCCACACGCGGATCAAGCTGGGCGACCAAGCCCAGCACCTTCTCCTCGCCGTGGAGCGAGTCCAGCATGGCCAGCGAACTTTCTCTACCAATGGTCAGCGGAAGGACGGCCCCTGGAAAGAGCACGGTCTCCCGCACGGGCAGGATGGGAAGTTCGTCAGGGATCTTAAGCGGCTTATCGGTCATCGGTTCCCCTCGCCGGGCCCCTGTCAAAGTACAAGTAGCAGGCGGCCCACCAACCTGTTAGATGCAGCGCCAGGCCGTTTGGTGCATATCCACTACATTGTGGGTCTAAGACTCCTTTAGTATAGTACGCTAAGGAGTTGACTGTCAACCAAGTTCCGTTCGTGTTGTATTTATTTCCTTTATCCACTTGGACTTGCATGTGCTTAAGGACTCCTGTAGCGACTACAAGCGCAGTGGATACCCAAAAAAAACACCTCGATTGTGGCTTGCCCTCCGAGGACGCCAGCGGGTTAACCACCGGTCAGGCGAAGGACCGAGAGCCAATTTGAACTGTTTCAGCGGGGTACAGTTTGGAAATTCCGGCGCACAAAAGCGAGCGCCTCGGCCCGGCTGGCCAGTCGGCCGTCAAGCTGTGCATCCTCGACCGCGCCCAGGATTTCCTTGAAAAGCGGCCCGGGCGAAAACCCCATCTGCTTGAGGTCGTCCCCCGTCACCAGCCGCCCGGGGCGAACCGACTCGGGCGGGGTTTCCTGAAGAAACTTCTGGACGAACTGGTAGGCATCGAGCATGCCGTGGCTGGCCAGGCAGTCCAGGCGATGCAGTTCCAGGTGCTCCTCGAACCGCGGCAGGCGGACAAAGCGCTTGAGCGTTGCGGGGCGCATCTGGGAAACGTCCTTGAAGCGGAGGTGATTGGCCACCAGCGCGGCGATCTGTTCGGTATCGTCATTCGAGAAGCGCAGCCGCCGGCAGATCTCCTCCGCCATGCGCACGCCGACTTCGACGTGCTGGTCGAAGCGCACGCGCTCGCCCGGGCCGGCTGCGGGCGTGAACGTGGGGGGCTTGCCGACATCGTGCAGCAACACGCCCCAGGCCAGCGTGGGCGAGCAACCCGGCTCGAGCTTCTCGAGCATCACCCGGGTATGGATCCATACATCGCCCTCGGGGTGAAACTGCGGGGGCTGCTCGACTCCCTTCATCCGTGCGACTTCCGGCAAAATCGCTGCGAGCAAACGCGTCTCATCGAGCAGCTCAAACCCGCGCCGCGCAGCGCCTTCGGTGAGCAGCTTGGTGAGTTCATCGCGAAGCCGCTCGGCGGAAACCTGTACCACATCCGCCGCGTGCTCGCGGATGGCCTCGAGCGTGGCCGGCTCGATGGTGTAGCCAAAGCGCGCGGCAAACCGCACGGCGCGCACCATGCGCAGCTTGTCCTCGCCGAAGCGCACGGCCGGCTCGCCGATGGCACGCACCACTCCAGCGCGAATGTCGTCCCGGCCTCCGACAAAGTCGAGCACTTCGCCCGTCCGCGGATCGAGCAGCAGGCCATTGATGGTGAAGTCGCGCCGCCGAACATCCTCCTCCGGCGAGCGGGAGAAGACCACGCGGTTCGGGTGCCGGCCGTCGGAATAGCCCACGTCGGAGCGAAACGTCGCGACCTCAACCTCGGCGGAGTCCTCGATTACGAGGATCACGCCAAACCGCGCGCCCACCGCAACGCCGCCGGGAAACAGCTCTTGGACGCGCTCTGGAGCCGCGTCAGTCGCAACGTCGTAGTCGGCCGGTTCGCGGCCCAGCACGACGTCGCGCACACACCCCCCCACCAGATAGGCCTGGTGGCCGGCGTCGCGCAGGACACGACAGATCCTCTCGGCTAAGTCGCGCGGCTTCATCGCCTCATTATGAGACAGCAGCGCAGAAGTAGCAAAAATTGCGCAGTCGAGCCGCTAAAATGTCGCAGGGCCAAAGAGTCCAAAAGAGAAAGCCTCAAGACTCGTCGCTCGGGGTTTCGAGAGAGCCGCCGAATCGCACCTTGTCGAAGCCGAAGCGGTCGCGCAGGCGATCGGTGGCCCGCGCCAGGCGCTCGAGTTTCTCGCGGCCGCCCGCGTCCAGCAAATCGAGTTGTCTTGCGTCCGATGCGGCGGACGTCAGCGAGGCGAGCGCGACGCCGAGCAGGCGAATCTTCCGCTGGCGGTCCCAATGCTCGTCGAAAAGTTGTTTGAGCGTGCCCAGGATCATTTTATCCAGGTTCGCGGGCTCCGTCAGGGTCTTCGCCCGCGTGATGGTGTGGAACCCCGCGTAGCGGATGGTGAGGGTGAGCGTGCGGGCCGCAAGCCCGGCATCGCGCAGGCGCTTGGCAGCCTTCTGGCAGAGATGGCTCAACGTCGAGTCGAGCGCAGCGCGGTCGTCGGTGTCTTCGCCGAAGGTGTGGTTGTGCGAGATGGACTTCGGCTCGGCATCCACGAAGAACTCGTAGGAATCTTCGCCGCGCGCTTTGCAGCAAAGCGCCGTGCCCCAGCGGCCGAAAACTTCCTCGAGCTTCTCCTGCGGCGCGCGAGCGAGGTGCCCGACGGTCTCAATCCCGAGCGATTTGAGCGCCGCCTCGGTCACCTTGCCGATGCCGGGGATCTTGCGCACCGGTAGCGGGGCCAGAAAGCTCGCCTCACTGCCAGCGGGCACCCACAGCAGACCGCGTGGCTTGGCCTGGTCCGAGGCCACTTTGGCGGCCAGGCGCGTTCGGGCCAGGCCCGCCGAGCAGGGCAATTGCGTCGTCTGCCGGATCTCGTTCACTAACTTATGCGCCGCGGCAAATGGCGACCCATGCAGGCGCTCGGTGCCGGCTAGGTCGAGGTAGGCCTCGTCAATCGAGACCATCTCCACAATCGGAGAATACTTCGCCAGGATGGCGGCGACGCGGTCACTCCATTCGGCGTAAAGCTTATGGTGACCCCCTAGAAATACCGCCTGCGGGCACAGCCGTCCGGCCGTGCGCAACGGCATGGCCGATTGGATGCCGTACCGCCGGGCCTCATAGCTGGCCGCGGAAACCACGCCGCGCTGGTCCCGCTGCCCTCCAACCACGACGGGCCGGCCACGCAACTCGGGGTGCAGCAGCAGCTCCACCGAGACGAAAAACGCGTCCATGTCCACGTGGAGAATTGAAGCGTCCGCTGGAGGGGCACTCCACTTGTCCCGACGGCAGTCGAGGGATGCCGCGCCCGTCTCAAGGAGCGGCTCGGGCGGCGTGTCATGCTTGGCGCGGTAGCGAGCTAGCTTGGGCACGGCACCCCCAGTAGCCGGGCTTAATGTTTCTGCGACCCCGCGGGGCCCTCATTCCAAATCGTGCGATAGATCTTCCAGGAGCCGTCTGCTTGTCTGCGCAGGACACGCAGCACGTTGAACGTTTGGCGGAGGGTTTCTTGGCCGTTCCGCTGGATTGTACTGACGAACGTGCCCCACTCGAAGGCATAATCGCCTTCCAGGTGGACCTGTTGCCAATTCTGTTCGTAACTCAGCACCTCGATGTTCTTGCTCTGTTCCCGCATAGACTCCAGCATCGCGCGGACCGCCGGCTTGCCCACGACCGGCGCCTGGTGCGGCGGCAAAGCAACCACATCGTCGGTCAACAGGGAAAGCAAGGTCTCGACGTCGAAGGCCTGGGTCGCGGCGATATCGCGGCGGTGAAGTTCTCGAACGGCAGCCAGTTCGGCGGCACGACGCGCTTGCGGATGTTGGGTCGTGCTCTGTTCTTCGGCGGTCAAGCTCCAGGGTGCCGCAACGAGAAGAAACACAGCCACCCATCCAAGCAGCCGCATGGGATCGCCTCCTGGGATGTCTCCACGCTTGGGTCGGACCTATTGTAGCGCGGTTCGGCGGCAGCTCCGTCAGCGTCGCTTGGCGGCGAGCACACGCGGGATGCCAGCCAGGTCGTTCGTGGCGGCGACATTTGTCCACACCGCCGGGCCAACCAGCGGGCGCACAACCTCGAGCGCCGCGTGGCCGAGCTCAACCACCAGATGGCCGCCAGGGGCCAGCAGCTTCTCTGCCTGGCTGATCAGCGGAGCATAGAGATCAAAACCTTGTTCGCCGGCGAACAGCGCCTGGCTGGGCTCGTGTTCGCGAACCTCGCGCGGCAGTTCTTTCGCTTCGCGCCCGCCGACGTAGGGAGGATTGCTGACAATGAGATGAAAGAGCCGTGACTCGTGGCCCGTGGCCCGTGATTCTTTCGAGTGCGGGGGCCCTGTGGCGAGCGAAGCGAATCCATTGCCGCCGCTTTCTGCACGCGGGAGTCCCTCGACCTGCCGTAGCGGGCCCGCGCGCGCCAAGGCGTCCAGAAGATTGCACCGCAGGAAATCGATGCGCGCGGCGACACCGTGGCGGGCGGCATTGCGCCGCGCCACTTGGAGCGCCGCCGCCGAGGCGTCCGTGGCAAATATCCGCGCCTCAGGCAGCTCATGCGCCAGCGCGACGGCCAGGCAGCCCGAGCCAGTGCCGACATCGGCGATGCGCAGCGGCGTCCCGCGTGTGCGGCGCCCGAAGGCCCGCTGGCCCAGGCCGCCGCCGAGCGATTCCCGCCCGAGCCGCTCGAGCGCGACTTCGACGACGTGCTCGGTCTCCGGCCGCGGGATCAGCACGTCCGGGGTGACCTCGAATTCGAGGCCCCAGAACTCCTGCCGCCCGGTGAGGTATTGGGTGGGGACGCCCGCGCTGCGGCGCGCGACCAGCTCGAAATAGCGCTCGAGCGTCGCGGCCTCCATTAGATGCTCGGGATGCGCATAGAGCCAGGCGCGCTCGCAGTCGAGCACGCGCATGAGCAACAGTTCGGCCGCGAGCGTATGCGAAGGCACGTGCGCCTGGCGCAACCGGCCCAGGCCTTCCTTCAACGCCGCGCGAATGTCCATCGTTGCCGATTTGTGCTCGGTGGAACGCACCGGTGCTCTTTACGCTTCGACGAGTTCCTGCTTAAGCCGCTCGGCCTCGTAGTGCGTCACCAAGGCGTCCACGAACGGCCCGAGCTTGCCGTCCATCACTTCGGTGAGCTGGTGGAGCGTCAGTCCGATGCGATGGTCGGTGACGCGGTTCTGGGGAAAATTGTAGGTGCGGATCTTCTCGGAGCGGTCGCCCGATTTGATCTGCCCGCGACGCTCGGCGGCGATCTGCTGGTGCTGTTTTTCCTGCTCCATCTCGTAGAGCCGGGCGCGGAGCACGCGCAGCGCCTTGGCCTTGTTCTTGATCTGGGACTTCTCGTCCTGGCAAGAAACCACCAGATTCGTCGGCAGATGCGTGATGCGCACGGCCGAGTACGTGGTGTTCACCGATTGCCCGCCCGGGCCGGACGAGCAGAAGGTGTCCACGCGGATCTCTTTGGGGTCAATCTTGATGTCAATCTCGTCGGCTTCGGGCAGTACCGCCACCGTCGCCGCCGAGGTGTGGATGCGCCCCTGCTGCTCGGTCGCCGGCACGCGCTGCACGCGGTGGACTCCGCTTTCGTACTTCAGCTTGGAATAGACCTTGCTCCCCTGGATCGCCGCCACCACTTCCTTCAGCCCCCCGAGCGAGGAAGGCGAGCTAGCCAGCACCTCGACGCGCCAGCCCTGGGTTTCGGCGTAGCGCGAGTACATGCGGAAGAGCTCACCAGCAAACAGCGCCGCCTCGTCGCCCCCGGTACCCGCTCGGATCTCCAGGATCACGTTCTTCTCATCGTTGGGGTCTCTAGGCAGCAGCAGAAGCTTCAGTTCGCGCTCGACATTCGCCTTGCGCTCGAGAAGATGTCGCTCCTCGTCGTGCGCGAGCTGCTTCATCTCGGCGTCCTCGGCCTCGATCAGCATCTGCTGGGTGCCGCGCAGGTCCTTCTCCATCTGCTTCCACTCGCGGTATTTGTTCACGACTTCGGAGAGTTCCGCATGGGTGCGGGCAAGCTTCTGGTAGCGCGCCGAGTCGGTCAACACTTCGGGCGAGGAGAGCTGCTGGGTCAGGTCGGCGTACCGCGACTCGATGTGGTCGAGTTTTTCAAACAGCGTCAGAGCAGCCATGGCGAAATCCTCAATAAGAACGGGTCACAAACCGGACCTGCGCAAGGCGGAACCGTGCGGCGCCCCCGGGAGCGGGGGCCTCGAGAGAGGTCAGCTAATAAAAGGCGGCAAACATCGGAGCCATACCTGAAGCCAGAATAATGGCAATCCGGGTGGCTGTCAAAGAAAAGATTAGATGCCGATTTTGCTACTGCGACTCTGCTGCCGGCGGGTCGGTGGATTCGCCACGCGGCTCGAACGCGCGCTGGATGAGGTGGAGAAACCAGGCTGTGGCGGCGCCAACGGGAAGGGAGATCCAGACAGTACGCGGGTGAATAGCCCCGGGGCCGCCCAGGAGAAAAATTCTGGCGAACTCGATGGGTCTCGGCGGCAAGCGCTTGGCCATCTCGCGATCCAGCACGCCCAGCCACAAAACAAGCAACCCGGCAAGCCCGGCACCAAGCAGCGCCCATTGCCAGGATTCTTTCCAACTGAGCAGCGCGGCCAAGCGGCGCAAGAGGAACGCGCCCAGCAGTGCCGTGAAGGCGCCAAAAATCAGGCCCAAAAAGTAGAAGGCCAGAAACCCGGAAGCTCCCTTGAACCCGGGAGTCCAGTGCGTTGGCTCCCACCTGCTGGGGAGCCAGACAGCCAGCGACATGAACAGGCAGCCGACAACCCACCCGGCCAGGTAGTAGCTGACGCTGCCGCGGCGGGTCATATGCGGCGCTGAATGTGGGGAAAGTCCTGCCAGACTTTGACGCCGCAGAAGTGCGAACCTTCGGTGCAGATGGGCGCAGTGATCCCGGCGCGCAGGTAGCACGGCGGGCCCAGGTAGCGTGCCAGTTCGGGCAGGGCGGCGCGGAGCTGCGCGATTTCTTCCATCGAGGCCTGGTAGATCTCCTCCTGCGCGTTGAAGCAGGTGCGCATGGTCCACTTGTGCAACAGATGCAGCAGTGAGCCCGACTCGACGAGGCGGATGGCCTTCGCGTTGGGCAGCAGGTAGAGCGCGGACTCGAGCGGCGCGCCGCGATCAAGCAGTTCGTTCTTCGCCGCCCAGGCCTCGGCCAGGGCCTGTTCATAGACTTCGCGGGCGCGGGCGTTGCCCGCAATCAGCATCGGGGTGATGGAGTCGGGACGGCGCGTATCGGTGAGCACCAGCAGCGGCCGCGAGCCGGGCACCATGCGGTGCCGCTGGTCCTGGCTGTCGGCGGTGTGGCTGATTTTCTTGGCAAAGGTGAAGCTCGCGTGCTGGAGCGCGCGCATCATCGGCGCGTGCACGCCGATGTTGAGTGTCTCGAGCCGGTATGGATTGCGCGCGGGGTTTAGCAGCCGGTCGAGCGCCTCTTCGTCCGGGCAGGCCGTTTCGCTCAGGCCAACGACGGCGCGATAGGCTTCGGCCACCACGCGCGGCGCGCGCGGCGAGAAATCCACAAGCCTCGAGGTGTACCCGGCCAGTTGCGCGTCGAAATCGCGCGCGAACGCGTCGCCGTCGGCCCGCTCGCCTCCCGCGCTGCTCCATTCCGGCAGTCCGTCCATCGGAGCATTGTCGAAGCGGTCGAAGAATTGCGCGTCCACCTCCCGCACCCGCGCCACCATCTCGCCAATCACCTGCCGGGCCTCAGTGGGCGTGTCCGATGCCGACTGCATCCGCCACAGCCGGTGCAGGACAATGCCCGAGAGCGTATGCACCATCGTGGTGAAGGCCGCCACCGGCAAAACGTACCGCGCCACCTCGATGGCGCGTTTTTCCGCCTGGCGCTCCACCTTCTGCGCCCGCTTGGGATGCGACATCGAGCTCAGGTGCCAGATGTCCGCCAGGATGGCGCGCGCATCGGCCTTGAGCAGCGCGGTCAGCTCGCGGTAGGAGTCCCAGGCGCGGGCCACGGCGCGCTCGTAAAGCGCGCGCTCCGCCGCGCCGAATCCTCGAGCAAGCGGCGACACGTACGCCCGCGCGCGGTCCAGCCGAACGTAGCGCTGGCTCTGCTGCTCGGAATTGTAGAATGGGTGTGCGTGCAGGAACGACCAGACAAATTGCCGGCTGACGTTTTCGAGGCCAAACTCAAAATGCGCGTGCTGGTAAACGGTGTGGTGACCGCCGTAGAACGTCGCCGCGCCGATGGTCAGCCGCTGCTTGTCGGTGATCTCCTCGGGCGCGATGATGCGCGGCGAATAGCAGGTGCGTGCCGCAGCAATGGCCGAATCGTAGGGGTGCGAAAAAAAATTGCGCAGGGTCACCCGCGGCGCGGCCGTTTCGATCCGCGACTCTTGCGACGCGCCCGCGGAGGGTTGCGTGACCATTTCCCGGCGCGCATTGTACACCGCACCCCCGCCAGCCGAGAAGAGCGGTCCAAACTCGCTCGGAGGCCTGTCACCCCGAACCCCCCCGCGGCTCAAAGGGCGGCGACCGAGGGATCTCTATTCATCGGCGATCCAGGAGAAGCCCTTGGCTCCAAGGATTTCAGCAGGACAATGCAGATCGGGGATTATTTCTTCGCCGTCTTCGCCGCCTTCGCCGCCTTGGCGGCCTGGTCGGCGTACTTGCGCTGGAAGCGTTCGATGCGGCCTGCGGTGTCCATCAGCTTCTGCTTGCCGGTGAAAAACGGGTGGCAATTCGAGCAGATTTCGACGCGGAGTAGTTCCCCCTTGAACGTGGAACGCGTCTTGAAGGTGTTCCCACAAGCGCAGTGGGCCGTCACTTCGTGGTAGTCCGGATGAATGCCAGCTTTCATTCCCTTTGCTCCATTTCACCGGGCCCGGTCTGCGCGGCCTAACTCAGGATGGAACCGTTCAGCTGCGTCGCCAGGCCGGCGGACAATCGTTCAGCATACACGAATTCCGCCCGCATGGCAAGCCGATGTACTCGTTGGCATTGTCCAGCAATTCTGTTGAAAGTTGAGTTGAGGGGTCTCCGGGTCATGGGAACTCTCCTTAGCGATGTCCGCCATGGGCGGACTCAGCCGCGAGCAGGAAGCACCCGAGCACCTGCTCGCTGTGGTCGGCGTTGCGACAGCCGGGGAAGCGGCT
>Ga0207646_10000541_pt1 | contig 49906 bp, 42 predicted proteins | sample KBSK5502metaG_FD_184343 | JGI IMG/M metagenome (GOLD analysis project Ga0207646, IMG submission 184343) | Corn, switchgrass and miscanthus rhizosphere microbial communities from Kellogg Biological Station, Michigan, USA - KBS K5-50-2 metaG... | ecosystem: Host-associated > Plants > Roots >...
GGGTTTGGCCGGCGGGATCAAAGCTTTGATATACTCCCATTCTCGGTCGGTCAGGTCGCTCGGGTAGAGTTGATTGCTCATACCCACATGCTACCAGAACCGACCGAGACCTTTTAAAACACGCTCTAAGACTGATTACTTAGCATTGACCGACCGGCTTCCTTCGATGAGCACTTGCTTGAGGTCCGTCAAAGCCTTCGTTTGGGCAATCATTGAGTCCACGACTCCGGTTACGAGTTTGAACTCTGCTGGCGTAGTCCAACCTGGCTGCTTAATGACTTTGATTAGTTCCTCAAAGTCTCTCTCATGGGCCAACTTCGCCAAGTTCTTGGTTAAGTCCTTTACCTTCGTCTCAATCTGCCCTACGTCGTGCTTTTCTTGCGGTTGCATAATGGGTTCCATTTCTCCGTGTAATTACTGCACGGCACAGACGACGACCTTCACATAAGGACTAGCGCTGTGTTCTAGTCCTTGGCCACTTTCTCTAATTGTAAATCGCTTGATTTGCGGGAGGAGTATATCACAGGTGTCAAGTCTTTTATCTACTCCTCGCATTTCTTGAGGTCTGCTTTGAGACGTTGAATTGCACCTTCTATCGAACGGAGTCGGACCTGCGCTCCTTTATGCTCACCTTCTAGTCGGGCAATTTCAGTAATGATAGACTGTTTCTTAGCCTCTTTTTTCAGAGACAGGTCTACGGCTTCTTTCTTCATTGCATTTTTAGCGGCGCTGTGTGGCATATTATCCTCCACCTCTAGTATGCGCTTTAAATTTGGATTAGCGAGGGAAACTGATATTATTCTGAGTGAATGATTTTTCAAAAGGTGCGCTGATGAATAAGGGGAAGGAAAGAAATCGTCCATCAGCGGGAATTCGATTGAATCGAGAAAATGATGGCGAGTGTTTTGTATTCGCAGTGATGGTGAACAGCCAATCACCATTCACGCGAGTTGCAATTGGCTGTTCACCATCACTGCGAATACCTAAGCGCGTAAGCAATTCAATTTACGCAGCAAATGAGAAGTGATACTGACAGCACCTATTCGCATGAGGGATTGATCAGGCAACGAAACCCTTCAAGGTGGCGACTTAATAGCACGAATTCATATCGCCCTAGCTGAACTTCCACCCTTTTAGCATTCGCAATGCGGAGAAATGTTTCATAAGACATGAGGACCATAACAGTCTCTTCAACACTTCTTGGGAAGATGCGCCCTTGATGAGCAGGAATTCCTAAGCCCAACCTCTCATCGTCTATCAGCAGTGTAAGATTCCGGTTATTCTCTTGGGCAAATGCCCACCCGTTGGTGTCGCTAACAAAACCCCACGCTACTGTAGTCGGTACGGTTCTTTGCATTCCCTTTACTTGAAAGGCTGCATAAGTCTTGAAGGAAATAAAACCATCGTTGATATTATTAAATGAGGCAGGAATATGCATTGGCTCAAGCGCAAACGTTCTCACATCATTGAAGCGATCATAGCTGGGGAGGATATTGATCGGGTAGGCTGCTTCGAAATTCCGCTGTTTCTTAGCTTTCTTTTCTTGCTCCTTACGCTCGCGTTCCGCTTGCTTCTTCGCTTCTTTCGAAGATTGCTGCGGGGGCGATTGAGCACTAACGTGATTGGGGCTAACTGAGGCTTTGAAGCATTCAAAGCAGCATGATTGGGCACCAAGCCCACCTGCGTAAGATATAGACAGTAGAGCGACCAGATAAACAACAGGTTTCGATTTCATTCTCTTCAATCTCCTTTCCGAATTGACGGGTGATTGGCAAAGGATTTCATGGCTGAATCACTTCAGGGACGATGAAGCTGATCCATCAAAGCTATCCTATAGTTTGACTAGAGACGATGCTTTTTCCAGATGCAAACGCCCTATTGCCCATATAACATTTAGTATTGCCGACCGTTGTTCCCTTTCATGGCCATCGGAAATTGGGCGCGCTACTTCAATGTTGTATTTTGATTTTAGGTATTTAGATACTTCATCTCCGGGGAATAATTCTCTCGCAATGGCCGCACTCCAAACCCTGCCAGCGTCACTATAGGCATCAGTTGCAGTCTCAAGCTCCTTCTTTAGTTCACCCTCTGGTAGGATTGCAGTGGCTTCATTCACCTGAGCCTTCGCGTCAATTACAAGCTGACCGTACTGCTGGTATGAAACTCCTACTTGCGTTGCGGCCTCAATCTTCCGCAAAGCTTTTAGGGCTTCATCGGCTGCACTCTGTTGTTTTGCCGATAATCCACCACACGCGACGATCATTAAGCCGGCCGAAAAAGCCGCTGCCATCCGAGCCTTATCAAGCCAGCGCGAATGATCCCAACTGAAGAAAGAAAGAAAGAATCGCAGACGACAGGTGAGGCTTCCCATATTGGATTCCTTTCCGGGGCGATGAGGTTTTTGCACGGCCCTATCTGCGGTAAGACTGAGAAATTAGACCCGTGCGGTCGAAGTGGCGGGCATGGCATCCGGCCCAGAAGTTTGGTATCTTTACGCCTTAAATTTGACAAGCAGAAGGCGCCAATGCGAAGCCTGCCACGAACTTTTGCGTGATGGTCTTCGCCGGTGAGCACAGAACGAATCTGCTCACGGCGAAACCAAAACGCGATGAGATTCTAAACCCAAATGGGTATAGTAGCAAGTTCGGCGAAGGGCTGTCCGTCCCATCGGGAGGATTTTCCTGATGGGCAGTTCGGCAAGGCCAAAGCCGCGGCGCTTGGCCGGAAAACTTCGTCAGATTCGTACCGCGTTGGGGCTTTCGCAGAGTGGGATGCTTGAGCGTTTGGGTCTGGCTGAGGAGTTGTTTATCAGCGGCATCTCGAAATACGAGTTGGGCACACGCGAGCCGCCATTAAATGTTTTGCTGAAGTATGCGCGGGCCGCCAACGTTTATGTCGAAGCGCTGATTGATGACAGTCTTGATCTCCCGCCCGATTTGCCAAGCCCGCGGAAGAGCGAAGGCGTCAAGCGCCACCCTAAACCCCAGCACTGAATAAGCGGCCCACTTTTGGACGCTGTTTAAATCAGGTTGTCAGCTTATGGAATGAGCGGGTGAGAGATTGAGTTTTGGGGCCAAAACCTTTTGCTCCGCGGCGGAATTGCTCACAAAGGCAGGCTCGCAAAATCTCACGTGTTCTTACCCTGACGGAATTAGGGGCACGGGAGCTTCACTCAGCAACAGCTTAGGAAGGGGTTGGGCCAAGGCATAGAGTTCCACAGACAATTCGCTACCCGAGCTTTTGACACTCAATCTCAGATGAGTGTTAGGCGCGTTTTCAAGGGACCAAACCCCTCGTCGTTTCTTGCCTTCACTTCGAGCTACTTTCGAGATCATGAGTTTATCTCTGGTCTGGTAGGCTAACTCTCTGTTACTGCTTTCGCCACCAGCTTCTTTACGAGGTCAAGTGCCCCTTTCGGTTGTATATCTCTGACGCCGGCTGACTAACTTTCTCTTTGCTTCGTTACTCACTTCTTTCTTTTACTTCAAGTGAGTGCGCCTAACGGCAGGTTCAGCGGGGCGCGTCACTCACTACCCGCACCATGAAATGTGTAAGCGCCTCCGCTGCAACCGATGTTAGGCACACACTGGGAGTAACAAAACCCTTTCAGAATCTATTTTCATTGTCAATTTGGACATTGGTTCTTCTTATTTCTTTCGATAGTGAATGCGCCTAACGTTGCGAATGAGCCGCGCACCGACAGAATTCAGGGGCGCGTCGGCTCCATTCGCGGGTTGGCTCGCCTTTCGTCCGGTATTGAATCCATCCACCCTACCAGAATCTTGGTTCGAATGCCCGTTTAGGATTTCTCGCTACCTGGTGCACTCCTTTCTGCCAGTTCTCCCCAAATCCTGCTAAGGCCCACAAATGCTCCGGCAGTAACGAACCACAGCATTGTCACTTCAAGCTGATCGAGGAGGGCAGTGCGGGGCATGTCTTTAAGGCTCAGCGCCGTCGTCAAAAATTTCAACGCACCCACCAAAATCAAAACCAGACTTACCACCCTCGTCGCTTTCTTCCTGCTCAGTATCTGGGTTTGCGTCCTCATCGTTATCTCCTTTATTGTTTATAAGTCGAATCTTTCGGAAAGAGTGCCACGGGTAACATGATCCGTTCGTATCCTTGCGGATCCGCCTAACGGCGGGGTTGAGCGGGTCGGCCCCTGAGATCGCCGATAGTCGAAACATTCGTGGGGCCGACTCCGCTGGAACCGATGTTAGGCACGTTTTCAAGGAACCACGTGCTATTTGGCCTGCCATTCGCTTTGCTTCCGCCAATATCAAGTTACTTGCCTACAGCCCTATACATCTCTCCGGTGTTCCGACCTCCTTTACAATTGCTCGGATCTATATTTTTATATGTGCAGAACGCCTTACCTGGGTTATTTTTATTGTTATACGTAGTGCCATCCCAACATACAGCCGTGTAACCTTTTTTTGCTAGATTATCATTTGGTGTGGAACCCTCAGAGCGTCCGACATCTTTCCCTGGGCAGTCGCCAATCCCGACCAGCCGCCAAATTAGTTCTGACTCTACTCCCTCATACATAACCCCGGTGTTTTGACCTCCTTTACACTCTCCAGGAGCCAAGTTCTTATATGTACAAAACGCCTTCCCAGGTTTGTTTTTATTGTTATATCTGGAGCCATCCCAACATACAGCCGTAAGACCGGCTTTGACTTTTTTCTCATCGGGGGTAAAGCCCTCAGAACTGTCAACATCCTTGCCTGGGCAGTCTCCAGTGCCAACTCTCTTCCAACTCCCTTTTTGCGCATTATTGCCCCGTACAACTGCGACACTGTCTGACCAAGTTAGCACAGAGAAAACGATGAGCAGCGCAAGGCTCGCTATTGTAATGGCAATGTAAGTGTTCTTTGAGCTATTCATGGTTACTCTCCTTTATGAGTAGATAGTTTGATCTTTGATCGTTGCACCTAACGGCATGTTCACCGGGCGCGCCCTGAGATGGCCCAGACAGGCTTATATGATAGCCTAACTGTGGTGTCAATCAATTTCGGGCGGGTCAGAAGATGCAGCTCATCTTTTGTCCAATAGCGTTAAACAAGCTTTTCTGATCATCGCGCATAGGAGCAATGGGGGCGAATGAGGCGGATTTTTTCTGTGCTCCGCGGCCGATTTGCTGGCCAATGTTTTTCGCGCGACAGACCAATGGGGCTTCCCTTCACACGCCTTCGTATACCTGGAATCCAATCTACCCTTTATTCTCTTCTCCTTCCTGCTAGGCAACCCTATCTTATTATTAGGATTTATAAGCGGCCCTGCATCCTCTTCTCCTTTGGCCCTGAAAATGCACCTAAGTTTGAGAAGGGTGCAAAGAGAATCTTAGTTTTTTAGGAGAAAAGAATGAAAGTCGAAAGTCTTAAAAAGTATATTTATTCCTTAGCTTTGGCAGTCACCTTATGCCTGTCTCTGGGGCTTGCTGGTACTGCCGTGATTCAGGCACAAGATAACCGGCAAGACAATAGAGACTGGCGTAGCCGTCGCCAGGGTAATGGCCAAAGGAGAGTTGACCAAGGGCAGCAACAGCCACAACAGCAATCACAACAGCCACAGCAAGGTCAGTGGCGACAACGTTCACAGCAGGATCAGCAGCAGCAAGGTCAGTGGCAGCGCCGTGATCAAGGGCAGCAACAGGATCAGGCGCGAAGAGAACAGTGGCGTCAGCGCCAAGAGATAGAACGGCAGCAGCGCCAGCAGGAGTGGGAGTTGCGCCGCCAGCAGCAACAGCGAGAATGGGAGTGGCGCCGGCAACGTGATGCCTACAGGAATCGTGGCTACCGCGATGACGACTACTACCGAAATAACCGTGGCTACGGCAATGACGGTTACTATGGTAATGATGGCTATTATGGCAACAACAACGAAGTGCAGCGGGGCTATCGGGATGGGTTCAACCGGGGGCAAGAAGATGCGCGTGACCGCAACGGCTTCAACCCGAACAACTCTAGCCATTTTAGGAATGGCAGCGCCGCATATCGCGAAGGATTCCAACGCGGCTATGCGCAGGGCTATCGGCAGTATGCAGGCAATCGGAGATGGTAATCAGATAATCCAGGTCTCTCAGTTCATAAGCAAGAAAGCCGCTGGCGAAAGTCGGCGGCTTTTTTATTACTTCGGTCGAAAATGGGCGGGCGGAGAAATATATTGTTGGCTGAGTTGATGCGTAGGGAAGGGCTGCCCGCCCAAGCTCTGGCTATATCGGCTTTGAGCCGGCCGGGCAGCCCTTGTGCTCAAGATTTATTTGGGACAGCTTTCTTGGCCGTAGCTTGTGGCCGTTTGACCGCGGCCTGTCGTTTCTTCCCCTTGCCCCAGCGCCTCTGCGCCGCTTCCCTGAGCTTGGCTATGTGCTCAGCCGAAAACTTTTTCCGCTTTCTTGGCTTGGCAGCCTGTGTAGAGGTGCTTTCTGTTGAGGCCGCAGTTGAGGCAGCACCAGCATTCGTCTGCCCTAACAACTCTGCCCGCGTCTGTTCAAGTTTTGCGATCTGCGCATCAATGCCGCGCAGTGCAAATGCTACTAATTCAGATTGCTGATTTGACTTTCGTCTCGGCATATTTCTCCCTTTGATGGTTACTTCCCTTCAAGGTCCCTTGCTGTTAATAAAAGACCTGAAGCGGACCGATTGTTGTTATTCGGGGACTTAATCGCTACCAGCCTAAAACAGAATGGTGTCACTTGTCTATAGGAAGTATCCTACGGTTTTCGGGTGTTCTCTTCGATCTGGGCCAGACACAAGGCGGTCTGGGCCTGAAGCTTGATCCTGAAAGCGCAGTTAATGCCGACCAGCAGCCCGACCAACACGCCTGCCACTAAGCCGGCCAGGGGAACGATCAGAGAGGAGAGATTCGGATCCAAGCGAAGGGCGAAGGTCAAAGGTAGGACAAACCTGAATCCAAGAAAAACGCCGATGGCGGCGCCGCAGATGATGAAGACCGCAATCAATGTATTGGCTTGGCGGTAAAGTCTATTGGCGTATTTGCGGATGATTTCAGGGTTATAATCGGCCATAGTGCGTTGGCTTATAGCACAGTGAGGTCCCGGAATCCAGGGAGGGTTGCAAGGAAGTTATAGGAGCCTGGTGCGGTGAAGGCTGCTAGTGGACCGATCTGGAAATAATCCACCAGTTGATCGCGGCGCCAGTCCCTGACTGCGCAGGTATTTCCGTCGGTAGCGAACTGGTGGAAAACTTCCGAAAGGCTCCACTAGTTGTTAGGCGCGACGGACGGCCCGCACGCAACGCCAAGCGCCCCAGCCAAACAAAAGAGCGAGGAAGGGAAATACCAGGGCGCCTACATACGCTCCCTGCCCTCCGGTGCGAGTCGCGCGGAGTCCATGCGTCACGTAGAATAGTCGCGCCGTGTAGAACACAAAGAACGCGCTCAATAGAGCGAAGAGAACCGCCGCGAGAACGAAAGCGGCAGAGCGTGCCGGACTTGATGATGGAGCCATATCACCTCCGCTGATAAAGAAAGCGTGTATGTTCACTGGACCACCGCCCCCCAGTAGCCCCCTTGATGGTTGTCAACTTGCTCAAAATCGAAAGCGCTAAACTTTCTCCCACCTCATCTTCCTCTGTGCGGCCTTCTTCGCCGCTTGCTTTTTGTGAATCCTCTTCACTTCTTTAGCTCTTTCGGCCAAGTAAGGTGGCACGAAGCCGGACTGTAGGGGGGCTGGTGGCTGCCTTTCTTGATTCTTGATCTGTGTCACCACTGGCGGTCACTCTTTTCCTTTGGCCCTCTTCTTCGCTGGCGCTTTCTTGGCTGCTTTGGTGGGTTGAAAGTCCCCCCTCGGTTCTGGGCCGCGCTTAGTTCTTCGCCGCCGCGCCTTTTCCAGTTCCATCGCAGAGATGAAGTGATCGCGGCCCGCTTTCTCGGCCACTATTTTGCCGCTCAAGATCATTTGCCTAACATAGGCATCAGTGACCCCAAGCTCCACAGCAACTTCTTTGGTTGTATAGAAGTCCTTCATAGCCGCCAATAATACTTTGAAATAATTATCTACGCAAGCGTAATTATTTTCTTGACAAGTTATCTACGTTAGCGTATATTTCTTCCTGTCAGTTGATGATTGAAAAACAAGTGGGGGCCAGTCGAAGCAGTCGGCACACTTCATACCCAAACCAGCAAAAGTAAATTCCGCCAGTTTTGGGATGAGCTGAGTGAGGGGCGCGAGCGAAACCGCGGCGCAGAAATTCGCGGTTAGGTTCTCAAGATTCCCTCAAGGATGCGAGACCGTCAGGCTGGTGAGATAGACCTGACGCAGGGGGCGCGACCGAAAGCGCGCGAGACGAATGTCAGATCAAAATATGAAAGCCGAGTGCTGATAACACTCGGCTTTCTCTTCCAGCCCGCGCAAACGGGCAGAAAGGTTTTCACACAATGAAAGTCTATTACGGTTCAGACCCAGAACTCAAGGGGCTGGTGAATGATCCGCTCTCGGCCTACGGGTCAGAGTTTGACCCAGAGGCCAGCGAGGGCGAGCAGGCGCCAGCCAGTGACGCTAGCCAGCCAGAGCCTGTCTACACGTCCCACAGCTACCGCCGCAAAGGCGAGCGCGTCTTTGTGGACGTGAAGAAAGCCAAGCCGGTCAAGGTTGACGGCTTCTCAATCTAGCGGAGGTGATAGCCATGACTTGTCACCTCTGCGATCAGCCAATCACAGACCGTCAGCAGATCAACTATCACCACATCATCCCGAAGAGCAGGGGCGGGACAGGCACCGCCCCAACACACAAGGCTTGTCATGTGGAGCACCACAGCAAGGGCGGAGATTTTAGAGAGTGGGGAAGAAAAGGCGGACTGATCACGGCCGCCACCTGGATTTGGATTTTCAATCTGAAAATTGGGAAAGGGCCGCCGGACCCACTGCGGCGCATCCCGTTCGGCGGATAGTTCAACCGCAAACAGTAAAGGGCTTGGGTGAGTACCAGTCACCCAAGCCCTCACCATTAACCCCTACATTCATAGGAGTCAATTATGCAGCACAAAAATACCACACAACCCGACACAACGAAATGGAGCGACCTTTTGAAAGAGGCCGTCACCAAGCCCGGAATGATTTTGGAAGCCTACACCGCGTTTTATGGATACTCAATTGGGAATCAGATTTTAGCTCTGATGCAGTGCTATCTGAGAGGAATCCAGCCGGGACCGATTTCAACTTATCCAGGATGGCAAGCAAAAGGCAGGCAGGTGCGCAGAGGAGAGAAGGCAATCGTCTTGTGTATGCCGCTCACTTGCAAGCGGAAGGCTGAAAGCGATCAGGATGAGGAGGCTGTCTTCACCAGATTTGTTTACAAGCCGCATTGGTTTGTGCTGAGTCAAACTGATGGTGAGCAAATTGAAATGCCGCCCACGCCTGAGTGGAATCGAGAGCGTGCGCTTGAAGCGCTCGGCATTCGCGAAGTTGTCTTCGATCACACAGACGGCAATGTGATGGGATTTGCCAAAGGCAAAGAGATTGCTGTCAGTCCGGTCAACCCTCTGCCCCACAAGACCACCTTCCACGAGTGCGCGCACGTTCTATTGGGTCACACTTCAGAGGGCGCCTTCGCTGATGAAGAGCAGACGCCAAAGAGTCTGAGAGAGGTCGAGGCTGAAGCCGTGGCGCTGCTGTGCTGTGAGTCGCTGGGATTGCCAGGGGCAGAATATTGCCGCGGGTATATTCAAAATTGGCTGGCCGGCGATGTCATTCCTGAAAGGTCAGCGCAGAAGATTTTTCATGTGGCGGATCAAATTTTGAGGGCTGGGCAAGTCTAACTTGGCCGCTGATGTCAGGACTAAAGGTGAGACTGAAGCCGAACGGGCGAAAGAATCTCTGAATGTGTGACCAAGTGTGTGACCAAAGCAGTTACGGGCATCGCTGCGATGCCCGTAACTGCTTGCATTTATTGGTCGGGGCGATTGGATTTGAACCAACGACCTCTCGGTCCCGAACCGAGCGCTCTACCAGGCTGAGCCACGCCCCGCTAATTGGCCATGTCGCCCTGCGGCCGATCATGACGAAAAGGCATATTACTGAGCCCGCGTTCGCTTTGTCAACCACAATGGAACACAGTTGCCTTTGGCGCACGACGATGGCCCGCGGTTAAAGATCAACTACGGCTCGGTACTCCTCGGGGGTGTTGATGTTGATGAAGCACTGCTCGGCGCCCGGGAGGTGGGCGATTTCTGTGAAGGCGACACGCCGCGTCGGCAGGCGTGAGCATAAGAGTTCGACCTTTAACTGAGCCTCGGCCAACATCTGGGCGGCAGGCGCCCGGCAGGAGGCAGCGTACAAGCCGGCGAGCGGTTGGACGCGGCCCGATGGGTCAAGCGGGAGAGTCATGGCGGCCGTCCCGCTGTCATGGAATTGGCGGAGGAGCAACAGTAATTCGGCGGTCATAAACGGAAGGTCACAAGCGAGGATCAGCGCAGATTCATCCGTAGCGCACTGAGTGAGCGCCGTATGAATCCCGCCGAGCGGGCCGCGATGGTCGTGCAAGTCAGTCAGCAATAGGGCATCCCACCGCGCAGCTAACTGCTGATAAGCTGTCGCCTGTGGGTTAGCCGGATTGATGACGATGGCGAGGCGGTCTACGGCCGGACGGGCAGCCGCCAGCACACGCTCAATCATCGGGGCTCCGTCAAGGATGAGCCAGGCCTTATCCTCTCCCATCCGCGAACTAAGCCCGCCTGCCTGAATCACTCCAATCATCGGCCAATCACCGGATTGCTGGGTGTGGATTGCGGGTTGAGCCTGACGCCCGGCCGGCAAGTTGAAATCCGGATTTAAAATCTGCCATCCGCAATCATTATTCTTTGCGATTCAATCTGTGTTATATTGAATACCCGCACCGTGGTTGTGAAATGTGAATCATAGCAACTGACCGAGTTTGAAACAAAGAGGTATCCACATCGATGAAGCGCCTGATTATGCCGATCCTGCTTGCCGCTCTGGCTGCGGCGAGCGCCTACGGACAGCCCTCACCCAAAGAGGCCAAAGCCGCCCGCAACCCTGAATTCTTTCCGCTCGACCAAGTGCGCCCCGGCATGCGTGCTGTCGGCTACACGGTCTTTGAAGGCGGCGAGCCCAAGCCCTTCGAGGTCGAAATCCTCGGCGTGCTGAAGGGCTTCCCAAACCCGCAGCAGAGCGCGATTATCACTAAGCTCTTGGGGCCGGTGCTCGAACACACGGGGGTCTTCGGCGGCATGAGCGGCAGCCCCGTCTACATTGACGGCAAGCTGCTCGGCGCGGTCGCCTTCGGCTATCAGTTCGCGAAGGACCCGATCGCCGGGATCACGCCGATCCAGCAGATGATCGACGTCTTCGAGCAGCGTCAGCCGGCGGGCGGCGGGAAGGCGGCCGACCAGCCGCGGTCGGTCTCATTCTCCGAGATCGCTTTCAATGAGAAGTCGCGGGAGTTCGCCGCATTTGTGAATGGGCCGTCGGGCGCGGGGGCACAGGCGGTGGCGGCGCCGGCCGGACAAGTGCTCGTGCCGATTGCCACGCCGCTGGCGATCACTGGCATCCCGCCTGAGGTCATTGCCCGCTTTGCGCCGCAGTTTCAGGCGTGGGGAATGGTGCCCGTGGCGGGGGCGGCCAGCGCGGCCGAGATCAGCGACCTCAAGAAAGCTGACCCTGATACCTTAAAGCCAGGCTCGACGATTGCGGTCCCTCTCGTCCGCGGGGACTTTTCGCTCGCCGTCTCCGGCACGGTTACCTATCGCGACGGGAACCGCATCTATGCCTTCGGCCATCCGTTCCTCTCGCTCGGCGTTTCGGACTTCCCGATGAATGAGGGCGAGGTCGTGACTGTGATGTCGAGCGCGGCGAGTTCCTTCAAGATGACGGTGCCGAGGGCAATGGTCGGCTCAATCCGCGGGGACCGGTCAACCGGCATCTACGGCGAACTCGGCGTCGCCCCGCGCATGATTCCGTTCGAGATCAATATGCGCACTTCCCGCGGCGGCAATCAGGCCTACCACTTCGAGGTCGTTTCGGACCGCTTCCTGACGCCCATCTTGCTGCAGATGACGACGCTCGGGGCGATCAGCTCGACCGAGCGCGTGCTGGGCGACTCGACCCTGCAACTGCGCGGGCGGATCGCGCTCAAGGGGCAGCCGGAGATCAGCCTGGAGAACCGGCTCTCGACTTCGGTCAACGCGCCGCTGGCGGCCGCCTTCGCGATCGCGCAGCCGATCAGCGCGCTCCTCAACAGCGGGTTCAATGACATGGTCATCGAGCGCATCTCGTTCGACATCGTCTCGCAGGATGCGCGGAACACGGGCAAGCTCGACCGCCTCTGGATCAATCGCACCGAAGTGCGCCGCGGCGAGCGGGTCGAAGTCCAGGCCTTCGCGCGGACCGAGAATGGCGGCGAGTACGTCGAGCGGATCGGAATTGAGATCCCTCAGGATGCGCCCAACGGGCCGCTGCAGATCATTGTCGGCGACGGCCCGTCGGTGCAGGCAACTGAGCCGCGGACGGGCTTCACGCCCAAGTCGCTCGGCCAGTTGGTGCGCGAACTCAACCGCATCCGCAAGGCCGACCGGCTCTACGTCAGGCTCGCGCGGACTGAAAGCGGCGCGGTGATCAATAACGAGGAACTGCCGAGCCTGCCGCCCTCAGTGCTCGCCACGCTCGGCTCGGACCGCACGGCGGGCGGGTATGTGTTGACGCGCTCGACGACGCTCTTGGAGAAGGAACTGCCGCCGGCCGACTTCGTGATCTCAGGGCAGCGGACGTTGACGGTCAATGTCGTCAATCAATAAGTTCTGTGGCGCAGACAGCCGGAGATGGACATGTTGAGGCAGTTCAAGATCATCGTTGAGAAGCACCCTGATGGCTATGTGGCATATCCCCTTGGCTTGAAGGGCGCGGTGATTGGTGATGGCGCTACCTACGCGGAGGCATTGGCTAATGTGACCTCGGCGATCAAATGTTATCTCGAGACCTTTGGCCGGGAGATGCTTGACATGGATCCGCCAGTGTTGGAAGCCTTCGTGGCCGAAGTTGGCGTCACCGTCTGATGGCTACCTTCCCGGTGGATGCCCCCAAAGCGAAAGTCATCAGGGCGCTGGAGAGTTTGGGTTTTGATCTGATCCGGGAAGGCAATCACATCGTGCTGGCGCGACAGAATCCTGACGGAACGCGCACCCCTCTGATTATGCCGAATCACCGAACCATCAAGAGTTCGACTTTACGCACGACACTCACGCAAGCTGGCATCTCGCGAGATGACTTCCTGAAAGCCTACCAGAGAGTGTGAGCAGAAAGCATCGCAACTATCATGCATAAAACTTTCCCGTTACTTCTTTCCCTCTTTTTCATTTCACTGATGATCATCACGGTCTCGGCCGGCGGCCCAGTCTTCTGGCGGGTCAGCACCCGGACCGAAGTCGAGAAAGGCGACGCCCGCGGCGTGTCGATCGCCGACAACGGTGCGCTCACCCTGGCCCCGGCCTTCACCGAGGTGTTCGACACCAAACAGGCTTACGTCTGGTCGGCCGTCTCCGATGCGGCGGGCAACATCTACCTCGGCACGGGCCACGAAGGGCGGATTTTTAGAGTGGACCCGTCGGGCAAAGGATCGCTGCTCTACAAAACCGGCGAGCTGGACGTCATGGCCTTGGCCGTCGATGCCCAGGGCAATGTCTATGCGGGCACTTCGCCCGACGGCAAAGTCTACCGCATCACGCCGCAGGGCGAGGCGAAAGTTTTTTTCGAGCCGAAGGCGAAGTACATCTGGTCGCTCGTCTTCAACCGGCAGGGGCAATTGCTGGTCGGGACCGGGGACAAGGGAATCATCTACCGCGTGGGGCCTGACGGGCGCGGCACTCCGCTCATCCACACGACGCAGACCAATATCACGGCGCTGCGCGTGGACGCGGCGGGCAATCTCATCGCCGGCACAGACCCCGGGGGACTCATCTTGCGCATCACGCCCGAGGGGCGGGCCTTCACTCTCTTTGACTCGGCGCAGCGCGAAGTGCGCGACTTGGCCATCGGGAAGGACGGTGAGATTTATGCCCTCGCGCTCTCGGAGGCCGCCGGCAGTGGCGGCAGCAACGCGACTCCGGCCGCGTCGGCTTCGGCGCCGACCGTCATCAGTGCCGACGAAGGCGTGACGGTCACGATCAGCGACGTTCAAGTCGTCGAGACGCCGAGCGCGGCTACGACGACGGCCTCCTCTCCGCGCACCGCCGGGGACCAGGCGAAGAGCGCCCTCTACCGGATTGACGCGAGTGGGGCGAGCGACGCGATTTGGGACTCGCGCGAGATCGTGGCTTTTGCCGTGACGCTCGACGACAGCGGCCGGGCGCTGGTCGGGACAGGGCAGAAGGGGCGCATCTACAGTGTGGCCGCGGGCCGTAAGCCGATCCTGCTCGTGCAGTCGCCCGAGGCCCAAACCTCGCGCTTCGTCAGGGTGGCGGGGAAACTCTACGCGACTTCGTCAAACCTGGGCAAGCTTTTCCGCGTGGACAGTGAAGCGGTGGCGAGCGGCAACTATACCTCGCCGGTGCGTGACGCGCAGACGGTGGCCACCTGGGGGCGCATCTCGTGGGTGGGTGAGGGCGAGGTTGAGGTGCAAACGCGCAGCGGCAACACCTCCATGCCGGATTCGACCTGGAGCGATTGGTCGCCGCCGTCGCGCGAGATGGAAGGCGTGGCGATCACCAGCCCGCGTGCCCGCTTCATCCAGTGGCGTGCGACGCTGAAACGCGCGGGGGCGTCGGCTGCCGCCCCGCGTTTGCGCGAAGTCACGCTCTCATACCTGCCGCGCAATCTCGCGCCCTCAATCACTTCGATTACTATTCTGCCCGTCGGCGTGGCACTGCAGGCATTGCCACAGCAGCAGATCGACGGGGGCGCCGAGCAAGCGGGCGTCGAGCCGCAGGTGCTCGGTGCGGTGGCGCAAATTCCGCCGCGGCGCCTCTTCCAGCGGGGCGCCATCTCGCTCCAGTGGCAGGCCGAAGACCGCAACGGCGATACGCTCGAATACTCTGTCTACTACCGCTCTGCCGCGGGCGGGGAGTACTACCCGTTAAAGGCCGGGCTACGCGAGAACTACTACACGGTTGATGCCAATGCGCTGCCTGACGGGCGCTACGTCTTCAAGGTGGTCGCCTCCGACGCGCCGTCGAATCCGGGCGGCCTCGCGCTGACAGACGAGCAAGAGACCGAACCGGTGGAGATCGACAATACGCCGCCCGTCGCCACCGCCGAGGCGCCGCGAGTAGAGGGCGATAAGGTGGAGGTGATCTTTCACGCGGTTGACGCCGGCTCAATCATCCGCCGCGCCGAATACCAATTGGATGGCGGCCCCTGGCGGTCCGTCTTCCCGGTGGATGGCATCGCCGATTCGCGCCGCGAGGACTTCCGAGTCGCCATCGTGCTGCCGGACCGGCGCGCGCACGTGATCGCCTTCCGCGCCTTCGATTCTAACGCCAACGTGGGGAGCACACAGGTCACAATCAAAAGCAGGGAGAGCCGCTAGCAGTCGTGGGTTGAGAGTCGGGGGCCGGGCACCTCGAATGAGAGGTCTTACCCTATATCTTCAACCCTCTGCCCTCTCAGAAAGGAGTCAAACCGATGTCGCGTTTACCGACGCTGAGCTGGATCGCATTTCTGGTCGTTTTAGCCGCTGCTCAAGCTTCGGCGCAACTGGCCCGCAACCCGAAACTCAGCCCCTCAGACCTCGCGGCCGCACAGAGTGAAGCTCGGGAGGCCGGCGGGGCCGACGCCGAATTGATCTATGCCGCACGGATCGATGTGGTGGAGAAGGGCAGCTTCGACAGCCTCGTAGTGATCTATGCCAAGCCGGTGAAGAGCGGCCAGGACTATTTCGGCCTCGTCGTGCGCGACGGCCAGAAATACCACCTCAGTATCGATCGACCGGGCCGGGCGCTGAAGAGCGGCGACCGTTTCCTGAAAATCGGTTTGAGGCACGAGGATGGGAAATCGCCGCTCCTCCGCTTAATGGGCGCAACCAGAGAAGCCAAGACGCCCGGCGAGCTGCAGCGGAACGTGGATTTTCAATTCAACGGCAGCGAGTTTGTGCTGGTCGGCCAATCGACCATGCCTTTGCCTAAATAGATCGTATGGCTATCATCAACCAGCGGCTTGGGGTAAGCCCTCATGGCCCTGGCTCAGATTAAAATCGAAGCTGGTTTTTCAGTTCGGTCTCAATCCCCGTCTTAAACTCTCCAATTTGAACTCTTTGGCTGTAAAACAGAAATTCTCGGATGACTTTTGCAAAATAGTTGACAGTGACACACTCAGGTATTATATTATGCACGTGCTCAGGAATTGAATGAGCACCTCAAAATCGAATTTCCAACGGAGGTAAGAAGAGTTATGGCATTGACTAGAGTTTACCCAGGAAGTGAGCTCAGAGGTTTACAAGAGGATTTCAACCGGCTCTTCACTTCAGCTTTCCCGCGCCTTTTCGGTGCTGAAGAGGGGCTCCAGCGTGGCAATTGGAGTCCGGCCGTAGACATCTTTGAGAACAAGGATACGATCACGGTAGAGGCTGATTTGCCGGGGCTGAATCCAGGAGATTTCGATCTGTCGATTGAGAACTACACCTTGACACTCCGCGGCGAGCGTCGGTTTGAAAAGCGGGATGAGGGGGATAATTACCACCGCGTCGAGCGCAGCTACGGCAGCTTCATGCGGACCTTTACGCTCCCCTCGACGGTGGACGTGGAGGACATCCGGGCTGAATATAAGGATGGGGTCCTGCGGATCTCTCTGCCGAAGCGCGAAGAGGTCAAGCCGCGGCAGATTCAGGTGGCGGTGAAGACAGAGGCGGATGCGACCAAGGCCAAGAAGGCTGAGGCGAGGTAAAATCAGTGGTCTGAGAGGTAGGCTTCGGGCCACCAGGCTCGAGGCCTATTTTTGTGGGTATTGGCATGAGATTAGATAAGTTCACACTCAAAGGGCAGGAAGCGATTGAATCAGCCGTCGCCCTGGCCGAGCGCCAGCAGCACCAGCAGGTCGAGCCGGAGCACGTGCTGGCCTCGCTGCTCGACCAAGCCGAGGGCGTGACGCGCCCGATGCTCGGCAAGATCGGGGCGAATGCGGAAACGACCCTGTCGGAACTTCAGGCTGCGATCAAAAAATTCCCGCAGGTCAGCGGCGTCGGGCAGCAATACATCAGTCCGCGCCTCAACCACATCTTCACCAAAGCGCAGAAAGAAGCCGAGGGCTTTAAGGACGAATACATTTCGACCGAGCATCTGCTGCTCGCCATCGCGGAAGAGAGAGATGGCGCGGCGGGGCGCATTCTGCGCTCGCATGGCGTCAACCGCGAAGAACTGCTCAAGGTGGTCAAGCAGATGCGGGGCGATACGCGGATCACGAGTCAGAACGCGGAGGAGAGCTATCAGGCGCTCTCGAAGTATTCACGCGACCTGACGGAGCTGGCGCGGCAGGGCAAACTCGATCCGGTCATCGGGCGCGATGACGAAGTGCGCCGCGTGGTGCAGGTGCTTTCGCGCCGCACGAAAAATAATCCGGTGCTGATCGGTGAGCCGGGCGTGGGCAAGACGGCGATTGTCGAAGGACTGGCGCAGCGTATCGTGTCGGGTGATGTGCCGGAGACGCTGCGGAACAAGAAGCTGGTGGCGCTGGATCTCGGCGCGATGCTTGCGGGCGCGAAGTATCGCGGCGAATTTGAAGAGCGGTTGAAGGCCGTGCTCCGTGAGATTGAAAAATCTGCGGGTCAGATCATCTGCTTCATTGACGAGTTGCACACGCTGGTCGGCGCGGGGGCGGCGGAAGGCGCCGTCGATGCTTCGAACATGCTCAAGCCGGCACTGGCACGCGGCGAATTGCGCTGCGTGGGCGCGACGACGCTCAACGAGTATCAGAAGTACATCGAGAAAGACAAGGCGCTCGAACGCCGCTTCCAGCAAGTCTACGTCGGCGAGCCGAATGTTGAGGACACGATCTCGATTTTGCGCGGGCTGCGCGACAAGTACGAAACTTACCACGGCGTGCGGATCAAGGACGCGGCGATTGTGGCGGCGGCGACGCTCTCGCACCGCTACATCACCGACCGCTTCCTGCCAGACAAGGCGATTGATCTGATTGACGAAGCGGCCTCGCGCCTCAACATCGAGATCAAAAGCCGCCCGACCGCGATTGACGAAGTCGAGCGCGAGATCATTCAGCGCGAGATCGAGCGGCAGGCGTTGATGCGCGAAGAGGACGTGGTGTCGAAAGAGCGGCTGGCGAAAGTTGAAAGAGAAATTGCTGACTTGAAAGAGAAGTCGAGCGCGATGACGGCCAAGTGGCAATCGGAGAAAGAGGTCATCGAACGCATCCGCGCCGCCAAAGAGCAGATGGAGCAACTCAAGCTGCAAGCCGAGCAGTTGGAGCGCGCGGGCGATTACGGCAAGGTGGCGGAGATCCGCTACGGCCAGATCGTGGAGTTGCAGAAGAAGCTTGACGCCGATCAGGCGAAGCTCGGAGAGTTGCAGAAGAGCGGGCGGACGTTGAAGGAAGAAGTCACGGAAGAGGACGTGGCTGAAGTCGTCGCCAAGTGGACGGGCATTCCCGTCTCGAAGATGCTCGAAGGCGAGATGCAGAAGCTCATCAAGATGGAAGAGCGGTTGGGCCTGCGCGTGGTCGGCCAGAACGATGCGCTGGTGGCGGTGGCTAACGCCGTGCGCCGCGCGCGGGCTGGCTTGCAAGACCCGAAGCGGCCCATCGGCTCGTTCATCTTCCTCGGGCCGACCGGCGTCGGGAAGACCGAGACGGCGCGGGCGCTAGCTGAGTTCCTCTTCGACGACGAGCACGCCATGGTGCGACTCGACATGTCGGAGTTTATGGAGAAGCACTCGGTCGCCCGTTTGATCGGCGCGCCGCCGGGCTACGTCGGCTACGAAGAAGGCGGTTACTTGACCGAGGCCGTCCGGCGGCGGCCTTACTCGGTGGTGCTCTTCGACGAGATCGAGAAGGCTCACCCGGACGTCTTTAACGTCTTACTCCAGATTCTGGACGACGGCCGGTTGACTGACGGCAAGGGGCGCACGGTGGACTTCAAGAACACCGTGATCATCATGACCTCGAACCTCGGCTCGCGCGAGATCCAGGAGTGGGACAGCGACGAGAAGGCGATGCACGCGCGGGTGATGGAGCAACTGCGCGCGGCGTTCAAGCCGGAGTTCCTCAACCGGATCGATGACGTGATCATCTTCAAGCGGCTCGGGCTGGAGCAGCTCAAGCAGATCATCAAGATTCAGCTCGAGGGGCTGCGCCGGATGCTGGCCGAGCGCAAGATCAATCTGATGCTCGACGCTTCGGCCGAAGAACTGCTGGCGCGCGAGGGCTTCGACCCGGTCTACGGCGCCCGGCCTCTGAAGCGTGCGATCCAGAGCTTGATCCAAAACCCGCTCGCCATGAAGTTGCTCAGCGGCGAGATCAAGCCCGGTGAGACGGTAGTCGTCAAGGGCGACCTGGACCGAGGGCAGATGAAATTCACGGCCGAGCAAGGGGCGGTGGCCGCATCGTAGCCATCTACAACCTGAGGAGGGGCAGATGCACCCAGGCGAAATTTTCTCAGGGTGCCATTTCTTGCATTCGCCTGGTGGCGATGATAGATTGGCAATGCCCTAAATCAACGGTCCGAAAATCCAGTAATTTCTTCTTGAAGTGGTGGTCTGTGTAGTTATGGGTTCAAATAAAAACGCGAAGAAGATGGAAGTCGATCAAGAATCCCACGCCGAGCGCGAAGAGCCCCTCCGCGGAGCGGCTGAAGAGAACTCCGGTGAGGGTGGGCCAGAACCAGGCGAGGAAGCAAACCGGCTGGATGAAGATTCAAACGTCAGCGAGGTTCGTGTAACTGATAAGCGCCGCTTCAGCGCTGAGGGCGAGCCGATGGCTGACGGTGAGGAGAGCGAAGCGGCCGAGCAGGCTGGGAAAGAGTCGGAGGAGGTTGAGCAGTTGCGGGCCAGATTGAATGAAGCGGAAAGCAAGCGTCTCGAGGCAGAGCGCCAAGTGCGTGACTATGCCGAGCGCTTCCGCCATGCGCAAGTACAGATCCGCGCCGATAACGATGAGTTGCGGGCGCGGCTGCAGCGCAACTTTGAGCAGAAGCTTGAGGCCTCGCGGGGCGACCTGGTCGCGAGCCTGCTCGACGTGCTCGACAACCTGAAGCGTGCCGTGGCCGCGGCCGAATCGAGTGGGAAGCAGGGGCCGGCCTTCGAATCCTTATTGAATGGGGTGCGGGCGACGGCTGAAATGTTCGAAGCGCGGATGAGCGGCCTCGGCCTCGCTTCGGTCCCTAGCGAAGGCGAAGAGTTCAATCCCGAGATTCACGAGGCGGTCGAGACGGTCTCTGTCGCGCCCGATCAAGATAACCGCGTCGTGGCCGAGTTGCAGCCCGGCTATAAGTTCGGCGAGCGCCTCTTGCGGCCGGCACGCGTCCGCGTCGGGCGGGCCAGCGATTGATTGTCCGCGAGTGTCAGAACTGCGGACACCTTTTGCACTAATAACGTATATCAAGAGTAACTTAAAGGAGAAGAAGAGTGGCTGCAAAGGAGCTGAAGTTTAGGGAAGAGGCGAGGAGGGCGCTCCTCGAAGGGGTCAACATCCTGGCCAATACCGTCCGCGTAACGCTCGGCCCCCGCGGGCGCAACGTGGTCATCGGGAAGAAGTTCGGCTCCCCGGTGATCACCAAGGACGGGGTGACGGTGGCCAAGGAGATCGACCTTAAGGATAACTACCAAAATATGGGCGCCCAAATGGTCCGCGAGGTGGCGTCTAAGACCAACGATTTAGCCGGCGATGGCACAACAACTGCTACCGTCTTAGCTCAGGCGATCTTCCGCGAAGGCATCAAAAATGTCACGGCAGGCGCCAACCCCATGTCACTCAAGCGTGGCATCGAACGCGCAGTTGAAGCGGCGGTAGCTGACCTCGAAAGTCAGTCGAAGAAGGTCAAGGGCAAGGACGAGTTGACCAACGTCGGGATTGTCGCGGCCAACGGCGACCGCGTGATCGGCGAGTTGCTGGCCGAGGCCATGGAGAAGGTCGGCAAGGACGGCGTAGTCACCGTGGAAGAGGCGAAGACGATTGAGACGAGCCTCGACGTCGTCGAGGGCATGCAGTTCGACCGCGGCTATCTCTCGCCCTACTTCGTGACGGATCAGAACCGGATGGAGGTGGTCTTAGACGAGCCGCTGATTCTGCTGCACGAGAAAAAGATTTCTTCCATGCGCGACCTGCTGCCGATCCTGGAGCAGGTCGCGCGCCAAGGCCGCAGCTTTTTGATCATTGCCGAAGATGTCGAAGCCGATGCGCTGGCGACCCTGGTGGTCAATAAACTCCGCGGCATCCTGAAGGTCGCGGCGGTCAAGGCTCCGGCTTACGGCGACCGTCGCAAGGCGATGCTCGAAGACATTGCGATCCTGACCGGCGGCCACGTGATCACCGAAGACCTGGGCATCAAGCTGGAGAACGTCCGGCTCGAAGACCTCGGCCGGGCGAAGCGGGTGATCATCGGGAAGGAAGAGACGACGATTGTCGAAGGCGCCGGCCGCCCGGCCGACCTCCAGGGCCGCATCGCGACCATCCGCCGCCAGATCGAAGAGACCACTTCGGACTATGATCGCGAGAAGCTGCAGGAGCGGTTGGCCAAACTCGCGGGCGGCGTGGCGGTGATCAAAGTCGGCGCCGCGACCGAGACCGAGATGAAGGAGAAGAAGATGCGCGTCGAGGATGCGCTCAACGCGACGAAGGCCGCCGCGCAGGAGGGGATCGTCGCCGGCGGCGGCGTCGCCTTGCTGAGGGCGGCGAAGGCCGTCGAAGCGGTGCAGACGGGGGGCGACGAGCGCACCGGCGTCGAGATCGTCAAGCGGGCGCTCGAAGAGCCGTTACGCCGCATCGCCGAGAACGCCGGCCGCGACGGCAGCCTCATCGTCGGGAAGATTCGCGCGGAGAAGAAGAATATTGGCTTTAATGCGGCCACCGGCGAAATTGAAGACCTCATGGCTTCCGGCATCATCGATCCGACCAAGGTAGTGCGGACGGCATTGCAGAACGCTGCTTCGATTGCCGCGCTCTTGTTGACGACCGAGGCGGCCGTGGCCGAGGCGCCGGAGAAGAAGGCGGGACCGGGCGCGATGGGCGGGGAGGATTACGATTAGCTTCTGGCTCGGCTGAAACTCTGCTCTTGCTCAAAGTGGTGTGCCGCCAGACCGGGAGCGAGGTCAGTCGCGCCGCGTCAGGATTTGGTGAAGCCGCGTTACATCCCCTGGATGGCACGCGGCTTTTTGGTCATCAGGAAATATCTATTCCTGTCAGGTTGCGGTTGCCTCGGCGAAGCGCTCATTGCGAAAGTTACCGCAACCTGACAGGAATAGGACACGGTTACGCCTTTTGACAAATGATCGTCGTCGCATTGCTGCTTGACAGTCAGGATAGGCTTTTGTAGCTTTATGGCTGCATTATCCAAACCGTGATCACGCGCTTTCGTCTAGGACAAGAGGCCGGCGCCGCAAGGGAAGAGAAAAAGGTTGATTCCGGAGAGGGTTAATCGGTGGGGTGCCAACTTCGACAGGCCACCGATCATCTAAACCGCGGAACAAATATTTTAGTTAACAGGCTGGGAGTTAAGTTGAGTATAATGGTCTTGCCCAGAGACCGGGACCGCGCGCCTTTGAGCGCGCCTAATTAGGGAAAAATACCGTGCTAGATCTAGGAGCCTTAACCGACAAATTTTCTGAATCGGGTCAGAAAGTGATTTACCGCGCGATCGAAGAATCGCGCCGCCGCGATCATAACTTCCTTTCGGTCGAGCATATCTTCACCGCCCTCGGTGACGTCGAGGGCGCGCTCTTCAGTGAGGCCATGCAGTCCATCGGGGTCGAGCCCCAACTGGTCTCGCAGCTCTTGGAGCAGGAGCTCGCCAAGAGCCGCCAGTACGTGGGCAAGAAGATGTATATCGCCGACCCGACTCGCGAGTTGTTCAACCGCGCCCTCAAGCGCGCCCGCCAGCACGGGCGTCAGACGATTGAATCCTTCGATCTCTTCGTTACACTCTTCGCCGACCCCCTGGGGAGCCCGGCCGAAATTCTGCGCCGCCTTGGCGCCGATCCGAGTAATGCTATGGAGAAGATTGCCCAGCGCGTGCGCTACCGTGAGGAGCAGGACGAGACTCTGCGCAAGAAGTACGAGTTGCCGCCGTACCTCAAGCACTTCGGTGTCTCACTCAACAAGCTGGCCCGGCAAGACAAGCTGCCGCCGACGATCGGCCGCGAGCCGGAGATCCGCCAGATGGTGGAGATCCTCTGCCACCGCGAGCGAGCCAACTCGCCAATGCTCGTCGGCGAACCCGGCGTCGGCAAGACGGCCGTCGTCGAGGGCCTCGCGCGCTTGATCGAATTGGAGCCGCAGCAAGTCCCGACCCGGCTGCGCAACGCGCATCTCGTCCAGCTTCAAATGGCGGGCATCGTCGCGGGCACCATGCTGCGCGGCATGTTCGAGGAGCGGTTGCAGGGCATCATCAACGAGGTCAAGGAGCGCCAGGACTTGGTCCTCTTCGTGGACGAGGCCCACACGATCATCGGCGCCGGCTCGGCGCTCGGCGCTTCGTCGGATGCGGCCAACATGTTCAAGGGCGCCCTCGCCCGTGGCGAGATTCGCATCATCGGCGCGACGACCTTGACCGAGTACAAGGAGTATATCGCCGAAGACGAAGCGCTCGCGCGGCGCTTCCGCCTGGTCAAGATCGACGAACCGTCGTTGAGCGAAACCCGGCAAATCCTCTTCGGCCTCCGTCCGCGGCTGGAGAAGAATTACTCGGTTCAGATCACTGACGCGGCGATTGACACGGCGCTCGAGATGGCGCCTCGTTACATCCGCAACCTGCACCTGCCCGACAAAGCGATTGGCTGGCTCGACACCGCTTCGGTGAAGGTCGAGATCAACGAGCCGAACCTCATGCAAGTCCGGCCGGAGCACATCATCGACGTCATCTCCCAGGAGTCGCGGATCCCTAGAGATTTGATCTTTCGCGACACGGGCGACCGCTTCAAAGACCTCGAATCGCTTCTCGGACAGCGTGTCATCGGACAGAAAGAGGCGGTGCGTGCCGTGGCGCAGCGGCTCCGGCTCAACAAGGGGCCGCTCAAGGAGAATTTCTACAAGCCGGACGGAGTCCTGCTCTTCCTCGGCCCCACGGGCGTCGGGAAGACCGAACTGGCCAAGGCCGTGGCTGAGGCGATGTTCGGCGATGAACAGAAGATGGTGCGTATCGATATGAGCGAATACCAGGACGGCACCGTCGCGATCGAGAAATTGATCGGCATGCCGCGCGGCATCGTTGGCTCAGAGCGCGGCGGCATCCTGACCGAGCGCCTGCGCGAAAATCCCTACACCGTGCTGCTCCTGGACGAGGTCGAGAAGGCATCGCCTTATCTCCTTAACCTCTTCCTGCAAGCTTTCGATGAAGGCTGGCTCACGGACGGGCGCGGCAAGAAGGTCTACCTCTCGGACGCGATCATCATCATGACCTCGAACCTCGGCTCGGAGAACTTCAAGAAGTTCATGAAGCCGCTCGGGTTCGGCCAGAAGACCCGCGCCGACATCGAGGAGATCAAGCGTGAGGTGCTCAAGGCCGCGGAGCAGCGCTTCTCGCCGGAGTTCCGCAACCGCATCGACGAGATCGTGATCTTCTCGCCGCTGACCGAGGATGAGGTCAAGCAGATCGCGCAACTTTACCTGGGCGGCCTCCGGCGACAGATGGAGCGTCAGGGCAAGGGCCTGCAAATCACCGAGGCCGCGCTCGACTGGCTAGTCGCGAAAGGCTTCAGCCCGACCTACGGCGCCCGCTTCCTCAAGCGAACGATCGATGAGAAGGTCAAGCTGCCGATCACCAATCTGTGGAAGGCCTTCACAGGCTTCACGGTGGATGTCAAAGAAAATGAGATTGACATCCACGGCGAGTAATCGTCCACCAGGTTACGAATGAAAATGGCTCCAGGAGTTGATTCCTGGAGCCATTTTCATTCGCCCTTCACTTTGATTTGATCGACTCAGCTTGGCATCATCTCCGCCGCGGCGCAGACCCCAGCTCTCGCTCCAGCCGTGCGATGCGGTTCTCCGGGTTCGGGTGATCGCTCAGGAACTCAACCGCCCGCCCGCCTGATTGACGTTGGATCGTTTGCAGGAAGGAGACCATCCCGCGCGGGTCGTAGCCGGCGCGCCGCATAATCTGGGCGCCGAGGAGATCGGCCTGAGACTCGGCCGAGCGGCTATACTTCAGAAAGAGGGTGTTGAGCCCGAAGCCGCCGATCATCCCAATCACCTGCCCGAGCCCGCCTTGAGCGCGATTGCCAAGCAGTCCGCCGACCAAGCCCAAGCCCGCCTGCGCCAGGTAAGCCTTCGAAGCTTGATTCGTGCCGTGCCTCAGCGAGACGTGCGCGATCTCGTGTGCGAGAACGGCTGCGACTTCATTCTCGGACCGCGCCGCATCGAGCGCCCCGCGGTTGACATAGACGAAGCCGCCGGGCAGGGCGAACGCGTTAATGGCTGAGTCGTTCACCACGCGGAACTGGTACGGGAAGCGAGCCCCCGGCGCTGCGGCGGCCAACCGATGCCCGATGCGATTGACCATCGCCGCGCGTGAATCATTGATGATCGGTAACCGGCGATTAGCGACCAGCGCGGACTGCCGCCCGATTTCGTAGTCCTGTTGCGGCGAGAAGAGATTGAATCCAGGCTTAAAGTCTGCGGCGGTGGTCGAGAGCGGCGCGATGACCAGAGCCAGCGCGAAGAGCGCCACGCGTAAACGTGCCCACTGGGCTGTGGTTCTAACCAACTTGTTCATACCTATTCTCCCTTATCATAAAATCCCGCCGTAATGCTGCAAACACCTTGCCAGATAGACGGCATTGATTATTCTTGGGAAGTGTCGGGCCAAGGCGAATTTAGCGAGCTGAAATTACAAGGTGAGCTGGATTTAAAGCAGCCATCGTATTGATATGGGTCATCGACTATCCCAAATCGTCAATCTCTTCATTTCTACGGGCGGGCGGACCACCGCTTGATCCGAGTGGGTGTGATCTTGATCATCGGCCGCCGATCAATAGCCATGGTGCGGTACTGCGGATACTTCTCGCGCAAGAGCGTGGTGGCATGCGCATGCTCGCCCGCGGGCTGAGAGGTTGGCTCGATTACTTCGGCCAAGCCGCTGACGAGCACGTAAGCCAGCTCGCTCCAATCTTCCGAGTAGTCATCAATCACCAGCGAGACGTGCGGATTGGCCTCGATGTTTCGCACGCGCTTGAGGTCGCGGGCCGCCAGGCTCTTGGGTTTTTCATCAATTGGCGAATAGAGGCAGCCGCCTTCAAGTACGTAGCAGATGGGGAGGACCGTCGGCCGCCCGTCGGCATCGGCCGTCGCTAAGTGCGCGAGGCGGTGCCCGCGAATGAACTCGCGCGTGTTTTCATCAAGGTCGAATCCCATCGCCCTCTTTGATGGATGTGATAGCGAATCAGTACCGCGAGCGGTAGCGAGCGTGGCTTCTCCAAGCGGCTCGCGGCGGGGAGCCACGCTCGCTACCGCTCGCGGTACTGATTCGGCGACCCATCAACTTCAGCTTGACTGACTACTAACCTCGTCTACCCTTGTTCATGGTTTGTATGCCAGTTTAGTTTTGCGCCCACTGCGGCGCACCAGTTCGTGGGCTTTCTTGATAATTCGCTCTTCGACCTCTGGGGCGAATGGCCCGGGGAGATCGTAGTAGATCATCGAATCGACGGCTTCGTATCCGCCTTCCTTCAGGATTCGCGCCGTCGGGATGTAGGCAAACACTTCGTTGCTGTAGCCTACCACCCAGAGCCCCTTGCTGCCCAACTCGCGCTTTAACCGGAGCGCGTAATCCACCACCACCTCTCCCGCCAAACCGATCAGGGTCAAATCGTCGCCGAATTGGAGAACCTGGATCGGGTAGTCGTACTCCGAGAGCAGCTTGCCATCGCGGTCGAGCCGGGCCAGCATTCGCTCGGCGTGCTGTTTGCGAAAGATGTTTTTATCAGACAGCCGCGCCTGGAACTCCTCCCGCGTCGGCGCCGGGGCCAGCGGCACCATCACGCGGTCGAAGGCCGTCTTCAACGGGCCACGCACCGGCGAGAGCGAGCCGCTCAAGACCTGCTCGACCACCTGGGCCAGCGTTTCGCCGTGGCGCTCGGCCAGCTCAAGCTGGCTCCGCGGGTAAGGGTTGATGTCCGCCCCGCAGCCCATCATGAACAGGGCCGTCGCTCCGGGGTGCGACTTCTCGACCGCCGCTTGCGCATAGCCCGCGTAGTCTCCGCTGAACTGGTAGAACTCGCCCGTGAGCGTCGTGTTATGACAGGCATAGCTGAACAACACCCCGCGCAAGCCGCCCTGCGGGGATTCGATGCGCAACACCGGCACGTCAGGATCGACAGGGCCGTTCTGGTTCACTCCGATCTTCACGCCGTTCGGAGTCGGCTCGCGCCGGTTGATGCCGAAGTGCGCCTCCCCGCGCCCGAACGATAGCTTCGCCGGCGCCAGGTCCTTCGTCGCGGTTTCGATGAGCGTGACGATCTTCGCCTGCAACTGCCGGGTGTACTCCTCAACCGCCGCGGCCTGTTCGGCATTCAGATTGTAGGACCCGATCAGAGATTGCCGCAGCACCGGCCCGGTGTGAGTGTGGGACGAGGTCAAGATCAGTTGACTGCGTGGCAGACCGAGCTGCCTTTGCACCTGGACGGCGACGGTCTCAGTCAAGCCGCGGGGGAAGCCGAGCAAATCGCTGGTCACGAGCACGAGGCGTTTGCCCTTCTCGTCTTCGAGCGCCAGCGCTTTGGCGTACAGGTCTTGAACTTTACCTTCTGACGGTTTGTTGCGACTGGCGTAGCCCGCCATCCAGACGGGCTTTTCGGGGGTGATCACTACTTTGGCCAGTCCGGCTTTCCAGCCAGTCGTCGACTTCGCGGTTTGAGCAGCAGTGGATTGCCCGGCCCACACCATCGTCGCCGCCAGAAATAAGATGATCGAACTCGAGTGCCAAGGATTTCTCATCTCTCACCTCACGCGCAAATCAACAGTCAATTGGCGGGGGATCGTCAATTCAATCCCCCATTCGGCAGAGCATAAGCCACCAGCGCATCGGCGTAGGTCTTGCTGAATTTGCCTCCGCCTCCGGCCGCGACCACGACGTACTGCCGGCTGTTTCTTCCTTGAAAAGTCATCGGCGTGGCGTGGCCGCTTGCTTCGAGCTTCGCCACCCACAGTTCTTCTCCGGTCCGAGCGTCGAATGCCCGGAAGCGGCTGTCATTCGCACCCGCGATGAAGACCAGCCCGCCGGCCGTGACAATCGAGCCGCCGAGGTTCGGGGCGCCGGTCTTCGGGAGCCCCTTCGCCACCAACTCATCGACCACGCCGAGCGGCACCTTCCACGCGATCTCACCGCGATTCAGGTCGATCGCATTGAGCGTCCCCCAAGGCGGCTGCTGGCACGGCCACTGATTCTGGTCCCAGAATCGCGCGTACTCTCCCCACTTACTCGCGCGCCGATACGGCGTGAGCGAGTCGGGGGGCTGAGGCTTCATCGCGGCGACGGCCCCGACCTCATTGACGTTCACGTAGAGGTAGCCGGTCGCAGGATCGAAAGAAGCGCCCGACCACGTCGCCCCGCCGAGCGTGCCGGGAAAGATGATCGTCGTCTCAAGGCCAGTCGGAGTGTATAGACCTTTGCCGGCAACTGCCGAATCGAACAGCTCGGCGCAATACTTGTTTGATTCAGGCGTCACGCTGCTGATCTCCTGGCGGGTCACAGCGTGCCTGGAGAGCGGCGACGGTTTGAGAGGGAAGGGCTGAGTCGGCGATGCAGCTTCCCCCGGAACTTTGCTCTGCGGCACAGGGCGCTCTTCAACGGGGAAGAGCGGTTTGCCGGTGAGCCGGTCGAGGACGAAGACCAAGCCCATCTTCGTCACCTGAGCGACGGCAGCAACCTCGCGCCCGTCGCGGCGGAGGGTAATCAAAGTGGGTTGCGCGGGCGGGTCGTAGTCCCACAGGTCGTGATGAACCATCTGGAAATACCAGATCAGCTTGCCCGTCTCCGCATTCAAAGCGACCAGGCAATTGCCGAAGAGGTTATTGCCTTTCCGGTCGCCGCCGTAGAAATCGTACGAAGGCGAGCCGATCGGCAGAAAGACCAGGCCGCGCTCGGCGTCAACGCTCATAATCGACCAGACATTGACCCCCGTGCGGTCCTTCCACGACTCGCCCTCCCAACTCTCATGGCCCAACTCGCCCGGACGCGGGACGGTGTGGAACTGCCAGACGAGTTTGCCGGTCCGCGCGTCGAAGGCGCGCACATCCCCGCTCGGCCCTCTCGGCGTGCCTTCGGGGACTGCCGCCCCGATGATCACGAGGTTTTTATAAATGGCCGGAGGAGAGGTGACGGAATATTGAAGTGAGGGCCATCCATCCGCCACGCCTTCGCGCAGGTTGACGGTTCCGCCTTTGCCGAAGTCAGAACAGGGCTTGCCGCTTGCGGCATCGAGCGCGACGAGGCGCCCATCGAGTGTGCCAAAGAGTATGCGCTTCTCGCCGCCCTTCCCGTCGCTTGACGGGCTCTCCCAGTAGGCGACGCCGCGATGTGCGTCGAACCGGCGCCGGCCGCTGCTGCCCGCTTGCGGGTCGAACTTCCAGACCTCTTTGCCGGTCTCTGCGTCGAGGGCGATGACGCGGTTGGACGGGGTCGAGAGGTATAACGTGCCATCGACGACGAGCGGCGTGCATTCGAAAGGGGGAATGTTCCGCTTGAGTGACTCGCTCAAGCCGGCGCTGAATTCTTCGGTGTGATAGGTCCAGGCCCGCTTGAGTTGAGCGACGTTCGCCCGGTTGATCTGAGTCAGCGGCGAGTATCTTGTTCCGCCAGCATCAGCGCCATAGTAGCGCCACCCGTGGGGAGAGGGCGGGTTTGACGATTCGGCCAAGGCAAGGCAAGAAATAATGAGGGGCAAGATTAGACCCTTGATAGGTTGTCGCCTCATGGTTTTCCTCTTGATCTGGTGTTCAGTTAGGGTTCGTCTCAAGCAGTACCGTGCTCATCAAATCTGCTCCCTTTCAGCATCAAGCCGGCGTCGTTCAAACCGATCTTCTAGCACGTGACGCAGCAAGAGGTCAGGGTCATCGTCAGCCGGCCATAAATCCGAAAGCTCGTCCAAATCATTGACTGGGGAAACGCCTTGTTGCTTGATCAATTCACAGAGGGTCAGCTGTGCGCCTTCTATCATCGCGTCCTTTGGCTCAAGGTCTTGTTTGCTCATGACTATAACTCCTTACTGCGAGAGTCTTAAATCCGCAGCTTGCATTCCGTCCACTCCATTTTTTCAGCGGTCAGGTTTTCATGCAAGTAAATTTCGAGCTGCGACAACGCCTAACTTCGATTGAATTGGTTGCATTATGCCGCAGTCCGTCCGATCGGTATCGCCGGGAGTTTGCGAATCACTCCCAACTCTCCGATGAGCCAGTGCACGAGGCCGAAGGCCACCAGATACATGACCGCACAGACGGCGAAGATCGGGGCGAAAGAGAGATGCTGCACCACCCACCCGATGGTGAGCTGCGTGATGGCGCCGGCCAAGCCGCCCAGCGCCCCGCCGAAACCGGAGACGGAGCCGACGACGCGCTTCGGGAAGACCTCGGCCGGGAGCGTGATGTTACCCCAGGCCGCGTGCCCGAACATGATCGCCGTCAATAAAGCGACCGCCGCGGTGGGAGTCGTTACCCGCGTGATCAGCAGGCACCAGACCGGCATCGAGCAGGAGACCACCAGCATCGTCGCCTTCCTCGCCCCATTGACGGACCAGCCGCGGCTGATCAGGAAACGGGGAATCGCGCCGCTCGAGACATTGCCCAGCGTCAGGGCCGCGAAGGGAATCCAACCGTACTTGCCGATGTCCGCCAGGTTGAAGCCGCGCTCCTGTTGCAGGTAGGTCGGCGTCCAGAAGAAGAGGAAGTATGAGATCGGGTCAGTCAGCACTCGCGCCAAGATGCAGCCCCAGGTCTCGCGCATCCCGAGCAGGCGGCCAATCGAGACGGGCTCTTTACCTTCTTCCTCTTCTGCCTTGGTGTCGGCGAGAATCAAATCTCTCTCGGCCTCGCTCAGCCGCGGGTGCTCTTGCGGCAAGCGGTAGCAGAGCGCCCAGACTGCGACCCAGACGAAGCCCAAGGCTCCGGTGACGACAAATGCGTAACGCCACCCCCAAACAATCGCAATGAAGGAGGCGACCGGCGCCGCGAAGGCGTTGCCCAGCGCCGTCCCGGCGTTGAAGATTCCCACAGCCAGCGCCCGGTCGCGCATCGGGAACCACTCGGAGACCGCTTTGACCCCGCCGGGGAAGTTAGCCGGTTCAGCCGCACCGAGCAGAAAGCGGAAGAAGGAAAGCTGCAAGAGCGTCCTGGCGAACGCGTGGAGCATATTGGCGACCGACCAGCCAGAGACGAAGATCATAAAACTGCGGCGTGTCCCCAGGAAGTCTACCAGCCTCCCGCTCACCGCATACATCACGGTATAGCTGATCAGAAATGAAGTCGTGAGGTAAGAGTAATCCTGATTGGTCAGGCCCAGATCCTCCCGAATCGTTTTGGCTAAGACGGAGAGAGTCTGGCGGTCCAGGTAATTCAGCTCCGAGGCCAGGCACAGCAGGATCGCGATGTACCAGCGTAAGTGCGGGATGGGGCGCTTACTCATTCTTTTTATGCTTCTCGGGAAATCCCTGGGTACGCACGCATCCTGCGTGCTGGTCTTCATTGCCTGAGACCTGGCACGCTAGAAGCGTGCGCACCCAGGGCGTGTTCTGACTTTTTGCGAACGACCCTTGGCGAAGTCATCAGCAACCTGACAGGTCGCTGGACACTTAGCGAGCGTCCGTGGCTACAGCATTGATGGATAACCGATAGGTCTCCGGGTCCCACTCCGCCGACACGCGCCCGGCCGGCTCAATGCCCAGGTAATGCGCCGGATGGGTGGAGGCCATCGGGAGCACTTCACTCAAAGGCAGCCCGGTAAACCTCACCGTGTTGGCGACAGCCGTGTGCATGGCCAGCGCCGACCCGGCTAAATTGGAGGCGCCGGGCACTGCGACGCGGCCGGTGGCGCTCAACTCCACCTGCTCTTCACCGATCTGGTAAGTACCGGGCGGACACCCGGCCGCGGCAATCGCGTCGGTCACCAGCATCACGCGGGCCGGCGTCTTGGCCCGCACCATCGCTTTGACAGTCGCGGGCGGCAGGTGGTGCCCGTCGACGATCAGGCTGGCGAGTAGTTCATCGGCGGCCAACTGCTCCCAAATGAAATTGGGGTGCCGCGGCAGCATTTGAGCGCAACCGTTGCCGAGGTGAGTCGAAAGCGTCGCGCCTGCTCTGATCGCATCGCGGACCTGCTCGGGCGAAGCCGCCGTGTGGCCGACCGCGACCCGAATATTCGATTCGACGAGATGCTCGATCAGCTCGATTGCGCCGGGGGCCTCTGGGGCAAGAGTGACGAGGATGATGCGGCCCTCGGCAGCCTCCTGCCGGCGTTCGAAGTCTGCGATCGATGCGGCGACCGCATGCTCACGCGGATGAGCGCCGCGCGCCCCGTCCTGCGGCGAGATGTAAGGACCCTCCATGTGGAGGCCGGCGACCGCGGGATCGGAAAAATTCAGCAGCGCCCGGGCGCAGGCGGCAAACCGCTCGAAGGAAGAAGTGATCAGCGTCGGCAAATACTGCGTCACGCCGGTCGCCCTCATCGCTTCGGTCGCGGAGCGCAGTTGGTCGGATGTGCAGCCAGGGTCGTTGAAATCAACGCCCGCGAAGCCATTGACCTGCAAGTCGAGAAAGCCAGGGAATTCGATCTTCATTGACACTCGCACGCTCGCGCTACTTGGCCGACATGTTCGTCTGGTGGCTCAGCTCGACGCCCTTCGTCGTGACGTAGTACTTGGCCAACATATTCGGCTTCTCCCAGGCGGGCAGCGCTTTGGGATTCCTCAGGTATTCGAGGAAGCGGCTCGTCACTTGAGCGAAGTGCGCTTCATGCCCGACGCGGTATTTGTCGGGGATGGCGACGCGCATCTGCCCGCCTAAATCTTCGACCGCCACGCCGGGGAATTTCGCCTGCAGGGCCTCGACCTTCTGCTTGAGGGCCAGGAGCACTTCAGCCTTCTGAGTTGCGCTGTTCGGTACCACGTAGAGTTCGGGCCGGTACTTCTCTTCTTTGCCTTGCCTGATTTCGACGCGCGACTTGCTCCCTTTGAAGACTGCGAAGTGCATATCGCCCGCGCCCGCCGGCGCCTCATAGTTCCAAACGACGTTCAGTTTCGTGTGGATGCCGCGCAGCGTGTAGTTGACCAGGCCGTTGCAGTAGTAGTCGAACTTGTCGCCCTTCACATTCGCCGCCAGGTAAGCAGGGAAGCTGGTCTCGCCGGTTACGCGCTGAAACTCCGCCTTCGTCATCGCCGTCGGCCAGCGCTTCGCCGAGGTCACGCTGATGTCTTGGCGGTAGTCGATGGCCTGTTCCGGGAAGAGCATCCACTGGACCAGGTCGACCAGGTGCGTGCCGATGTCGGCCACCCCTTCGCCCTGCTGCGCGATGTCGAAGAACCAGGCCGGCCGCAGGTTGGGCACGCCCGCGACGACTTTCATCAAGTGGTGCACGCTGTCCATAAAGACCGCGGGCTCTTGCTCGCTGCCCGGCAGGATCTGGCCAAAGGCGCCGGGGTCGTGGATGAGTTCCTTCTGCAAGATGGTCGTGATCTCGTAGCGCTCGGTCATGATGTCGTAAGCGATCTTGCCCTTCCCGTCGGCCGTGTTGAGCGAGGCCTCGAGCTTCGGGAAGCCGGCGGCGGTGATGATCCACGGCTTGTCGGCGAGCACGCTGAGCCCGGCTTCGACCGAGGCCTTGATCCGGTCGATCTTGCCGCGATTGCGCCCCGAGATGACCACCACGTTACCCGGCCGTTCCTTGAGCATCCGCTCCATGAAGTCGGGGCCGGTGTGAATCTCTAACTCCCAGGCCGTGGGATTATCCGGCCGCAGGTTGAAGCGGGCGATGCGGTTGAGGTGCTCGGTCAGGTCGAAGCCGAGCGGGGCGTAGACCGAGACTTGCTTCGAGACGCCCGGATACATCTCCTTCTGAATCAGCGCGGCGTGGAAGTGGCCGGGATCGAGCGTAATCAGTTTGACCTCGGTCATCGCATTACTTCCTTGTGGCGCCGTCAGGCTCGGCGCTTTGACGAGTGTGATCGTGAGACCCAATAAGGCGAGCAGCCGGGCGAGCCTTAAAGGTGAAGGTAAGAAGGTCGAGCCAGTCGATGATCTGTGACCCTGGTCAGTCATGGATTTTCCCCCGAATGAGCTGTCAACCGCCCCCGGCTTGGCGCCCGCGAAGGCGATTCATCCCTTACTTGAACTGTGCGGCGAGAGGGGAAGCATAACCGAAAGCACGGAATTTCGCGACGGCAAAAGGCGGATGGAACGGGGAGTCGGCTAAATAATCAATCACCGCCGTGACGCGGCGCAGGCCAAGGTCCCAAACTCTCCTTGGCCCCGTCGCCTCACGGCGGTGATACTAAGCCTTCTCTTCAACCCTCATCGGGTTGGCTTAGAAGCCGAGCCGCAGGCCGAAGCGGAACTGCCGCTCAGGGAAGTCGATCCTCGTACTGGTAATCTCCGTGTAGCCATTCAGCCGCAGCGAGCCGTCGGCATTGGTCAGAATGTTGCCGTTCACGTCGCGATTCGGCGCCGAGACGTTGCCGCCCGGATTGCTGAAGTGCGGCGTGTTGGAGAAGTTGAAGGCCTCCATGCGGAACTGCAAGTTCACCCGCTCCGTGATCCGGAACTGGCGGAAGAGGCCGAAGTCCCAGTTGTTCATCCCGGGGCCGCGCAGGATGTTCCAACCGGCGGTGCCAAACCCGAAACCACTTCCCAGTCTGACCCTGGGGTCCTGGAAGGCATAAGGGTCGAAATAGGGACTGCTGCGTCCAATGCCGCCGAGCTTCTGCACCTCGCTCTTGACCAGATCGGCGCGCTGCGCGCTTTCCGGCGCGTTGAGTGTGGCGCCGTCGGCCGTCACGCTGAAGGGTGTGCCGCTCAGGAAGCTGAAGATGTTGTTGACCTGCCAGCCGCCCACAATCCATGACAGTGCCCCGCGGTCACCGAGCCACTTGCGGCCTTTGCCGAACGGCAACTCGATGATGTTGGTGATCTGAATGTTGTGCGTGCGGTCGAAGTTCGAAAGCGCGCGGTTGAGGTTGAAGAACTGCGGGATGGCGATGCGCGGCGTCTCGTCGCTGTTCTGCACCCCGGCCGTCGTGATCGACTTCGACCAGGTGTAGTTGACGTCGAGCTGGTAGGAGTTGCTGAAGCGGCGGCTCAAGCGCGTCTGCAGCGCATCGTAGTGGCTGTTGCCGATCGGCGACACCAATCCGGTCTGCGCCACGCGCTTGAAGGCGGGCGTGTTCAACTGCCGCCCGGGCTGACCTCCGTTGACCGGCGACCAGTTCAACTCGGCGACACCGAGCTGGCGAACCTGCCGTGTCGCCACGTAAGCCACCTCGCCCGTGAAGCCCCACTTCAGCTCGCGCTGCACCGACAAATTCCACGACTGGATGTAGCCGCGGTCGAACTCGTCGGGCAGCGTGGCCACCGTGACGTTGGGCGGCATGTCGATGATGCCGTTGCCGACGCCGACCACCGGCACCGTCGGGATGCCCTCCGAAAAGCGGTTCGCCTTCAAACTGCCGTCGGCGCTCCGCACCCAGAAGAAGTTGTCCGACGGCACGACCAGATTGGTCAGGATCGGGTGGTTGGTGCGCATCGGGCGCGCCAGCGAATACGGGTCGTTGCTGATGCCGTAACCGGCGCGGATGACCAGCTTCTCGCTGGGACGCCAGGCCAGGCCGATGCGCGGCGCAAACAGTCGTTTGCTGACCTTCACGCCGAGGTCGAGCGGGACCGAGCCGACGCCCCCGATCTCCATCATGTTGGTGCGCACGTTATAACGCTCCAGCCCGCGATCTTCGCGCGTCGGAATCGGGAAGTATTCCCAACGCGTGCCGTAGGAGACGGTCAGCCTCGGAGTGACCTGCCACTGATCGCGCGCATAAAAGCTGAACGCCTTGTGGCGCGTCGTGTAAGGCGCGACGTTCTCGGACAACCGGCCGAGTTCCGTCGGCAGTCCGAGCAGGAAGGTCGCCCAGGAGTGGAACTGCGTCCCGCTCACCGAAGGCGTCCGGGTCGGCCCGTTGCCGAAGCTAAATCCGCCGCGCGCGCCGTAGCTGGTGCCGCTGCTGACCTCCGGCTGCGTGTGATTCAGGCTCTGGAAGTAGAGGTCCATCCCGAAGCGGATATTGTGCGACCCGCGCAGCCAGTTCGCATTAGCGACGTACTGGTACTGATCGTCGTTGCGGAAGTACGGCATGTAGTTTTCCGTTTGGCCGTAGGTTTCGTACCCGCCGACACTGAACCGGGACAGGCCGCCTTCATAACGGTTCGGGCCGTTCGTGCCGGGCACCGGGATGCCCAGGATGTCGCTGGTCTTCTTGTCGATGTCGGGCTGTTCGACGCCCGTGTTCATCCGCACGAATCCGAAATGGCCGTCAACGATGAAATTCGGCGTGAAGGTGTAGACGCCGCCGACGGAGAAGACATAGGTATTACCTTGGCCAGTCCCCGGGTTCCCGGTGGGCTGATTTTGGATCGGCGCGCCCTGCAGCGGGCTGCCGAAGGTCGGTTGATTGAAGGTGAAGAAATCGAGGATGCTGAAGCGCCCGAACATATTGAACTTCGACGTGGCGTTGTAGTTGATCTTCGAGTCGATCGTCCAGCGGTCGAAGAGCCACGGCGCCGAAGCGAAGTAGTTGGAGGTTTCGGCAGTGCCGCCCGGCTGGACCGGCTGATTCGGCAGCGGAACTAGACTGACGATCTTCGCGGAGATCGGGTTGATGCGACTCGGGCAGATCACATTCTGCACGCCGTTGCAGGAGATGATCTGGCGATTCGCCTGGTTGGTGACCACATTCCCCTGGGCGTCGAACGGATCATAAATGTTCACGCCCGGGATGCCCCTGAAATCGCCGGTCCTGATCGCGGCGGTCGGCACCGTCAGGTTGGAGCGTTCGGCGTTGCGGCGGTCCTTCGTCCCCTCGTAGCTGGTGAAGAAGAAGAGTTTGTCCTTGAGGATAGGACCGCCGAAGGTCCCGCCGTACTGGTTATAGGCGACCTTGCCCCGGTTGCGCAGCGTCCCGTCCGTGTTGCGCGGCAGGAAGAAGTTGCGCGCGTTGAGGTGCTGGTTGTTGTGGTACTCGAAGGCGGAGCCGTGAAAGCTGTTCGAGCCGCTCCGGATCTGCACGTTGATCGCCGCGCCCCCGGCGAGTCCCTGCTCGGCGTCGAAGCTGTTGGTCACGACGTTGACCGTCTCGATCGATTCGAGCGCGGGCACATAAGCCGTGACGTGTGGCAGCCAGACGTTGGTCGCGCTCGCGCCGTCAATCCGCGTGTTGTTCGAGCTTCGGCTCGCGCCGTTGACGTTGAAGACGAGCGAGCGCGACGGGTTTGAAGGGATCGAGTGCGCCCCCTCGGGCGGCGTGATGCCGGGCAGCGTCTTGAAGAGGTTCTGGTAGTTGCGCCCCAAGGGCACCGGCAAATTCTGCAAGGGTTTGCTCGTCAACTCGGCGCTCACCTCGGCGCGGTCGGTCTTGAGTGCCGCCGCTTCGCCGGTGACGACGATCGTCTCGGTGACCTGACCGACCTCTGGGCTGAGGTCCACGCGGGTCACGGTGTTGAGCGTCACCACGACATCGCTTTTAGTCGTGGTCTTGAATCCCGACTTACTCACCTTGATGTTGTAGGTCCCGGTCTGGACGGTCGGGAAGTCGTAGCTCCCCACCTCGTCGGTGAGGATTTCGCGGGACTGGTTCGTCTCGTTGTTGGTGATGGTGACGGTCGCCCCGGGGATCGCCGCCCCGCTCGCGTCCTTCACGTTGCCCACAATCGAGCCGTAGAGCACTTGCGCCCGGCCCGTCTGCGCGATGCCCAAGACCAGCAGCGCCGCGAGCGCCCAGCCGCTCAGCCTAAACTGACGACGTGCATTGTCGGAGGTGTATTTCAAGCCCATGATGTTCTTCCTTTCTCTGCCTTCGGAGGTGTGGCGGTAACCGTCAAACAAGGGTGGCTGAAAGCGAGCGCTTCCAGCCGCACTGCTGCTAAAAAGATGGCGCCGGCCGGTGGCTCGGCCGTGATTGCGAATCAAGCCCCGGCCAGCATCCATTGGCGGATACTGCCGGTGTTTCAGGGCATGATGAAGTCAAATCTGCCCGCGACGGGAGGTCGCGCTTTAACTCAGAGATTTCAGGAAAGTCTTCGTCCCAGCAGTGCCGACTGAGGAAGCCCCTCGCGGGCTAGTCACGTTTGACGATCAGGCCCCGTCGGCTAGTTGGATTATCCAGAGGGCCTGAGCGCCTGTCAAGCAATGCCCGGCAATTCAATGCAGGAGTTCTTTGAGCGCGACCGGGGCGCCCTGCCGCGCCTTGCTCAAATCGGCCGCCTCCATAAAAGCCATGATCTCCAGAGTCTCCTCCGGAGAGACCGGCGGCACCCCGGTCTGAAAGAACTTCACGATCTCGACTACCAGGCCGTGGTAGTCAGCCCTCTTGGGCTCGACGGAGAGCACGGCCTTGCTGCCGAAAGCAACGGCGCCGTACGGCTTGGCCCCATCCCTGATGCCGCGGACGGTGCCTGTGCGCCCGTCCTTCCACCGGCCCACCACGATATCGGCCCCGTCCGTGTGCACCCGCGTCACACTCTCGCACCCCATCCCCATCAGCGTGTAGAGCGTCTCCACGGCGTGAATGCCGTACCAGAAGAGGTCCGGGTGATGCGGCTCAGTCGGTGAAGGGCCGTAGGTGAAAGCCCCGAGGAGCCCGCCGAGCTGCTCACTCTTTCTGAGCGCCTGGAACTCGGGCACAAAGCGCAAACTGGAAGAGCTGAAGAACGGCGTCCCCGACTCGCGCGAGAGCCGCACGATCTCCCGCGCATCGCGGAGGCTGGCGGCGAACGGCTTATCAATGAAGACCCGCTTCCCCGCCGCAAACACCGGCCGCACCTGGTTCAGGTGCACCCGCCCATCGACGCTCTCCAGCAGCACGGCGTCTACCTTACGGCAGAGTTCTTCGATGGAGCCGACGATCTCGACCCCCCACTTGTCTTTCAATTCGGCCGTAAACCTATCGATTCGTGTGGCACTCGACTCTACGTCCGGGCTGCCGCCTTTGAAGGCCGCGACGACGCGGGCGCCCGGCACGTGGTCCGGCCGCGATGAGTCATTGAGCGTTTGCGTGAAGGCCGTGACATGCGACGTGTCCAGACCAATTATGCCGAGTCGGAGCGTTGTCTCAGTTGCCGCGCGCGGGGATGGCGAATCGAGTATGGTGAGCGAGCCGGTGATTGCAATCAGGACAAGCAGTGAACGGATTACTTTGATCATAAATCCCTCCGGTAAGCTGATACGTCGCACTCCTCAGAAAATGTCCGGCAAGCTGCCAGCTTGCCGCCTGCTCTCGCGACCCGAACATCGGCAAGCTGGCAGCTTGCCGGACATACGTCGCTGATTTTCCTGGTTTCAGGGCGACGCCTAGCGTCATGAACGACTCCTCGGAAAAAAGCCAGCTCGGAGTTCAGGGTAATCTTGCTGAGATCAGTTCTGGGTTCAGCAAGGCGGCGGATTCATTATCAAGAAAGACCACGGTATTGAGGTGAGTCCGCAGAATCGAGGCGGGAGCCATCGGGTTGACCTCACCCTCGAAACACGCCTTGACCGCCTCTGCCTTGCGCGCATCCGGCACCACGCAGATGATCTCTCGCGCCTTGAGAATCTGGCGGATCGACATCGAGATCGCTTGCTCGGGCACTGCCGACAGATCGGCAAACCACCCTTCGCCCACTTGCTGGCGCCGGCAAGCCTCATCCAGCTTGACCACCAGGTACGGCGCTTCGGTCTCGAAGTCGGCCGGGGGATCGTTGAAGGCCAGGTGCCCGTTTTCGCCGATGCCGACGAAGGCGACATCGACGGGGGCGGCGGCTATGGCCTGGCCGACGCGGCGGATGACTTCGGCCGGGTCGCGCTCGCCGTCAAGCAGGTGGTAGTTCTCGATCCCGGTCTTTTGAATCAACCGCTCCAGCAGATACTTGCGGAAGCTGGCCGGGTGGGTGGCGGGCAGGCCGACGTATTCGTCGAGGTGGAACATCTCTACCTGCGCCCAATCCAGGTCAGGGGCTTGGGTCAGGGCGTCGAGGAACTCGAACTGAGAGGCTCCGGTGGCGGCGATGATGCGGGCGGTGCCGCGCTCGGCGATGGCTCGGCGGATGGCGGCGGCGGCTTGGGCGGCGGCTTGTTGGCCGAGCGAGGTTTTGTCCTTGAATACTTTGATGATCACGGTCAGGTCTCCTTTGAGTGCGTACTGTGGTCAATCCTGGGAGCGCACGCGTCCTCGCGTGCCGGATGGCGGAAGCGGTCATTGGGGCCGAGACAGGCCACCGGCGGAAGCAAGCACGCGAGGACGCGTGCGCTCCCAGGGCAACGGCGTTCTCCATGTTCAGAGGATGACTCTAAGGCTTCCTGTGCTCTGCTGTCGGGAGCACATTACTACATTGTCGCTTGGGGTGGTAGCGGATCGCTGCCGAGTTCGGAGGGAGGCCACCATTGCTATCAACATCGCGCACAGCGGGTCGCAGTGACGTGCGTCCTTTGCGCCTTTGCGCCTTGGCGAGAGATTTAACCTCACGCAAAGGCGCCAAGACGCAAAGAGTGTGGCGGTGAGTCGGCTTGACGCCCCGCTAGAACCCGCGCGTGACTGAGAAGTAGACCTTGTTGGCCTCGTTGCTGTGGCCAAAGTCAAGCCGCGCGGCGAGCGACTCCGAGTGGCGGTATTGAATGCCGCCGCCCATCGAGGCCCGCCAGTTTCGGGAGTCGAAGCGCTCGTTCTGGCGGACCACGGGGTCGGTCCGGGAGCGGTTATCACCCCAGACTTGCCCGGCGTCGCCGAAGGCGAACGCGTCTATCCCTCGGTCTTCTTTCAGCGCAATGATCGTCTGCCGCAACTCGACGGAGCTGAGCAACAGATTCTGGCCAAAGAATCGGTAGTTCTCGAAGCCGCGCACATAGCTGCGGCCTCCCAGGCGGGCGAGGTCATAGAAGGGAATCTGACTGCCTGCCTTCGGACCCTTGAGTTCGAAGGCAACGCGGGCCGCGAGCGAGGTCTTGTCGCTGCCGAGCGGGACGTAGCCACGCGCGTCGAACTCTCCTTCGACCCAGCCATAGTCATTGAAGAAGCTCTTATCGAGCCCATCGACCGAGGCGATGCGGCCATAGACGTAGACTCCGCGCGTCAGCCCCCGACTATTGTTGCGCCGGTCATACTCGGCGAAGGCGCCGTAGGAGATGGTCTTGGAGCCGGAATTGAGTCCGGGCGCCCAGCGGGTGATCGGCACGACCGTCGGGCGGTTGGAGAAGAGCAGGTCGATCAAGGGTTCGTCCCGCAACTCCCCGCGGTAGGCGTCGGCGTCGGTGTAGCCGATATAGACGCCCGCCTGAAAGTGGTTGGTGAAGTCGCGGAAGAGGGCGGCGTTGACGTTCCGCTGCTCAAGGTCAAAACTCGTGATGTTGCTCCGCGGGGTGCGCGGGCCGATGCCGAAGAAGTGATCCTTGGTCCTACGGCTATAGCCATACCAGATGTCGGCGTGCGTCTTCTCATCGCCGATCTTCGGGATGAAAACGTCGACTTCCCCCGCCCGGTAGAGGCGTGTCGAGACCAGGCCCGTCACTCGAAATTCGATGCCGGGGATGGAGTCGGCGGTCGTCAGCTCGAGGCCGCCCCCGAGGCCCGCGCCCTGCTCGAAGCCGCCGAAGATGGCGTTGAGATGTTTGTTGCCTAAGCTGATGGCCGTGCGGCTGTCGCGCCGCGGGTAGTTGCGGCTGCGCGACTTGACGCGCGCGGCGAGCGAGGACGCGCGCCCGCCCTGGGTCGCTGAACTCGCGGAGTCGGGCTCAGTCGCGTTCGCGATCTCCTCGAGAGAGGGGCCCACTTGCTGCAAGGCGAAGGAAGGGAAGCCACCGGATTTAAGTGCCCAACTGGTCGGGCGCGGGGCCGGGGCTTCACTCGCGGTCTGAGCCAGGCAAGTCTGTCCGACTGCCAAGAGCCCGAAAAAAGCTATTCCTACTGCGCAGGTGAGTGATTGGGTGAATAATGATTTGGTCATCTTTCTTTCCTCGGAAAAAGTCCCGCGACCTGTCAGGTTGCGGTAGGTCTCGCCAATAGTGCTTTGCCGAAGCCACCGCAACCTGACAGGTCGCGGGACTTTGCGCGGCGCTTTTCAGGGTTTCAGGGCATCGTTGAAAACGACATGCATGACTCCTCAGTAGAAGACGGCAGTCGGCTACCGGCCGATGGCTGTTTGCCCTGAGTCGAGCCCCAGCTCCTCGTACCGCAATTTCAGATAGCCGCCGCCGTTGTCGCTGACGATAAAGATAAACTCTTCTCCGGTCGGGAGGCTGACGCCGGTCACCCCTTCCGGGTTGAAGTACTCGCGGAAACGCACGGCCTTGAATTGCTGCGCCATCTGGCCCGGGGCGCCGCCCCAGAGCCAGAGGCTGAAATCACTGCCTGTGCCTTTCCCCACGTTGCCGGCCAGGATCAGAAAGGCATTGAGCTTACGGTCGAATTGAATCGAGCGGATTCCTTTGCCCGGAATGCCCAGCGTGATCGGGTCTTGAAATTCAAGACTCTCGACGGTGAATGAGGCGTGGCTCTGGATCCTGACCGGCAGCAACGCCGCGCTCCCGCCCAGCAGCGGCGCCCGAAGCCCGAACAGCAACCTGCCGCTGGCCGCATCCCAGGCCAGGCCTTCGATGTTGAGCCCGCCCTGCTTTTTGCGGAGGTCGATGATCGCCCTGATGAATTCGTAGCGGGCGGCCAGCGTCTCGCGCAGGTTGGTGATCACGCCGTCCGGGAGCAGCCAGTCGCGGTCGGCGATGCGAAAGCGAAGGAAGGCCTGCGGCTTGCGGCGCTTGGCATCCTTCTTCTTGAGCGCGTGCGCGGTGCAAGCGTAGACGAAGTTTTCGCCGTCGGTGGTCAGGGCCTCGGCGTCATTGAGGCGAATGTCGTTGGCCACGAGGGTTTCAGACGGGTGGTCCGGCTGGCCGACGCCGCCGACGCGCTTGAGGAAGAGCCACTCTATGACGTCGTCGACGAACAGCACTTCGTTGGTGTGGGGCAGTTGGATGACGTCGGAAAAGTCGCGCCATTCATTGAACTGATAATAGATGCCGGGGAACTTACCGGATGGGTCAGGCTGCCCCATCCAGGGACCCATCATCGGCTCCTTTTTGCTCAAGTCATCCTCCAGGACACAAGAGCTCGGAGTTATGTGTCCGGATCAGTACCGCGAGCGGTAGCGAGCGTTGCTTCCGCCACCGGCCCGATCTCAGAGTCACGCTCGCTACCGCTCGCGGTACTGATTCGATGTGCTTTCCCATGTACTCAATTGCAAACCGATCTAAAACTCCGCACTCCGCACTGGTATAGCGGTTGACGATTGGCGCCAGCGCATCCTATACTCCACTTTATTTCAAGGGCGCGAGGGTGATGATTTAAATGGCCATGTTCCTGCTGACTGCTGACTGAAACCGGCGGCTGATCGGGAGCCGCCATAATCATGGCCAAGTAGATTGACATCGAGCACCCGCGATGTCAATCTTCGATCCACCTGAGAGAAAGTCGCTCGGCCAAGCTGGCGACAGTGACTGGCATCTGACGACGCGATTGACGTGAACAGCAAAGATTCCCCTAGCAATTCAACATCACCTCCGGCGAATATGCCCGCTGGCGCCGCGCCGCCGGCTCGTGCGGCTTCACCTGGCGGCCCAGACCTACCGAAAGCCACGCTGCGCACCCTGCTTCCTAATGGGGAGATGACTGATTACGAGATTATGCGCCCTGAGACTAAAGTGGGCAAGGGGGAGGGCAATGATCTGGTGCTCAACGACCCGACCGTCTCCACCAACCACGCCGTCATTCGCGTCGAGGCGGACGGGTATACGATCAGCGATCTCGGCAGCCGCAACGGGACCTTCGTCAATGACGAACGGGTCACCTCCCCTCGCCCGCTGCAAGACGGCGATAGGCTTGGGCTGGGGCGCTCGACACTCAAGTTTCAATTCCAGCGTGACCACGGGACCATTAGCCTGGCCCACTACGCGTTGCCCGATGCCCCGCAGCTCGAAGGGCCGCCCCCGCTCACGGAGTTGTCCCTCGCCCGCGCCGTGATCAGCGCCGGGCTGGTCGAACGGCAGGAACTGGAGCGCCTGCGCGCCACGGAGGCCAAGGGCCGCAGCCTCTACCGCACCCTGGTCGAGGACGGAGTGGTGAGCGAAGAGCGGTTGCGGGATGTCATGAGTGAAACGTTTCGACTCCCGATCATCAACCTGCGCACACTGGACATGAATGAGGCGTGGCTGAGCGTCATCCCCCCGCAGCTCGTCCGGCGACATCGGATCTTCCCAGCAGGGCCGGCGGGAGAAGCGGCAGACCGCGTGACCGTCGCCATTGCCGACCCGACTGATGCGGACGCAGTCGAAGAGGTCAAGCGCGCGACCCAGAAGGCAGTCGAGTTGCGGCTGGCCACCGCTGGCGAGATCGCCGAGCAGTTTGCTCGCTATCTCGGGCCGAAACTGATCGGGGTGCTCCCGTCGGGCGAAAAGTTTGAATGCCTGATCGATCAGCCCGAGATCGAGATCGGCAACGCGCCGCACGATCACCTCGTCCTTTCCGATCCGACGGTGAGTAAGACGCACGCCGTGGTCATCGCCCGCGAGGGCGGCTACAGCATCGTTGACCTCGGGAGCCGCAACGGGACGTTCGTCAACGGCGAACGGCTCGGCCAGGAGGCCCGTGCCCTGAGCCACGGCGACAAGATCAAACTCGGTCAGGTGCTGCTCACCTTCCGCAACCCGGCGGAGACTACCGAGAACCGGACGGCGCAACTGCCTGCCAGCCTGCTTGAGGAAGTGAGGAGGCGAGCCGCGGACGGAGAGTTTGCGGCAGCATCAGCCGGACCGCGCCCCCCACAGAGTCCCTTTGCGGCGGAGTCCAGAGTGGCGGCCCCGGCTGAGAGTCAGAAGGCTGTGGCAGCTCAAGCCGACAAGCCACCCCAAGCCGAAGCCGCTGCGATTGATGAGGCCCCACGGGGCGAGGAGAAGGGCGAGAAGAAGAAGAAGAAGAAAAAGAAAAAAGATAAAGAGGCCGAGCGGATCAAGGCCGCCTACATCACTTCTCTGGGCCGCATCCTGGCGGGGCTCGTCACGGTGATCTCCACCCTCGTGCTCTCCTACCTCGTCTTTCGTTCAAATTCGAGCCAGCCGGGCATCAAGCCGGGCCCGACCGAAATCAGCAAGAAGGGCAAGCCCAAGCTGAAACTCGACAACCTGTCCGCGGGCACGCCATTCCGCGGCGGCACGTTTGAAGCCTCCGGGGTCGCGCAAGTCAACGGCACCGACGGGGTGCTGTTTGTGGACGACAACCGGCCGGGCGAAGTGCTCTGGATGCGGCTTGACCAGTCCGGCAACCAGGTGGGGGAGATCAAGCCCGTCCCGCTCGGCGTGACCGTCGATGACCCGGAGAGCATCACCTACGGCGGCTCTTACTTCTACGTCGCCAGCTCGCAGTCGCACGCGCGTTCGGGCACAGGGGGGCATACGCATGCGCTCGTCCGGTTCGCCTTCGACGCGGCCAACCAGCGCCTGCAACGCCCGGCGGAATGGATCCACGATCTGCGCGGGTTCTTGCTGGCCAACGTTCCTGAACTGAAGGCCGAGGGCGATAAAGAAGGTAAGGACGGCGGCATCAATATCGAAGGCATGGCCTGGGACCCGATCCACGAACGGTTGTTGCTCGGGTTGCGCTCACCCCTCGTCAACGACCGGGCGCTCATCGTCCCGATCAAGCTCCGGAATCCATCAGGCCCGTTCTCGGCCGAGAATCTGCAAGTCGATGAGCCGCGCGCGATCCAGTTGTCGCTCGGCGGCGAGGGGATTCGTGATCTTCATTATGACACCCGGCTGAAATCCTTCCTGATCATCTCGGGCGCCCCCGAGCACCACGAGAAGTTTGAATTCAAGCTCTGGGAATGGAGCGGCGGCTCCGACCAGTCGCAGCCCGAGTCACAGCCTCACGAAGAGGCCACGCTCGACCGCAAGATGAAACCCGAGGGGATCACGCACGTGACGATCAACGGCCGTGACTTCATCTTCATCGTCGGCGATGCGAGCTTCTACCTCAAGCTGGATTACCCGGAGGGCCAATAGCTCAGTGCAAGCCAGCGACTGGCGGCGCTATTGAAGGGCGCGCCACTTCAGCGTCAGGGATAGCTTCGATCATCTCAATCGCTCTCCTCTATCCTGACAGCGGTCATCGAACCCACGATGAAAATGGCGCGGTGTGGTCCCGCGATTTGGCAAATTGCGGTGCGGATTTTCCGAAGAGCTGAAATATGATTCTTGTGCGCCCTGAGAAATCAGCCGATGTGGCTGCGGTCCATCAGCTCAACGAGCGGGCTTTTGGCCGACCGGCTGAGGCAAACCTGGTTGATGCGCTGCGCACGCGAGGCAAGGTGGCGCTGTCACTGGTGGCGGAAGAGGACGGCCGGGTGGTCGGGCACATTCTCTTCAGCCCCGTCACGATTGCATCGGGTGAGAGCACTTTCTCGGCCCTGGGGCTCGCCCCGATGGCCGTCCTGCCCGAGCTTCAGCGGCGCGGCATCGGCTCGCTGCTGGTCGCGACGGGCCTCGCCGAGTGCCGGAAGGCCGGCTACGCTGCTGTCGTCGTCTTAGGCCACCCTGAATATTACCCGCGCTTCGGTTTCATCCCGGCGAGCCGATACGGCATCAAGTGTGAATATGATGTCCCGGACGAGGTGTTTATGCTGATCGAACTCCGCGCCGGGGCGCTACGCGGCTGCGCCGGGACGGCCAAATATCAGCCTGAGTTCAGTGAGGTATGAGAGTTGGAGGTATGCTACAGTACCGCTCTCTCACGGTCGCGATACTGCACCATCGCGTTTTGGAATCGACGAATTCTGAAATCCCGAATTTGAGATTTGAGATCATCGCCTATCAAGCCGACTAAAGCAGAGCTGCTCGCGGCCAAAGATAAAACGGTCCGGGACGTCATTGCGCCCGGGCTGAAGGTCCTCTTTTGTGGCATCAACCCTGGGCTGTACACGGCCGCCGTCGGCCACCATTTCGCCCGGCCGGGGAATCGATTTTGGCCGGCGTTATATGCGGCCGGATTCACTGACCGACTGCTCTCACCGTTCGAGGAGCGGGAACTGCTCAAGCTCGGGTACGGGATCACCAACGTGGTCGCCCGGGCCACAGCCACGGCGGACCAGTTATCGGCGCGGGAGTTGGTCGAGGGCGGGCGGCGCCTAGCGGCGAAGGTGCGGCGTTATCGCCCGAGGTGTGTCGCCATCCTCGGAATCGGCGCCTACCGGGCAGCCTTCAGCCGGCCCAAGGCCGCGCTCGGCCAACAGGGCGAGAGCCTGGGAGAGGCGGTAATCTGGATTCTCCCCAACCCGAGCGGCTTGAATGCGCACTACCAGCCGAAGGACCTGGCCCGGATATTTCGGGAGTTGTGGGTGGCGGTAGAGGGTGACCTACTTCATCGGTGATCGTTCAGGTGGGGCTTGAAGGCCAGCGACTGAGCCATCGCTGCCAAAAGCAGGCGCTAACAAATTTCGGCACTGCGCTTATATCTATTAAGGTCACTTGGCAGCTACATTGGCCTGAAGGCTGCGGCAGGAGTCCCTAAGCGCATCCCTCTGATCACCGAGCCTTCGATCAGAGTCTTGAACTTACCAATCTAAATCTTCAGCAATTAAGCTTTGACAGCAGGAAATCCTCCCTCATCTCTACGGATCGCTCCCTGAGATAGCGCTGGTATGGCGCTTGCTTTTTTGTCGAGGGGAAGTGTCACACATCTGGCCCCGCACTTTTCTCCGTCTACGTTCTTCCGATCACTTCACCACAATGGGAGCACTCCTATGCGCCTGACTAACTTTCACCGCCAGCAGCTTCTTCAATCAGCTCTGATGCTCTGTATCGCCTGGAGATCTTTGATCCCCTCCGCCGCTGGACAAACATCTCCAGCGACGATTCCCTTAGCTCCGGGCATTGACCAAAAGGTTGCACTCTCGACTGGTAGGTTCGAACAGACGCAGTACACGATTACGGTACCCAGCACCGCCAAGCAAATGTGGCTCGACTTCAGAGCCTATCGCCTCCCCCCACCCACGCTGAAGGCCAAGCTCTATGTGCGCTTCGGTCAGCCGGTGACTATTGAAAACGGCCAGCCGGTAGCCGATTATGAGTTCCAGAACACCGACGGCTTTGGAGTAATAACCGCTGGCGGAGCCCTCTACCTCGGCGACACGGGGTCCCCGGCGTTGCGCCCTGGGACTTACTACATCGCCATCCAGCCGGTGGATATTATTCAGCCAATCTACGAGGCCACGCTGACGGCCAATCTTTCAGACGTGATCAACCAAGGCTGCTTCGTTCAATATGCTGATGCTCCCCAAAAGCATTATGGTTTTGACGGCGGGAGCGGAAGCATCTCTTTCAGCTATCCTTGCCCTCCCATTCAACTGAACACTGACGTGGACTGGATTTCACTCGGCCCGGTGACTGACACTAAACCCAATCTGCTGTTTTTCAGCGTCGCACCCAACTCCGGCACGAGTCCGCGGAAGGGCACTATCACTATCGGCTTTACGCCCGTCACTATTACGCAATCGGCCCAGGTGACGATCGCCTCAGCCGCCACCTACCGCACAGGGCCATTCGCCCCCGAATCTGTCGTCACCTTGTTTGGGTCCAACCTGTCGAACTTCACCGGCTCTTGCCCGGACGGCTGCTTCGGCCCGGTGTCCATCGAGATCACTGACAGCAGAGGTCACTTATTCCAGGTCCTCCCCTTCTACCTTTCGCCGACTCAGGTCAATTTCCAACTCCCGAGATGGCTCAGTAACGGGCTGGCCACGATCAGAATCTTCACGGCGGAAGCGGCCTTCACGGGTGTGATCGAGATTGTCTCAATCGTCCCTGAGCTCTTTTCTGCGGACGCGAGCGGGCAGGGCTTAGCCGCGGCCTTGGTCTTGAGGGTCAAAGGGGACGGCTCGCAAATCTGGGAGCCCGTCGTGGATTACGATGCGCCACAAGGCAAGCTCGTCCCGCGCCCGATCGACCTCGGGCCGGAGACCGATCAAGTGGTCCTGGTCTTATTCGGCACAGGGATTCGTGGTCTGGGTAACCTCACTGCTATCGACGCCAGGATCGGTGGGATAAGGGCTGAAGTGCTCTATGTCGGGGCACAGCCGGATTACGCTCGTTTCGGGCTGGACCAGATCAACCTGATCATTCCGCGCAGTCTCGCGGGCAGCGGCGAAGTCACACTGGATTTGAATGTGCCTGAAGAGTTGAACGGGAGGAGTAACGCGGTGAGGATCCAGATCAAGTGAAGAACCAAAGCTTGCGGCGATCGCCTCAATGACCTGGACCGCTTATTTCAGGATCTGAACTCCTACCTTCATCGAAGATATACCTTGAACGGGGACAAATTGAGCTTTTGAAGAGAGAAGAATCTCAACACAAAGGGTCAAGGAGTCAAAGCGATTTCATGCGCTTCCAATTGACGGCCCAGTATGAGAAGAATCTCAACACAAAGGGTCAAGGGAGACCGCTTAAAAAGTCGGGTGACAGCCCCATATGTAGTGGTGGTCGCGTTGCGTAAAAACAATATGCGATACGTTACAGGCACTTTTTAAGCGG
>Ga0207646_10000542_pt1 | contig 49842 bp, 54 predicted proteins | sample KBSK5502metaG_FD_184343 | JGI IMG/M metagenome (GOLD analysis project Ga0207646, IMG submission 184343) | Corn, switchgrass and miscanthus rhizosphere microbial communities from Kellogg Biological Station, Michigan, USA - KBS K5-50-2 metaG... | ecosystem: Host-associated > Plants > Roots >...
ATGGACGGCAGATCGACGTCTTCATCGATCGCATGAAGATGTGCCACGTCATCGAGCTGGCCAACCGGCTCGGCCACGACGGCCCGACGCTGACTCCAGCCGACCTGCTGCTCAGCAAGCTACAGGTCTTCGAAGTCAACATGAAGGACCTGGTCGATACCACGGCGCTGCTCATCGATCATCCGATCGCGGATCATGACGACGACGCCATCAACGCGGCCTACCTCTCCCGGCTTCTCTCGCAAGACTGGGGTCTGTACCGAACCATCCAGATGAACACGGAGCGGGTCCGGGCGACGGCGAAGGACCTGGCCGTGCCGTCCGACACCATCAATCAGCGGCTCGATGAACTCTGGGAGCGGATCGAGGCGCACCCCAAGTCACTGAAGTGGCGACTCCGCGCGAAAGTCGGTGACCGCGTGGGCTGGTACGAGCTACCCGAGGAGGTTCGCCAACCCTACCAGGCGGAGTAGCACGTCAGGGGGCATTGACATCGTGGCTACCTCCGCCGATAGTGTCAGGCAAGGACGGCAGCGACTTCCAGCCCTCGGGGTCGAGCTCGAGAAAGGGGGCGACCATGGCGCGCACCACGCATCCGGTGGACGACAGCATCCGCGTGCTCTTCGTCGAAGACGACCCGGCGGTGGCGGAAATGTACAAGTTGAAGCTCGAGCTCGATGGATACCAGGTCACGATCGTTTCGGGCCGCCAGCAACTGATCGATACGAGCGCCTCGGTGCGGCCGGACCTCGTGTACCTCGACATCCGACGCCGGGAGGAGGACGGCATCGAGATGCTTCGCGCCCTGCGCGCGGGCGAGGTAACCCGCGAAGTACCGGTCATCATCCTCTCCGACCGTCAGCCCGAGGAGATGGCCAGCCGTGGATTCACCGCGGACGTGAGGGACTACGTGGTCCGCGCCAACCTGGCCCTCACGTCGCTGACCGAAAACGTCGAGGACTGGGCCCGCCCGGAGTCGGCCTAGCGGATCAGGCGACCCGCTGACGCTTGTCGGGGTACATCGGGCGGTCGGCCGCCCCCGGCAGCCAATTGCCAGGCACCCCGCAGGTCCTGAGCCATGACCGAGTTGAACCCGTGCGTGAAGTCGTGTACACTTCCGCCGACGGTGCGTCCTGTGCGCCGCCGGTCGGCGGCCGTCCTCGTCCTCGCCCTCGCCGCGGTCGCTCCACTGGTGCATCCCATTTTTTCCCAGGCTCTGCCATCGAATTGGCTTGCCATTGACGGCAACATTCGGCTGAACCCAGCGTCTGGAGCGACCTTCGATTGGGCTGATTCGGGTGCCGCGTCACCCGTCCCGGTGTGTCCGCTGGGCGCGGTCAATGTAACCGGTAGCGGGGGCCTCTTCAACTGCGGCACTCCCATCGTTGGGTCATCACCACCCGGCCCGCCGTCCCTCACGCCGGCGGCGTTAGCTGACTCGACCCGAATCTCATCAACCTTCATCGTCGATCCAGGCAACTCGGACGTGACGGCCTGCGGCCGCGGCGACCCGACGACGTTTACGACCTCCACCAAGAACGGGGACCCGATCAGCGGCATGACCTTTGGTACCGGGACGGTGCCTGACAAAGACAAGCTCACGAACGTCTACGCCGCCAGTCATGCCACTGCAGCACGCCCGGAAGTGTTCTTCGGGGCCGAGCGACTGACCAACAACGGCGACAGCCACATCGACTTCGAGTTCCTCCAGTCCACCGTGGGCATAACCCCGGGGTGCTCGGGCAGCTTCAGCGGCCACCGCGCCGAAGGCGACCTCCTCGTGGCCGTCGACTTCACGATCGGCGGGGGAGCGCCCGCAAACGCGTTGTATCAATGGCACTGCACTGCAGAGCCGGGCCCGCAGCCGCCTGATGGAACCGTTTGTGATCCCGGCGGAACCGCCCACTACCAGCAAATCGCGATCCCTGGCTCAGTCAGCTTCACTGTCAACACCTTGTCGATTCCGTGCGGAGGATGGGTTTGTCGGGATACTGCTGGCGTAACCGCGCAAGTCGCGCCCAATGACTTCATGGAAGGCGGTATCGATTTGACCCTCCTCAACTTCACCGGTTGTTTCAACACCTTTTTGCCGCACACGCGGACGGCCCAGTCCTTCACCGCCCAGCTCACCGATTTCGCCGGACCGGCCCCTTTCACGACCTGCCGGACGCCATCGATTTCGACCACCTCGAGCCCGACCGGTTTCAACCTCGCCCCGGGGGTCACGACCAGCGACCATGTGACCGTGCAGGACCCCGCGGCAATGTCGGCCCCGCAGGGCACGGTCGCGTTTTTCCTCTGCAATCCCAGCCAGGTTACGGCCGGCGGATGTCCCGGCGGGACCCAGGTCGGGACGGTGAAGACCCTCGTTGGTGGTGGAGGAACGTCCGACACCACCACCGCGACGACCGCGCTGGGCACCTACTGTTGGCGAGCCGTCTACACCCCAACCGGCAGCAGCACGGGGATCTTCGCCGGCGCCGTCCATACCGACGCAACGAGCGAGTGCTTCACCGTCGGCGTTCCCGGACCGCCCGACGCCGGCCGCGGCATGGACCTGCCGATGCCCCCGCCGGCATTCGTCTCGGGTAACGCCCCATCAGACAACGCCCCAACTCGCATTGAGATCCCGAGCATCGGCCTCGATGCAGATGTCGAGAGCGTGGGCATCCTCGGCGGCGGGCGGATGGATGTTCCGCGATCCCTCGCGGACGCGGGTTGGCTTAGTGCCGGTGTGGCGCCGGGTTCGCTCGGAAATGCCGTCATCACCGGACACCTGGATGGCAGCCATGGCCAACCGGCGGCGTTCTGGTCGCTGCGGCGGTTGCGGTCCGGTGACGCCATCATGGTGACGAACGCGCTTGGCGTGGAGCTTCACTTCGTGGTAGTGAGGGTCGCCCGATACGACAGCGTGAATATTCCGCTGGTCAGGGTGTTCGGTCCCTCGCACGAGGCCCATCTCAATTTGATTACCTGCGCCGGTCCCTATGTCCGCGGTGATGGTGGCTACCTGGACCGGCTGGTCGTGTACGCGCAGCTCGTCGACTGACCAGGGCCTAACCGTCAGCCGCTACGTTGTCGCTCCGGGGCCGGATAGCATGGGGCCGGCATGTTCTGGACCTTTATCGATGCCTCGCAGATCTCGGGCGGGATGGTACGAATCGACGGGAAAAAAGGCCATCACCTCGGCCGTGTCCTCCGGGTTCGCCCGGGTGAGCCGGGTGTGGCGGTTTGCGCCGGGCGGGAATACGAACTGGAAGTCGTCGGGGTGGAGGGCGCGCGCATCGTCGCCCGCCTGCTGAACGAGCGCCCGGCTCGCGGAGAGGCGAGCACAAGGGTCGCATTGCTACAGGCGGTGCTGCCGAACCCCGATCTCGACGCCGTGCTCGAAGGCGGGACTGCGGTCGGAATCCAGGGCTTCGTTGCCGTCCAGGCGGCCCGTTCCGTCGGACGCCCGCCGGCCGGACGCCTGGCTCGCTGGGAGGCGATTGTGGAATCCGCCGCCGAGCAGAGCCATCGCGGCGAGATCCCGAGAGTGGCCGGGCCCATGACCCTGACGGCCGCGCTCGATCAGGCCGGCGGCAGCCGGCTGCTGGCGCTCCACCCAGCCGCCTCCCTGCCATTGGCGCGAGCCGTCGACGGATCGCCGGCCTATACCATCGCGGTCGGCCCGGAGGGCGGTTGGACCGAGGATGAGTTGTCCACGCTGCGCGCCCGCGGCGCGCTCGCCGTCAACCTCGGTCCGCGCATCCTGCGCGCCCGCCTGGCCCCCATCGTGGCCGCTGCTATCCTCGTCCAACGCCCATGAACGTCTCCATCCAAACGCTCGGTTGCAAGGTGAACTTCGCGGAGATGGCCGAGCTGGGCGACCGGCTGGCGCGCGCTGGTTTCACGGTCTCCCAGACCGACGAGCAGGCGGACATCTGCGTCATCAACAGCTGCACCGTGACCGCCCAGGCCGACCGAAAGCTGCGCACCATGGTCCATGGCCTTCGACGCCGGCATCCGCAGGCGCACCTGATCCTGACCGGGTGCCACGTCGACAACCCGAACCCTCGGGTGTCCGCCGTGCCCAGCGTCGACGTGAGCTTCTCGAATGCGCGCAAACGCGAGATCTTCGATTACCTCACTTCGAACTTCGAGCCGGCGGCAGCCGGCGGATCGACGACCTTTGCCCGGTCGCGATTCTTTCTCAAGGTGCAGGATGGCTGCAATCATCGCTGCACCTACTGCATCGTCTGGCGGACGCGAGGCGTCTCCTGGAGCGAGGAGGAGGCGGTCCTGACCGAACGCGCCCAGCAGGCGGTGGCCGATGGCTACGGCGAGATCGTGCTGACCGGGGTCGACCTCGGCGCCTTCGGCCGCGATCGTCGCCAGGCCTTGGCGCCCTTCGTCCGCCGGTTGCTGGAGGCGATCGCCCCGGCGCGGCTTCGCCTCAGCTCCATCAACGCCAATGACATCACGCCCGAGCTGGTGGAGCTTGCCGGCGCCCCACGCTTTTGCCGGCACCTGCACATCCCCCTGCAGTCGGGCAGCGATCGCGTGTTGAAACGCATGGGCCGCCTCTATCGCCGTCGCGACTACCTCGAGGTGGTCGCCGCCCTGCGCCGGCAATCGCCGGATCTCGCCGTCACAGCCGACGTCATCGTCGGCTTCCCGGGTGAGACGGATGCGGATTTTGCCGACACCCAGGCGGTGGCCGGGGAGGCCGGTTTGACCGGCATGCATGTCTTCCGCTATTCGCCGCGGGCCGGCACGGCGGCGCCTCGACTCGGCCTGCCGGTGGACGACCCGATCAGCCGCGACCGCAGTCGCCGACTGCAGGTCCAGGCCGACGTTCAGCGGCAGGCCTACGAGGCTCGTTTCATCGATCGCGACCTAGAGGTGGTCTGGGACCGGCGCCTGCCGCAGCAGATGCGCGGTTTGAGCGACAACTACATCACGGTACGCGCCCCGGAACGCGGCCAAACGCTGGGGACGCTGGCGACCGTGCGGCCGCTGGCGCCGAGCCCAGACGGCCTGCTCTGCGGGTAAGCTTGGCCGATGGCGCCGGACTGCCTGTTCTGCAAGATCTTCGCTCGCGAGATTCCGGCCAAAGAAGTCTTCCGCGATGAGGAGATCGTCGCCTTCGAGGACATTCGGCCGGTGGCTCCGACCCACATCCTGGTGATCCCCAAGGAGCACATTCCCTCCGTTCACGACCTGGCGCCCGCCCACGGCCCGATGCTCGCGCGAATGTTCCAGGTGGCCAACCGGATCGCCGACGAGCGCAAGGTCGCTCGCGACGGCTACCGCCTTGTCCTGAATAACGGTCCACAGGCTGGCCAGGCCGTCTACCACCTGCACCTGCACCTTCTCGGCGGCCGGGCCATGGGGTGGCCTCCCGGCTAAGTCGCCCCTCGCCAACCGCGCTGTAAATCTCTTGCGACAACCCTGTCACAACGCCATGGCCAAACGGCCACGCGCGAAACAAGCGTCGTAATCGGCCGGCGCTAGGGTGGGCCACAGATGCGCCTTCTCCCTTGGCGTGCCGTACAACCACAGGATCCGGCTTCGCAGGCCGATAAGGCAAAGCTGCTCGAGCGGCTTGCGAGGCTGACCGGTGGTGGCGCCGCGCCCGAGGCGAGCGCGCCGATCCAGCCCGAACATACGGAGGCGAAACCGGCCGTGCGGGATGCCGCCTCCGTTCCCCCGGCGGCGACTGCGGAGCCCATCGTCGCCGCAGCGCCAGTCAGGGGCGCGCCTCGCTCGGGTGACGAGTCGGACCGTCGCCGGCGGCGGCGGTTTGGCTTCGTCCTGTTCTTCGCCGGGCTGATCCTCGTGTTCTTCCTGGTTCGCGCTATTCCGCCTGATTGGCAGATCGGCCCCTTCCGCATCGATGCCAGCGGCAATGCCGCCGACGCTGAAGCGAGCCTCTACTACGCCGATGACCCACACGCTCCCTTCTGGCTGCTGGTTCCAACCTTCAACCTTCCACCCAGATTCTTCGCAGCCCGGCCGAATAGCTCATCCCGGCCGGTCGCCGTCGCACCGACACGCTCGCCCTCGAGCAGCGCTGCTGCCAGTACCAGCCCATCGTCGAGCACCTCGGCATCCCCGAGCGCAAGCCCTTCCGGGTCGGCAAGCCCGAGCCCGTCCGCCTCCGCGAGCTCGAGCGCCTCGCCGTCGGCCAGCCCGAGTGCCTCGCCGTCGGCCAGCCCCAGTGCCTCGCCGTCGGGCAGCCCCAGTGCATCGCCGTCGGCCAGCCCCAGTGCATCGCCGACGCCTACACCCACAGCGACCCCGACGCCGACGCCGACGCCAACACCAACGCCGACGCCAACACCAACGCCGACGCCAACCCCAACGCCGACGCCGACGCCCACCCCAACCCCGACGCCTACACCAGGCCCATTTGCCTTCACAGGCACCCCGACTGAGGTCGTCGCGTGGAAGGTCAACGGATCAAACAAGTGCAAGCTCGACACCATCACCGCCAATGGCACCTTCCGCACCAATGGCGTCGGGGGCACCGTGACCTACCAGTGGATTCGCAAGGACAGCAACGGCACACAAGTCCAGCCGTTGCTGTCGATCGTGGTGGCAGCCGGCGACACTGGCGCCCACAGTGTGGCAACGGATCAGTGGATCCCGGCCAGCAACGGTAGCGAGCAGCTCGTTTTCAACAACCCGAGCTTTGCGGTCGCGCCGCAGTCCTTTACCTGCCGCTGAGTCAGGCCGCCGCTGACGGCTGGTAGCGCACGATCTTCGCCGACCCGGTGCGCTTGGCGTGGAGGAGTGCCTCGTCGGCCCGCGTCAGCAACGTCTCGGGTGCCCCGCCGTCTTCCGGGAAGACCGCGATGCCGATGCTGAACGAGACGTCGACATCCGTGCCACGCAGCGTCTGTCCCATCGATCGGTAGATATCCTGAATCCGGGTCGCCACCAGCTGGGCCCCTGCGCCGTCCGCGTCCGCAAGCAGGAGGACGAACTCATCGCCGCCGAACCGAAAGGGCTCGTCGCCGACCCGGACCGCGAAGCGAAGCAGGTTCGCGACTTCCTTTAGTAGCTCGTTCCCAACGCCATGCCCCAGCCGGTCGTTGACCGCCTTGAAGCCATCGACGTCCATCATCAAGATGGCCATCCGCCGGCCGGTTCGCGCGGCAGGTCCGAGCCAGGTCGGCAGCTGCTCCTGTAGCGCCCGGAGGTTGTGCAATCCCGTCAACTCGTCGACACGACTCATCCGCATCAGCCGCCGGCGCTCGATCTCCCAGTTGTTCGTGAGCAGCGCGGCGTAGCCGTACATCAGGAGATGGGTGAGCCCGTTGACGACCAGGCTGGTCCCCTGCGCCCCACCGATGCCGGCGCTGACCACCGCCACGCTGGCCGCCACCGTCAAGGCCAGCAGGCGCGGCAGGAGGACCGCACCGCAGAGGACGATCAGGAAGTAGAGCAGTCGGAGGTCGAACCCACCGCCGATCGATCGCTCGAGGTACGCCACCACGGCCACCCCCGCGAGCAAGAGGGCGAGGCCGATGATCCGACGGACGCCAATCCCGTCGCGCAGCGTGGGTCGTGTGCGATTCATGCCGCCTCCCGGCCGGCCAGCGAGCTCGCCGGTCTTTCCAGCTCGCCGGCAAGCAGGCCGGCAAACCGCTGGGCATGCCGGATGGCCGCCGCCGCCTGGGCGGCGTCGCCGTCCAAGAGCTCGACCAGATGCCTCGCCGCCGCTTGAAGGACCGGCTGCGGGGACCCGCCGTCGGTCAGCATCTGGGCCAGGGCATAGAGCGCCTCCGCTTCGCGGATCCCGGCGACCGATCCTCCCGGCGGGAGTCCCTGGCCGGCGCCGATGGCAAGCAAGCTGTTGCCGTTGTGGGCCAGCTGCCACTGGATTTCGAAAACCCGCTCGACGTCGGCCGCGCGGTAGAGGCGGGTTCCGCCTCGGGTGCGGGACGGCTTCAGCAGGCGGTATCGCTGCTCCCAGTTGCGGAGCGTCCCGGGTCGCAACCCGGTCAGCCGGCAGAGCTGGCCGATGGTCAGCTGGGCGGGCAGTCGGTCGGCGGTCGGCGTTGATGAGGAAGCGATGAAACCCTCCGGAGATGCTGAGTAGATCGCCGTGTCACGGATAACGGGCCGGGGACGGCGTTAATTGCGGGCCGAGCCGGTGGGCGAGCGACGCGCCTGCCTGACGCCCTGGGCAATCCAGATCGCCAGCAGCAGGGCAACGCCGACGATGAGGGCGCCGACGGGATGGGCGCAGCCACCCAGCGCCCAGGGCGCCGCAAGCGTAAGCCCGCTCAGCCCCTCCCGGATCGGCACCCCGCGGCCGATTGGCGCATCGCAGGCTCGGCAGCGGCCGTGCTGCCCCAGGTAGCTGATCACCGGGATCAACTCGTCGACCGTCAGGCGGTGGCCGCAGCTGCGGCAATGCGACGGCGGCCACAGCAGCGACTCCCCTCGTGGCACGCGGTCGAGCACGACCTCGAAAAAGCTGCCGAGCGCCATCCCAAGCGGAAGCAAGAAGGCTGCGCCGAGCAGGTTGCACATGATGTCCATCAATGGCAGCTCCTAGCCAGCGTGCCGAGCCTCATCCCCTGATCATCGATGCCTACCTGCAGGTCTTGCTGCAGCAGGCGGCTTCCGACCTGATCCTGACCGCGGGCGCCCCGCCCACCATGCGCAAGGACGGCGCCCTGGTGCCGATCGCGCCCGACCCGCTCCGTCCCGAGCAGGTCGACCAGATGGCCCGCGAGGTGCTCTCCCCCGAGCGCTGGGCGACCTTCCAGGGGAGGGGCGACCTCGACTTCTCCTTCAACTGGAAAGGCCTGGCGCGGTTTCGCATCAACGCCTTCAAGCAGCGCGGGTCGGTCGCCCTGGCGCTGCGACTGATCCCCTACCAGATTCCCAACTACGATCAGCTCGGCGTGCCGATGGTGGTACGGGGCCTGACGCGGCTGACCCAGGGCCTGATCCTCGTGACGGGACCGACAGGCTCCGGCAAATCGTCGACCCTGGCCGCGATGGTGAGCGACATCGTCGCGACCCGCCCCTGCCACGTCATCACGATCGAGGATCCGATCGAATATGTGTACCGGCACCAGCGCAGTATCGTCGAGCAGCGCGAGGTCGGCGCGGACGTGGCGTCCTTCGCCGACGCCTTGAGGGCGGCCTTGCGACAGACGCCGGACGTCCTCCTGATCGGTGAGATGCGCGATCTCGAGACGATCGCCGCGGCGATCACAATCGCGGAAACCGGTCACCTGGTGCTGGCGACCCTTCACACCAACGACACGACGCAGGCGGTCGACCGGATGGTCGACGTCTTTCCCGGCGAGCAGCAGCAGCAGGTGCGCGTGCAGCTGTCCAACACCCTGGCGGCCATCATCTATCAACAACTGTTGCCGCGCCGGGACGGGCCGGGCCGGGTCGCGGCCTTCGAGGTTTTGCTCAACACGATCGCCGTCCAGAACCTGATCAAAGAGGGCAAGACGCGCCAGCTGCGCAGTGTGCTGGAGACCGGCAGCAAGGAGGGGATGAACACCATGGATCGGAGTCTCGGGGAGCTGGTCAAGGCCGGCCTCGTCGACTTCAACATCGCCTCCGCGCGGACCCAACATCTCGAGGAGCTGCGCCGCCTCGCCGCCTAGCAGCCCGCGACCGATCGCAGGTTTGCCCCCGTTGACGCGTTTGCTCCGGTTGAGAGAAAGATGAAGCCGGCGCTTTCCACCAGCGAGGCGGCGCGCTGGCTCGGCATCAGTAAGTCCACGCTGATCCGCGCCGTGAACCGCGGCGATTTTCAGCCGGCGTTCCGAACCCCGGGCCGGCACCTGCGCTTTACCCCTGAGGCCCTGCGGGAGATCCAGCGCCAGCTGGAAGGGCCGGTCAAGGAGGCAGTGTGAGCGCCGTTGAGCCGCAGCCGGCCGGCCGGTTCGGCGTCCGCCAGGAGAAGCGGCTGGGCGAGTTGCTCGTCGAACACGGGCTGCTGACGTCCGAACAGCTGGAGACCGCGCTTGCGGCGCAGCGGCGGCAGCGGCGCCCACTCGGGCAGGTTCTGCTGGCCCAGGGCCTGGTCGATGAGAAGGCGCTTGCCGGTGTCCTCAGCCTGCACTTCAACGTGCCCCAGATCGATTTCGCGCGCGCCCGGGTGGAGAAGGAGGCGCTGGCGCTGATTTCGGAGTCCTACGCGCGAGAGCACACCATCCTGCCCATCCGGGTCGACAAGGATGAGCTCGAGGTCGCGACCGTCGACCCGGGCGATCTGGCCCTGTTCGCTGAACTCAAAGTGTTGACGCGCAAGCGGATCAGGCCGGTGCTGGGGGTTAAGTCGCAGATCGACCAGGCGATCACCCAGTCCTACCGGCTGCGGACCGGTGTCGACCGTCATGTCCGTTCGTTCGAGGAGACCTTTCAACCCACGCTGGCGAACCGCCGGCTGGCGGAGGTCAAGCAAGACGCTCCCGTGGTCCAGATCGTCGACCTGATCATCGCGCAGGGGGTGGAAGAACGCGCGTCGGACATCCACATCGAGCCACAGCAGGACCACCTGCGGGTCCGCTTCCGGATCGACGGGGTGCTGCACGATGCCACAAAGCTCCCGGCAACGCTGGCCGCGCCGATCGCCTCCAGGGTCAAACTACTGGCCAACCTCGACATCGTCGACCGTCGCCATAGCCAGGATGGACAGATCCAGACGACCGTCGATGGACGGCCACTCGACATCCGGGTGGGCACAATCGAGACCATCTGGGGCGAGAAGGTCGTGCTTCGCTTGCTGGAACGCTCCCGCTCCATCCTTCGACTCGACACCCTGGGCTTTTCGCCGGCGTCGGTGCAAATCTTCCGCGCCCTGGTCCAGTCGCCCTACGGCATGATCCTCGTCACCGGCCCGACGGGAAGCGGAAAAACGACCACCCTCTATGCGGCGCTCAACGAGCTGAACCGCGTCGAGAAGAACGTCATGACGATCGAAGACCCCGTCGAGTACACCTTCGAGGGCGTCAACCAGATCCAGATCAACCGGCTGGCCGGCATCACTTTCGCCAATGGGCTGCGCGGCATCCTCCGCCAGGATCCTGACGCCATCCTGGTGGGCGAGATCCGCGACAAGGAGACGGCCGAGATCTCGGTCCAGTCTGCCCTCACCGGGCACCTGGTGCTGTCGTCGCTCCATGCTACCGACGCCGTCGGCGCCATCTATCGCTTCCTCGAGATGGGCATCGAGTCGTTCATGGTGACGTCGGCCGTGATTGGCGTGCTCGCCCAACGGCTCGTCCGGCGGAACTGCCCCGAATGCACGACCGACTATGAGCCGCCTGTGGAGGAACTCGAGTTCTATCGCGCGGTCGGCGGGCAGGGCACGATCTTTCGCCGCGGCACGGGATGCGCCAACTGCGCCCACACCGGGTTCCGCGGTCGTATCGGCGTCTTCGAGGTGCTGCGAATGAGTGAGGCCATCAAGCGGCTCCTGGTCAAAGACGCGCCCCACGAGGACCTCCGCAAGCAGGCCGTGACCGAAGGAATGACCACGCTTCGATCGGCGGGTTTGGACAGGATCGATGAAGGCCTGACCACCGTCGCCGAAGTGATGCGGTCGGTGCACGTAAGCGAGGGCAACAATGGCTAGCTATGCGTACCGGGCCTACACCGAGGCCGGGCAGCGACGGGAAGGGCGGATCGACGCCGCCGGCACCTCCGCCGCTGAGCAGGCCCTCTGGCTGGAAGGTCTCAAGATCGTCCAGCTCATCCCCGCGCCGCCCAAGAAGACCATGGCGGACTACTTTCCGTCGCTGTACCAGATCGCGCGGCAAGACCTCATCCTCTTCACCCGCCAGCTCGCCACCTTCGTCGGCGCCGGCGTCGCGATGACCCGGGCGCTCGGTGTCATCGCTGAAGAGACGGCATCGCCGCTGTTCAAGCGTGTGATCCTGGCCGTCCTCGACGACCTCGAGCGGGGACAGAATCTGTCCGACTCGCTGGTCAAACACCCGAAGGTCTTCCCCAGCCTTTACATTGACCTGGTCCGGGTCGCCGAGCTCACGGGTAACCTCGAAGCAACCCTCAAGGAACTGGCCGGCTACTTGCGACGTGACCTGAACACGGTACGCCGCGTCCGGACCGCCATGATCTACCCGGCCGTCATCCTGGTCGTGGCAACCGGCGTGGTCATCATCCTCGTCTTCTTCGCCCTGCCGGCCTTCGTCAAAATCTTCGCCGAGTTCCGGGTGCAGCTGCCACTGTCGACCCGGATCCTGATCGGTATCGTCGAGTTCATTCGGGCGTGGGGTTTGGTCATCGGCGCCGTGGTTGGCCTCCTCGCCATCGCGATCGTGCTGGCGCTGCGGACGAAGCGCGGCATCTACGCCAAAGACCTGCTTTCGCTCAAGGCCCCGATCATTGGGCCGATCGTCCTATCGGCGGTGCTGAATCGCTTTGCCCGGACGCTCGCCATGGTGCTGAAGGCGGGCGTTCCGCTCGGGCAGACCTTCGACGCCGTGATCGCCGGAACCGGTAATAAGGTCTTCCAGCGCGGGCTGGGCACGGTCAAAGAGCAGATGACCGGCGGCGAGGGATTTGCCGGACCGTTGCTCCGCACCCATCTGTTTCCGCCGATGCTGACCCAGATGGTGCGGGTTGGGGAGGAAACTGGGACGCTCGACACCTACCTGGAGCAGGCTGCCGATTTCTACGAGGAGGAGCTCGACTACCGGATCCGTGCGATGACGTCCTTGATCGAGCCGGTGATGACGGTCGCCGTCGGTCTGGTCGTCGGCTTCATCGCGGTGTCGCTGATCTCGGCCATGTACGGCCTGGTCGGAGCCTTGAAATGACGCGAAAACGTGGCTTCAGCCTGATCGAGACGATGGTCGCCACCGCCCTGCTGGCGGTCATCGTCGTCACGATCTTGAGCGCCTTCTCCGCCACCACCATCGCCACCACGCGGCACCAGCAGCAGACAAGCCTCGACCGGTGGGTGCGGTCCGACGCGGAGTACATCAAGAGTCAGGCCTATTCGCTCGGCCTTCCAGGCCCGACCGTGTATCAGAACATTTCTGCGGCCGGCTACAGCTTCTCCTATCAGGTCTCTTACTGGGACCCTCTCCTGGGATTTGCACCCGGCAACTCGGACATTGGATTACAACAGATTGTTCTGACCGTCAGCGGCCCAAATGGAACGACGGAAACGCTGATCTTCCTCAAGGTGCAGCCATGAACCGCGTCGCGCGCCAGCGTGGTTTCACGCTGGTCGAGATGCTGCTTGGAATCACGATCTTCAGCATCGTCAGCGTCGCCATGGCGGGCACGTTCCTCGTCGGCTCCCGAACAGTGAGCAATGAGGCGAGGATCATTGCCGCCGATACCGCAGTCAGCAATGCCAGCGTGTGGCTGGTGCGGGACCTCAACAGCGCCAACGCGATCCCGGCAGGACCCATCACCATCAGTGCTGGTAACCCGCTTACGCTGACCTACGGATCGCCGCCCGCGGTCACCGTCGTCTACAGCGTCAACGCGAATCGCGACCTGCTCCGGACGGTCAACAGCGGCACGCCGCAAGTGGCTGCCCGTGGCATCACGAGCGTTGGGATCGCCGCGCCCGGCTGCTACGCAACCGTCACCATCCTCCCATCCGCAAGCGGCGCCACCGCCGTGACGCTTAACGTGAGCAATCGTCCGGGGGGGTGCTTCTGATGCGGCAGTCCGGCCTTACCAGGCAACGTGGCCAGGCGTTGCTGGTGGTCCTGGCATTCCTGGCGGCCTTCCTGCTGATCATCTGGGCGGCGCTGACACTGGCGAGCGCAGGGTTCCTTGGATTAGGCAGCATCGAGGCCGACACCCGCGATACCTACGCACTGGACGCGGGGGTGGCCTTTGCGATCGAGAACGAAGATGCGAAGCTCAAGGCAGTGGGTTGCGCGCCTGATCCTCAGTGGCAGTTTCCCCTGAATTACTCGAGCGGCACCATTACCATGACGGTGCAAGCAACCGCAACACCCGGCTGCAAGACCGGCAAGCCCAGCTATACGGTCAATGTCACGGCCACGGGGACCAGCCGGCAGCTCAACGCCCAGATCTCGTCCTCGAACGCCGGCAAGAAGGGGTCCTGGACGATCGCCTGGCAGGCGTACCAATGACCGCGCGCCTCGCCCTCGACCTGGGAGCGCGTGAGCTCAAGATCCTCGAGGCCCGGGGCGGCCGGCTGACCCATCACGCCGAGATCCTGCTCCCTGAGGGCGCACTCCTGGACGGCATGCCGACGCCGCTCCTGACCGCGGCGGTACGTAGTGCTCTGGAAGCCGGCGGTTTTGAGGCAACCCGGGCTCGAGTCGCCATTGCGGAAATCGGCACTGCCTTTCGCGACTTTCGGTTGCCCGCCTTGCCCGCCAGCGAGCTCAGCCGCGCGGTGGTGTTCGAAGGTCGTCGGCAGGTTCCCATGGAAGCCGCTGACGTCCACTTCGCCTGGCACGCGGTCCGCGACCGGACCGGCTACAAGGTCTACCTGGTCGCCGCCCGGCGGGACATGATCGACGCGGTGCTGGCGGCGGTCGGCGCGGCCGGCCTGCGGGTCCAACGCATGGATCTCAAGCCGCTGGCGCTGGCACGTGGCATGGGGGTATCCGACGGCCTCCTCCTCGAATGGGGGGCGGCCGAGGCGACGCTGGTGCTCATGGTCGCGGGCCGCCCCCGGTTCTTCAGGACCTTCGTCCTCGACGCCCCCTCTGATGACCCCGAGGCGCAGCTCGAGGAGCTCGCCCTCGCCCTCAATGCCCTGGTGAAATTCATGCGCGGCGCGGCGTCCGACGTCCCGATCGGCCCCCGCACGCCCCTGGCGCTCGGCGGCCGGTTCGCCTTTCTCCCTGATGGGATGCAGCGTGCCGAGCAGCGGTTCAATTTCAGCGTCACCGCCCCAACCACGCGCTTCAAGGCCGTCCCCGGCATTCCGTGGCAGGCTCACTTCGCCGGACTCGGCCTGCTGATGCAAGCTCGCTGGTACGACCGCCTCACCCCATCACAGGGAGGTGACATCCGTGTCGCGGCCTGATCACGCCCACGTTGGGGTCGACTTCGCGCCGCCCGGGCAACCGAATCGCACCCGTCGACCGCTGCTGGCGCTCGTGCTGGTCGTCTTGGCGCTCGGCGCTATGACGGTCGCCGTCACGCAGCTGCTACTCCACTGAGCGAACTTTCACAAATCTCGCAAGATTACGGCCCTACGCTCGACAGCAGACTAAGGAGGTAAACGACAAAATATGCTTCTCGCCATACTGAAAGATGCGCGCCGGCGCTCGCATCGCCACCAGGGTGGATTCACCCTCGTGGAGTTGCTCGTCGTGATCGCGATCCTCGGTGTCCTGGCGGCCATCGTCCTCTTCAACATCTCGGGTGTGAACGCCAGCGCCGCCTGCAATGCCATGAAGACCGACGGTGCGACTATCCAGGACGCCGTCGACCTCTACTACAACAGCAAGCTCCTCTATCCGGATAGCGTTGCCGACGTCGCTCTACCGCCAGGCCCGGCCAATGGTGATGGCGTCAACGTCACTGAGCTCCTCAGTAACAACCTGTTGCACCAGTCACCCCCGGCTACGGAAAAATTCACCTATGTCGTCAAAGCGGCGTACGGCGCTGGGACTGTACAGGGCAACCTTGTCCCGCCAGTCGGTACCTGCATCTACAACCCGTAACCTTCTGACATCGCGGCAGGATCGGCCGGCCTTCGGGCCGGCCGAACCGTTTTCTCGGGCACACTCGTCTCGATTCCGGCACAGTTAGACAGTGACTTGACCGGGCGGGTGCGTCGGCAGCGAGCCCGCAGGGCGAGCCGCGCTTTCGCGCGAATCAGGGCCGGCGTCGCATGCGGCCTGTACGCGGACACGAGGCCGTCGTGATTTCGGCCGAGTGCGCGATGGGCCGCTGGACGACGCATCGGCCCGGTTTGTGTCTGTGTAACCGCGTTACGCGATCTTGGCTTCGTCGCCCTCGACCACACCGGCAATGCGTTGTGGCAGGGATGACGTGGCGAAGGCCGCGACCAGCCGCGGATCCCACTGTGTGCCGGAGCCCGCGGCGAGGATCTCGAGCGTCTTTGCGACCGTATGTTTGGGGCGGTAGGGGCGGTCCGTGATCATGGCAAGGAACGCATCGGCGACGGCCACGATACGGGCCATCATCGGGATCGCCGGGCCCTGCAGCTTATCCGGGTAGCCGGTCCCATCCCAGCGCTCGTGGTGGTGCCGGATGGCTGGCGCGAGCACCGTGGCCGGACGGAACGGGCCGGCGATTTCCGCGCCCAGGATCGTGTGTTTCTGGATCTGGGCAAACTCTTCCGGCGTGAGCTTGCCCTCCTTGTTCAGCAGTTCCTCCGGCAACCCGATCTGGCCGATGTCGTGCAGCAGCCCGGCGTGGAAGGCGACCTCCTGGTCCTCGGCGTCGAGACCGATCAGCCGTGCCAGCGCCTGGGCGGTCAGCGCGACCCGGTCGTCGAACGGCTCCTTCGCTTCGGTGGGGTCTTCTCTCTTCACCAGTTCGCGCAGGCTTTCCTGGGTGCTGCGAAGGTCGCGTCGCAGCTCCTTCAGGCGAAGCAGAGCCCGGACTCGCACCTGGAGGTCGCGCATCGCGATCGGCTTGACGATCAGGTCGTCGCCGCCCGCCTCCACCATCTTGGTGCGCTCCGGGCGGGGGTCGAAGCCCGTCATCATCAACACCGGGATCTCCGCGGTCGCCGGGTCGGATTTCAATAGTTTGCAGGCCTGGTGGCCATTCATCACCGGCATCTCGACGTCCAACAGGATCAGGTCGGGCTTCAGCCGGCGGGCCGCCCGGACCGCCTCTTCGCCGTTGGTCGCGGCTTCCGTCCAGAACCCCAGGGTGGAAAGCTGGCCGCACAGCAGGTCGCGGTTGGCGCTGCTGTCATCCGTGACCAGGATGGTCCGGCGCTCCGGCATCGGTCCGGATGGGGGGGCGTCCACGGCTATAAGACGTAGGATGGGGAACCTTCCTTCGTTGCAGAGAGAAGTGAAGCGTCGCGTCACACAACCGGCCATCCCGCTCGCGGTCAAACTGCCCAATCTTCTCTCCGTCGAAGAGGTGGCGGCCGCCATCCACCGGCATCCCGAAGTCGTGCGGCGCCAGGCCCGCGATGGCCGCCTGCCCGCGGAGAAGATCGGACGGGTCTGGTTCTTTCGGGCCGAGCGCCTGGCGGAGGCCGGCTTCAGCCAGTTCCTGCCACGGATGGCGGGCGAGCCTGCCGCCGGCAGCCAAACGGTCGCGCCACCCGCCAACGCACTGGTGAGCGCCTTGGCCGAGGCGGGCCTGCAGGCGCACCAGCGGCTCGACCGCGATTCCATCTTCAGTACGGTCGGGCTCCGCCTGGCTGACGCCGGAGTCTCCACCTACATCTTCCTTCTCGCTCCGGACCACAAAGGGCTGACCTTTGCCTACTGGCACACGATCCAGTCGCCCTCGGAGGTCGCGAAGCTGACCGGACCGCAGGAGGTCGGAAGCTACCTGGCGTTCGACCGCGTCCCGATCTTGCAGCGCGTATGCACCGCGCGGCGACCCGAGTTCATGGGCGACCCCGATGAGCTGGTCGGACGGGTCGCCATGGCGATGCGGCCAAGCGAGGCAGCCAACGCCCGGCAGTTGAGCGCGCTGCTCCAGCTGAACACGGCGATCTCGGCGCCGCTCGTGGTCGGCGATCAGGTCGTGGGCGCGATGACTGTGCTCGGCCCCGGGCTGCGGGTGAGCGACCTGCCGGCGGTGATGGCGTTCGCCAACCACACGGCCGCGGCCCTCGAAACCGCGCGCCTGCTCGATGAGTCCCGGCAAATGGAAGACGCCGCGGTGCTAACGCTGGCCGGCGTCATCGAGCTGCGCGAGGCGCATCACAGCCGGACCTACGAACATGCGGGCCTCGCGCAGCGGTTCGCTGAGCATCTGGGGTTCGACCCGGCGCGCCGCCGGCGGGTCCGCTACGCGGCGCTGCTCCAGGACCTGGGCAAGCTCAACCTCCCCGACAGCATCCTGAAGCGCCGGGGCCGGCTGAATGCGGAGGAGCGGGCCTTGATGATGACCCACCCGGTCGTCGCCGCCGACCTCCTTCGGCGGTTCACACCGCTCGCCGAACTGGCCCCGCTCGTCCGGTCTCACCATGAATGGTTCAACGGCGAAGGCTATCCCGACGGCCTGAAGGGCGAGGCGATTCCGATTGAGACCCGGATCGTGTCGGTGGTGAACGCCTTCTTCAATGTCACCTTCGACCTGCCGATCAAGACGGCGACGACGGTTGCCGACGGGCTCGAGGAGCTGACCCGCTGCGAAGGCATCAACCTGGATCCCGGCCTGACCGATGCCTTTGTTCGCATGTGCCGCGACGCCGAGTCGAGCCAGGCACCCTGGTTCCAGCAAATGCTGGAGGCCATGCAGAGCTCCCCGTCACCGGCGCCACCGGCCGGTCCCAGGGATATCCTGTCCGTGGCCGACTCGCGCGAGCTGCGCATCATCTATCGCATCGCCCAGGAGACCACGGCGGTGCTCGACCTCGACACGCTCCTGGGCCGCATCGTGAGCATCATTCGCGAAGTGATGGGTTATTACATGGTGTCCATCCTCTTGCCAGGAGTCAAGGCCAGCGAGCTCAGGGTCGGCGCGCAAAGCGGCTACGCCGTCGATATCACCGGGCTTACGATCCCCCTCGACCAGGGGATTACCGGCTGGGTCTACACCAACGGGGTCGCCCAGATCATCCCGGACGTCAAGGCGGAATCCCGCTACATCGGCCTCGATGACCAGGTTCGGTCGGAGCTCGCCTTTCCGCTGATCAGCCGGGGCCACGTCGTTGGCGTCCTGAATGCGGAGAGCCAGCATGCCGATGCCTTCTCGGAGGCCGACGTCGCGCTGATGTCGGCGGTGGGGTCGCAGCTGGCGTCGTCCCTCGAGGTGGCCCAGCTCCACGACTCGCTCAAGCGGGAAGCCAGCCACGACCCACTGACGCGCCTCAACAACCGCCGACTCTTCCTTGAGCGGATCCACCAGCAGATCATCAAGGCGACGGCCGGTGGGGACAGCTTCTCCGTCCTCTTCCTCGACGTCGACCAGCTCAAACGGATCAACGACACCTACGGCCACCTCGCCGGCGACGCCCTATTGCGCGAAGTCTCTAACGCCCTGACCGATGCGGTCCGCGGCGAGGACGTGGTGGCGCGTTATGGCGGCGATGAGTTCGTCGTGCTGCTCCCGGCGACGGGGGCGTTGGCGGCCGCGATCGTGGCACAGCGGATCTCGGACGGCATTGCACGGCACCGTTTCATGGCCGGCCGTGACCTCCTCCAGATCCCCGGCGTCAGCCTCGGGCTGTCGACCTTCCCGCAGGATGGCACAACGGCGGAGGAGCTGCTCGCCGCGGCCGATGCCACGCTCTACCGGCAGAAACGCCGCGCCAGCTAGCCGAAGACCAGCTGGAGCTCGTAGAGCTCGCGCGGAACCCGGCGAGTCTCCGCGACGACATCGCGTATCGGCACCACCGCAACCTGACCGTCGCGTCGGATCGGGATCACGCCGGCCTTCCGATCGGCCAGCAAGTCGGTCGCGGCAACGCCCAGCCGAGTCGCCCAGATCCGATCGACGGGCGAGGGTGAACCGCCGCGCTGCAGGTGACCGAGCACGGTGACGCGCGTTTCGAATCCCGTCGCTTCCTCGATCCGAGTGCTGAGCGCATCACCGACTCCCTGCTTGGCGAGTTGCAGGTGGCCGAAGGCGTCGCGCTTCTCCGCCGCGGCGGCGACCGGCATCGCCGGCTCGAGCGCCCGCATCTTCACGCCCTCGGCGACCACGATGATGCTGAAATCCTTTCCATCGCCGCGACGATGGTGCAGATGCTCGACGACCCCCTCGAGCTCGGCCGGAAACTCCGGGATGATGATCAGGTCGGCGCCACCGGCCAGGCCGCCGACCATCGCGACCCAACCAGTGTCGCGTCCCATCACCTCCACCACCATCACCCGATGGTGCGCGGACGCGGTGGTGTGCAGGCGATCGAGCGCCTCGACGACGACCCCAACCGCCGTGTCGAAGCCGATGCAGAACTCGGTGACAGAGAGGTCATTGTCGATCGTCTTGGGAACGCCCACCACCGAATAGCCCGCGTCGCTCATGGCGGCCGCGACCGACAGCGTGTCATCGCCGCCGATCGCGACGAGGGCGTCGATGCCGCTGCCACGGAGCAGGCTGATGACCTGTTCGACTCCGCCTTTCTCCTTGAGCGGATTGGTCCGCGAGGTGCCCAGGATGGTGCCGCCCAGAGGGAGAATGCCGCGCACCGAGGCCAGCGTCAGGTCCTCGAGATCGCCCTCGCCGAGCAAGCCGGCCCAGCCATTCTTGATCCCGCTGACCTGGAAACCCCGCTGGAACGCGCGGCGGGCCACTCCGCGGATGGCGGCGTTGAGACCGGGCGCGTCGCCGCCGCCGGTGAGAACGCCGATACGCACGACGCCTAGTCTAGCCGGGCCTACCTCGCTCGGCGCCCGCTGGAGACAAGGTTGAGGATGAGCATCAGCCCGCCCAGCGCGATGATGAGCGCTCCGACCACCACCCCCATGGTGCGGTCGAACTGATAGCCGCCGATGCCGATGACGCCTTCAAAGAATGCGGCGCCGAGCAGGAACAGCACCACGCCGATGCCGACCAGGCGTGTCCCCGCCCGCACATTGCCGGGTCGAGCGGCCACCAGACCGTAGAGGATCATGCCGGTCCCAATCGCCCCCGGAAAAACCAGCGCCCAGGCATAGGCCCAGCTCTCGAAGTGGTCGGTGGCGTTCTGGTAGAGCAAGATCAGCCCCGATACCGTGATGATGCTGCCGAGGATCGCCAGCCCTTCGCCGACCGCGCCTCTGGCGGTGAGCGCGATGAAGAGGATCAGGATGCCGGGGGCGATCACGAAAAATGGCCAGCCGAAGTGCCCGACATCGATTCGGACGAATTGCCCGATCAGCAGGAGAGCGCCGATCAGGACGAGCAGCCCACCGAGCAGCGAGGCCTGACGGCGGGGCTGACGCGGCGTCGGGCTAGTCGCCGGTTCGGGGATGGCGGGGGCGCTTGGCGGCAGTCGCTCGGCCATGAGCCATCCTTACCCCCCGGCGGGTTGGTGTCAAGGGCTGCCGTCGGGCTTTCGCCCGGACGGTCGAGGACGGGCAGAAGTCGTTGAGGACACACTCCGGGCAACGCGGAACCCGGGCCACGCAGATTCGGCGGCCATGCAAGATCAAGCGCAGGCCGAACCCGGTCCACTCCTCTGGCGGGATCAGCTTCGTCACCTCGGATTCGATCTTGACGGGATCGGTACTCTTGGTCAGACCAAGGCGCCGTGTCAGCCGGGTGACGTGGGTGTCTACGGCGAAGCCCGGAACGCCGAACGCGACACCCAGCACAACGTTGGCGGTCTTCCGGCCGACGCCGGGCAGCGTGACCAGGTCCTCCATTCGGGCCGGCACCTGGCCGCCGAACCGCTCGACCAGGGCCTTGCTGCAGGCGATGATCGTTTTGGCCTTGACGTGGAAGAACCCGGTCGGCCTGATGATCGCCTCGATCTCGCCGGGGTCCGCGTGGGCGAGCGCGGCGGCGTCAGGATATCTGGCGAAGAGCGCCGGCGTGACCGAATTGACCGATCGGTCGGTCGTCTGCGCCGACAGGATGGTGGCGATCAGCATTTGGAAGGCGTTCTTGTGATCCAGCTCGGACGCGGCCCGGTAGACGGCCTTCAGCCGCTCGACGGCGAGCAACGCCCGGTCCCGAGCGCGCAATCGTGGCATTGGCTCTCAAGCCTACCGGCCGGGTAACAGGGGCGTAACGGGGCGGGGAGGAACGCCGCGCAAAGTTGGGGCGAACGACCCGTTACTGCGATGTGGGCGCGCCCTCGGCCGATGCCAGTCGGGCCTCGATGCATAGCCTGCGCTGGTACATCAGCGTCGGCTTCCTGATGGTTGGGGTTGGCCCCCTCATCTTCTTCGGCGCCCAGCGCGTCTCGGCACTGTTTGTTACGCAGAACGCCAGCATCGAGCAGAAGCACGAGCCGATGGCGGAAAGCCTTGCCCAGGCAATCTATGGATACTTGCTGGACCAGACCTCGGCTTTGCAGAGCACGGCCTCCCAGATCGAGTCCGACAACGATTCGAGCATCGCCCGGCTCAACGACGCGGGCTTCAATCCCGACCACCTCAACCAGGAGCTGGCCGCCGCACACTCGGCCCAACCGCCGCTTCTCCAGCTGTACGTCGGGAATCTGGCAGGCCGGGCCGTGGCCGCCGCACCGCCCGCCGGAGTCGGTGTCGATTACAGCGTCTGGAACTACGTCAAGGATGTGCTCAACCCGCGCCGAATCGGTCCGAAGTACTCGGACGTGGTCCGGTCTCGGGGTGACGCCAGCGTCGCCGCCGTCGTCATCGCCGTTCCCATCCTGGACAGGCGACGGATGCTGGTTGGGTTCCTCGCCGGCACCGTCGACCTCTCCGAAGTGCAGCGGCTCTCGAACTACAGCCGGATCGGCCCGAACGGCCAGGCGGTGGTCGTCGACCGTCGCGGGCGCGTGATCGCACATCCGCGAGACGACTGGCGCGTCGAAGCGAAAGACCTGTCCTCTTCAGCCATCTTCCAACAGTCGCTGGGCCAGGAGAGCGGCGTCAGCTGGTACACCGACCTCGACGGTAATGTGCCGCGAGCCGCCGGTTTTGCGACCGTTCCGGAGGTCGGCTGGAAGGTCTGGGTGTCCCAGCCCGTCGCCGAGCTCCGATCCGAGCTGACGCCCTTGATCTGGAGCACGGTCGAATGGCTCCTGGTCGCCATCGTCCTTGCCCTGGTGCTTGGTTTCCTGGCGGCGGCCTGGATCACCCGTCCGGTCGACGAGTTGACCCGCGCCGCAGGCCGGATCGCCCAGGGCGACTTCGTCAACCCGCTCAAGGTGAAGGAGAGCTTCGCGGCCAGAGAACTGCAGGCGCTGGCCCATACCTTCAACCAGATGGCCCAGCAGCAGAGCGGCGCCTATCAGACGCTGGAAGAGAAAGTCTCGCAGCGAACATCCGAACTGCAGGCCGCCAACCAGGAACTGGCCCGGGCGAACAAGTTGAAGTCAGAATTCCTGGCCAACGTGTCCCATGAGCTGCGCACGCCGCTCTCCGCCATCATCGGCTTCTCCCAGATCCTTCTTGATGGGATCGACGGCCCGGTCAATGAGGAGCAGCATCAGGACATCGTGCAGGTGAACACAAGCGGCCAATCGCTGTTGGGCTTGATCAATCAGATCCTCGACCTCAGCAAGATCGAGGCCGGGAAAATGGAGCTTTCCCTGGAACGGGTGGAGCTGCCCTCGTTGATCAACTCGGTGCTGGACAGCATCAGCCCGCTCGCCCAGGAAAAGGGACTCCGGATCCAAACCCAGTTCGCGCCCGGCCTGCCGGCCGTGGAGGGCGATGCCGGGCGCCTCAAGCAGATCCTGATCAACCTGCTCTCCAACGCGGTGAAGTTCACCGAGCGTGGCCACATCGAGGTGGTCGCGCAACCATCGGGCCGAACGGTCCGCATCTCGGTCAAGGACACCGGCATCGGCATCTCCGCCGAGGCGCAGAAGCTCATCTTCGAGGAGTTCGTCCAGGGGGATGGCAGCAGCACCCGACGGCACGGAGGTACCGGCCTCGGCCTCAGCATCGTGCGCAAGCTGGTCGAGATGCATGGGGGCGCCATCACGCTCGTCAGCGAGCCCGGCCTGGGCAGCACCTTCACCTTCACGGTCCCGGGCTGGGCCGCTGGGCAGGGAACAGTGACGCCGCTTCAGCGGCGGCCGCTGCACCGACCGCACCAGGGGCTTCCGGGGAGTGCCATCCTGGTGGTCGACGACGATCCCAGCGTCCGCCAACTGATCGCGAGGCACCTGGAACAGGAAGGCTGGAAGACGGTGCAGGCGTCGAACGCCACCGACGCCCTGCAACTCGCGCGCGAGAGCCATCCGATGCTCATCACGCTCGACATCATGATGCCGGACGCCTCCGGGTGGTGGGTGCTGGAAAAGCTGAAGGAAGATCCGCAGACGGCAGGCATTCCGGTACTGGTGGTCACCATCGTCGAGGATCAGCGGCTGGTGTTCGCGCTGGGCGCCTCGGACTACCTGGGCAAACCCTACGACCGCGGCGAGCTGATCGCGAAGATCCACCGGCTGCTGCCCGAGCTCGACGGCAAGCGGGTGCTGGTCGTCGACGACGATCCGGACGCGCGAACGATGCTTGCCAAGATCTTGAATGAAGAGGGGGCGGATGTCGTGGGAGCGGCCAGCGGCGATGAGGCGATGGCCATGATCGCGCAATCGCCGCCTGATCTGGTGCTCCTCGACCTGATGATGCCCGGGATGAGCGGCTTCGAGATGGTCGCGCGCCTGCGGGCCCAGCCCGCTGGGATCGGCATCCCGGTCATGATCGTCAGCGCCAAGGAACTGACGGCAGAAGACGTGCTCACCCTGGATGGTCATATCCAGCGATTCGTTTCGAAGGGGTCGATCGAACCGGAGGGCCTGACCAACGCGGTTCGCCAGCTGCTCGGTCAGAGCAAAACGCAAGGAGCCGCCGCATGAGTCAAATGATCCTCGTGGTTGAAGACGACGCGATAATGCAAAAGATGGCGCTCAAGATCCTGCGCTCCCGCGGCTTCAGCTGCGACCTGGCGCAAACCGGCCGCGAGGCGGTGGCGATGGCCGGGGCACTCGAGCCCGGCTTGATCTTGATGGATCTGTCGCTGCCGGAGATGAACGGCTGGGAGGCGACCCGGGCACTCAAGGCGGACCCGGCGCTGGCCCACATTCCAGTGGTGGCCATCACCGCCCACGCGATGGTCGGGGACCGGGAGACCGCCATCGCGGCCGGTTGCGCCGAATGCCTGACCAAGCCGTACGAGCTCGAGGAGCTGATCGCGCTGGCCGAGCGCTACGTCGGCCGGGCGCAGCCTGGGTCCAAGGTAGCCTAGGATCGACCCGGATCGACAACAACGCCTGGCCACCCGCTGACCCGTCGGTTCCGGCCTTCCTCGCGACCGCCGGCTACGAGCTGACGACCGGCTCTGGTAGCCCGCGTGCCGAACGCTGGGCCCTTCTTATTTCTTAAGCAGGCGAACCGCGCCCAAATACCCGGATCGGTGACGATCGTGTAAATCGCGCAAACCCTGGCGCCGCGCGCGCGTTGCGCGACCCATGGCCAACGTTCTGCGTCGGTGCCGCGGGCCGCTCCTGGGCGGGGTCGCGATCTGGCTGCTGAGCTTCCCGCTGTTGACCTCGCACCCGGCCGCGGCGAGCCACCCGGCGTACGCCCAGGGCGTTGCCATTGCTAGCGCTGACGCTGCCGACCACCGCCTGGTGCGCCAGCTCGAGCGCGAGCGAATGGCCGCCGTGGCCGCCGCAGAAGCCCTGGCGCTGGCAGCCAGCCCCACACCGGAGATCGCCGCCCCGGTCGCGAACGCGGTCCTGCAAGCGCCCCCAGCCGCTCGCCCGGCTCCTCCGGCCGTCCGCGCCAACACCATCGTCATCGCGCGGCTTGGGCTGGTCCAGCCGGTCGGGTGGTATGGCGACTGCCTCGGTCGGGCGCCTGTCCCGCACTGGGGCGCCTGGCGGTGGAGTTGCGCCGGGAGCAACAACACCTATGTCATGGCGCACAACCCGGGTGTCTTTACGCCCATCCTCGGCCTGCGCGCCGGCGACATCGTCCAGTACGGCGACCCGTCCGGTCGCGTCCATACCTACCGCGTGAGCTACACCACCATCGTCAACAACACGCAGATGTGGCCGCTCGGCGCGACGTCGGCCTCGTCATTGACGCTGCAGACCTGCTGGACCTGGGACGGCAGCCGGGACTTCATCGTCCGCGCGCTCGAGATCTAACTGGGCGTCTGAACCGGCGAGCGTTCTTCGACCAGGCCGTGCTCCGGATCAAAGTAGAGGCGCGAGCGCGTCGTTGGATCCCGCGCGAAATAGACCAGCTCCCACGCATCGCCGCCGATGCCCTGCTGACTGTGGATATCGTCAGGCGCGTCGGGAAACCACAGGGTGTCACCCGGGCCGAGCTCCCGGCTCTCCACGACGCGAAGCCTGGCGTGGCCCGGCAGGGTGCCATCGTCCTCGCGCGCCCAGAGGATGTGACGGTCGCGGCCACGGATCACGCAGATCACGCCCCAGGAATTGTGATTGTGGACTGGTGTTGGGGCGTCCGCCGGAAAGCGCGCCACCATCAGCGTCGAGCCACGATTGCCGTGCCCCAGAATGGTGAAGCCGGCGCTGGAATCGTGAAGGGCGGCGAGCCTCGACGGATCGACCAGGGTTGGATCGGTGGCGAGGGGGCGCAGCAAGGCGCCGACTCGGGCGAACGCACTTCGGCCCGGCGCCTGCTCAGCCAGCAGGTCCTCGGCCGCGTGGAAGAATTGCTCGAGACCCGACTCTGGCGTCACGAAGCCATTATCAGGCGGCTTTCAGTTCGAGCAAGTCCCGGCAGCGGTCGAGCCAGCGGGTCAGCAGCCGCTCTTCCTCCTGCAGCTCCGCCATCTTCCCAGGGTACTGGTCGATGTTGGCGTGCAGGTGGTTGAACCGGTCGCGGGTGAGCGGATCGACGCCGAAGATCCGCTTGAGCACCGTCGCCCGCGTATGCTCGCGGGTCAACTCGGCCATTTGCTCCTGAATCCGGTCGAGCTCTCCTCGCATGTCAGCGGCGATATCGCGCAGGATCTCGGTGTCGACGCGCTCTGGCTGTTCGACGGTCATCGGCGCACCCCCAGTGTGAAGTCCGGCGCCTTGCGGTCAGGAAAGAGGGCGGCGAGCGCCGGCGAGATCGCCACCTTCTGTGAGTAGATCTTTGCCATCGCACGCGGCCGGATTCCGGTCGGGCTGAGCTTGCCCTGGATGCGGCCGTTGCCATCGATTCCCGTCTCGTCAAAGAGGAAGACGTCCTGGAGCGTGATCGTGTCGCCTTCGCGCCCGACGACTTCCGTGATGTTCGTCATCCGGCGCGAACCGTCTCGCAGCCGCGACTGCTGCACGATCAGGTGAATGGCGGACGCGATCTGCTCGCGGATGGCACGCTGCGGCAGGTCCACCCCGGACATCAACACCAGCGTCTCGAGCCGGGCCATCGTGTCGCGCGGCGAGTTGGCGTGGATGGTGGTCAAGGAACCGTCGTGGCCGGTGTTCATCGCCTGCAGCATGTCAAGGGCCTCGCCGCTCCGGCACTCGCCGATCACGATCCGATCGGGCCGCATCCGAAGCGCGTTCACGACCAGTTCGCGAATGCTGATCCGTCCGGTGCCGTCGATCCGCGCCGGCCTCGACTCGAGCCGGACCTTGTGGGGCTGACGGAGCTGCAGCTCGGCGGCATCTTCGATGGTGACGACCCGCTCGTTGTCAGGAATGAAGGAGGAAAGCACATTCAGGGTGGTGGTCTTGCCGGAGCCCGTGCCGCCGGCGACCAGGATGTTGAAGCGCGCTTTCACGCAGGCTTCCAGGAACCCGGCGGCCTCCGCCGTCAGGGTTCCGAAATTGATCAGCTCCTGGACCGAATAGGGGTCCCGGGCGAACTTTCGGATCGTGAGTGAGGCGCCGTCGAGCGCGAGTGGCGCAATCACCGCATTGACGCGGGAGCCGTCCGGCAGCCGGCAGTCGACCATCGGGGAGTCGTCGTCGATGCGCCGGCCGACAAAGGCGGCAATGTCACGAATCACCCGGACCAGCTCGGCGTCGCTCGCGAACCGCACATCGGCCAGTGTGAGCTGGCCCTTGCGCTCGACGTAGATCTGGTTGGGGCCGTTGACCATCACTTCGCTGATGGTGTTGTCGAGCAGCAGCGGCGTCAGTGGCCCGTAGTCATGGCCTTCCAGCGTCCGATCGAGCGCCTCGGCGGTGGAGTCGAGCTCCGCGAGATGGAAGGTGACAGCTGAGCCCACGGGGCCGAGAATACGGCCGCAAGCTTACGGCAGACGTAATACAAAACCCACCGTCACACAGTCCTTTCAACCTGACGGAGCCAGGTCCGGGGTGTCATGGTGTGTCGCCGCGTATCGGATCGGCAAAGGAGTCGTTAACAGGGTGTACGCCATCTATACGGCCGGATGAGGCATTGGTCGCGGAGCGTGCAACGCGACCGTCGACGAGCGTGCTCGTCAACCAGTCGGGCCGTGTATGCAGCTGTAAAGACGCTCGGCCCTCCGTCGGGACAGCCGGGCTCTCTCAGCAGCCTCTAAGCCTTCTCCGCCGCCAGCCTCAGCCGGCGGCGCGACACTGGCCATGTCGAAATCGTCGGAATACACAGGAGGTCGTTATCAAAATGATCGGCAAGGTATTGGCAGGAATCGCGACGGCGGGAGTGCTCGCAGGCGTGCTCGCCACCGGTGCCGTGGCGGCACCCGCGGCGACGACAGCGGCGAGCCCGGCGAAGGCGCAGCGTCCGGCGGCGAAGGACGTCTTTGGCGGGACGGTGACCGCGATCACAGCGACCGAGCTGACCGTCAAGAACGCGAAGAGGGGCAGCAAGACGTTCTTTTCGACGGATAAGACGGTGGTGGTCATCGATGGCCGGGTTGCACGTTGGTCGGAGATCGAAATCAATAGCCACGTCATGGTTCGCTACGCGGAACGCGACGGCAAGCTCTATGCGAAGCGCGTTCGCATCGGTCGCGCACGCGTCGCCGGCAAAGTCGAGAGCGTAAACGGCAACGTCATCACGATTCGAAGCCGCGACGGCAAAGACGTCCGGTTGACGGTGAACAGCGATACCAAGTATTTCGAGATCACCGGCAAGAAGCAGCGCCAGGCGGGATCGTTGAGCGACATTCACGCCGGCATGCGGTTGATCGCCGCGGGCAGCTACGACGCCAGCCACAACTTCGACGCCGCGCTCGTTGTCTACCGCAACAAATAAAACGCCGCCACCCTGCCCTCCCCCAGAGGGGGAAGAATCAAAAAGAGCCCCGGCCACACGCCGGGGCTCTTGCTTTTCCGCGGGCTCAGGGAGCCAGCCGCTCGATGCGCCAGCCGCCTTTTGCCTGCCGGACGTAGCGGATCCGGTCGTGCAGGCGGTTTTCGCGGTGCTGCCAGAACTCGATCGATTGAGGGATGACCCGATAGCCGCCCCAGTTCGGAGGCAAGGGCACGAGATCGGCTTCGTACCCCTTGCTCAGCGCGGCAACCGCATCTTCCAGCACCCGCCGGCTCGGGATCACCTGGCTCTGCGGCGAGGCAAGGGCGCTGACCTGGCTCGCGAGTGGGCGATCATGAAAATAGGCCGTCGATTCCTCCACCGACTGCTTCACCACGGCGCCGCTGACCCGCACCTGGCGTCCGAGCTTCGCCCAGTAGACGACCAGGGCCGCCCTCGGATTCTCCGCCAGCTCGCGCCCCTTCTGACTCTCGTAGTTGGTAAAGAATCCGAAGCCTCGCTCGTCGAAGCCGCGCAGCAGCACCATCCGCGCCGAGGGCTCGCCCGATCGGTTGCTGGTGGCGACGGTCATTGCCTCCGGGAGGATCTCACCGGCCGCGACCGCGTCCGTGAACCAGGCGGCGAACTGCTTTAGCGGATCGGCGTCGACGGTGTCTTCCGCGAGAAGTGGCGTCGTGGTCTCGGCTATGGAAGCAACCCCTGCGACCAGCGGACGTTGCCGTCCTTGTCCACCGGCGCGTGCTGCCGAGCGATCACCCAGACCCCGGCATCCTCCAGCTGCGCCTGGGCCTCGATCTCATCCAGCTCGGTGCTGGCGACCAGGTCCCAACGGCGCGGCCTGATCGACCAGCCGAGCGCTTCCATCTTCGAGAGCAGCCGCGATAGCTTGTGGAGCCGGAAGCCCAGCGATTCTCCGAGCGCCAGCACGGAGGCGCTGGCGGGCGCCGACCCGGCGGTCGTCCCGTAGCTCTGGTAGATGCGCTCGATCCACTCGGGAACCTCGCCGTCGACGGTGCCGGCCAGCTCGTCCCGCGGGGTGCCAAAGAGGCCGAGCTTCAGGCGGGCCATCGTCCTATTATCCGGTGGCGGTGTCCCTCATCCCACCCTCTGGGCAGCAGTATGTCGTGACGTCTGGCGATCAGCGCGCGGTCGTCACCGAAGTCGGCGCCGGCCTTCGCACCTACACGGTCGCTGACCGTGACGTCGTCGACGGTTATCGCGAGGACGAGATGTGCAACCTCGGGCGCGGCCAGGTGCTCCTGCCGTGGCCCAACCGGATCGAGGACGGCCACTACGAATTTGCCGGCGCGATGCAGCAGACGCCGCTCACCGAGCCGGCCCGGCACAACGCGCTGCACGGGCTTACCCGCTGGGTGAACTGGACCGCCGTAGAGCAGGCCCGGGACCGCGTGCTGATGTCGCTGGTCCTGCATCCTCAGGACGGCTACCCTTTCACCCTCCGCGTTCACGTGGACTACCGGCTTTCGGCCGGCGGCCTGACCATCCGGACCACCGCGACCAATGCCGGGCGACACGCCGCCCCGTACGGGGCCGGCCACCATCCATATTTCACGGTTGGCACCCCTATCGATCAGGCGCTGCTGAAGATGCCGGCGTTGATGCGGCTCGAAGCCAACGACCGGCTGATCCCGACCGGGCGCCTGCTGCCGAATAGCGGGACGGCGTACGACTTCCTGGAACTGCGGCCGATCGGGTCCGTGAGCCTGGACACCGCATTCGCAAATCTGGTCCCGGACAGCGATGGACTCATCCGGGTTCATCTCCACGCTCCGGGGGGCGACCCGCGAGTCACGCTCTGGATGGAACCGGTCTACCGGTTCCTGATGGTGTTCACTCCGGATGCGATCCCGGATACCGCTCGCCGGCGGCGCAGCATCGCTATCGAACCGATGACCTGTGCTCCGAACGCCTTCCGCAGCGGCGACGGGCTGATCGTTCTTCAGCCCGGTGAGTCCACGAGCGCCACCTGGGGGATTTTGCGGTAACTTAGGCGGCCCCCTCGATCTCATCGAATTGCCTGCAATTGCGCCGCTTATGGCGGGCCTGCCATGATCAGGTCAGGGCATCACGCCGCTGTATGGAGGGAAGCTGCCGGTGTACGCAAAGATCTACGTCCCCCTTGATAATTCGGACCACTCCAATGCCGCCATCGAGGTGGCCGTTCGGCTCGCCGGGGTCACCAACGCCCGCCTGATCGGTAGCCACGTCTACGCCGCCCGGATGCACGACGTGCGCTTCAAGCAGATGGAGTACACGCTGCCCGAGGAGTACCAGGACGAGCAGGAATTGGAGCGCCAACGGAAGATCCATGACTCGCTGATCACGCGTGGCCTGCAGCTGATCTCCGATTCGTACCTGGACGTGATGAAGGCCGCCTGCGACAGGGCCGGCCTGCCGTTCGAGTACAAGACCTTCGACGGCAAGAACTGGGAATGCCTGGTCGATGACATCGCCGAGTCGGACTACGACGTCGTGGTGCTGGGCGCGCTTGGCATGGGCGCGGTCAAGGACAGCATGGTCGGGAGTGTGACCGACCGCGTGGTCCGCCGCATCCGGGTCGACTCCCTGGTGGTGAAGGACACGCATCCATTTCGCGACGACGCCTCGGACCGGATCGTGGTCGCGATCGACGGCAGCCCGCAGTCCTTCGCGGGGCTGAGGACGGCGATCGAATTGGCTCGGGTGTTCGGCAAGCGGGTGGAGGCGGTCTCGGTCTACGACCCGTACCTTCACTACGCCATGTTCAACGGCATCGTCGACGTGCTCTCCACCGAGGCCTCCAAGATCTTTCGCTTCAAAGAGCAGGAGCAACTCCACGAGGAGATCATCGATACCGGCCTGGCCAAGATCTATGAGTCGCACCTGCGGGTGGCGCAGTCGGTCGCCCGCGACGAGGGCATCGAGATCAAGACGACGCTGCTGGACGGGAAAGCCTTCAAGAAAGTGTTGCAGTACGTGCGCCAGGACCCGCCCTGGCTGCTGGTGATCGGCCGGATCGGCGTCCACTCCGCGGCGCAGATGGACCTGGGCAGCAACAGTGACAACTTGCTCCGGCTGGCGCCGGTCAGCGTCCTGCTGTCGAGCCGCACCTATGTACCGCCCATCGATGTGCAGGCGGAGGCCAGCGTGGCCTGGACGGAAGAGGCCGAGGCGCGCATGGAGAAGGTGCCGGCCGCCTTCCGCGCCATTACCCGCACCGCCATCTGCCGTTACGCGATGGAACGTGGGCACTCCATCATCAGCTCCTCGATCATCGACCTGGCCGTGTCGGAGGTGATGCCGGAACATGCCGCTCGCGCGATGGGCGTCGAGCCCGCCCAGGTCAAGGCGACGATCGGCGGCGACGAGACGACCCCGACCTGGATCTGCCGTCGCTGCGGGCGTCCGGCGCGGGTGCAGAAACCGCTGGCGTGTCCGGTCTGCGAAGGCACCAGCTTCCAGCCGGTTGACAAGGCCGCGATGCTGGCGGTGGCGACCCGCGAGGGGGGCGTCGATGAAGAGGAGGCCTTCGACGGCTTCAAGGTCAAGTGGACCGCGGAGGCCAAGGAGGTCCTCAACCGCGTTCCGAAGGGGTACGAGCGGCGCCGGGTCAAAGCACGCATCGAAAAGATCGCCAGGGTGCAGCGACTTCCCAGCATCACCCGGGATTTTGCCGACTCCAACCTGGACGAGGCCTATTGGCCGGTGGCCGAGGCGGTCGGCGATACGCTGCCGCCGGTAAAGCCGGCGGGCGAGACGCCGCTCACCTGGACCGACGAGGCGGTGCAGCGGATGGAGCGGGTGCCGGGCGGCTTCATGCGAACGATGGCCCGCACCAAGGTCGAGGAGTTCGCCAGGAAGATCCGGGCCGAGACCATCACGGGCGACGTCGTCGAGGGCGGCCTCGTAGACGCCCGACTGATGATGGACCAGGCGCTCAAGGCCTACTCGCCCGAGGTGGTCAAGGCGGCGATGCAGGCGCACGGCCAGCATGATGGGAACGGCAGGGAGCCGCGCGAGCCGTCGCCCGGCTGGACCGAAGACGGCGTCCGCCGGCTCAACGAAGTCGAGATTCGCGCGGAGGAGAAATTTGAACCGGCGCGCGCTCGCGAACTGGCGCAGCACGCGGCTGAGTCGCGAGCCGCGCGCACCTCGGAGGCGATCAACGCCGCCTTCTTGGAGCGGCTTGGCATCAAGATCGGCTACGGGCATCCGCTCAGCCCGAAAACGTTCGAGCACCACTTCACCTGGACGCCCGAGGCCGAGGCGCGGCTGGCGAACCTCCCCTCCTACTGCCGGGAGTTGAGCCGCTGGCGCGTCGAGTGGACCGCGGCCAGGAAAGGTCTCGGCCCGGTGATCACGCCCGAGGCGATGGACGTGAAGTTCGACATGTGGGGCGAAGTCTCGGACGCCCTGCAGCAGAAGGGACCACAGATGCCGTGGGAGCCCGATGCGGAGAAGCGGCTCGAGAACATGCCGACGTTTGTCAAAGGCCAGGTGATGGCGGCGGTCGAGGGCAATGCCCAGGAGCTCGGCGAGGAGCGGGTCACGACCAAGGTGATGGATGCCGTCATCCAGAAGTGGATCGACACGGGCGATTTTCATGAAGGTCGATACGGCTTCCGAGCCTAGCCTGCTGGCGGCGACCGGACTGACCCGCACCTATCGCGGAGGGAAGGGCGTCTTCGACATCACGCTCAACCTTGCCGCGGGTGAGGTGATCGGGCTGATGGGCCCCAACGGCTCCGGCAAGTCGACGCTGCTGCGCGTGCTCGCGACCGCCGCCACCCCTACCGCCGGCCGGGTCAGCTGGTTTGGCAACACGAATCCACGAGCGCCATCGGTGCGACGCCGGCTTGGCGTGATGCTGGACCAGGCGGCGCACTTCGACAAGATGACCGGCTATCAAAATGCTTGGTTCTTCGCCCACCAGTTCGGGCTGGCGCCGGCGCTCGCCCGCGACCGGCTCGATGAGCTCTTTTCCTGGTCCGGCCTGTGGGACGCGCGGGATCAGCTCGTCGGCGAGTACTCGCTGGGGATGAAGCGGAAGCTCAACCTGGTCGAAGCCCTGGTCCACCGACCCTCCATCCTGCTGCTGGATGAGCCCACCCTCGCCCTCGATTACCGCGCCGAGCTCCGCCTGATCGAACGCCTCCAGCTGCTCAGCCTCACCGGCACGGCCGTGCTCCTGGCGACCAACGACGTGCACCTCGCCGAGCGGATTTGCGACCGGGTGATCTTCCTGCACCAGGGCCGGGCGATCCGCGAGGGGCACGTGCCCGAGCTGCTGGCCGAGGTTGCCGGCTCGAAAGAGGTGCAGCTGCAGCTGAACTCTCCGATCGCCCTGGAAGGCCTTCGTTCCATACCCGCCGTCGAGGCCGCGAACGTCGACGGCGATACCGTCCACATCATCCTGGCGCGCGGCGCCAACCCGGCCCAGGTGCTGGCGGTGCTGAACGGCACCGCGGACCTGGTCAGCAACATGCGGGTTCGCCGGCCGAACCTGGGCGACCTCTTCCTGAAGCTGACCGGCGAGGCTCTGCCGGTGGCCCATCGATGACACGCGCGCCTCTCCACTTATCACGCGGCCTTTCCACACCGGGGCCGCTTATGACCGGGGCGCGCTGATGACACGCGCGCCTTTCCACTTATCACGCGGCCTTTCCACACCGGGGCCGCTTATGACCGGGGCGCGCTGATGATGACCCGCGCGCCTCTCCACTTATCACGCGGCCTTTCCACACCGGGGCCGCTTATGACCGGGGCGCGCTGATGATGCTCGCCGGCACCATCTGGCAGCGCGAGCTGGTCGAGTTTGCCCAGCGGCGGCGTGCCCTTGTCATCAAGCTCGCCTTTCCGCTGCTGGTCGGCATACCGCTCGTGAGCGCGGCACCCCCCTTCTACGCCGCCATGAGCCTGACGATGCTGATCGCCATCATCGGCACACTGGGGGCCGGCGCCGTCCTGACTCGCGAGCGCCAGTCCGGTCTGACGTTGCGCTACCGAACGCTGCCCGTCACCCCGGGGCGGCTGCTGATCGAGCGGCTCTCGACCAGCGCGGTCATCGATTTGCTCCAGGTCATGCCGGTGCTGGCGTTGATCGCGCTGCGCCATCCATCCGGATTCGCCTGGTGGTCGGCGCTGCTGCTCAGCACCGCCTCGGTGTTGCTGCTCGGCAACCTGATGGGAGCGGTCGCCAGCACCCTCTCCGATTCCCCCGGGGAGGTCATGCTCTACGTCTTCATTCCCCTCCTGCCCCTGCTCTACCTGTCCGGGGTCTTCACGCCGCTATCCCATCCGGTGCTGCTCGTGGTCTCTCGGCTGCTGCCCTTCAGCTACCTGCACGAGTCGTTGCTCGGGGCGCTCGGTGGCCACCCCAGGCTACTGCCCTGGGAGACCCTGCTCGGTGGCTTCGGCTTCCTGGTCGGTGCCGCGGGCATGACCGGACGACTCGGCCGCCGCGTGCTCGAAACGGACTGACGGCGATGGCCCTGCTGACCCTGCTGCAAACCACGTTCAATGTCAACCAGCCCGGCGTGCAACTGCCGATCATCACGAATCGGTGGGCCGTCGGATTCTTCTTCCTGATCCACATCATCTTCGGGTCGTTCACGATGGGGTCCCTGGTGCTCGGGCCGACCTATGAATGGATCGGCCTTCGTCGCGAGGATCCTCGCTTCGAGCGCTATGCGCGGACGCTCGGCGATGTCAACCTCAAAATCTTCAGCCTCGGGGCAACGCTGGGGGGCTTTGCCGTGCTCGTCGTGTCGGCGCTGTACGGGAAATTCTTCACCACCCTGATCACGATCTTCTTCTGGCCGGCCGTCGTCGCCTTCACCATCTGGTTCGCGACCATCGCCGGACTTCTTCTGTACAACCTGCGATGGGATCGGATGCAGGCCCGCAAAGGCCTGCACATCCTCGTCGGCTACGGGACGGCGGCCAGCGAGCACATCTTCCTGGTGATCATCGTCGCGCTCGACAGCTACATGCTGACGCCCGGCCAGGGGATGGGCGCCTTCTTCAATGCCTCCTACATCCCGGAGCTGCTTCACCGGTTCGTTGGCAACCTCTCCTGGGCATCCTTCTTTATTGCGGCGGTCGCCGCGGTCTATGCCGCGGTCAGCCGTAACCCCGCCAATCGCGCATATTTCCACTGGGCGGCGCGCACCAGCCTGGTGGTTGGCTTCCTCACGCTGATTGTTCAGATCGCGCTAGGCGCCGTCTTCGTCGAGAGCATCAAGCGTGCATCCCCGGGCGCCTACCAGTACTCGCTGCAGGGCCCGTTCGCCTGGCTCTGGCTCATCCAGGCCACGTTCATCGCCATCCTGCTCATCGGCACCAATGTCTACTTCACGCAGTCACGGCGCACCCCGCCGGGGCCGGCACTCACCGCGATCGTCGCCGTCGGATCAGTGCTCACCATTCTCCCTGCGGCGGCGTATCCGAGAAGCCTCTTTTGGCTCCGGTACGTGGCGCTTTCGATCGCAGTTGCCGTCAGCCTGCTCCACTGGCTCATCTCCCGACCGCGGGTCCGCGCCCTGGGTCAGGAGCTGCGTCGCAGCAGCCAGGTCACGCTGGCGGTCACCGGCGCCAGCGCCTTGCTGCTGTTCCTGCTGATGGGCGTGATCCGCGAGACGGCCCGCAGCAACTACACGATTTACGGCGTGATGACCGAGCAGGACAGCTATGGCATCTTCCAGGCCCCGAGCAAGGGTTTCTACCCATGATTTCCATGGGTGACCTCCAGACCTACTTCTACCTGGCCTTGATCAGTGTGATCATGATTTCGCTCTCCCTGCTCCTGGTGGGCCTCGTGTTCCGAAGCCTTCGCCGCGGGGTCCGCCAGGAGCATGGGCACACGCCGTTGATCTTCTGGCTCGTCGGCGGCGCGATCACGGTGGCGTTCCTGTTTTTCGTCGTCGGCACGGCCGGCGTCCTCTACGGCTTCATCCGCTATGGCACCCAGTGAGCCGCGCCGGCTGAGCCGGCGGCAGTTCGCGCTACTCGGCACTCAACTGGTCGCTGCAAGCGTGACCGTCCTGCTGGCCATTCCGATCGTGGGCTTTCTCCTTTCGCCGCTTTTTCGTCGGGCGCCCACCTTCGAGGCGAAAGTCGGCGATATCTCCGGCGTGCCCGACGGCGAGCCCACCAAATTCACGGTCAGCTTTCCCCAGGGCGAGTGGACAACCGCCAACGTAGACGCGGCGGTTTACGTGGTGAAGCGTGGCAACACCTACAAGACCTTTTCCAACGTGTGCACGCACATGCAATGCGATGTGCATTGGGACGGCTCGTTGCAGGAGTTCCTGTGCCCATGCCACGGTGGCCTGTACAACATCGACGGGCAGAACGTCGGGGGCCCGCCTCCCAAACCCTTACCACAGTACGTCCATCGCCTCGACGGCACGACGCTGTACGTCGAAAACCGCTTCACCGAGAGCATCTGATGGGCCGTATGCTCGCCGCCGTCTATGACTGGCTCGACGAGCGGGCCGCCATCCGCAGCCTGGTGCGCAAGGGACTGTACGAGGCCGTCCCGGTCCGCGGCGCCTGGTTCTACACCCTCGGCAGCGTCACGCTGATCCTGATCTTGCTCCAGCTCATCACCGGGATCTTCCTCACCTTGCTGTACGTGCCCTCGGTGACCGAGGCCTGGGCCAGCCTGGAATATCTCAAGCTGCACGATGTGTTCGGCTCGATCGTCCGTGGCATCCACCTGTGGTCGGCGTACATCCTGTTGTTCGTCATCGGGCTTCACATGGTCCGGACGTTCTTCTCCGGCTCCTACAAGCGACCCCGAGAGCTGAACTGGGTCACCGGCGTCATCCTCTTTGTCCTCGTGCTTGGCATGGCGATTACCGGTGCGTTCTTGCCCTGGGACCAGGCTTCCTACTGGACCGCGGTGGTCGTCACGAACATTCCCGCCTACACGCCCTTCATCGGATCATTCATCCGGGCGCTGTGGCGCGGCGGCGACGCCATGGGGCCCACCACGCTGGTCCGGACGTTCGGCATCCACGTGTGGCTGATCCCCGCCGTTCTCTTTCCGCTCATCCTCGCCCACCTGGCGCTGTTGCGCAAGCACGGGGAGTTCGGTTCGTATGTCAACTACCGGGGGGCCTTCCGGGCCCGCGAGGGCGTCGACGTCCCACCGGCGCCCGCGCAGCGACCGATCGAGCCGCCCTATCCCGCGGTGCCGACTGACGAGTTGTGGGCGGCGCCCCTTCAAACGGAGGATTTCTATCCGTATCAGACGTTCAAAGACGGCCTGGTCTCCGCCGTGTTCGTGATCGTGGTCTTCGTCCTGGCCGTCGCCATCGGTGCCCCGCTCGAGGCCATCGCCGACCCCTCGACGACCAGCTACGTCCCCGTCCCCGAGTGGTTCTTCCTGCCGCTCGATCAGCTGCTGCTGCTCGTGCCCCAGCAGCTGATCCCGCTCATCCTGGTCTTGCCGGTCGGGGGTGTGCTGCTCATGCTGGCCCTGCCCTTCATCGACCGCGGGCCGGAGCGCAACCCCTTCGAGCGGCCGGCGGTCATGGTCCCCGGCGCCTTCGCGGTGGTGTTCATCGTCATCCTGACGCTGCTCGGTTCGGGGAGGCTGTTCAACCAGTGAGCGCCCTCATGGCCGTCGTCATTCCGGCCCTGCACCAGCTCGCCGCCCAGCTGCCCTCCCAGGCGCCGCAAGGCAGCAACCGCCTGGAGGCCCAGGCGGCGATCGGCACCCTGTTTTCCATTCACATCCTGCTGGCGGGTCTCGTCAGTGGCGCGGGCGAGCTCGCGCCCGCGATCGAGTTCCTCGGGTACGCGCGTCAGCGACGCCGCTACGACCGCCTGGCCCACGGGTTGGGCCGTTTCATGACCCTCTATTTCAGCGTTAGCTCGACCATTGCGATCCTGCTGATCACGGTGCTGCTGGTCGGCTTCTGGGGCCATTTCTGGAGCACCATCCTCACCATTGGCTGGTGGCCCTTTTTCATCGAAGCCTGGACCTTTGTTCTGCAAGTGTCGCTTGCCTATATCTGGTACTACTCCTGGGACGCGCTTCGTCCCTTCAAGGGCGTTCACATGGCGATCGGCGGCCTGCTCGCGGTCGCCTCCTTTCTGCAGGTGTACATGATCGACATCATCGCCAGCTACATGCTGACCCCGACGAATCCGCAGAATCCGCTGCGCCTGGCGCTGAATCCCACGTCCTATCCGCTGACCGTGCATCGCACGGTCGGCAACCTGGCGTACATCGGATTCGTCTTCGCCGCGTTCTGTGCGATCCGCTATCGGCGCGCCCGCGACCCCGAAGACAAAGCCTTCTACGACTGGGCTGGAAGCTTCGGGCTCTTATGGGGCGTGGGCATGACGCTGATGCAGCCGATCGTCGGCTACTCCTACGCCAAGGAGATCCAGCTTCATACCTACGCCTCCTGGTACAAGATGATGTTCGGCACGTTGAGCCCGGTCTTCCTCTGGCAGATCACCCTGCTGGGCCTGATGTTCATCGTTGCCCTTCTCTACTTCACGCGTCGCCTTCGCACCGACGGCGCTCCGGGCACGGGCTTGCTCAAGCTGGCCATCGCCGGCATGGTGGGCAGCACGGTTCTGGCGGCGCTCCCGTACCATCTGAACTTCACCTATGACGCGGTCGTCGCCGCCGGGCTCAACCGGCCCTTCTGGGAAGGCGGCCTGATCAATCCGCTGGGCTCGATGATCCCGTGGAAGATCCTCGCCTTGATCGGTTACAGCCTGATCGCGATCGCCGCCGTCGTGTGGTACCTGCGAGGCCTGTCGGGCGTGGTCTGGGGAACAGCCCGGCGTGGCGAGCAGCGGCTCCTCGTGCTCTCCGCCGTGCTGACGATCGCCATGATGGTGACCATGGGGTTCATCCGTGAGAATGGCCGCGCGCCATACCTCATCTCCGGACAAATCACGATTCAGGGCCAGCAGAACGTCCAGAGCGCTCAGCCAACACCCACGCCGCCGCCCAGTCCGTAGGGCCGGACTGGACGGCACCCTACATGGCGCAGGCGCCGACGACCACCGACGCCGTGCGCCCCTGAGCCTGATCGATGTCGGGTTGCACCTCGGCGTCGGTCAGCGCGTAGGCCTGGCCCGACTGGCTGGTGGAGGCCGCGAAGATGACGCCGATCACCCGGCCGTTGAGGTCGACCAGCGGTCCGCCCGAATTCCCCGGCTTCACGTCCGCCTGAACGATCCAGATACTCCGCACCACCAGCTGCTGGCCGTAGATGTCGCGACCCTCCGCGTTGACCTCGCCATTGACGGCCGCCGCCGAGACCTGCTCCCCATCGCCGCCGGGGTAGCCAATCGTCGCCCCCTGGGTGCCCGCGCCGGCGGCCGCCTCGTTGAGCGGCGCCAGCGCCAGTCGCGGGACATAGAGGATGGCAACGTCGCGCTCCGGATCGAAGAGGACGATCCGGGCGCTGAGGCCGCGCCCCGACGGGTTCAGCACCGTGGTTCCCTGGGTCCCGGCAACGACGTGGGCGTTGGTTAGCACCATCCCGGGACCGACCGGGAAGCCGCTGCCGAAGACGATGCCGCCGCAGCCGTAGCCCTGGATCTTCAGCGTTTCAGCCTCCGCCATCCGGACGCCGGGCGTGTCGACCGAGCCTGGCAACGGTTGGGCAGACGGGCCCAGCGGCTCCAGGCCGGAGAAGGCCGGCGCGAAGTTGACGCCCGCAATGATGTTTTCGACCCTCGACAGGAAGGCTGGCGGCCGCGGCGCAATCGCGTCCAGCGAGCGCAGGACGACCGACCGCTGGATGGCGGTCGAGAGTTGCGGGCTGGGAACGCGCGCCAGGCTGAGTCCGAGGAACCAGGAGACGGAGAGCACCGCCAGGGCGGAGAAGATCGCCCCGGCCAGACTGTCGAGCCGGCCGCTCTGCGGCCGAGCCAGCAACCGGAGGCCGATCGGCTCGCCCACCCAGTAGCCGACGCTACTGCCGATGGCGCCCATGACGATCAGCACCATCACCGCGCCCAGTGACCGCACCGTCGCGGAGAGGTGAAGGGCATCCATCAACACCGGGGCGAGGGCGGCGCCGATCACGACCCCGAGCACGAGGCCGGCGTACTGGGCCAGCGACAGCCAGAAGCCGCGGCGATAACCGCTGCTGACGGCAAACACGACCGCAATCAGGATGACGAGGTCGATGATCGTGAAGCGCATCAAGCGTGCACGCGAAGATTGCTGCGGGGTCTACCGACGCAGATCAGGGCATAGCCGTCGGCAAGCTCCTGATTGCTGATCAGCCAGGCTTCGGATTGGTCGATGATGCCGTCCACCTTCACCATGCAGGTCTTGCAGCGGCCCTTGCGGCAATCGAAGGCTAGCGGCAGCCCAGCCTTGAGCCCGGCGCCCAGGATGCCTTCGTTCTCGGCGACGTCGACCGTCTTCCCGCTTCTGAGGAAGGTGACCTGGAAAGAGCGCGTCATCAGTGACTCTTGATCGCATTGATGACGCGATAGAGGTATTCGCCGGCGGCCAGCACCACAACGATCAGGGCGAAGACGACCAGGCGCGGCCGCAGCCAGCTTCGGTAGAAATTGCCGCGCCAGGCGGGGCCCAGCAGCAGCACCAGCACGACGGCGGCCGCGCCGATCAACAGGAGGACGCGAAACGCCGTCGACACCCGGTTTAGTCTACGGAACCTCGAACGCTCGCTTACTCGAGGCCGATGACGTGCTTGAACTTGTCGAAAAAGCCCTTTTCGATGTGCTGCGGCTTGCCGCTGATGCCGCCCAACTGGCGCAGCGCCTGCCGCTGCTCTTCGGTCAGGTTGGTGGGAATCACGACCCGCACATAGACAAGCTGATCGCCGCGACGGCCGGAGCGCACATGCGGGATACCGCGGCCGTGCATCCGGATGGTTTTGCCGTATTGCGTGCCGGGCGCAATCTCGATCCGCTCGGGTCCATCAACCGTCGGGATCTCAACCGTGTCGCCCAGCGCAGCCTGGGCTACGCTCAGCGGCAGCTCATAGACCACGTCGGTGCCGTTCCGCTTCAGCACCGGATGCGGCTTGACCTGGATGACGATGTACAGGTCGCCCGGGGCACCACCGCGAGGACCCACCTCGCCTTCGCCGCTGAGCCGGATCTGCGATCCGCTGTCGACGCCCGCGGGAATGTTGACGCGCACCTTCTTCTCGCCGGGCCGGTGACCGGTGCCGCCGCAGGTTCGGCAGGGACGCTCGATCACCTTGCCCTCGCCGTTGCAGCGAGGGCAACTGGCGACGTTGACGATCTGGCCGAAGATCGACTGCGTGGCGCGACGAACCTGGCCGCTGCCGCGGCACTGGGGACAGGTTTGCGGCGAGGTGCCGGCCTCGGCTCCGCTGCCCTGGCAGGCATCGCATGCCTCGGCGCGGGGGATGGTCAGCTCGCGCTCGACGCCGAAGACCGACTCTTCGAAGCTGAGTCGTAGGTCAAACCGCAGATCCGACCCACGCCGTGGGCCGCTGCGGGCCCGGCCGGCCGCGGCCGCGCCGAAGAACATGTCGAAGATATCGTTGATGCCGCCGAACCCCGCCCCACCGAAGTCGAAGCCGGGCATGCCCTGGGTCCCGGCATGGCCGAAGGTGTCATATCGCTGACGCTTCGATTGGTCGCTCAGGACCTCGTAGGCTTCATTGACCTCCTTGAAGCGGGACTCGGCCTGCGGATCGTTGGGGTTGCGATCGGGATGGAACTGCAGCGCCAGCTTGCGATAGGCTCGCTTCAGTTCCTCGGCGCTGGCGTTCTTACTCACACCGAGCACCTCGTAGTAGTCCCGCTTGATCGCCATCAGTGCCGGCTCTCAGGCTCGCGCCGGAGGTTCGCCGCTCGGGCGGTCGAGGCTGAGGAGACGACGAGCACCGAAGCGAGCGTACCGTCGCACGTGAGCGAGGAGCGCAGGAGTCGACAACGGCATTCGGCCGATCCGAGCGGATGAAACGTCAAGCGAGGTCTGGGGGCCGGCACTGTTGGTTTGCTAGGACTTTAACGCGGGGGGATGGGCAACCTTCACCAGGGTGGGCCTGAGCACACGGTTGTGGAGCCGGTACCCGGGCTGCACCTCCTCGACGATCGTGCCTTCCTCGTGCTCATCGGTCTCCTCGCTGGCAATCGCCTCGTGCTGCGCTGGATCGAACTTCTCGCCGACCGCAGGGATGGCCGAGAGGCCCTGGGCCTGGAGGAGCTCGTCGAACTGCCGGGCCACCAGCTTGATGCCCTCGAACCAGTTCCGGTCGATTCCCTCCGGCGCGTGCTCCAGCGCGCGCTGGAGGTTGTCCTGGATGGGCAGAAGCTTGCGGAGCAGCTCCTCGTTCGCGTACTGGGTGCGGTCGCTGAGATCCTGGCGAGTGCGGCGCTTGTAGTTTTCGAAGTCGGCGGCGAGCCGCTGGTAGCGGCTAAAGGTCGCCTGCGCCTCGTCGCGCGCCGCCTGCAGTGCCGGATCGACCGTCTGGTCGACCTTTGGATCGCCCGACGGCTCGCTCTCGGTCGCGGAGCTGGCCCTGGTATCGATGACACCCTGGCGACACTTTTCACGACCGGGCGTCATCGGATCTTGGGAGGGGTGCTGGGGTGACATGTTTGGCTTTTTACCCATTGCCCTCCCGCCCGAATCAGTTCCCAAGGGGGCCCAACAATTCGGAGGTTGCCTGGCTGACCAGCCGGACCCGGGCCACGACCTGCCCGTAATGCATCCGGGTCGGCCCGATCACGCCGATCGTGCCGCGGACACGGTCATCCATCTTGTAGGTCGTCAGCACCAGGCTGCATTCCCGCAGCCCGCTGCTGGTGTTCTCACGGCCGATCACGATCTCGACGTCCTTGTCGAAGGCTACCTGTTGCAAGATGCTGGCCAGCTGGGCGCCCTGCTCCAGCAATTCCAGCAACTCCTCGAGCCGGCTGACCTCGACGAACTCGGGATGGCGCAGCAGGTTACGCACCCCGTCATGCAGGACGACCGACTGCCGCTGCGCCTGGTGGAAGGTGATCGACTCGACAAGCCGTTCGATGATCTGCCGCTGCTCGTCGCGATCGGAACCGAGCTCGATCAATCGGGCCGAGAGCTCGTCGGCAGTCTGACCCTTGACCTTCCGGTTGAGCATGGCAGCCATTCGGCTCAGGTCATCCTGGGAGGTGGCCCGGTCGAGATGAACGACCTGCTGCTTGATGAGGTTGCCTTCCAGCACCAGGATGATCAGGACGGACTGCGGCTCGAGCGAGACCAGGTCGATGTGCTTCACACGCGCTTCATTGACCTCGGGAGCGGTGATCAGTGACACATTCTCGGTGACTTGCGCCAGCACCATCGCCGCCTTCTCCAGGATCCCATCCACGCTGCGCGGGGCCGCTTCGAATGCCTGTTTGACGGTCCGCCGGACGGTCGGCGAGACGGACTCCGGATCCATCAGGAAGTCCACGAAGTAGCGGTAGCCCCGGTCGGTCGGGACGCGGCCCGCCGACGTGTGCGGCTGCTGCAGGTAGCCGGTGCCGACCAGGTCGGCGAGTTCGTTGCGGATGGTCGCCGAGGAGAGCGCGATGAAGTACTTGGCGGCTAGCACCTGCGAGCCGACCGGTACACCGGTTACGGTGTAATCGGAAACGACGGCTTTCAGGATTCGCTGCTTGCGCTCATCGAGCGGAGTGGCTTCCATCATGGTTGGCAGTCTCGATCAGCGAGTGCTAACTTGAATTGTACCGGCTATCCTCGCTGCATGCCCACCCCGGTGCGCATCTACTCGGACTACGTCTGACCCTTCTGCTACATCGACTCGGTCGGAGTCGAGCGGCTGAATCTGGAATACGACGTCGAGATCGAGTGGGTGCCGTTTGAGTTGCACCCCGAGATCCCCCCGGAGGGACGTCCGCGCGACGAGGTGCTGCCGGCGGCCTACCGAGCTCGGGCGGAGGAGGGGGTCAAGCGGATGGGAGCCGCCGTCGGGCTCGAGCTCAAAACCCACGAGCGGCTGATCAACTCGCGACCGGCGTTGCAGGCGGCCGAATTCGCCAGGGAGCAGGGTCGTTTCGACGCCATGCACATCGAGCTGCTGCGCGCGTACTGGGATGAGGGCCGGGATGTGTCGGACATTGCCGTCCTGCGCGAGGTCGCGGCACGGGCCGGCGTCGACGTCGCCGGCATGGAGGCGGCTATCGCCGAGAACCGTTTCGGCGACTACATCGATGCCCGGCGTGCCGAGGCCGAGGAGTTAGGGATTAATGGCATCCCGGCTCACGTTATCGCCGACCGCTACCTGGTGATGGGCGCCCAGCCATATGGGCTTTTCGAGCGCGTCATGGCCAAAGTCGGCGTGCCCAAACGCGGAAACGACGCGGCCTGATCCGACACGGCAGATCGGCCGCTGGGACCCTTGCGCACGTGGGCGTTTCGGGCTACGCTGCCGGCATGGCAAGGCTGGCCGTCGTCGTGTTCGCGACTGTCGGGATCCTCCTGGTAGCCGCCGGATTGTTCGTTGCGCTCGCTGTCGGCCTGCCGGCGCTCGGCCTCAACCCCTACGGTCGCAATCCACTCGACGAGACACTTCGAGGCTTATCCACGGCCGCCAAACTCTATGTGGTCGGGGCCGCCTTGCTGGCCAGCGCCTTGCGGTGGATACGCAATCATGATGGCGGAGCGCCAGCTCTCTCGAGTTTCTGGCCCGTCGGCCCCGTCGTCGTGATTGTCTACGTGTGGATGGCCGCCTCCCGAAACTGGTTATACGTCCCGATCGCGCCGCTCTTCGCCATTGGCTTGCTGACTCCCATTGCCGTGGGGCTTTGGCCGCGAGGTAGCCAGGCGACGCCTGGAGTCCGCCCCTAAAGCAGGAAGGCGGCGCCAACCTGGTTGGCGAGCTCGATGCCCCGTCGCGTGAGACGGACGCCGCTATCCTGTTCGGCTAACAGTCCCGCGTCGACCAGCTGAGTCCGCTGGGCATGGAAATCGCGTGCGGCAGTGGTGCCGCCGAGCAGCCTGACACCGATCATCGCCGCTTCTCCCCTCGCACGTTCGGGCGACAGGGTTTCGCCGCCGGCAACCGCGTGTCCCGAGCCGAAGACCTGCTTGATGTACGCGTGCGGGCCCTTGACATTCCAGCGCCGCTCGGTGCTGCTGTCATTGTGGCGGAACATCGAATGAGCGCCAGCACCGCATCCAAGGTAGGGCTGGTAGTGCCAGGCGGCCAGGTTATGCCGGCAGGCGAATCCGGTTCGCGCCCAGTTGGAGATTTCGTAGTGGGCATAGCCGGCAGCCTCCAGCCGTGCCGCCGCCGCCCAGTACTGCTGGAGCTGGTCATCGGCGCCCGGCATCTGGACGAGACCGGTCCTGACCTCCCGGCCGAGCCGGGTTTTTGACTCGACCGTCAGCTCATAAGCCGACAGATGCTGGACCCCCTCCGCCAGCACTGCCTCGAGGGTGTCGAGCCAGGCGGCGAGGTTCACGCCGGGCACGCCGTACAGCAGATCCGCGTTGACATTCGCGAAGCCGCCCGCCTGTGCCGTACGGATCGCCGTGATTGCATCGCTGCCGGAGTGGAGCCGTTCCAGGAAGCGCAGCGCGTCAGGGCGCAGACTCTGCACCCCAATGCTGAGCCTGTTGACGCCCGCCCTCAGCCAGCCATCGACCTGCTCGCTCGTGACGTTGCTCGGGTTCGCTTCGAGTGTGACCTCAGCAGCGGGCGCGAGCCCAATCGCCCGCACCCGGTCCAACACCTGCCGCACTTGCGCGGTCGTCAGCAAACTGGGCGTGCCGCCACCGATGAAGACCGTGTCGAGCGGGCCGATCGGAAGCTCGGCGCCCGCCAGATCGACCTCGCGACCTAGCGCGTCGACGTATGGAGGGATGAGTCCCTCCAGGACCGCATAGGCGTTGAAGTCGCAGTACTTACACACCCAGGTGCAGAACGGTACGTGCAGGTAGAGGCTATGAATCCGATCCATCAGTCGAGGCTCAGCACGGCCATGAAGGCTTCCTGTGGAATCTCGACATTGCCCACGCGCTTCAGTCGCTTCTTCCCCTCCTTCTGCTTCTCGAGCAGCTTGCGCTTGCGAGTCACGTCGCCGCCGTAGCACTTCGCCGTCACGTCCTTGCGCATCGCGGGCACGGTTTCGCGGGCGACGACCTTTCCGCCGATGGCGGCCTGGATCGGGACCTCGAACAGCTGGCGAGGGATAAGGGTCTTGAGCTTTTCGGCAAGCCGCCGCCCCTGCTGCTGCGCCTTGCTGCGGTCCACGATCATCGACAGCGCGTCAACCGGTGACCCGGCGACCAGCACATCGAGCTTGACGAGGTTTGCTTCTTCGAAGCCGACCAGCTCGTAATCGAGCGAGGCATAGCCTTTGCTGCGCGACTTCAGCTGGTCGTAGTAGTCGTGGATGATCTCCGCCAGCGGCATGCGGTAGGTGATGACCACCCGGTCGCCTGGCTCGTACTGCATGTTGAGGAACTGTCCGCGCCGCTCCTGGCTGAGCTCCATCATGTTGCCGACGTAGGTGCTCGGCACGACGATCGTGGCGATCACCATCGGCTCGCTGATGCTTTCGATCTCGGCGGGGTCGGGCAGTTTGTCCGGGTTGTCGACCGGGATTTCCTCGCCGTTGCGCAGCTTGACGCGATATTCGACCGTCGGGGCCGTGCCCAACAGCGTCAGGTTGAATTCGCGCTCGAGGCGCTCCTGGACGATCTCCATGTGGAGCAGCCCGAGAAAGCCGCAGCGGAAGCCGAATCCGAGGGCAGCGGAGGTCTCCGGCTCATAAACCAGCGCCGCATCGTTGAGTTGGAGTTTCTCGAGCGCCTCCTTGAGCTGCTGGTACTGCTCGGTGTCGGTCGGGAAGAGACCGGCGAAGACCATCGGCGTGACGTGGCGGTATCCGGGGAGCGGCTCGGCCGCCGGCCGGGCCTCGTCGGTCACGGTGTCGCCCACCCGGGAGTCACGGACGTTGCGGATGTTGGCGATCAGGTATCCAACCTCGCCGGCGGAGAGGTCCTCGACCGGTGTCCGTTCTGGGCGGAAGATGCCAACCTCGTCGACTTCGAACGATTTCCCGGTCTGCATCATCTCGATGCGCATGCCCTGGCGCAGCGTGCCCTCCAGCACACGAACGTAGGTCACGACCCCTCGGTAGGCATCGAACTTTGCGTCGAAGATCAGGGCCTGAAGCGGAGCCGCAGAGTCTCCCGTCGGCGGCGGGATCTCCCGCACGACGGCCTCGAGGATCTCCTTGGTCCCAATCCCCTGGCGGGCGCTCGCGAAAATGACCGACTCGGCCGGCAACCCGATTACCTTCTCGATCTCTTCTCGCACCAGCTCGGGGTTCGCCTGCGGGAGGTCGATCTTGTTGACTACCGGGATGATCTTGAGGTGGTGGTCGAGAGCCTGGTGCACATTGGCCAGCGTCTGTGCCTCGATCCCCTGCGAGGCATCGACGACCAGGATCGCGCCGTCGCAGGCGGCCAGCGCGCGCGACACTTCATAGGAAAAGTCGACGTGGCCGGGCGTATCGATCAAGTTGATCTGGTAGGTGTTGCCGTCGTCGGCCTTGTAGAGCATTCGGACCGCCTGCGCCTTGATCGTGATCCCGCGCTCGCGCTCGAGATCGAGCTGATCCAGCACCTGCTCCACCATGTCGCGCGGCGCCACCGTGCCCGTGTACTCGAGGAGGCGGTCGGACAGCGTGGTCTTTCCGTGGTCGACGTGTGCAATGACGGAGATCGCGCGGGTCAGGTGGGTCGGCGTGGACACCAAGGGAGTTTATCGGTCGCAAAAGAAAAGACCGGCCCTCGAGGGCCGGCCGTCGCTGCCGCTTCGCCTACGTCTTTGGCGGCACGTCGGGAGCGAAGTCCGGGGCTTCGAGCTCTTCGTCCTTTCGCTCTCGCGTGGTCTGCGGATCGGTCTCGGCCGGCTCGCCCATCGGTTCGCCGCCGCCGATGTCTTCGCGTTCGAGGGACGGGTCCTTGACCATGGGTCACCTCCCTGCGGAGAATTAGCGCAGACCTACCCTATCACATGAGTGCCGCGATATCAAGATGTCAGGGTGCAAATCCGCGCCCTGATTGGCCCCCTCCCCCTTCCAGGGGAGGGCGGGAGGGTAGGGGTTCTAGGAACTGCGGGACGCCCTGGAGGCGCTGGGGTGGCTCTGGGCGATACCGCCGAGCTCGCGGCGGCCCCCGGCCTTGACCCGGTGGGCGAGCACCATATCGGCGACCTCGTTGACCTCAGCGACTCCGACTTCGGAGATCCCGCGATAGGCCGCCAGCGCCTGGGACGCCTTGCGGCCGACCAGGTCAGCGCGATGTCCGTCCACCTGGAGGCTGACATTCAGCTCGGCGAGCGCCCGCAGGAGCCCGGCCGGCATGACAACGTGGGGAAAGCGAACGATGGCCTCGGCAATCCGCTTCCCGATCTCGGCATCCTCGTCGGCGAAGCGCTGGCTGAATTCCGCCGGGCGGGACTCCCATTCCTCGCGCCGTTCGACGATCTGGACGCGCTGCCCGATGTCCTTGATGCCTTCGACATCGACCGTCAGGCCGAAGCGGTCAAGCAATTGCGGGCGGAGGTCGCCTTCTTCCGGGTTCATGGTGCCGACCAGGATGAAGCGTGCCGGATGCCAGATCGAGATGCCCTCGCGTTCCACCACGTTGACGCCCATGGCCGCCGCATCCAGCAGCACGTCGACCAGGTGGTCGTCCAGCAAGTTCACCTCATCGACATAGAGAATGTTGCGGTTCGCCTCGGCGAGCACACCTGGCTCGAACCGTCGCTCGCCGCTCTTGATCGCCGCCTCGATGTCGATCGCGCCCACCACCCGATCCTCGGAAGCGTTGATCGGCAACTCCACGACCCGCATACGGCGGCGAGCCCTGGGCAGCGTTTCACCGCGGGCCAACCGATCCTGGCAGTCGGAGCAGAGGGCCTCGGGCGCGTCC
>Ga0207646_10000543_pt1 | contig 49799 bp, 37 predicted proteins | sample KBSK5502metaG_FD_184343 | JGI IMG/M metagenome (GOLD analysis project Ga0207646, IMG submission 184343) | Corn, switchgrass and miscanthus rhizosphere microbial communities from Kellogg Biological Station, Michigan, USA - KBS K5-50-2 metaG... | ecosystem: Host-associated > Plants > Roots >...
TCATGCTTCAGGTAGACGCCATCTTCAACTCCCGACCGGCGCGGCCAGAGACTGCGGACCTGTTCACGCTCCGTCGACAGGCATTCGGCGCGTTGCGCGAGTTGCTGACTCGCCTGGCTGACCGTCAGCCGGTGGTGATTTACATCGACGACCTGCAATGGGCGGACGCGGACAGCGCCTTTCTGCTCGAGGATCTGCTGCGGCCTCCGGACGCGCCCAGGCTGTTGCTGATCGGAAGCTTTCGCACTGAAGACATAGAATCAAAGCCGTTCCTCAAACAACTCTTGCAGCGAACAGGCACTGATACTTGCCGTGAGCTCTTTGTAAGTCGATTACCGGGCGGCGAGGCCCGCGAATTAGCGCGCTCACTGTTTTCTTCGAATGAAGTTTCGATAGAACCATTTATCGAATCAATAGTGAGGGAAGCCGGCGGCAGTCCCTTCCTGCTGGAGCAGCTAACGCAATACGCAATGATGAGCGAGCGCGCGGCGACGGCGGGAATCACTCTAACCACAATGTTGGAAGAGCGCATCAGCCAGCTGCCCGAAGGGTCGCGTCAATTTCTCGACACCCTCGCGGTCGCGCGGCGGCCTGTCAATCAGGACGTAGCTGTGAGCGCTGCCGGATTGCAGGACGATCCGCTCAAGCTGTTGAGCTCTTTGCGGGTTGCCCAGTTTGTACGGAGTGGCGGCACTAGTTATGGCGTCGAGGTCTTTCATGATCGCATCGGCGAGACCCTGGTGTCGTTACTCTCGGATGACGAGCGGCGCCAGATCCATCGGCGACTGGCCCAGGCTATCGAAGCGCGCGGCCTGGACGATCCGGAAGCGCTTTACGAAGACTATCTGGGCGCGGGCGAAGAGGATCGCGCCGCACTGCATGCTCAGGCAGCGGCGCGCAAAGCAGCGAGTGCCCTGGCTTTCGATCGGGCCGCGTTGTATTACCGCCGGGCGATTGAGTTGATGCCCGACGCTGAGAATGTAGTCGATTTGAAAATCGAACTGGCTAACTCTCTGGCTAACGCCGGCCGTCCGGCTGAAGCTGCCAGAGAGTTTCTCGACGCCGCCAAGGTTAGTCCTCCGCGCAGGGCGCTCGACCTGCAACAGCGGGCAGGCGCCCAACTACTGACCGGTGGCCATATCGATGAAGGACTCGAGGTTTTTCGGGTGGTTCTGGAGTTGGCCGGCTTCAAACTGGCGAAAGGACCAAAGCGAGCGCTCTTGTCGCTGATTCTTCACCGCTTGTGGATTCGCCTGCGGGGACTGGGTTTCACCGAACGAGACGTCAGCAGCATTCCCGAAGGCGATCTGCTGCGCATTGATATCTGCTGGGCGGTCGCGGCCGGCCTGGGCGCGGTCGATCTCATCCGCGGCGCTGACTTTCAAAGCCGTCATTTGCTGCTGGCGCTTCGAGCAGGTGAGGTTTATCGCGTCGCGCGCGCCATGGCTTTCGAAACCGCGCAGACCGCGGCCAGAGAGGGCGTCGATCAGGAACACGCACGGGAAATTGCGGATCAGACTGAAGCATTGGCAAGGCGCTCGGGAAATCCGCACGCTACCGGACTGGCCATCTGGGCGCGTGGATTGAGCGCTTATCTGTTTGGCCACTGGAAGCAAGCCGCCGAACTGTGCGAGCGCGCCGTGGAAGTCCTCCGGGATCAATGCACCGGCGTCACCTGGGAACTGACCATCTCTTATCGTTTCATGCTGGGCGCTCTCTTGTGGCTGGGAGAGATAGCGGAGGTTTCGCGCCGGGTGCCGCAACTGCTGGCGGCGGCGCTCGAACAGGGCAACCTATACGCCGCCACTGACTTGCGCACCCGCATGAACTCTATCTGGTTGGCTGATGACGATCCCAATCGGGCTCGAGAGGAAGCCATCGCGGCGCTTACTACCTGGCCGCGAGAAGGGTTTCACCTGCAGCACTATACTTCGATGGTGGCCCTGACTCAGCTCGAACTCTACACCGGTGATACTGAGGTTGGGTGGAGACACTTCGAAGGGCAAAACAAGATGCTGGAGAAATCGATGCTGCTGCGCTTCAGAACGTTGCGGATCGAAGCCATGCATTTGCGGGCCCGGCTCGCCCTGGCCAGCGCCGAGGGAACTGAGCGAGAGCAACGCCTGCGCATTGCTGAGGGTTTGGGCCGAAAACTCGCTAACGAAAGACTGCCATGGTCCGATCCCCTGGCGACTCTGATAAGCGCCGCGGTTGCTCGACAACGGGGGGACGATTCGAAGGCGGCCAGACTAACTTCTCGAGCAGTCGAAGAATTTGAGCTGGCGGATATGCAACTCTATGCAGCAGCGGCACGACGCCGGCTCGGTGAAATAATGAACGACGATGGCGGCGCTGAGCTGATCGCTCGTTCCGAAGACTGGATGCGCAAGCAACAAATCAAGAACCCGGCGCGCTTCTCAAACATGCTGGCCCCCGGTTTCTGAAAACCGATCGGAGTAACCGGCGCGTATTTGTTAGCTGTTTTATGAGCGCGCCTGAAAAAACACAGATTTGTGAGTTTGCGCATCTCGCGAGTTGTTAGATGATGGAGAACCTTGACAAGCTGGAACAACGCTTCGAGTATTTGTTGAGAAGCACTGTGCGTCCAGAGCGAACCAGATGATGATAAGGTTGATAATTAGCCATGTGGTTCAAATTTCAGGCCCGCGATGGCAACGGTTTCAAGCTGGCCGGGCAGGCACATGACGGAGCCTTTGTTTTGAATGACGTGATTTCGTTCATCCCGTAATCGCCCGACACTCACCTATGATTTTTAAAAGTCCTTACCCCGACGTCGCCATTCCTGAAGTTCCTGTCGCCTCTTTTATTCTGGAGAACGCTTCGCGATTCTCAGAAAAGCCCGCGCTGATCGAAGCCGCGACTGGCCGCACGCTGACTTATGCAGAATTGAGCGATGCCGTTAATCGCGCTGCCGCGGGCCTGGCATCGAATGGCTTTCAAAAAGGTGACGTTTTCGCAATTCATTGTCTCAACTGCCCGGAATACGCAATAGCTTTCCTCGCGGTGGCCATGCTCGGAGGCGTGTGCACGATGGTTTCGCCGCTGTTCAATGAAACTGAGATTACTTCTCAACTAAGGGATAGCAACGCGAAATACCTGCTCACCGATCCACAGCTTGCCGATGTGGCGCTCGCCGCCGCGCGCGCCTTGAACCTGACCGAGGTTTTTGTGCTGGGCGAGAAGGTTGAGGGCGCAACCTCATTCTGTGCCCTGATGGACAACGACGGCCGGGTGCCGGCGGTCGAGATCGATCCGCGCCGGGACATCGTGGCGCTGCCTTACTCAAGCGGAACGACAGGTTTGCCAAAAGGCGTGATGCTAACCCACTACAACCTGGTGGCGATGCTTCGCCAGATGGAGACCGCGGACGTGCTGCGCAGCGACGACACGACCATCTGCGTCGTGCCCTGCTATCACATGTACGGACTGCATAGCGTGATTAATCTGGCATTGCGAGCCGGCGCAACCACAGTCACCCTGCGCCAATTCGATCTGGAAAAATTTCTGCGCGCGTTGGAAAAATACGAAGTCAATGTCGTCGGGGTGGTGCCTCCGATTGTTTTGGCTCTGGCCGCGAGTCCCCTGGTTGAGCGGTTCGATCTCTCGAAGCTCGAGGCGTTGCACTGTGGCGCGGCGCCGCTGTCCTCGGAAGTTGCCAATGCTTGCAGCACGCGACTCGGCGTGCGCGTTAGTTATGGTTACGGGATGACAGAGCTGAGTCCGCTTTCACATCTGAGCTATCGTAACGCGGAAAAACATAAGCCGGGTTCCACCGGGTATTGTTTGCCGAACACAGTTTGTAAAATCATCGACGTGGAAACAAAAGTAGTGCTCAAGCCGGGCGAGAAGGGCGAGGTGTGCGTCCGTGGACCGCAGGTCATGAAAGGCTACCTGGGCCAGCCGGAAGCAACTGCGGAAATGATCGACAGCGAAGGTTGGGTTCACACCGGCGACATCGGTTATGCAGATGAAGACGGCGCGCTGTTCATAGTCGATCGCCTGAAAGAGCTGATCAAGTACAAAGGGCGGCAGGTAGCGCCGGCCGAATTGGAAGCTGTGCTGCTTTCGCATCCGGCGATCGCGGACGCCGCCGTGATCCCCAGCCCGGATGAAAAAGCCGGCGAAGTACCAATCGCCTTCGTGGTACTCAAAAAGAGCGCGACGCCGGCTGAGATCATCGACTTCGTAGCTGAACGAGTGGCGGCGCACAAGAAAATCCGGCGCGTGGAGTTCGTCGACGAAATTCCCAAGAGTCCCGCCGGTAAGATCCTGCGACGCCTGCTGGTCCAACGCGTCCGCGAACACGTGCGGCGCGGCTGAGCAGGTCGGATCGGAAAGTGTGCTCTGGGAATATTTGTTAGAGATCCTACGCGTGAAGTTCTTCGGTACAAATCTTCATCGATCCCTCGTCATGAGTTTGCTGTTGATTTCGGCAGCAATAGCTGCGGCCCCCGCACAGGACTCACGGACGCAACCTTCACCAACCCGCGAAGATCGGATTCTGCTAACGGCGGTTGATAAAGAGCGACATTTCGTGAAGTCGTTACGTCGTGAAGACCTGCGCTTTCTCGAAGATGGAAAGCCGCAAGAGATCACGAGCCTCGAGTTACTTACCGACCAGTCAGCGTCGATCGCGATTCTAATCGACGCCAGCATGTCACAAGAGCAGACACTGCCGGCGCAAAAATTGGCGGCGACCTCTTTTGTGGAAGCGATCATCCGGCCCGCCAGGGATAAAGCCGCCGTGGCGACTTTCACCGGCACTCTAACAATTGAACAACCACTCACCGACGACGAGACGCTTCTGCGCCAGGCAATTGCGCGCGCGAAGGTTGTTTCTCCCCCGGGCTATATTGGCGGCGGCGTTGTAGTTGGGCGGCTCCCACCCGCGAAATCGGATGTGGTCGCGGGCTCCACGGCTGTTTGGGACTCGGTTGTGGCTGCTTGTGAACAGTTGCTATCCCGGTCCAACGAACAGACGCGACGCGCGATCGTGCTGTTAAGCGACGGTGAAGACACGAATAGCAAAACCAAAATGGCCGATGCAATAGCCCGCGCGATTCGGGATGACGCGGCCGTCTATTCGATAGGTATCGGGGACACACATACCTTCGGAATAAACAAGGACGCGCTGCGAAAACTGTCGGAACGAACGGGCGGAAGCGCCTTCTTTCCCAAAAGGGTTTCGGACCTCCCCGCCATTTTCACTGAGATCGGGGAAGCACTCAGAACTCAATACCTGGTTGTTTATGGCTCATCACGCGGTGCGGGCGTCTCGCGGAAAATCGAGGTTGAGATCGTCAATCCTGCGCTACGCAGTTCGGGCATTCAACTGTCCTACCCGAGGATCGCTCCCGGAAAGTGATCATCATTGGGCGTTACGCCAACCCTCAGGCAACATCGATCGCTGCCTGACTCGGTTGTATTCCCAACCAGTCTCGACGAGTCCCTCTCGAGATAAAAATAAGTGCCCGCACAGCCAGCCTGGCAAATAATCCCAGCTTGGTCTTGCGGACATTATCGGCGGCAATACCGCTGGGATAGAGTGATTGGAACGCCAAACACGACGCGGCATAGATGAACTTGCCGCCGGGGGACAGCGCGCTCAGTGGACCGCTGCGCGTGCGCTTGATTATAGCTGTCAGACAATAAAAGCTACGCCAGCTCTTATGCACCTCTTTCTTGAGGTCGTCAATCGCGATCGTGGGGTGTTTGACTGCGATGTCCCAGTGCTCATAGTCGAGCCAAAACTTATCCCGGATCATTTGCACTTTGTGTTTCGGAACGTAGTCGGCCCGATCACGGTTTTTCCAATCACGCACCATCTCGTGATAGTCCTTGGTTCCGGGATATATGCTAAAGAGCGGAAACTGGGTATAGGCTGCGCCCGATTCGATTGCGAACTCCCGCATGGTTCGAAGGGTCGATATCGTATCAGTCTCGAGTCCGTTAATAATGGAGGCCATCACAAAAATACCCCGGTCCTGGATCTTTTGGATGGTCTCAACCATTTTTTGTCCGACCGGGTTCCAGGTCTTGTTCGCGGCCTTTAAGCCTTCCTCGGTGAACGACTCCACTCCGATCAGTGCTCCGCGCAGGCGCATCTTGTTGTACATGGCGTCGAGATACTCGTCGTCGCTGATCACCTCAGAGGTCATCTGGGTAAAAGCGTAAAGCGACTTAGGAACGGCCCGGTCATACTCATCGAATAGTTTGAGTCGCTCTTCTCGTACACCTTCGAGCAGCGCTCGAGTCTGCTTGTTTGGTTCCCTCGCGATCCGGCCCAGAGTGGCGGGCGTGAAGTTGTCGTCAGCAAAGAACACATAGCGAAAGCCCATAGCATGAAGTTGGTTTGCCTCTTCGATGATCTGATCATTCAGGTGCATCCGTGGGGTGCGGCCCTCGGTCACCCAAACCGAGCAAAAGCTGCAATTCTCAGGACAACCTGCCACCGTCTGGATTGATCCGAGAAAATACTTATTCGGATCCATTAGATCCCAACGAGCTTTCACCATCAGTTCGCCCGGCACTCTCCCTCCGTCATAGACGCGTTCCAATCGGCCGAGCAAAGCGTCCTCGACGATTTTTCTCCAAATCACGTCCCCGCCACCTTTGACGACCGCGTCGGCGCCCATCTCCAAAGGTTCGTCCGGAAAAATTGTTGGGTGAATGCCGCCGACGATAACCGTCGCTCCTCGCTGTTTCGCCTCGCGGACTATGCGATAACCAGGCAGGCAATTCCCTGAGTGTATTCCCACACCGACAATATCGCCTGGACGAACAATTTCAGGGTCAAACGGCGTGACCGGAACGTCGATGATAATGGGGTCACCGACAATATCTGTGGGGGTGGCACCCGCCATGACAAACAGCCACCGCGGAGTGATCACGCTGTAGCCGACGGTCGCGTTGGCCGGGTTTACCAGAATCACTTTGCTCATTCACGCATTCCCCTTTCAATCTGCGCGATCAATCGTTGATTCGGGCTGGCACGTGCGTTCGGTTCGCACCGCATCCCCCGGATTCAACGATCACGCTAACGGCGGCAGGCAAGAAGAAGTTTATTGAATAGGAGTGTCGGGAGCATGGAACTAACTCACTGAGACTCAAACGGTCAGCCGGGTAAAGCTTCGGCGGACCTAAACAGACTTCGTCTGCGTCAATATGGCCGCTATTGTGTGACGGGTTGAGGCTCGCGTCAATCGTTTCCCGTCAGTTGGCCGGTTTTGTGGCTTTTCGGTTAGCGGCGATGCTAGCATTGCTGGCTCCAGCTCGATCTCTGGTTTGCTGAATAAGGTTTGGAGATTCTTTCGTTGCAACCGCTGCTCGCATCTCTCTTTGACGAAACCGAACGCCGGCCGGTGAGTGTGTCCGAGTTGACGACTGCAATTCGCGGCACGCTGGAAAAGCAGTTCGGGGCCGTTTGGGTCGAGGGCGAAATTTCGAACTTTCGCGCAGTTAACTCAGGCCACTGGTACTTCACTTTGAAAGACGAGTTCGCCCAATTACGCGCCGCGTGTTATCGCAGCAGCAATCAGCGAATTCGTTTTCGCCCCGAAGATGGTTTGCAGGTACGCGCGCGCGGGCGCCTCAGCGTATACGAACCAAAAGGCGAGTATCAGCTGATCGTCGAGGGGCTCGAGCCGGTTGGCGCCGGCGCGTTGCAGTTGGCTTTTGAGCAGACGAAAGCGCGCCTGCGGACCGAGGGTTTGTTTGCTGAAGCAGTGAAGCGCCCGATACCGATGTTTCCGCGGCGCATTGGGGTCATCACATCGCCGAGCGGCGCTGCGATTCGCGACATACTTAACGTTATCTCGCGGCGCACGCGCACCGTGCACGTTCTGTTTGTGCCCGCGCGGGTGCAGGGCGACGGCGCAGCGCAGGAAGTCGTGCGCGCGATCAAATTCCTTAACGAGTTTCACGCGCGCGCCCTGCGCGAGGAGAGTTCGGATGGCGGCATCGACGTGATGATCGTTGGACGCGGCGGCGGCTCGATCGAAGACCTGTGGACTTTTAATGAAGAAGTGCTGGCGCGCGCGATTCGATCATCCGTGATCCCCGTAATCTCGGCAGTCGGACACGAAACTGATTTCACCATCGCCGATTTTGTTGCCGACTTTCGCGCGGCCACGCCATCAGCCGCGGCCGAGATTGTTGCGGCGCACGAGGCTCAGTTATGCTCGCTGCTGGAAACCTTGACGACGAATTTAGCGCGCTCGATGCGATTCCGAATCGCCGGTACACGCAACGATGTGCAGGAGCTGGCGCTCTCGCCGGCGTTCGATGCGGTAATGGCACGATTGCATGACGCGATGACTACCGCGGACGAGGCTGAGCACCGTTTGCAGACATCAGTCGTCAGCCTGCTGCAAAGGATTCAACGCCGCCTGGGCGCGGCGAGCCACAGTCTGTCACCGGTGCAACTTCGTTCAGCCGTAACTGCGGCACGAACTCGCTTTGCATCGCTGACCAGGGCACGAGACGCCAGCATCGTCACCCGATTGGAATCGGCCCGGCAACAGTTGAGTGTCGTCGCGGCCGCGCTAGATGCCATGTCGCCGCTGAAAGTTCTCGAGCGCGGCTATGCGATCGCCCACCGTGCGGATGGCCGCATAGTTCGCGAAGCTAAGGCGGTCGCCATCGGCGATGCTTTGCATCTGCGTCTGTGGAAAGGCGCCCTGGATTGTCGCGTCGAAGGTACAGAGAGCGAGTGAGATGAAAAGAAAACGAAACCGCATCGTCATCAATTTTGAGCGCCCGGCTTCGCCGCGCGACGGATCACGACGTGGCGGACTTGGCCGCGTGCTGCTAATCATCGGTGTCGTATTGTTCCTTCTGGTCGGGGGCGTAGTCGCCGGCGGCTATTTCTGGTGGCGCAACTATCAAAGCAGTCCGGCCTATACCCTGGCGGTGTTGGCAGACGCATCGCAGCGCAAAGATACGGCCACGATTGACAGCATCCTGGATAGCGAGAAGATCTCGGCTGACTTTGTCGCCCAGGTGAGACAGCGCACTACGGGTTCAGTGCTCAACTCGCTCTGGTCGTCTCAGATTGATTCCGCCTTGCCTTCAGTGACACCGAAATTACAAGCGACCGTGCACGACGAAATAGTCAAAGAGCTGCAACGCCTGACTGAGCCGGCGGCCGGCAAACCGTTCATTCTGGTGGCGCTTGTGATCGGCAGGTTCGCGGACATCAAGCAGGAAAACAATACCGCCCATGCGCAACTGAATATCCGGAACGAGCAACTTCGGCTTACAATGCAGTCCGACGCGGGACGCTGGCGAATTACCGCTGTGCAGGACGATAAGCTGGCAAAAGAAATCTCTGACGGCGTGATCCGGGACTTGCCGTCAAAAGGCGGTCACCTGCAGGAAGAAATTCGAAAACAGTTGGAGAAGTTACCGAAGTAAAGATGAGCACTACTAAACCAAAGACTTTCGAATCGTCCCTGGAAGAACTCGAGCGCATCGTGCGTGAGCTGGAGCAGGGAGAGCTGACTCTGGAAAAGAGCCTGGAACTATTTGAGCAGGGCGTAAAGCTTTCGCGTGATTGTCAGGAACGTTTGGGTCAGGCCGAACGTCGCATAGAAATTCTCATGCGCGACAACCAGGGCCGCGCCACTGTGCGTTCATTCGATCCTGAGAGCGAGTTAAGCGCGACGGCCGACGAAGATATTTCCTGAAGGTTCCTCCGTGACCTCTGTCGCTAAAACCATGGCCGAAACCGACGCCCGTGAATTCCTCACCTTATGTCGCGCGCTGATCGATTCCCAACTCGATCAACTAATTCCCAAAGAGGATGCTGAGCCCGTGCGGGTACACTCCGCCATTCGGTGGAGCTTGTTTGCCGGCGGTAAGCGCTTTCGACCCGCGCTGTTGCTGGCCACCGGGCAGACATTTGGCGCCGCACACGAAGATCTGCTGCGCACCGCCTGCGCGCTGGAGATGATTCACACCTATTCGCTGATTCATGACGACTTGCCGGCGATGGACAATGACGACTTAAGACGCGGCCGGCCCACCTGTCATGTGAAGTTTGACGAAGCGACGGCCATCCTGGCGGGAGATGCGTTACAGTCGCTCGCGTTTCAAACGATCGCGGAAGATGAAAGATTGCCGCACGCTCTGCGCGTCCGCCTGGTCTCGGAAATCGCGCGGGCGGCCGGAACTCCCGAAGGAATGGTTGCCGGGCAAGCTCACGATCTGGACGGTGAAACCCGGGAAGTTTCCCCCAACGAGTTGGAACAGATTCACCATCGAAAGACAGGCGCGTTGATCCGCGCAGCGGCGCGTTGCGGCGCGATCATCGCCGGCGCCAATCAGGATGAACTGCAGGCGATAACGGAATACGCAATCAACCTCGGTCTTCTGTTTCAAATCACGGACGATCTATTGGACGTGACGGCCACCGCCGAAGATCTTGGCAAGACGCCGGGAAAAGATGCGCGTTCGCAAAAGGCCACCTATCCCGCGCTGTACGGAATGGAAGCCAGCCATGCTCAACTCGAAATCGTCCACCAGGCGGCCGGCAACTCGCTTGCAAACCTGGGCAGGCCCACGCAACTTCTTCTCTCAATAGCGAACTTTATTCTCGGGCGTCAGACGTGAGATCTGTTCGATGTGTCTTGGACTAATTGAATGCACTCGAGTAGCGGTTTCGGTTCGGTTGTCGCGTTCTTTACGCTCTTCATCATAACGTTCTACTACAAGGTTTCTGAAAGTAGGCTCGCATATCTTTCAAGCAATTCCTCAGCTCGTCTCTGTGTTAGGCTTAACCGTTTCCCTTCCAGGTAGCACCATACCCGGGCTCTACTTACCTTGTTTTGAAAGCTACATATCCATTGAAACACCTCTACAACTCGTCTAATGTTGGTCTTTGCCTGGGGTTCCTTGAGTCTTAGAAGTTTGTTCCTGAGATGAAGCCCACTTCGCGTGCTCTTGCGAAACCGAAGACTCGACCCGTTCCGCCAACAGAGTCCTGGGTTTTTCGGCGGCTGCATAAGGCCCGGCGTTGCTCAAGAACAAATATTTCTCATGCTTCAGAGCTTCTGCCGTAGAACGGTAAGTGATCCAGTTGTGATGGTATTGATTCAACTGCTGAATAGCTTCGAACAAGGCTATTACCGCGCCGAGGGTGCCTGTGATCAGCGCAATAAGCGTCCCTGGAATTGGTCTGTATGAAGAGTATGCAGCGAGCAGGGGGATTGACAGTGAGATCACAATCGTAGCCGTCTTCATTCCTTTGAACATGCGCTGGTTGTAACGGCTTTTCTTGTCGTACCATTGAATCTGGTCTTCAAGTCGTTCCAAAACAACATTTGATTCTGACATCCCGATTCCTCTCAGTCGTAAATGCGATCACACGCTTGCTTGCCATTCCCCAAAGCGCCAATCGATGCCTTATTGTTGATGAGATTCGGTATCCGCATAACCGTTCTCGGATAGAGTTTTAAGCGTCTTGCGAGGTCGAGCGGAGTATAACAAGCCCGGCCGGTTCAATGCGAGCGTTTTGCAAGTCATCAGGACGCGTAATGCGCATAGACCGACTTCACCTTCTCAAGAAAATCGCGGCGATCGACAAGGTAATGAAGCTTGACGGGCTCAGTGATGATGACCTCAGGTTCGGGCAGCGCGGTCTTTCCCTTGCGCGATTTGGAAGCTGTCTTAGACTTCTTTTTACCTGTACTGACCTTTTTTTTCTTGCCAGTAACCTTATCGCTCGGACCCGGGAGTCTGACACTCGACCATTCCTGGGTTGAGGCCAGGTGGTCGATCAGTTTTTCGAAAACCTCGCCGGGCTCACGCTCTGTGATTCCCACCTGATCGAGATAGCCGCTGTAACGGAGGCGGCGAATCAATTCCATCAGCGTCAGACGGCCGTCGAGCGTCAATCCGCCGTGCGCGTGCGAACGGCTGACCAGATATTGAATCAGGAGCGCTTCGCTGTAGAGTGGCGGCGCCAGAAACAAACGTGCACCGTCGCGCTCCCAACCTTCTGTCAATCGATTTGAGCGCCGCACGGCCCGCAACTCTTCGAAAGCTTCGTCCCAGTTCGTTTTTGGTTCGCGCCGCTCGAGATACATCCGGGTGGCGTCGAGCAGCCAGCTTTCATCGTCCAGATCGAGATTGCGACCGAGCGTGTCCAGCCATTCAAAGAACACCGTGCGCGAGTCGGATTTCTTTTCAATAACCAGAAACTGATCGTCTTTTCGGGGAAGCTTCTTGACCAGTGCCCGTCGCGCTGCATCGGTGGTCTTGCCGCCTTCGATGCAGTAGGTGTCAAAGCGCGCCAGCCAACGTTTGGCCTTGCCACAATAGGGACAGTGCGGACTTTTTTCGTCGCTGTCGAAGTAAGGTCGCAGCGCACTGCGACTGGTAAGTTCCTCGATCGCCGGCGCATGACGTTTGATTTCTGAGAAGGCCGTCCGTGCGGCGAGGCCGAGTTGTTTGGTAAAGATGTCAAAGATGCAGGCCAGGCAGACGAGCGTCGTGTACTCGGTAACGGTACCGGGTGGAAAATCCTTCAGCTCCAGTTCGCGTGTTTTCGTCGCCGCCATGCGCGGGTTTTACCACAAAGACACAAAGACACGAAACAGAATTCCAATAACCAATAAATGGCTTTGTGCTCTTGCTGTCTTTGTGGTGAAGACTTGATTACGCGATTGCGACCAGGGCCGGCTCGCTGTCCGTATGACCCAGAGCCAAATCCAGTTCGGCTTCCACGTCACCGGTCCCAGTGGACAGCTTCCGGAAATCAAAAAGATTCGGGTCCAGCAGGTGCGAGGGCACAGCGTGACCGAGTGCGGTGAGCAGCGAAGCACGCACGTGTGGAATCTCTTTTTCCAGATCGTCAATCAGGCGTTTGATGCGCACGCGTTTCAGATTGGATTGCGAGCCGCACAGGTCGCAGGGAATGATCGGGAATTTCTCTTCCGCGGCAAACTCGGCAATGTCCGTTTCGCGACAATAAGACAGCGGACGAATCACTGTGTTCCGGCCATCGTTCGAGCGCAGCACCGGCGGCATCGCTTTCAAAGTGCCGACGAAAAAAACATTCAAGAGGAAAGTCGTAATGATGTCGTCGGCATGATGACCAAGCGCGACCTTGGTGCAACCTTCCTCGACTGCGATGTTGTAAAGAATGCCGCGCCGCAGTCGCGAGCAAACCGCACAATAAGTCTTGCCTTCGGGCACCAGCCGTTTGACGATTGAGTAAGTGTCGCGCTCGACAATGCGAAAAGGGACGCCGCGATTGCGCAGATAGTCCGGCAAAACGCCTGCCGGAAACCCCGGTTGTTTCTGATCCAAATTGACCGCCAATAGATCGAACCTCACGGGGGCGCGCTGCTGCACGTCCAGCAAGAGGTCCAGGAGAGTGTGGCTGTCTTTGCCGCCCGACATGCAGACCATCACGCGATCGCCGTCCTCGATCATGCGAAAGTCGCTGATTGCTTCGCCCATGCGGCGAAGAAGTTTTGTCCTGACCCTGCTATTCACGATCATGTGTACTCAGGAGGATGCCATGCAACCGCCGAAGCTGACAAGAATGAACTGCGGGCAGCTCAATAAGAACAGTATGACTCGGGTGTTCCGTGAATCAGACACCAAATGTTCACGCGCACAAACAGGGATTTGCTTGACTGGTGATGCTCAGGCGGCGAATAATGCGCGTGAACTAGTCTCGGACTCTCTCTGCAAGGCCTCGCGTTTCCCGAATCTGTTTTCGGAGGTCCTTCGATGAAACCCAAAATCTTGAAAATTGCACTGATGGCCCTTGTGTTGGTGGTGTTCGCCACTCCACGTCTGAATGTGCAGGGCGCCGGCGGCCGCATTGAAGGGAGGGTCGTCGATCAAAAGGGAGATGCTGTTTCCGGGGCGACCATCATCGTGACCAATTCAGGAACCAATCAAAAGTTCACTGCGCGCACAGACAGCGAAGGGCGGTATAAGGTCGAGAACCTTTCGGCCGGGACCTATTCGCTGGTCATCTCAGCGCCGGGATTCAGCGAAGCCAGGCGAGACGGCGTGAAGGTCGAAGACGGAGCGGTAGCGGCCGTCGATCTCAAACTTGAAATCGCACCCGTCGAAGCCGCCGTCACGGTGACCGGAATCAAACCCAACGCCGATCCTGTGTACCAACAATTGCGACAGATCGCGAAAAGCGAAGCAGATTTTGGCGGGGCGTTTGCTACGATTAACAATCTGGAGCTTAAGCGCGACGCCGCAGTCTTCAGCCTCCGCAGCGGAGAGATGTATTTCGCGCCACCTGTCGAAGGTCGCATTACTGCGGGAGTTTTCATCGGCGAGGGTGAGATAACCCTGGTCCCTCCGACATACATCGAGAAACACAGCCTTTCGCTCTTCATCAATTCGGAACAGCTTACCGAGCAGTTTTCCCATTTTGTCGTTCGCTTCACCGACAAGACTTTCGATGAGATCAAGGCGTCGGCAAATGCGACCATGGGAAACGGCGGATCTCAGGCAGCCAGGGCCCGGGATTACTATCGCGAAAACCAGCAACTAATGCGTAAAGAGCTCCGGGACAATTCTGAGCTGCGCGTCTTGACCGATATTTACGCGCCGCAACGCCCCGGATTCTTTGAGGCCTTCATTTCTGGAAAGAAACACAGCAAGCTGGTTTTCCTGCTCGATCCTCTTGGCATTCCCGCGGTCGCGCCGGAAGAAGTTGCGCTGCTCAGCTATGGCGAATCCGACGGTGGGATTTGGAACGCTTTCCACCTCGCCGACGAATATACTCGTAATACTGCTTCCAGTTCCGAGGACCATCGTCTCTTTGACATCACACACCACGAAATCGACGGGACCATCAAAGGAACGAACATTGCGGCCAGCGACAAAGTTACTTTTCGTCCACTAGTTCCCGGGCGCGTGTTGTCCTTTAATCTTTTCCGCACCTTGCGTGTCAGTCGCGTCCAGGACAGCGAGGGTAAAGATCTGAATTTCATTCAAGAGAGCAAAGATGAAGACGCCGATCTGGGCATCCTGATGGCGGAGAACCTCGAAGTTGGCAAAGACTACACGCTTACCATTCAGTATTCCGGAGGCGAGGCGTTGCGTGATTCGGGCGGCGGAAACTTCATCCTGATTCCGCGTTCGAGTTGGTATCCAAACAACAGCGGCTTTGGCGACCGAGCTACCTTTGACATTACTTTTCACTATCCCAAGGGATACATGTTCGTCGCTACCGGCGCGCCCACCGAGCCTGATAAGCAGGACGGCGGCGGGATGGTAGCGAAATGGTCCAGCGGCAAAACGGACCTGGCAGTTGCAGGATTCAATTATGGCCGCTTCAAAAAGAAAGAATTGCTTGATAAGGATACCGGATACAACCTCGAGTTTTATGCCAATGTGGAAATACCCGATGAGATAAAAGCAATCCAGCACCAGATTGAACAACTCGAGCGCGAGGGTATTCGAACCGCAACCACTCTCGGCTCAGTCACGACCACTGGCATGGCTGATTCAGCACTCGCTGATGCCCAGAACTCGACCCGCATTTATAACGCTTACTTTGGGAAACTTCCCTACACTCGGCTGGCGATGACCCAACAGCCAGCGGCAGGTTTCGGTCAGGCGTGGCCGACGCTGGTTTTCATGCCTTACACCGCCTTCATTGATACAACTCAACGCGTCCAGTTGATGGGAGCGCAAGGCGGGACGAACGACTTTTGGCGCTATGTCGCGCCACACGAGATCGCACATCAGTGGTGGGGCCATATCATCGGCTGGGACAGTTATCACGATCAGTGGATGAGCGAAGGCTTCGCTGAATTCTCAGCGTCGCTTTATGTGCAGTTCGTGCGCGCGGACAACAAGAAATTCCTGGACTTCTGGGACAATCAGCGTGAGCAGATCACCCAGGCGAGGCCGGCGACTAATAACATCAAACCTTACACCATCGGACCCGTCACTCAGGGCTATCGGTTAAGCAGCGGAAAGACGCGCGCCGCTTACCAATTCCTCGTCTATCCGAAGGGCGCATACATTCTTCACATGATCCGCATGATGTTTTATACCGCGCGCGAGGGCGACAAACGGTTTCAGGCTCTAATGAAGGACTTTGTCCAGAGCCATTACAATCGCGATGTGTCAACCGAAGATTTCAAACAGATCGTCGAAAAGCACATGTCGAAAGAGATGGACCTGGATGGCAACCAACGTCTGGACTGGTTCTTCAACCAATGGGTTTACGGGACAGAAATTCCCAGTTATCGACTCGAATATCAATTGGGTGATGGCACGCAGCTAACCGGCCGGGTCACGCAATCGGGCGTGAGCGACCGTTTCAAGATGTTGGTGCCCATCTATCTGGACTTCGGCAGAGGACTGGTCAGAATTGGCGCCGCGACCCTAATCGGCAATTCGTCGGTCGATATCAACGTCAAGTTGGGCCAGCCGGCAAAACGTGCGGCCATCTGCGCGCAGAATGACGTCCTGGCGTTGAGCGTTCAAAACTCAAGTCAGGGCGCCAAATAGGTCTGACCGACTGCCAGAGGTGGTCAGCCCGGGTGGGCGCTCGAAATCTTCTTGTGCGTCACGCGTCCCTGTGGTACTGTGCGCCCTACTTCAAGGCGGTTGGTATCGAAAAATGGCTCGCCCGCAATTTTTTCGAGAGCGAGTCCTTCCCACTAAGTAAAACGGACTCAAGTTTGGAACTGAACGCAGCAGTTTCTGTGGAGAGCGAAGATGTCCGCAGCTAAGCCGGCTCTGAGGATTGAGCCAACAGCTAAAGCAGAGCCAGAGGCTGGAACTCCGCAGCGCGCCGCCATGATTCCTCCTGCCGGCCGGCGTCGTTTTCCGACTGGGCTGACCGGCTTTGAACCGGATCTGGAATCGGCTCCACGCCCCTCCCGGCCGCGCCGCGACAGTGGGTCCAGTTTTCAAGCCCGCGTTCCAGTGATTATCGGCGAAGCGATTTATCGTGGCGCAATGCCCGTAGACGGTGTGATCACCGGACAGTTAGTTGCTAATGGCAGCGCACTTACCATTAGACAACGTCCCCGCAGCGGTCCGCCGGAATCCGAACCGGAACTCAACGGCGAGATCAGCTTCAAAGACATGTTGCGCATCAACGGTCACGTTGCCGGCAAGGTGTTCTCGTTTAAGGGAACGCTGATCGTCGATGGCTCAGCGCGGGTTGACGCTTCGATCGATGTTGCCGTGGCGGTAATCAGCGGCACGGTCAATGGCGACGTTATTGGACACGAGCGAGTAGAACTTGGTCCATGCGCGGTAATCAACGGAAATATTTCGACCCAATCCCTCACCATGAAACCCGGCGCAATCTTCCAGGGTGATTGCCGGATGGTCAAGAACGAAAACGGCGACGCGTAGCCAACCAGACCGAGCGAGGGCGACGCAATGTCAGGTCATGACGGACAATCAACGCGGGTTACCACTGACGACTCTTCGCTAAAACATTCAACCGGCGCAGATCTACTTCCTGATACATCAACATACTTTGACGCGTGGCTTGCATCCATCAAGCCTTCCCTTGCGCCGGGAGAGAATCTGGCCCCCTTGGTCGAGACATTTCCGCACTCTTTGCCAACTCCCGGGCCGCCACCCGTGCCCGGTGAATTCAGATTCGAGGGGACGTTGCGCGTCGATTGCTACATCACCGGCTCATTGCGTTCCCAGACGGGGACGCTGCACCTGAGTGAGACAGGTGAGGTCGAAACCGATCTGTTCGTACCCGTCGCAATTATCGACGGCCTGGTGCGTGGCGATATTAGAGCGACCGAGCGGGTTGAACTAGGGAGCAGCGCCAGGGTCTTAGGCGATATTGAAACTCCATCGCTGGCAATTCAGCCCGGCGCAGTTTTTGAAGGTCGTTGCCATTTTGTAAGGCGTTCCAAAGCAGCAATCAAAGCTGAGAATCCACCAGCATCAGTTGAGACTCCCAGGCTCTCAGTGGTCAGGACGCGCGACGCCGCGTCCGCAGATACGGACGGACCGGAAGCACTAACTCTGGTTGCCGCCGCCGGTCGTTGATCCGTTTAGTGTTCGAGCTTAAGCCGTTTCTTTTGGTAAGCAACCTCGGGGTTGCAGACCACTCCCGCCAGACTTCCGGTTATCCTCTCAGAATTCTGTGGTAGAGTTTCCTCCCGAGTGACTGACTCTTGAGTCTCCGGACTTCTGAATTGTAAGCACCACAGGCCCGGAAGATATGCCACAACTATGATCGACTTACGCAGCGACACGGTAACCAAACCGACGCCAGAGATGCGTCGCGCCATGGCCGAAGCCGAAGTTGGCGACGACGTTTATGGCGAGGATCCAACCGTCAATCGTTTACAGGAACGCGCGGCGGAGGTTTTTGAGAAAGAAGCTGCGATCTTCGTGCCCACCGGCTCGATGGGAAATCAGACCGCAGTGAAGTTGCACACCCGGCCTGGCCAGGAAGTGGTGATCGAAGAGCGCGGACACATATATAACTTTGAGATGGCCACTATGGCTGCGTTCTCTGGCGCACTGGCGCGGCCGGTGAAGAGCGCGGACGGCAGCGGAATTCTGACGTGGAACGAAATCGCGGGCGCCCTTCATTCCAATTCGGCTTATTATGTCGCGCCGACGGGTTTGATTGCGCTCGAGAATTCACACAACCTCGCGGGCGGCTCCCTGTTGACACGCGAGCGCACGGAAGATATCTGCGCCCGCGCACACGCCATGAATTTGCCGGTACACCTGGACGGCGCGCGCATCTTCAACGCGGCCGCGGCGCTGGGCGAAACGGTTGCCGATCTTGCGCGGCCCGCGGACTCAGTGATGTTTTGCCTTTCGAAAGGTTTGGGCGCGCCGGTTGGATCCATGCTGCTCGGAGAGAAAGCCTTCATCGACGAAGCCCGCGTCGTGCGCAAGATGCTGGGCGGCGGCATGCGCCAGGCTGGAGTCCTGGCTGCAGCCGGCTTGATTGCGCTGGAAGAATCCCCGAAGGGTTTGCCTGAAGATCATGCTAACGCCAGGCTGCTCGCCGAGGGCCTCGCCGGTCTTCCCGGAATCAAAATCGATCCAGAGAAAGTCGTCACCAACATCGTCATATTCGATGTAGCTGAAACCGGAAAGACCGCCGACGACATCTGCGCGCAACTGCGACCGCGCGGTGTCCTGGCCGCGGGCTTTGGCTCGTCCATCCGAATGGTGACGCACTACGACGTTTCGCGTGCTGATATTGAAACTGCGCTGCGCGAGCTGCGCGGCGTGCTGAAGCAGGTGAGTTGAGCCCGCGTAGCGCGGCGTCAGCATAAAGCCTGGGGTGGAGCGGAGCGGAACCCCAGGATCTTTTGAGACAACGAAACGAGCCCGCGTAGCGGGCGACAGCCTTCACATCAGCGCTATCGCACGCTCCGCGTGCTCCGGTCTTATCTTTCGTTATCCTGGGGTTCCGCTCCGCTCCACCCCAGGCTTCATGCTTCCACCCGCTCCGCGGGTTTCGGAGCGTAGGTCTCGTTATTCTCTTGGTACCCATTAGAACGCAGCCCATCTCCATGGACTCAACTGCTACTCCAAAACCCAGCCTCAAAACCGAAGCCGTTGCCGGCATCACAACCTTCTTCACGATGGCGTACATAGTCGTCGTAAATCCGCAGATCCTTTCCGCCGATGGCAAAACCGGAATGGCCTTCACCGGCGTGCTGACGGCAACGGTGATCATTTGCTTCACAATGACTCTGTTGATGGGTCTGTACGCGAAGCTGCCATTCGCGGTCGCGCCTGGCATGGGCATCAACGCCTTCTTCACCTACACGATCATTCTGGGGAAAGGAGTGCCCTGGCCGGCTGCTTTGGGAATAATCTTTTGGGCCGGCGTTTTCTTTCTGTTGATTTCAGTCACGCCAATTCGCGAATCGATCGCCAAAGCCATTCCCGCCGAGTTGAGAATCGCGGCCGCCGCGGGCATCGGAATTTTTCTCACTTTTATCGGTTTGAAGAACGCCGGCTTCATCGTTTCCGATCCAATCACCTTTGTGAAACTCGGCGCCCTGGGCAAACCCGCGCTGCTGACGATTCTCGGTCTGGCGATCTCCGTTTTCTTCATGGCCCGAAAGAATCCGTTTGCGTTCCTTGCGGCCATCGTTGTGGTCACGATCGTTGCGTGGGCCCTGGGATTAGTTAGCGCACCATCAAGAGCTTTGAGCCTGCCGGATTTCAGGAGCGTCTTTCTCAAGCTGGATATTTTCGGAGCTTTGAAACTCGCCCTGGTCCCTTCAATCATCGCGATCCTCTTCACAGATCTTTTTGATTCGATCTCGACATTCATCGGCGTGGCGCATGGGGCCGATCTTTTGGACGAGCACGGACACCCGCGCAATTTGCGCGAAGGCTTGATTGTCGATTCGCTGGCGACCATGGGCGCCGGAGTAGCGGGCACGTCCTCTGGCACTGCCTACATCGAGAGTATCGCCGGCATCAGCATGGGCGGGCGAACAGGATTAACTTCAGTGTTTACCGCGCTTTGTTTCCTGCCGTGCTTTTTCATCGCGCCGCTGGCAGGCATGGTGCCGCCTTTCGCTACTGCCGCCGTTTTGATTTTGGTGGGAGCGGCGATGTTCAAGAGCATCGGCCAAATCAAATTTTCGAAATTGGAAGAAGGTGTGCCGGCCTTTCTAACGTTGATTTTGATTCCGCTCACGTTTTCAATCACGCAGGGAATTTTGTGGGGATTCATTTCGCACGTGGGCTTGTACCTGATGGTCGGCCGCCGCCGCGATATTCATCCGGTGATGTACGCGCTGGCGTTAATCTCGATCGGATTGCTGGTGCTGGAGCGGGTGAAGTTCTCTTAGCTTCCGATCGCGTAGTAAAGTAGTGACGAATAACCTGGGAGTCGAATCTTAGTGAAACGTTCCACCCGTGGATGCGGATGCGTGATTGCCGTGCTGGTGCTCTTGCTCGGCGGCGGCACGTTTGCGTTTGTGAAATGGGGGTTACCTTACCTGCGTTCACGTCCACCGAAGCCCACGGGCGAATTGCAGGTCCACATACTGGACGTTGGCCCAATCGAAGGAGATTCAATTCTTATCGTCTCGCCGACGGGGAAATCTGTTTTGATCGATGCCGGCGATGCCGGTAAAGGCAAGACCGTGCTGGAGGCCTTGAAGCGTTACAAAGTTGAGCGTCTGGATTATCTCATCGCGACGCATCCGCACCCCGATCATATTGGTGGCGCTGATGAAGTGATGAACGGTATGAAAGTTGGCATGGTTATCGACAACGGCGTCGATCTCTCAACCCCCGCGCCCGAAACCCCGGCCACCAAAAAAGGCAGGGGGTCAAAGGCTGCGCCTCCGCCCCCCAAGAAAAAGGTAAAGACGGTTAACAGCTTCTTCGATGAATATGCGGACGCGCTGAAGCAGAACGGCGCGCAACACGAGAAGGCCGAGCCGGGGAAAAAATATGATCTCGGCGGAGGAGCCTTCCTGTCCGTGCTCGCTCCCTCCGAGCCATACTTCAACAAGGATCAGATGAAGGCGGGCGGCAACGACACGAATGCGAACTCGATTATCCTGCGACTCGATTACGGAGACTTCTCAATGCTGTTCATGGGTGATGCTGAAAGCCAGACTGAACAGCGTTTGCTCGGTAAGGACCTTGATTTGAAAGCAAAGGTCTTAAAGGTTGCGCATCACGGATCGAAGTATGCGACGACCGAGGACTTCCTCAAGCGGGTGCAACCGGAAGCGGCGATTATCTCTGACGGAGCGTGGAACCGTTATGGGCATCCGGCGCAATCAGTGCTGGATCATTTGAAAGCCACAAATGTGAAAGTATGGCGCACCGACCTGCAGGGAGAGATCACAATTACAACGCGCGGCCGAATGGATTCGAGTAAGTTCTATGAGATTAAGACTGCGAAAGAAACCAAAGACGACATTTGGCTGGGGCGCGAGGCGCAGAAGGACGATGCGTCGCGTTCAGGCTTTATCGCTTACGGCGATTTTGGACCGCCGCCTAAACCGAAAACTGAAAAACCTAAGAAGGGTAAATAGTAAATCGTGAATCGTAAATAGCTCCCTTTTCCATTCACGATTTACTATTCCCGATTTACCAGACATGACTAAGCCCGCAACTTACGCGTCGGCCGGCGTCGACATTGACGCGGCCAACCGCGCGACGGAAAAAATAAAGGAGCTGGCGCGCGGGACCTTTAACGCGCGCACGCTATCTGAAATTGGCAGTTTTGGCGGCATGTTCGATGGCGCATTTCCGGATATGCGTCGCCCGGTCCTGGTGGCCTCAGCCGATGGCGTCGGGACCAAGTTGAAGATGGCTTTCGCTACCGGCATTCACAACACCATCGGCCGAGATCTCGTCAATCACTGCGTCAATGACATTCTGGTCCAGGGCGCGCGACCCCTCTTCTTTCTCGATTACATCGCCACCGGAAAACTGGCGCCGGAAACAGTGGCCGCCATCGTCGAAGGCGTTGCGAATGGTTGCCGCGAAAACGGTTGTGCGTTACTGGGCGGCGAGACTGCCGAGATGCCGGGCTTCTATGCGGATGGCGAATACGACGTGGCGGGTTTTATCGTGGGCGTAGTCGATCAGGAGCAAGTGATCAATGGCCAGACGATCGTAGCAGGAGACGTAGCGCTTGGATTGCCCTCAGTGGGATTGCATACGAACGGCTACTCACTGGCGCGAAAACTTTTCTTTGAAGACGCCGGCAACAGAGCGGACAGTTACCTCGATGACCTTGGCGAAACCGCGGGCGCGGCGCTCCTGAAACCGCACGTGAGTTACCTGCGCCCGATCGAAGACCTAATCGATTCGGGCATGATAAAAGGACTCGCGCACATCACCGGCGGCGGACTGCTGGAAAACATTCCGCGCATTCTGCCGGAGGGAATGAGCGTCGAGATCAAGCGCGGCTCATGGCCGGTGCTGCCGATCTTCAACCTGATGCAGCGGATCGGTAATATCGACGAAGCCGAGATGTTTCGCACCTTTAACATGGGCGTCGGAATGGTTATCGTTTGCGCCGGGTCAGACGCTTCCCGGATCAAGACTCACGTTGAATCTCGCGGTGAAGCCTGCTATGAAATCGGGCGCATCACGGCGGGAAACAAGCGCGTCACTCTCGTCGAGTAAACACATCGAGGAAATTCGGATGGATCAGTGGTTGGATGATTTCGGTAAAACGATCGGCTCGGCATCAGCGCGGCTGCGACAAATCACCGAAACGCAGAGCGAGCAACCGCAGGCCGAAGAGCATTGGTCCTCAAAACAGATCATCGGCCATTTGATTGATTCGGCGGCGAACAACCATGCGCGCTTCGTGCTAGCGCAGATGAAGGATGATCTGGTGTTTTCCGGTTATGATCAGGATCGTTGGGTACAGATCCAGAATTATCAGCAAGCCTCCTGGTCGCAGCTGGTAGATTTATGGCAAGCATACAACCTGCACCTGCTTCACGTGATGGCCTCGGCGTCGAAAGAGAAGTTGCAGCAGGTTTGCGCGCAGCATAGTCTGCAAACTATTGCCTTCAAAACCGTCGCTGAGGCTGAACCGGCAACTCTCGAGTATCTAATGAAAGATTACGTGGTTCACCTGAAGCATCACCTCGCGCAAATCTTTGCGGACGCCGAGAGTTAGAAATGTCACAGCAACCAGCCACCACCGAGCGCTCCCGAATCGGGATTCTGATCTCGGGCCGCGGTTCGAATATGGTTGCGATTGTCGAGGCGATCCGCGATGGCCGAATTCCAAATGCTGAAGTAGAGGTGGTTATCAGCGATCAGTCCGCTGCCGCCGGATTGGTAAAAGCAAAAGAGCACGGAATTGAAACGCTGGTGATCGAACGGCGCGGACGCAAACGCGAAGAACACGATCGCGAAGTCGTCGCAGCCTTGCGCGCGCGTCAAGTGGATCTGGTTTGCCTGGCTGGTTACATGCGAGTCCTTTCCAGCGAGTTTCTTAATGCTTTTCCCAGGCGCATCCTGAATATACATCCCAGCCTCTTACCTTTGTTTCCCGGACTCGAGCCGCAAAAGCAGGCCCTGGACAATGGAGTTACTGTCTCTGGCTGCACGGTCCACTTCGTCGACGAGAAGCTGGATGGTGGGCCTATCGTCGCTCAGTGCGTGGTCCCAATTCACGATGGCGACACGGTTGAGAGTTTGTCGGCGCGCATCCTGGCGGAAGAACACCAGCTTTATCCGGAAGCAGTCACAAAAGTTTTGAATAACCACAAAGGTTAAAAATCAATGTCCGCGACCATCACCAGCGACGAAACTCTGATTATCGAGACGCCTGAGCGCGTGCCGCTTCATTTTGCGCTGGCGTCAATCGGAAATCGCTTTATCGCCTGCGCGATCGATCACACGATTCAGATCGTGACGCTGATCGTGATTATCATTTTCTTTATCTTCGTCGCTGATGTTGCGGATCTGGGTTACCGGGTATCGAGTGCTCCCAAATGGGTCATTGCCCTGCTGATTATTTTCGTCTTCCTTTTGATGTCGGGCTACTTCGCGTTCTTTGAATGGCTGTGGAGCGGTCAGACGCCGGGCAAGCGTTGGATGAAGCTGCGCGTGATTCGCGAAGATGGGCGGCCGATAAGCTTCTTTGAAGCCGTGGTGCGGAATCTGCTGCGCGAGTTCGACATCATGCCTTTTCCTTTCTATTCGATTGGACTGATTTCCGTGTTTGCCACGGACCGCGATCAGCGGGTCGGCGATCTGGTCGCCGGCACGGTAGTGGTGCGCGAACGGGAAGCGGAAGCGCCGGCCTTTGCCGAGGTATTTGCGTCGCCGGTTTCCGATCCGGCTTTACGACGCTCATTCAAACCCGTGGCCTTCACCGCTGACCTGAACAGTTTGACTGAACAGGAAATTTCGGTGGTGGAAAGTTTTCTGCGACGACGCTGGGACCTGAAGGACTACCCGCGACAGTGGATGGCCTGGCGGGTGGCGATGCCGATCCTGTTCAAGCTGCGCCCGCAATACGATTTGGCGACGTTCACCTACGAAGGTTTTCTAGAGGAGTTGCTGCATCGTTATCGCGAGAAACACCGGTTCGCGGACTGATCCAGACTTCACTCAACCCAACATCTCACTCCAAATTGACCTCGCTTCCCAGCTTTTGCTAGGCTTCTTCGTTTCCGAACCGGCGGAAATTCATCACTATGGAAAGGCAATCATAATAATGGCTCAGGATGTTTTCATTCTTGGTGGCAAGCGCACGCCGATGGGCGAGTATGTGGGGGCGCTGAAAGATATTTCGGCGATCGAACTAGGCGCGATTGCGGCGCGCGGAGCTCTGGAGACTACCGGCGTTGCTCCCGACGAGATCGATCACACGATTATCGGTAATGCTTTGCAGACTTCCGGCGACGCGATCTATGGAGCGCGTCACGTCGCTCTGAAAGCGGGAATTCCCTTTGATCGCCCCGCGTTAACCGTTAATCGACTTTGCGGCAGCGGCATTCAATCGATTGTTTCGGGCGCCCAGATGATTCAGTTGGGTGAAGCCGGCACCTGCCTGGTGGGTGGGATGGAATCAATGTCGCAGGCGCCGCACGTGATTCGTGGAGCGCGCTCGGGCTTTGCTCTCGGACAAGGAAAGTTGGAAGACAGCTTGATGGTGGCTTTGCTGGACACGTATTGCAATACGCCCATGGCCGGCACGGCTGAGAATTTGGCACGCAAGTTCGAAATCCAGCGTGACGACCAGGACAAATACGCGCTGCGTTCGCAGCAGGCAGCGAAGCGCGCGCTCGACGCCGGATTCTTCGCCGCAGAGATCGTGCCGGTTGAAGTAAAGACGCGCAAGGGCACCGTGTTATTCGAACAGGACGATCACCTGCGTCCTGATACCACACTGGAAGGACTGGGAAAACTGAGACCGGCATTCAGCAAAGACGGATTCGTGACGGCCGGAAATGCATCCGGCATTGTTGACGGCGCGGCGGCGCTGGTGATCGCCGGCGAAGATTACGTAACCGCGAAGAAACTGAAGCCCCTGGGACGCATAGTCAGTTGGGCGTACGCCGGAGTTGAGCCCGAAATCATGGGCATCGGTCCGGTGCCCGCGACGCGGCAAGCCCTCGGCAAGGCCGGGCTGAAACTCTCGGATATCGATCTGATCGAAGTGAACGAAGCTTTCGCCGCACAGTATCTGGCCGTTGAGCAGGAACTCGGTCTCGATCGTGAGATCACAAACGTGAATGGCGGGGCCATCGCTTTGGGTCATCCCCTGGGGGCGACGGGAACGCGTTTGGTTCTAACGTTGCTGCTCGAGCTACAACGTCGTGGTGGACGGTATGGATTAGCAACCGCATGCATTGGCGGCGGCCAGGGTATTGCGATTATTTGCGAGCGAGTTTAAGTTGGGATGTCGCAAACTTCAGTTTGTCGTCACGCCTGACCAAAGCTCAATCAAACAGGCTAATACTTGGCAGACTGAAGTTTGTCGGACCGTTTAGATTTTCATAGAAAATCCAAATTCTCGTCCAGCCCCTTTCGCCACCCCCAGGGTTGGTTGGAAATAACTACGGCAAACAGCGTCGTTACGGCGTTCGCGAAGGGTGTGATCAGTCAGGCACAATTCTTGCCAAATCCGTTCTCGCCCGCGAAAGTTCTGTTTGCCAACGTGTGAGTTTATTGCCGCCTGTGGTCACACAATTCAGCCTGATTTCAGAGGGTTTTTTGCTTGCGCTGTGGCCGCCCGTCATGGTAGAAACTGCGTTCAGCTATTATTGGCAGTCTTTCCTTCGGAACAAGCAGTCCAAAACGTTCTCGGAAGTCTCAGTTAACTCCGCGCCCGATGGCTCGCGCGCAAGATGGTCTCAACGTTACTAATTCTCTAAGGAGTTCTCCTGTTATGTCTAAATCTCTACGGCTCTGTTTCGGCTCCCTGCTGATTGTGGCTTTTTGTGCGATGGGTGTAATGGCTCAGTCGCAGGCCAGCACGGGACAAATCTCAGGAATAGTCACCGATTCTAATGGCGCGGCTGTGGCCAACGCGACGGTCAAAGCCACTAATAAGGATACTGGTTTGCTTCGTGAGGCAACCGCCAGCGGCGATGGTCTATACACTATCGTGCTGCTTCCCCCCGGCAAATACACCGTGGTTTCAGAGGCCAGCGGCTTCTCTACCGGCACCATCGACGACGTAGTCGTTAGCGTTGGACAAAGCAACAATGTGAATTTCACGTTGGGAGCCGGCGGCGTGCAAGCTACGGTACTGGTAACCGCGGAAGCGATTCAGGCGACGCGCAACGAGTCGGATGCGGTTCTTAACGAGACGGCGATTCAGACTTTGCCGATCAATGGCCGCCGCTTCCAGGATTTCGTAACCCTGACGCCGACCGCTCAGGTTGATCCGCAGCGCGGCCAGATTTCACTTTCAGGTCAAAAGGGAATCAACGGCAACATCAACGTGGATGGCGTGGATTACAACCAGCCGTTCTTTGGCGGCATTCGCGGTGGTGAACGTTCGAACCTGGCCTTTACGATTCCGCAGGAATCAATCAAAGAATTCCAGGTCATCGCTTCGGGTTATTCGGCTGAATTTGGACGGTCCACCGGCGGTATTGTTAACGCCGTGACCAAGTCGGGCGATAACAGTCTTCGCGGGTCAGCTTTTTATCTGCTCCGTCCCGCCGGCTTGGCGCGTGGTAATGATTTCACGACCAGGCTGCAAACAGTTTTGAGTGCAAAAACCCCACCCGTCACCGCCACGCTGGCGCCGACGCAGCATCAATTTGGCGGCTCGCTCGGCGGACCTCTCAAGAAGGATAAACTTTTCTTGTTTGGCGCTTACGAGCAACAGCGTTTTCGCGCTCCTCGTCAAATTCTGTTCACCAACTTTCCGGTAGGCCCTTGCGACCCGGCCGTGTGCGGCGCCGGCGCTAGCGCGGCGCAGGCGGCTGTAGCCACCTTCTACAATGCCGAGCAGGTTGGCTACACCCAAACCAACGATGCCTATGCCGGCTTGATCAGGATGGATTGGAACGTCAACAACAACAATCGCCTTAACGTTCGTTTCAGTGCCAGCAAGAACAATGCTAAGAATGCCGTCTCGAGAGGTGAAACCTCGGTCGACCCCACGACCAACCAGGCGCTGTCGACCAACGGAACCGAGGGAAACAATACCAAGATCCTCGTGGGTCAGATGGTTAGTAACTTCGGCGCGAGCACGGTTAACGAGCTGCGCTTTCAATGGGCCAAAGAGGATCGGCCGCGCATCTCAAATTCCTCGACTCCGCAAATCTTCACCGGCTTCGGCACCTATGGCGCCACTGCGTTTCTGCCGACAACTCAGTACGACACGCGTTACCAGGTGGCGGACGCGCTGACCTACATCACCGGAAATCACAATTTTAAGTTTGGCGGCGAATACAGCAAGCTGTTTGCCAGCCAGGTTTTCGGCTTCAATCAATTTGGAGCGTATTCGCTTAGCATCGGCAGCACACCTACAAATATCCAGGACACCTACCAGAGACTTGCGAACTTCGTGTTGCCCGGCACGACTGCAATTCTGGGACGCTTTGACGACACGCGAGCTCGCTACAACAAAGCAATCGGTAACTTGCAGGCGTCGTTCGGAGTTCAGCAGTTGGCGTTCTTTGGCCAGGATTCGTGGCGCGTTACCCCGCGGTTGACCGTCAACTTTGGTCTGCGCGCGGAGGCGCAATACAATCCCACGCCCGAAGCCAACAATACGACAATCATTAATGTCGTCAAGAACACAATCTTCCCAATTCGCAACGCGGGTTACGACCCAACTCAAATTCCGGATAGTGGCTGGCAGTGGGGTCCGCGCGTCGGATTCGCGTACGATCCTGAAGGCAAAGGCAAGATGGTGATTCGCGGCTTTGCCGGTCAGTACTTTGCCACCACTCCGTTGCTGGTTTTCGCGGGCAGCGTAAACAACTATCGCCTGCCTCCGGGGGACGTTAGCACCACGCTTCCGTTCACCGGCTTTAGCCAGACGACCTTCAATACTTTCCTGGGCACAGCTGCTGGTACTGCGTATAAGACGATTACCGGCTGCGATCCAGCGGCGGCAGCCGGCACCGATGCCAGGAACCGCTGTACGCCAAATTCGGTGTACCGCCAGTTCGCGATTATCGGAGTCAATCTGAACAGCTCGCCGTTGACCGGCTTGCCGATTCTTACTTCGGATCAGATCTCGGCCATTGCCAGCGGTCTTGGTTTGAATCCGAATCCATTTGTGGGTGCGACCGTCACCGGTCACGACGAGCACTTTAAGAACCCGCGATCGTTCCAGTGGGGCTTTGCAATTGAGCGCGAGGTTGCCCGGAACTTCGTTCTCGGCATTGACTACTCAACGGTGATCACTGACAACGTGCAACGCAATCGCGATTTGAACTTGCCCGCGCCTTTGACCGGGCAACAGTACATTGATTTCCTGACAGCCAACAATACGGCCGCGAACGTGGCTACCATGTCGGCTGCGGGCGGCGTCTTCGATCTGATTCGACAATCCGGTCGCAGTTACATTGCCATCAACTCACCGGCCGGACTTACTTTCCCCAGCGGCGCAGTTTCCACCCGTCAACGTCCGACCCAGGCGCTGCAGGGTTTCGCGCTTGGTCCGGTCCAGGTTCGTGAGTCGACCGCAAAGGCGCTGTATCGTTCGTTAACAATCCGCGGCCGGCTGGTTCGCAAACGGCTGCTACTGAACACCTATCTCACGCTCTCGCGGTTGTTGACCGACGACGATAACGAGCGCGATGCGGGTGGTGTCGCTTATGCCGATCCATATGACCTTAGAACAGAATACTGGAAGGGCAGACTCGATCGGGAAAGCCAGTTCACTGCCAATCCGATCTTCTTCCTGCCATATGGTTTTGAAGTGTCGAGCGCGATTCGTATGCGTTCAGCCATTCCGCTTAACGCAAATGCCAACGGCGACTTAAACGGTGACGGCGTAACCAATGACCGGCCACTACAGGTGCCCGGCTTGCCGTACAAGCGGAACTGGTTCCGCAACCGCCCGCTGTTTGATCTGGATGCGCGCGTTCAGAAGAGCTTTAAGTTCGGTGAGAGAAAGAAGTTGATCCTCTCGACTGAGTTCTTCAATCTCTTCAACAAGCAGAACATCATCCTGCCGAATGCCAGTACCGCAACCACGACCGCCGCCGGACAGTTCTGCACGACCGCGAGTCAGTTGTGCGGTCTGAGCGGCCCAACGAACCCGAACTTCCTGCTGATCCGTGACCCGGGTACCGGGAACTATATCAACGGTGCCACACCGGGAAGTCAGGTGTTCCAGATGCAGTTCGGAGCGCGCTTCCAGTTCTAAACTTCAAAATCAACCATCTAACCCGGGCGCGTCTTCGCAAAAGGCGCGCCCGATTTTTTGTTAATTAGACTAAGAGCGTTATGGTAGCGGCATGAAAGCACTGATCCTATTTTCCTTGCTGTTGACGGCAGCATCTTTGTCCCTCGGCCAAGCGCCCTCATGGCCCAAATCGGACAATCCTTTTCTGGATCGTGAGCCTCCGCCTGTTTCGGCCGAGGCCAAACGAGAAATGGAAGCCAGGCTCGATGAAGCACGCGAGCGATATCGCGCAAATCCAAACGACGCCGAGGCGGCGATTTGGGTAGGACGCCGGTTGGCGTATCCGGGACGCTTCCGCGAAGCCATCGCCTTTTACACACACGCCATTAAGAAGTTTCCGCGAGACGCTCGTCTTTACCGGCACCGCGGCCATCGTTACATTACGACCAGACAATTCGCGCTCGCTGTCGAAGATCTAAAGACAGCCGCCCGACTCACCAAAGGTAAGCCTGACGAACTGGAGCCCGACGGCCAGCCGAATGCGCGCAATGTTCCAACCAGCACGCTGCAATTCAACATCTGGTATCACCTCGGGCTGGCTTACTACCTCACCGGCGATGATCCAAAAGCTCTGGCCGCTTATCGTGAATGCCTAAAGGTCTCGAATAGTCCGGACCGGTTGGTCGCCACCACTCACTGGCTTTATATGACATTGCGAAGACTGCATCGGACCAGGGGGGCCGCAAAAGTTCTCACGCCGATCACGGCACAAATGGACATTGTCGAGAACACCGGCTATCACCGGCTACTGTTGATGTACAAAGGTGAGGTTTTGACCGAGTCGCTAAAGGCTGAGGCAATGAAGGAGGTAAGTTCGCCAGGTTCGTACAGCATTCTCTATGGAATAGGCAACTGGCATCTTTACAATGGACGCCGCACTGAGGCCGCTACGGTTTTCCGGCAAATGCTCTCCGGTAATCAGTGGACAAGTTTTGGCTATATCGCGGCTGAAGCTGACATGAAGCGTTTGCGAGCGGCCGCTCGCTAATATCCGAATCCATGAAAGCTATTCAGAAAGAATCCGCCGGCGCCGCGGCGCTAATTAAAACTCACGCCTTTGAATTGGGCTTTCATAAAGTCGGCATCGCGCGCGTCGAAACCTTGTTATCAGAGCAAGAACGTTTTTCAGAATGGCTGAGACGCGGGTTTCACGGCGAGATGAACTGGCTGGCGCGCGATCCTCAACAGCGCGCTGATCCACAAAAGATTTTTCCCGCGGCCCGCTCAATCATCGTTGTTGCCCTTAACTATTTCACTCCCCAGCAGCACTCAGACGATCCTGCTACCGGCAAGGTGTCGCGTTACGCCTGGGGAGATGACTATCACGAAGTCGTTGGCGACAAACTGCGAAATCTGCTGACCTGGATCAAAGAGCAATGGTCCGAGACCGAGGGCAAGGTCTGTGTGGATATTCAACCCATTATGGATAAGGCCTGGGCGGTGCGAGCCGGTCTGGGATGGATGGGCAAGCACACAAATGTGATCACTGAAGAGTTCGGCTCGTGGGTTTTCATCGGCGAGCTGCTGTTGAATCTCGAACTCGAATACGACTTTGCACCAGTCGCCGACCAGTGTGGCTCATGCACGCTCTGCCTCGACGCTTGTCCTACAGGTGCAATTGTCGAGCCCTACGTCGTAGACTCGAATGTTTGCATCTCTCACGCCACTATCGAATCACGCGCGCCGCAAATGAACGGCGCGGTGGCGGGGAAGTTGGAAGGCTGGGTTTACGGTTGTGACATTTGTCAGGATGTCTGTCCCTGGAACCAGATGACGCCGGTGACCGATGAGACGCGGTTTGAGCCTCGCCTGAGTAACGTCAACCCGACGCTGTCAGAGATTATTGAGTTAACACCGGAAGCTTATGCCAAACGCTTTCGTCATAGCGCGATGAAGCGAGCAAAACTCGCGGGTCTGAAGCGTAATGCGAGCGCGTTACTCGATGCCGGGAGCCCGGACGTCCCGTCTGCACAGCGCCCGTAGCGCGCTCGTATGGAGTCCTGGTTATCGAGCCGGAAGTGATCTATCGTCATCCAGAAGACAATCTCTTTACTGAGGCGAATCAAATGAAGTTGCTATTCATTCTCTTTGGGTTCTTTGCTGTCATTGCTACGGCTCCTCTGACTTACGCCCAAACCGGCTCGTCACCGGCGGCGCTGCGCCGGATTGCCGACGATTACTACAACTGGCGGAACCGGCAATACCCGGTTTTCTCGAGCGATGCCGGCCTGCACACCTGGGACAATAAGCTCACTGACTATTCGCCGGCTGCGATTGCCGCACGCCGCGCTCATGTGGTCGGCCTTCTGACTCAGGTCAACCGGATGCAGACTGCGAAGTGGAAGAAAGATGATCGCATCGATTGGCTTTTGTTTCGCGCCCAACTCGAAGGACCGGTATTTTTTGACCGGGTCATGGATTTCGAGCACACGGATCCGCAGACCTATGTAAACGAGTGCTCGAACGCAATTTTTTCGCTGCTCAAGAAAGAATATGACGCGCCCCGCAACCGTGCCCTCGCCGCGACCGCGCGTTTGAGAGCGATGCCGGCGTTAATCGAACAGGGCAAGCAGAACCTGACCAAACCGGTCAAGCTTTATGCGCAGCTGGCGATCGATTCCGCGCGCTCGATCGACAGTCTCTACAAAGACAGCATGATGACGGCGCTGGCAAAGGACTTGTCGCCGGCGGAAAAGAATGATCTCGTAACCGCCAGCGACGCGGCCATCAAGTCGATTCATGCTTATGCTGACTGGCTGGAGAAGCGCCTGTCGACAATGCCGGCGTTCGCGCCGATGGGCGAGGCGAACTACAACTATCTGCTCAAGCATGTTTACCTTTTGCCGCTCGACGCCAAACAGGTCGAGATGCTGGGCCAGAGTGAGCTGGCGCGTTATCGCGCGCTCGAATCTATGTTGCCGGATCCTTCACTAGCCGACCCAAATCCAGCGCGCGCCAAAGTTGTCCCGAAAGATCAGGATGACTTTCTGAAAGCTTACGAGAGCCGCGAAGCTGAGATGATCGAGTTTCTGAAACAGAACAAGCTGGTTACGATGCCTTCGTATCTGGGGCGGTTCGAGATTCGCCAACTGCCCGAAGCGTTCAAGCCGACCAGCCCCGGCGGCTTTATGAACCCGCCCGGCGTCTATGACAAAGACGATAGCGGCTTCTATTTCATTCCCACATACAATCCGCAGAGCAAAAACTTTTACATTCGCGCGGCCATCGAAGATCCACGGCCGATTCTTGGACACGAGGGAATTCCGGGCCATTTCCTGCAGCTTTCAATTGCCAACCATTTGAAGAATCAGATTCGCCGCCAGCATGGCGACGGAATCATCATCGAAGGTTGGGCGTTGTATGGCGAAGAGATGCTGATGCGCACCGGTCTCTATCCGGCTAACTCAGCTTCGCAGGGACAGATCCTGCGTCTGTCGCGTTATCGTTCGGCCCGAATTGGTGTAGACGTAAATTTACATACCGGCCGCTGGACGTTTGAGCAGGCAGTGAAATACTTCATGGAGGCCGGCGGTCTGGATCGCGAAGCCGCTGAAGGTGAAGCTGCCGGCGCGGCTGCAAGTCCGACGCAGAAAATTACCTACATTACGGGGAAATGGCAGATCATGCGCCTGCTGGGTAAGTACCGTGACCAGAAGGGCAAGGACTTTCGTCTCGGCCAATTCCACGACGACTTGATCCGAAACGGCAGCCTGCCGCTTTCGATTGTTGAATGGATTATGTTGGACGATCGATCTTCAGTTGATCAAGCGTTGAAGTGATAACGCGGCTGTGCCGCCCGATGTGCGGAAAGTCTCTGACTTTCCGTTAGTGACAATTTGGAAGGACAACTCACCTATCGCGATGGCTGGGCCATGCTGATGCGCGGTAAGTCTCTGACTTACCGTAAGTGAAGTAGAAGTGAGTAAGGGGTCTTAGACCCCGGGAATTATTAACGGCTTCCGGTGTCGGCAAGTCAGAGACTTGCCGCGCATCGGAGAGGCGTAGCCACCACCGCACTCCAAAATATGGACCCACTGAATCCATCATTCGCGGAAGAAGTTGCCGCCAGCTTTGCCCAACAGCCGATCATGAATCTGATTGGCGCCCAACTCTCGCTGGTTGAGCCCGGCGTGATTGAAATCACACTTCCTTATCGCGCCGACGTGACTCAGCAACATGGCTACCTGCACGCGGGTGTCGTGACGATGATCGCCGATTCCGCCTGTGGTTATGCCGCTTATAGCTTGATGCCCGCGGGCTCGGAAGTCTTAAGCGTCGAGTTCAAGGTGAACCTGCTACGCCCGGCGCGGGCCGAAACATTCGTCGCGCGCGCAGAAGTGATTAAGGCGGGAAGGACGCTGACCGTCGTGCGCGCAGATGTCTTTGGCGTTGCTGGAAACGGTGATCGAGAATTGCTCGCCACGATGCAGGGCACAATGATATGCCTGCGAGTTGTTACAGAACCGGGAGCGTTAGCGACCGGATCATAGGCTCGACTGAGTGGCAGCATCCTCCGGCAGTCTTACTACGGCTTCTGGCCGATACGTCTAAAAAATGCGGAGATATAGCGGATGGTTTCCTCTGGCATTTCTTCCTGCGGCACATGACCGCAGTTGTTAATGATTTCCAGTGACGAACGTGGAATAGCCTCGTGCAGCATCTCGCCGATCGTTATGGGAATCAACCGGTCGTCGAGTCCCCACAAAATAAGCGTCGGCACCGAGATGTTTTTGTACTGTGCGGTGATGGCGTCGATATTCTTCGGAATCGCCTGCCTTGCTGTTTGCAGCATTCCGTATCGTCCTCCGGGGGCCACGACCGGTTTAGTGTAGGCGTCGATTTGCTCGTCTGTAATCTTGTCGCGGTCGTAGTAGGAATCGCGGAGGACTTGCTTTATCGATGCCCGGACGGAGCGAAGGTGAAGCGCTAACCAGCCAATGACAGGTGTCTTCAGGATCTTAAGATGGGAAGGCAGATCCTTATTGTAACCACCACTATCGATCAGAATGAGTGATGCAAAGCGGTCAGGATCGTCTCGACAGAGTTGGATGGCCAGCACGAGTGACACAGCTCCGCCATAGGAGTTTCCCATCACGGTCAGGTTTTTCAGGTCGTGTTCAAGAATAAACTGATAGATGAGATCCACCTGGTCCTGTATGGAATAATGTTTGTCACGAGGCTTGGGTGAATCACCCGCTCCCTTTAGATCGATCAGAATTAGTTGGTGGTTAGGGAAAGCGCCCTTCAGATTGCGCCACGAGTAAAGAGTCCCGCCCAGCCCGTGCAGAGCGATAATCGGGTCTCCGCTGCCATAACTTTCGCAGTGTAGACCAGTCGTGGAAGTGCATGACTCGCTGGCGGAAGCGGACTCTCCCAACGCGGGAACAATCAACAGAAGGCTCACCGCTATTATCCATGGGATTCTGAAAAGATGTGTCGCAATTTTGGGCATCGTAAGTTTCGTTTGCTTGTGGCTGGCTAGCTTATACCGCCGCGCCTCAAATTGTGTAGTAAAAAGTTGGCGCGTCAACATGCTGATTTGCGTGATCCGCGATCGTCTTGTCAGTCGATGACCACAGCTTCCATGCCGTTCTCGTGCCGTTAGGCACGAAATGTTTATAGAACCGCCGGCTTCTTTTGAATTCAAGCTCCGAAGGAGCGAAATGTTTGTACCGCTCGTTCGGAGCTACGGGACATTCCTGGGCGAATGCGTGCTATAAACATCGCGCTCCTACGGAGCGCAGTAATGACAATTCTACGAAGGTCATGTATAAGGGCCAGCAGAAGCGGTTCTAAAACGTCACGCCAATGCAACTAACCCAAACCGAAGTCCGCGTCCTCGGGTCGCTGATCGAAAAGCAGATCACGACGCCCGAATATTATCCCTTGACACTCAACGCGTTGACGCTCGCCTGTAATCAAAAGAACAATCGCAATCCTGTCACTTCGCTCGCTGAAACTGAAGTTGAGCAGGCGCTGGACTCTCTACGAGACAAGAATCTGGCCTATGTTTTTCACGGCAGCACCAGCCGCGTGCCTAAGTTCAAGCACGTGATGCCTGAAATCTTTGAACTTACGCCGCCGCAACTCGCGGTGATGTGTGCCCTGATGCTCAGCGGCCCGCAGACCGTGGGCGAAGTCCGCGGTCGCGCCACACGTCTCTACGAATTCGAAAGTTTGGGCGAAGTCGAAGAGACGCTGCACGCATTAGGCACGAGAGAATCCGAGCCGCTCGTAACCAGGTTGCCGCGTCAGCCGGGCCGGAAAGACGCCCGGTTCGCGCATCTGCTCTGCGGTGAAGTAAACGTTGAGCAAATGTTGGAACAGACGGCGGCAGGCAACGCCGGTCATCGCTCGCCGCGCAGGAGTGATGCTGAAACAGTTGCGGGCCTGACGGAGCGCGTTGAGACGCTTTCGTCAGAGGTCGAAAGCTTGCGCCGCCAGTTTGAAGAATTCAAGAAACAATTCGAATAGCTTGACTCGTATTGTAAATAGAGCATGGAGGATGCCACCGATGAAGAGAATCGCAATCGTTCTGTTGCCTGCTTCACTTCTTTTGCTCGCGCTTGGTGGATGCCACGTCGGCGTCCACGGGTCAGGCGTTCGCAAGACGGAAAAGAGAAGCCTGCCATCCTTCAACGCCATCGAAACCAGTGGGGCGTTTGAGGTACAGGTGAGTTGTCAGAAACCTGCGAGCTTTGAAATTGAAGGTGACGACAATATCCTCCCGCTGATTCAGACTGAAGTTCGCAACGGAGTTCTGCAGGTCAGCAGCACCAAAGGCTACAGCACGAAACTTCCCATCGTGCTGCGGATCGCCGTGCCCGACCTGGCCAGTATCAGCAGCACCGGCGCCGGCAAATTTCACGTATCTGATCTGAAAAACGAAAGCTTCGAGATCCACACGACCGGTGCAGCTACAATAATCGTAGAAGGCCAGAGCAAATCCGTGAAGATTAGCTCGACGGGCGCCGGCAAGATCGATTCGCATAATCTGCTCGCCGGCAAAGTTGAAGTTTCGGTGACGGGCGCGGCCAGCGTCGATGTCTATGCTGGTGAGCAATTGGACGTAACGGTTTCCGGAGCCGGTCGCGTCACCTACAGCGGCGACGCGAAAGTTAGTAAGCGCATTAGCGGCGCGGGCCAGGTAAGTAAAAAGCAGGAAGACGGAGTGTGACACGATCGAAAGGAATCCCGCGCAGCCGCTTCGGTTCTGTAGCCATCGTTGACAGTGACCTTCTCACCCACTAGGCTTCTTCACACGCCATGAAAGAAATTTTTAGGACCTGGGGGAGAGTCTGGCGACTCTTCATTGTTGTCATATCCACCACGGGAACTTTGGTTGTAGCTCAATCGCCAACTCCTACGCCGCCGGATAAGCGCGGTCTCGGGATTGAGACGACTAGTTCCGCCACTTCTCAAACGAATCAGACAAAGTCGAAAGAGGCCAAGCCCGAGCTGGTACTTCAGACCGGATACAACAGCTTCTTCGGACCTACGAGACTTGTATTCAGTCCCGATAGCCGGTTGCTGGCAACCGCGACTTTCCAGAGCAGCACGATCAAACTGTGGGAGACGGCCACGGGTCGCGAACTGCGCAATTTTTCCACCGGAGGGCAGAGCGGAATCGGCATGGCGCCGGTCGTCGCGTTTAGCGGTGACGGTCGCCTCCTGGCCGCGTCTGGCGGCAACAACTCGATAACTGTTTGGGAGGTTACGTCTGGGCGACAAGTGCAAACGCTCACCGGAGCGCAAGCCTCATTCACGTCTGCGCTCGGAGTTTCTTTCATCGCGTTTAGCGCTGACAGTAAAAAGCTGGTGACGGTTAGCGACGCGATCAGGATTTGGGACGTAGCGAGTTGGCGCGAGCTGAAGACACTCGAGACTTCGGCTTTTGGCGCCGGAGGTTTCGCCGGAGGCGAAGGTGGGATGGCTCTAAGTCCGGACGGAAACCAACTGGCACGGATGAATGCGGACGGATCTAAACCGCAGGTCAAAGTCATGGACCTCTCTTCGGGTCGAGAAGTTCGTTCGGTCGACTTGCCGCACCGACAAATTGACAGCCTTGAGCTTTGCTTTACTCCGGACGGACGTTTGTTGGCTGCGGGAATTGTGGAAAAGAAGTTGAAGGTTTGGGACGTCACTACCAACGTAACTACTAAACAGGGCGAGCGCGAGCTGGCACCCACTTTGAAGGAATTCAGCGGGATCGCATTCGGGCGCGATGGACGTCTGATAGCGCTCTCAGAAGGTTACAAGGTCAGGGTCTGGGAGGTCTCTACCGGTCGGGAGCTGCCGTCATTAGACGTTCCGAACAGCGGCGCTTTTACTGAAAACGGTGGCGTCTTTGTCGCCTTTACCTCTGACTCTAAGAAAATCGCGACCGGTGGCTTCGGCGCGCAAACTCTTTTGTGGGAAACGGAAACAGGTAAACAACTCGTGCTGATGAAGGGCCGCAGCAATATGGCCTATGCCGTGTCTTTCAGCGCTGACGGCAATCAGCTTACGTCCGGCGGACGCACTCGTTGGGATTTGCGTACCGGCCGTGGTCTGCGTCTGACGACTACGCAGTCGGACAAACTGTTTGGCATGCCGAGCCCGGATGGGAAATTGGTGGCGCTGTTTAGTCCCAGCAATAGCACGATCACAATTCTGGAAACACCGAGCGGCCGCCAACTGCAAACGCTGGTGCGAACCACGACCGCCGAGGGCGTCTCGCACATTACCTTCAGTCCGGACGGTCGACTGCTGGTTGCAAGTTACATGGAGGCGCAGGGCTCGCAGAAGATGGGTGTTATGGGCGCGCTTCAGAGCCAGGTGAAAATCTGGGACGTGAGATCCGGACGTGAGTTGCAAACGCTGACACTGGCCACATCTCCCGCCGAGGTTGGCTTCAGCGCGGACAGTCGCGTGCTCGCGACAGCCGGCGGCCTGGGTGAAGTTGCGCTTTGGGACGTAGCGTCCGGCAACCGCTTGCGCGACTTAACCACATCACCAATGGCCAACATGGGAATGCCGGGCAGCACTCCGGGTTCACTTCCAAACCTCGGCTCGCTTCCCAACCTGGGAAACATGAAACCGGGATCGATGCCGACGATGCCGAACATGGCTGACCTGAACTCGATGATTAACAACACGCTGGGAACAATGACCGCCGGAACGATGGGTCGCAGTGTGACTTCAGTTGCGTTCAGTCCTGACGGGAAAATGTTGGCGACCGGAGGTGTCGAATCGAAATCCAACATCGACCTGACCACAATGGGAGGCGCTGGGAACCAAAAGTCGAAAAGCAAGAACCCACCAGGTTCCGAGGACTTTTTAAAGGACCTTAAGGTCGAGGCAATCGGCCAGATCCTTTTGTGGGACACCGCTACAGGACAGCAGGTCGCAGCTATCAAAGGACACGGCAAAGGCGTCACAGATGTAGTGTTTAGTCGTGACGGCAAACTTCTTGCGTCGAGCAGTACCGACCACACAATTAAGATTTGGGACGTTGCTACTAAGCGCGAACTGCGAACGCTGACTGGACACACAGCCAATATCGAATCGATGGACTTTAGCCCTGACGGGCGACTGCTCGCCTCGGCCAGCGATGAGGGCGGCACTTTTCTTTGGGACACCAACACCGGCGAGCACTTGCTGACGCTGGTCTCTCTCGACGATGGTAGTGAATGGATCGTCGTCACTCCCGAGGGTTTGTTTGACGGCACGCCTGCCTCTTGGAACCAAATCCTTTGGCGTTACAACCAGGAGACTTTCAATGTCGCCCCAATCGAGTGGTTCTTCAACGAGTTCTATCATCCCGGATTGCTTGCAGATATCTTTGCCGGCAAACGACCGCACGTAGCGCAGGATGTTTCCAGGAAAGATCGTCGCCAGCCAGTTGTGAAGTTGGATCTCGCAGGCCCCGCGCCACCGGCAAACGGCATCGTCACGCGCACCGTGAAAGTCAGAATTGACATCACTGATGCGGCCGCTGACAAAGATCATGCGCAGGGCGCCGGCGCGCGTGACGTGCGTCTGTTCCGTAACGGATCCCTGGTTAAGGTCTGGCATGGCGATGTTTTGAAAGGACAAAGCGCCGTCAAACTGGAAGAAGAAATCACAGTTGTCGCTGGAGGGAACAGATTGACCGCTTACGCTTTCAACCAGGACAACGTGAAGAGCAAAGACGCCAATCTGCTGCTTACCGGTGCCGACAGCTTGAAGCGCGCCGGTACCGCGTGGGTTATTGCAGTGGGCGTCAATGAGTATGCAAACGCACAATACAATTTGAAATACGCGGTCGCCGACGCGCAAAGTTTTGCTGAAGAGCTGCGCCGTCAACAGACGCAAGTCGCCAGGTTCGATCATGTTGAAGTTATTTCCCTTCTTAATGCGGACGCGACCAAAGCGAACATTCTTTCAGCGTTGAGAAAACTTACTGGCGCGACGGATGCGCCTACGCTCAAGGCCGGACTATTTGATCGAATCAAACCCGCCGAGCCTGAAGATGCCGTGATTATTTACTTCGCCGGTCACGGCACCGCTCAGGGACAACGGTTTTATCTGTTGCCGCATGATCTTGGTTACGCGGGGAATCGCGGTGAACTGGATGCAGCCGGACTGAAAACGATTCTTGCGCACAGCATCTCAGACCTTGAACTGGAAAACTCAGTTGAAGGACTGGCTGCCGGATCTTTGTTGATGGTCATCGATGCCTGCAACTCGGGACAGGCACTCGAGGCAGAAGAAAAACGACGCGGACCGATGAATTCGAAAGGCCTGGCGCAACTTGCGTACGAAAAAGGAATGTACATTCTCACTGCCGCGCAAAGTTACCAGGCCGCGCTGGAGGCGGCGCAATTCGGTCACGGCTTGCTTACTTACGCCCTGGTCGAAGAAGGATTAAAGACCGCGGTCGCCGATAGTGAACCAAAGGACGGCGTTGTGAGTGCACGTGAGTGGCTCGATTTCGCTACTGAGCGCGTGCCGCAGATGCAGGAAGAAAAGATGAAAGAGGGTCGCGGCCTGGGTCTGGCGATCGCGTTTACCGAAGGCGAGCAAAAGATTGCCGATCCTGAAAAGCGCAGCCTGCAGCGCCCGCGTGTCTTCTACCGGAGAGAGATGGAAACAATTCCGCTGGTGATTGCCCGGCCCGGAGTGACTTCGCGGCCATGAAGTCGTCCCCTTCTGAACTCATAGTTCTTGTAGCATAATCTCATGGTTAGGAAGGGGGCTTGCCCCCGCTGAGTTAGGGTCGCACTCCCAGATGACGCGCAAATGGTCGAATATTGATCTTCCCGGCGCTCTCCATTTTGTCACCGCCAACTGTCTGGATCGCCTGCGAGTCTTTAGTGAGGGTGCCTGCTGTAATGCCTTCATTGAAGAACTCCGTGCCCTCAATCACGGGCGGCCGAGTAAGTTAATCGCATATGTGCTGATGCCAGATCACTTTCACCTTATTAGCAATCCGCGCGATGGCCGCATCAAAGAGTTCATTGGCGAATTGAAGAGCCGTTCAGCAAAGAAAATCGTTGAGGTAAGCCGACAAACATTTCCAGTGAAAGATGACAACGGCTACCAGGTTTGGCAGGAGAGCTTCAAGGACACCCCTCTCTGGAGCGGCTGGATGATCTGGCAAAAAATCAATTACATTCATGCCAACCCAGTCAAAGCTGGGCTCGTTAATTCAGCCAAAGACTATCCATGGTCCAGCTTCCGTTCGTTCTATTCACAAGGAGGTGAACCAATCGAAGTAGATCGTGAATGGTTTTGGCCTGACGATGCTGAGAAGCTGTCCGCGGCAGTTAAGGAACTAAGCGATAGGAAGAGAAGTCTATTAGGAATCAGCGGGGGCAAGCCCCCTTCCCGACCATGAGGTTTTTTTCCAGTCTGTCCTTTGTGAGGCTGAAGATTGTTGACGCACAACTTCTCACGGCGCTAGTATTCGCCGCACACGAAAGGAGCCGACCTGGCTATGCTGTCCTGTAAACAATTTCGCCGCACAGTTGTTCTGGCGTTCTCATTCTGCTGTTCGTTGCTATTTACCAGCACGGTTCGCGCGCAGTTCAAAATTGATCTGCAAACGTGCGAAGACCTGAAGATTACCAAGACTCAGTACGGCATTAACGTGGTCGAAACCGCGACCTGCGTTAATCCCACCAAGAATTTCAAGCCTAAAGGCACACTGCGGAATGTTTATGTGCTGGCTACGTTTCCGGCCGTGCCCACGGGCGCCGGGATCACGTTCATGGTCACCAAGAATGACGCGGATGGCGAGTATGTTCAGAACATGGATTACGCGGCCTCTCCGCAGCACACGACTGCTTACATCCCGTTTACCATCAACACCCCGGGCAAATATTTCGTGCGCATGGTGAACTATTACAACAAGTCGCAGGTGTGGGCCACCACCGATTTCAGCGTAGGTGAAGACACGGTCGGTCCGCGCGCGGCCGGCAACACCGCCGCAGGCCAGGGCAAGGTCTCGATTTGCAAAGAAATCGATGACAACTGGAAGTGCGTCGGAGAGTCGAATCAATGGGCGGCTAATGCGTTTTTCAATGTTCTCTTCGAGAACCCGACTCCGGTCGGCGTTGATTTCATCGGCATCATCTTTCACAAGCAGGGCGCGGACGGCAAGGACGTTGCGTTCGTTACCGAGTACCAGCAAAACATAGGCGAAACAAACCGCAAGTACGCGACCGTCGGCAACGAATTGAAACTGCCCGCCGGCGTCTATTCCGTTTACATCATTGCCTGGGGTAAACGCGAGACGATGGAACATCGGGGCAATCTGACCGAGTATTTTGCCAGGATGACGCTGACGGTGAAGTGACGCCTGCTCCGTGAGATTCAGACAGGAAGCTTACAAAAGATGAGATGGAAACCCGTTACGATCGGCATCGCACTTATCGTGCTCTTAGTGAGCGGAGGACTTTCATGCCGCTTCGTCATGCCTGAGCGGAATATCGATTACAATTCGGGCCGTGTACCGGTTAATTTGCCGCGCGACATCAAGTACTCCGAGACAGACTATAAGATCGACAAGGAAGACGCGGCGATTATCAGCCTTCCCAACGGCGATCAAATCTACTTAGGGAAGGAGCGTACCGTTACTTCGAAAGACGAACTCGGAGACAAGCTCAAACAATTGCTACAAACACAAACCGGATCCGAGAAGATGGTCTATCTCGCGGCAAGTATTCAGAGTGACTACGGATCAATCGTCCAGATTTGTTACGCGATCAGGAAGCAGAAGGTCGCTCACGTAGGCCTGCTGGTGAACAAGACTGGTTCAAATTTTCCCAGCCGGCTGGCCGTTGACCTTCCGGCGGAACCGGATCCAAACGAAGATATCAGTACGCTAAAGCCCAATCCATTGAGGCTAATCGTCTCAATCTCGTCGCCTGATCTTCGCCTTACGCTAAACGCGAACGCCGCCGGTGCAGTTAACGACACTGCGCCTCTCAGTGAGTGGCTGCAAAGGATTCTTCAACAGCGCAAGGAGCAGCATGCGTACAAACTCGGGTTTGAGACGCGTAGCGATCTTCCCGAATTCGAGCGGATCGAAAAGACGATAATCATCAAAGCAAATCGTTCGATTAATTATGGCGACGTGATCAAAGTCATTGACGCCGTCACCGGCGCTGGCGCCAACCCGATCGTCCTCCAAATTGACGATTTACAAGACTAAACTGTGACAACCCTTAAACGCTCGCTGGGTCTCGGGCAAGCGACGGCGATGGTGGTGGGAATCATCATTGGAGCGTCGATCTTTGTTCAGCCATCCGAAATTGCCAAACTGGTGCCATCCGTGCCCGGCGTCTTTGCCGTCTGGATTGCCGCCGGCGTCCTGACCGCATTCGGAGCGCTCTGTTGCGCCGAGTTGGCGTCGGCGTTTCCCCGCACCGGCGGCGTTTACGTCTTTCTCAAGGAGACTTATTCACCCGCCGTCGGCTTTCTCTGGGGCTGGGCGATGTTCTGGAGCATGCACTCCGGAATTATCGCTGCCATTGCGGTAGTCTTTGCGCGTTATGTAGCTTACTTTGTTCCGCTCAGCGACACCGGCATTCGCCTGATTGCCATCACCGCGATCCTGGTGCTCTCAGGCATCAACTATCTCGGCGTGAAGCAGGGCAGCATCCTCCAGACAATATTCACGCTCGGAAAAGTGATCGCGATTCTCGCCATTCTGGTACTGGTTATGGTTTTGAAGTCCCCCGGCGGAGTGACGATCAATGCGGTCACCAGCGAACATATTTCGGTCACCAAATTCGTACTGGCCGTTGCCGCCGGCCTGTTCGCGTTCGGCGGCTGGCATATGGTGACTTACACAGCGGAAGAGACACACAAACCCGAACGAACCATCCCAGTCGCACTCTTGATAGGCACGCTCACCGTGACTGCCTGTTACATCGCACTTAACGCTGCTTATTTTTCTGCGCTGCCTCTGGAGAAAGTTGCGGCTTCAACCCGCGTGGCTGCGGAAGCCGCCGAAGCAGTGATTGGACGGCGCGGCGGGGCCGCCATTTCGGCGGTGGTAATCTTTTCCACGTTTGGCGCCGTAAGCGGCATCATCCTGGTCGGACCTCGCGTCTACTTTGCGATGGCCCGAGACGGCTTGTTGTTCCGTTGGGTCGCTTCGGTGCACCCACGGTTTCAGACACCACATCGCGCGATCATCCTTCAGGCCATCTGGTCGTCAGTCCTAGTCGCGACGGGCACTTACCGGGCGCTTTTCACGCGGGTGATCTATACCGAATGGATCTTCTTTGGCTTAATGGTGCTGGGACTCTTCCTGCTGCGCCGGCGGCCTGACTACGCGCCCACCTATCGCACCTGGGGATATCCGATCCCGCCCATCATCTTCATTCTGGCGTCGTTCTTTATTGTGGCGAATCAGATTGTTTCGGAACCTCGCGAGAGCCTGATGGGACTGGGAATAGTGGCGCTGGGTCTGCCGGTTTATTACTTGTGGGCCAGGAAGTCTTTGAGTCGTTAGGATGTTGGGGTCAGGACTATTACGGTAGCGGGCGAATAGTCACCTATTTCCGGAAAAGGTGTCGGCTTTCGGGATCGCTCCGCTTCACTTCACTTCACTATGTACCAGTGGCTGCCAGGGCTGAGACTGCAATCCCACTGCGCTGGGCGATTTCGTGCGCGATCTCAGAAATGCGATCAATCGAGAAAGGTTTTGCAACTACCCAGTCCACCTTCGCAGTTTCCTGCTCTCTTGAGCTAACCGCTTCCCCCCAGCCTGTAATGACAGCGAGGGGGATCTCCTCATCACGCTCACGTAGTGCGCGTGCCAGCTCCCAGCCGCTCATTCCCGGCATTCCGACGTCGGTGAAAACTGCCTTGAAGTCTTTCGTTTCGAAAGCTCTGAGCGCTTCATCGCCGCTCTTTGCGACCGTCACTTCATAGCCTTCGCTTTCCAGAATGTCTCTCAGCACATCGAGCACGCATTCTTCATCATCAACAACCAGAATGCTCGGCGCTTTTGGAGTGCGCACCAGTGTCAACGGCACCACGGTTTCCCTGCTTTCAGTTGAGGGCCTGGCCGCTGTTATCGGCAACTTGATGCGGAAGATGCTGCCTTCTCCGACTATCGACTCGATTTCGATACTTCCCTGATGCCGTTGAATGATGCCGTAACAAACAGCAAGACCGAGACCCATCCCGCCCATTCCCTTAGTGGTAAAGAACGGATCGAAGACGCGCGATCGCACTTCCGGGCTCATCCCGCATCCAGTATCCCTAATGGCGATCTCCATCGAACCATCAACCTCTTCAGCCGAGAGGGTAAGTCGCCCTCCTGCGGGCATGGCATCGATGGCATTGAAGACCATGTTGACCAGGACTTCACGCAACTCAGATGGATCGCCCATGATCCAAGCATCAGAGTTAATCTGCAAATTGAGATTGATGTGAACGTTGTTCGCCTGGGCGCGATCTTTCCAGCGGGGCCGGGTGACCTCGTTCACGTCGATCAGGAGCTGGTCAACCGCAACCGGCTCGAAATCATGGTCGCGTCGCTGACGCGCAAAGTCTTGAATTCTCTTCACCGTCTTCCCGCCGTCTCTGGCCGTCTGAACTATGAGTTCGAGGCCACGCATGGTCTTGGGGTCATTAACATCGCGCAGCATCAACTCAGCGCGGCCCAGGATTCCCGCCAACGTGTTGTTGAAGTCATGCGCCACGCCTGAGGCAAGTTCGCCCAAAGCCGACATCTTTTCGATCAGGCCAAACTGTTCGCGAATCCGCTCCTGCTCTTCGATGTAGCTTGAGAGTTCGTCAACGTGCTGTTTGGCCTGTTCAGCTTTCTCTGCGGAAGTCTGAACATTCTTGAGATATGTTTTGTATGTGAAGTAAATGATTGCAATGATTGGGGCGATAACCATCAGCGCATAAACGGAAAGACCGGTCATCAGCCGGACGGCGATGCTCGCAATCGAAGCGCCGGCAAAATAACTCAGTGAGGTCCAGAGATAAGAATTGCGCCAGGTGGCGAAGACCGGCTGATTGGTCTTCAGGCCCGTATAGGCGGCTACCATACCTGAGTTGCCTACGTATTGCAGCAGCGCCATCACACAGATAGCACCGATTGCGTAGGTCGAGTAGGCGCCCCCGCTGAGGTTTAAAATGGGGCCAAAACATAACCGTAGCGTCCAGACGGTCACAAAAGTTGAGAACGCCATTTGGGTGGTATTGAATACAGATACCCTTAGTTTCCTGCTGACGAACAGTGAGGAACTCAAGCCATCTACGGCGGCCATCAGCACGGCTGCCTCGCCGTCATAGAGCAGCATGGTCAGGAAGATGAGTGTGTCGCCGACCGTAACTTCACCTTTGACATTTGGAATCGAGATGCTCAGCCGAGACGCCACAGTCCCCATGGCGACGATCAAAAGCAGGAAGCGCCAGTCAAGTTGTTGAATAGTTAAACGGTGCAGGGAGAAGAGTATCGCCGCGCCGCCAGCGGCGACAACGAAAAACAAAAATGGCTTGAAGAAACGTTGCCTATTCATGCGTCTAATCCCCGATTTGCCGAGGACTGTTTCTGCTGGAGGTAAAGGGTGTCGTAGTACTCGCGAAACTCGTACCCAGCTTTTCGGTAGGAAGCTTGGGCCGCGGAGTTCGTTTGGTTAACCAGCAGGCAAACTGCCCTGGTACGCTCAAGCAAATGATTCGTTAGTTGCGTCATGCATCTTGCTCCGTAGCCATTTCCGCGATGCTCCGCGCTAACATACACGCCTTCGAGGTAAATTACGTTTGGCGTATCGCTGACAATGTCAGCTTTGAACTTGATCCGTTCATCTTCGATCGCCACCCAAACCCTTCCTTGTTTGATCCGGCGCGCGCAGCGTTCGCGGAAGCCCGAAGGATCCACGTCCAACGGGTTCACTCCGCTTTCTTCAACTGCCGTTTGCGCATGAATCGGAACCACCAGATCGAGCTCCTCAGATGTTGCTAATCGCAATGACGGCACGCTATCCAAATTCTCCGCGCTACGTTTCTCCATTAATAATTCGCGGCAGACCAGGCGCGGCGGGTTGTCTCCTTTCTCGTAATAACTCATGAATCGGCTGATTTTATTCTCTTCGCTTAAGACGGCGTGCGCCGACGAGCAGCTTTGCGTAAGCTTGGCGAACGCCGCTACCGCCGAATTGGCCTGCGTCTCGAAGAGTGTGATGTGGCCAATCAGAGCAACTCCTTCAAGCTGGCCCTTCGCATCGCGGCACCCATAGAAGGTACCGCGATTGAAGGGGCTAGACAGGCCGTTGTCGTATATCCAACTTGTCTTAATGAACGTGTGCAGTGGACGAGCCGCCAGAAAACTCAGGACCTCTGCCTTGTGCCCATTGTCGAGCGGTTGAACCTGCCGGTTGCCGGCCAGGGCCGCCGGCAACGCAGGATTGGTTCGGGAGACTTTCAGCATCACTTGAGTCCTTTCTCCATAGCTGTTGATCGTACAATCGGAACTCAAGTTAGTAGTTAAGACAATCAACGCCGGTGTCTATGACCGCCGTTAAGACGATCGTAATATCCCCATTGATCGTCGCAGCTTGTGCCTGAACAAAAGCGTCGCTCACGATGGTGCCGTCGCTGACAATAGTGCCGTCACTGGCGATTACGCCATCGTTGACAATCGTGCCGTCACTGATAATCACGCCATCGCTGACAATCGTGCCCAATCTAAGAAAGAGCATGCCATCACTTATCGTAATCCCGGTGCAGATGATGATTTTGTCGCTGACAATCACGCCATCGCTGACGATCACGCCATCGCTGACAATCACGCCATCGCTGACAATCACGCCATCGCTGACGATCACGCCATCGCTGACAATCACGCCATCGCTGACAATCACGCCGTCGCTGACAATCACGCCGTCGCTGACGATCACGCCGTCGCTGACAATCACGCCGTTGCTGACGATCACGCCGTCGCTGACAATCGTTCCCAGCGCGTAAGTCGGCTGATACTTGGTAATGAGGCTCGTCCCTTTCGCCCAATGCCGGCCCAGCAGGATGCCCTGCGACCAGGTAAAGGTATGTCCCACAATGGTCGTCTGCGGAGTCGGCAGAACCACTGTGTTCAATAAAGGGGCTCCGACAGGTTTGGTGTTACCAAAGTTGGTGCGCACCAACCGAGCCAGACGCACGGCGCCTTCAATGTTGAGCTGGCCCGCCCCCTGCTCTAGTGTGTTAAAGCCGGCCAGTGGCTGTGCCGTGTACATCAAGAGAGCCTTCACCATATTCGGTGTCAGTGTGGGATTCGCTTGTAACAACAGCGCGGCCGCGCCGGCGACCACAGGGGACGACATTGACGTGCCGTTGAGATACATCTGGTCGCGCGTCGCAACCGGACTAACATTCGCGGCTAGTTGCGGGTTCTGCGCTAGCAGGAGATTATTTGCAGCCTTTGCCTCGATGATCTTGTTACCGGGCGCAACCAGATCAGGCTTCATCAAACCATCGTAATGCCTGATCCCTGAGTCATCGATCCAGGAACTGCGCGTGGGACCGCGCGAACTGTAGCTGGCGACGCCGTCGTCGTTGCGTGCATCGGTGCCAAAGGTGTTCGTGGCCCCGACAGTAATCGCTGATGGTTCAATGCCAGGGGAATGGATCATTCCGTAAACTTTCTGGCCGGCGCTGTTCTTTCCGTTGTTGCCGGCGGCGACAACCACGACGACGCCTGAATTAACCAGACGACGCACGGCGCGGCAGATCGGGTCATTTCTGTATGAATCAACAGCCGGTGTGCCCAGGCTCATATTGACTACGCGAATGTTGTAAGTCGTTTTGTTGGCCATGATCCAGTCCAGCGCCCCGAGCGTGCCCGAGACCGTACCCGTGCCCTGCGAGTTCAGCACTCGCAGGTTAATCAGATTTGCGTTGGGCGCGATTCCCAGATAAGCGGCGTTCGAAACCCGGCCACCGCCGCCGGCAA